>Ga0185299_10004267_pt1 | contig 17496 bp, 14 predicted proteins | sample PaiPotPPA55metaG_FD_128002 | JGI IMG/M metagenome (GOLD analysis project Ga0185299, IMG submission 128002) | Iron sulfur acid spring bacterial and archeal communities from Banff, Canada, to study Microbial Dark Matter (Phase II) - Paint Pots PPA... ...
TCTCTTCACCCAGGGCATGGTGATCAAAGACGGCGCAAAAATGTCGAAGAGCCGCGGGAACATCGTCAGCCCAGACGAAATGGTCGCGCGCTACGGCGCCGACGCCGCCCGTCTCTACAGTCTCTTCGCCGCTCCACCCGACCGCGATCTCGACTGGCAAGATGCGGGGATCGAAGGTATTCAAAGATTTTTAGGGCGCGTCTATCGCTTTGTGGTACGAAATGCGAATCCCGATCATCCCGATTGGGGCAAACCCGTGCCAGCAGATTTACCGCCGCAAGCGCGCGCCATCCAGCGCAAACTTCACCAAACGATCAAGCGCGTCAGCGACGACTTCCAGGGCCGATGGCATTTCAACACCTGCATCTCCGCGATCATGGAACTGGTGAATGTCTTGTACGGATCCGAAGAAGAGATTGCGCGGAATGCCGTTCCAATGCCGTTCCTGACCGAGGCGCAACATGATCTTGTTCTTCTCATGGCCCCATTCGCCCCCTATCTCGCACACGAACTCTGGGAACTGCTCGGCGAGGAGGGGAGCCTGCTCAAAGCTCCGTGGCCGAGGTACGACGCTGCGCTTGCGAAAGAAGACCAACTGGAAATCCCGGTGCAGATCAATGGCAAGTTGCGCAGCCGCATTGTTGTACCTGCTGATGCCTCCGAAGAGTTTGTCGTTGAATGTGCCCTCGCCGACGAAAAAGTGAAAGCAGTGATCGGCGGCAAACCGGTCGTGAATAAAATTTATGTTCCTGAAAAGCTGCTGAATATTGTCTTGAAATAGTGTGGGTCACAGCAGTAGAAAACGGGCCCACCGACGTGGACCCGTCTTAAGCAATGCTCGACTTTCTGGGCGCTTCCCTTATCCTTACTCCCCTCCCAGCACCAAAGCTTCCGTGCGGTTACTAAAATCGATCTCACCGATTGTCTTTGTGTCATTACTCAGAGTTTTCATCATGACGGCGTCGTAGGGGGAACGGCGCTGTAGATTCTTGATTTGTCCGGGCGCCGTGGCGACGGTTTTGCCATTCTTCATGATGGCAACCTTTACGTCGTTGGCTGGTCCACTCCATTCCGCTTTGTAATTCCCGGGTGCGAGTTCTGTTGAGCCAACTTGCACCGTGTCTGCGAGCGTGAAGTTCCCGGAATGACCATCCTTGGCAAACGCGCTCAATGAGAGGGCGAGGGCCACGATTGCAAATGAAGCGAGATAATGCGCGAATTTCATGTTGCTTCTCCTAATGATTGGCATAATGTAGCTCGCGGACAGACTTGCCCGCAAACTTTCGTTGTTATACCTATATAAGATGCATGTTCATCGCGGTCGGTCGCACCCGTGGTGAGACGATCTGTGTAAAGTTTCTTGAACGGATGACAACATTCTGCGACGGCGCCGCGGCAGCCGTCTGTTTCCACACTGGGGTATCCTAACGGTGAGCACAGTAGATGTCCCTTTCGTCCCCCACTCTCGAGGGTTTCCGGACAGCCTTTCGACGACCTTCGATTACGCTGGCCGAAGTGGTGTGGCGCTGGACGGTCGGGGCAGTCGCCTCGGCTTTGTTTCTCTTTGGACTCGTCGAATATCTTGGCACGTTGTCGGTGAACCATGTCGATGCCACCCTTCTCAGGACTAGACAACCCTTACTCGTGGCACATGCGATTACGCACATTCTTCGAGGTAGCCTGGATCGTGCTGTCTTCACGGCCTTAGCCGGAGCGTTAGCGCTATCGCTGCTGTGGATCATCGCAGCTTCTATCGGCCGTGCCGCCACGATTCGCGCTCTGCTGGACCCCTTCCGCGGAAAGACAGCCCGCAATGCTTCCACCGAAATTCCAAATGCATCCGCGTCTTTCCGCTCGCTGATCGGTCTGAACTTCTTGCGCGTTGCCGCGGCGCTCGCCGCAATCCTCGCATTCCTGGGTGCGGCAATTCTTGCAACCCTCGCTTCCTCTGACGCAGACCCACAGCCCGGGCTGGTCTTTATCATTTTTATTCCCCTGGCTGCATTCATTTGCATGGCTTGGCACGCAATGAACTGGCTACTTTCACTTGCTTCGATATTCGCGGTAGGCGACCGCAAGGACGCGTTGGCCGCGCTTTCCGCAGCCGTCACTTTCTTGCGGGAACGTATGGGTTCAGTCGCAGCCGTGGGCACTTGGACCGGTCTTGCGCACCTCGTAGCCTTCAGCGCGGCCGCTAGTGCCATTTCCTTGCCGCTCGCTTTCGTTCAAGTGGCTCCAGCGCGGCTCATAGCCGTAATCGTCATTCTCCTCACACTCGCCTATTTCGCCATTGTGGATTGGCTCTACATAGCGCGTATCGCCGCCTACGTCAGCATCGCGGAAAAGCCGGAGGCCTCGGCTTTGCCGGCATCCATGCTCGTTCCTCCACCTGCGGGCCGGCACTTCCCGCTGAGCACCCCAACGACGACTACGATCGACCGAGACGAATTGATTCTTGGCGACGTTCCAAGCTTGGGCGCAGAGACTTAGCTTGTGATGCGGTGCCTGAGCTAGTTCTTTACACCGGGCATCTGATCTGAGAAACTCATCCGTGGAAACCCAATCCAAGCTCAACCACGCTTTACCCATTCAATCCATCGTCATCCTCGACTTCGGCGCGCAGTATACGCAACTCATCGCGCGCCGCATCCGCGAGCAGAATGTTTTCTCGGCGGTGCTGCCTTGCAATATCTCGATTGCTGAGATTAAAAGATGTGGCCCCGTGGGTATTGTGCTTTCGGGGGCGCCGTGGTCGGTCTACGACAAAAATGCGCCGCCCGCCGACCCGCAGCTCTTTGAGCTGGGACTGCCCGTGCTTGGCATCTGCTACGGACTGCAGTTCATGGTGCACACTCTGGGCGGCAAGGTGCGTCCGGCAGAGAAGCGTGAGTACGGCCACGCGGAAATCGACATCGTTGCGAACTCGGTGCTCTTCCACGGAATGGCCAAGCACCAGCCAGTATGGATGTCGCACGGCGACGAAGCGCTCGAACTTCCTCCGGGATTTGAGCTGACTGCGAAAACCTCTCAAGCGGTGGCAGGAATTCAGAACGTCACGAAGAAGTGGTTCGCAGTTCAGTTTCATCCCGAAGTCCACCACACCCGGAACGGCGTGGAAATCTTGCGCAACTTCGTGTTCAAAATCTGCGGCGCGAAGCCGACGTGGACGCCGCAGCACTTTATCGATTCGACCGTCGAACAGGTCAAGCGGCAGGTGGGAAGCGGCCGCGCCATCTGCGCGCTTTCCGGAGGCGTGGATTCGTCGGTTGCCGCCGTGCTGGTGGATCGCGCCTTGCGCGATACCAAGGGCAAGTCGCGGCTGACCTGCATCTTTGTGAACAACGGAGTACTGCGTAAAAACGAGTTCGAAAAAGTGCAGAAGACGCTGCGCGATAAGCTTGGCCTGCGTCTCGATGCGGTTGACGCGACCGAGCGCTTTCTCGGCAAGCTGAAGGGCGTCAGCGACCCCGAGAAAAAACGCAAGATCATCGGCAACGAATTTATTAAAGTGTTTGAACGAGAAGCGCGGCGAATTGAGAAAGAAGAAGGCAAGGTCAAGTGGCTGGTGCAGGGAACACTTTATCCTGACGTCATCGAATCACGCTCGGTCCGTGGACCGTCGCAGGTGATCAAGTCGCATCACAACGTCGGTGGCCTGCCCAAGAAAATGAAGCTCAAGTTGATCGAGCCGCTGAAAGATTTGTTCAAGGACGAAGTCCGCAAGATCGGCCGCGACCTCGGAATGCCGGAGGAAATCCTGCAGCGGCAGCCGTTCCCAGGTCCTGGCCTGGCGGTGCGGGTGCTGGGCGAAGTCACGTCGCAGCGCCTGGCGCTGCTGCGCGAGTGCGATGATATCGTGGTCACCGAAATCAAGAATGCCGGCCTCTATACCAAGGTGTGGCAATCATTCGCCGTGCTGCTTCCAGTAATGTCGGTGGGCGTGATGGGCGACATGCGCACGTACGCTTATACCTGCGCGATCCGCGCCGTGAGTTCCGAGGACGGTATGACGGCCGATTGGGTGCCGCTGCCGCACGAAGTGTTGAAGAAAATTTCCATTCGCATCGTAAATGAAGTGAAGGGCGTGAATCGCGTGGTGTACGACGTTACCTCCAAGCCTCCGGGAACGATTGAGTGGGAGTAGAGGTCAGCCCTTAGCGCAGTTCGCGAGTGCAGCTCGTGCACGGCCTCCGGTATACTGGAGCTACATGTCCGTTCTGAAAAACATCGCTGCCATTGCCAAGGGCATGAGCATCACCTTTATGGAGATGTTCCAGCCCACCACCGTCGAGAACTATCCCGACGGCAAGGGTCCGTTGCGGGGCGCGCGCATCGAGGCCCGCTTCCGCGGAGCTCACGTGCTGCAGCGCGACGAAAACGGGCTGGAAAAATGCGTAGCGTGCTTCCTGTGCGCGGCCAACTGTCCCTCGAACTGCATTTACATCGAAGCTGCCGACAACACCGCCGAACACCGGGTAAGCGGCGCCGAACGCTACGCCAAGGTATACAACATTGACTACAATCGATGTATCTTTTGCGGATATTGTGTGGAGGCTTGTCCGACCGACGCGATTACGCACGGACATGGATTTGAGCTGGCGAGCTTTAATGCCAGCAATTTGGTTTATCGCAAAGAGCAAATGCTGGCCGCCCGGCCGGCTCACATGGGAGCGAACGCAGTGTTCAATCAAGCCGATGTAGACGGCGGGGCACCCAAGGAAATGGTGGCGGGGAGTTAGGGGTTCCAGACTTTCGCGTTTGAGCGCACACTTAGGATGACATTATTGAAAAAGGGACGCTCGCGTCCCTTTTTCTTTGCCAACCCGTGTAACGCGGAAGAGCATCTTCTTCTGCCATGATTCGCAAACTACAATCCGGTGAGTATCGTCTTTATTCCCGCAAGAAAGATGTGAAGACTGGGAAGCGGAAGAACTTAGGAACATTTTCTTCCCGGGAAGCGGCGGAAAAGCATGAGCGGGCGGTGCAGTATTTCAAGAGAGCGTGAGAGCGCACAAGTCGAGCCGCAGGTGGAAATATCTATATAAACTCCGGGCGCTGCCTTCGGATAAGGGATCCTTCGACTACGCATGATGGTCCGAGGGACCATCATGCTTGGCTCAGGCTGTCGCCCATGGGCCTGAGTGGCGGTCTCCACTTTGAACCGGCTTCTAGAATGTGGTTACCAGGCGAAAGGTGTATTGGCGCGAGGGGCCGAGTGCGTTGCCGGAGAACAGTCCTCCGAAGTCGATTACTTCTAGCTCGTTGCTGAGGTTCTGGGCGTCGGCCTGGAAGCGCACCGAGCGTTTTTCGTGCTGGTAGAGATCGGCGCCCACTGAAGCATTCTCGGTGAGGTAGGGACTGATGCGGCCGAGATTGAAGTTGAGGTGATTGATCACTACCTGACCGTATTCCGTGGCATATTGCTGAGGGCTCAAATCAGGTTGGAATGGCAGTCCGCTGTTGTAATCGGCGCCTACCGCGATCCACAGACGCGGGGCAACCTGATAGCGGACGCGGGCGCGCACGGTGTTGCGCTGGTCCTGCGAGTCGGGAAAATGCCCGGTTCGGTCGGATGTCGCGCCGGTAGCGTCATCCCCAAGAAACAGGCCGCCGGTCACCGGGTTCCAGACATTCCCTACGATGTAGGAATAGCTGGCGAAGCCAGAGAATCGTCCCCAGCGTAGAACTTCCAGCTTGGCCTCCGCGCCGTAGATAATTCCTTTTTGAAACGCGACGGGGAAGCTGATTCCAGTACTCAGGACTTGAGAATCATCGGCGTAGTTGTTCACGTCACGGCGGAACATATTCGTATCCAACCGCAGTTTCCCGAAGAATGCTTTCGTCGCTCCCAATTCATAATAGTTCCCGTGAGAAGGCTCGACCGGCAGTTGCAGTGCGGGAACGCTGGTGTCCAGAGCCTCCGCAGCCGGAGAACTGGCCAAAAGGATGTTTTCGAAGGACGGCGTCTGGAATATGCGGTCATAGGAGGCGTGAATATTTACGCCGACGGATGGGAAGTAGCGCGAGATGGCGACACGCGGGCTCACTGCGTTCTGGTTCACCAGCAACTGGTAGTGGTCCCACCGGAGGCCGGCGTTGACGGTCCAGTTGCCGAGCCGGATGGCATCCTGAACATAGGCCGATTGTTCGAGATCTGGACGGCTACCGGTAAAGGCAAAGGTTGTCGCACCTGCATCTAAAATCCCAAGATTGATAGGGCATCGAGGGTCTGAAAGGTTGGCGCAGTCGGGCATCACATAGTTGAAGTTTTCGTGCAGGAATATCGCGTCGGATTCGATACCTGCCTTCCATTCCTGCCTGCCATGATGAATGGAGGCGCTGCCGTTGAAATAAATCTCCTTGAAGTCGTTGTGCTGGGTTGCAATGAGGGGCCATGAGGCCGGGTTGGAATAAAAATCGTTGGAGTTATCGCGGGCCATTCCGCGCAGTGAGCCGATCGCATCGGAGGAAAAGATGTGCTGGTAGGAGACGCTCCCCATGGTTTCAAAGTTGTCGCCTGTCTGTAGCTGTCCCCCGGGGATGAACACGCAATCGCTCGCTTGCTCTCCCGCAGGAGCCGGTGTACAGCCGACGGTGTTGTCTGCGTTCGGCACAAACGCTCCGTTCTGCTGCACCAGTTCGTTCGGGATCGCATAGCGCGCGAGTTCATGGCGCACAATCAGGGTCAGACGGTCTTTCTGTGTCAGGTCCCGCTCATAGCTGAGCGAAAAACTGCCGGTGGTGCCGTTGTTGGTGTAATTTTGAGGGACCACCGGGTTGAGATAGTGGTCCGTCATGTTGCCGCCGGCGCTCACGCCAAACGTATTCCCCTTCCATGTGTATTGGTCCTGGGTATTGATACCGCCCGTGTTGTAGGTGCCGCCGAAGAGGGTGAGTTGTCCGTGAAATCCCGGATCTTCGCTTTTGAGAGTGTTGACTTCAACGACTCCCCCCATCTTCCTGCCAAATTCCGCGGGAATGCCGGCGGTGTAAATCTTGAGGGATTCGACGTCATCGGCTTCGACTTCCGGGCCAAAGCTTGGCGAACGATTGTCGGTGAGCGGAATGCCATCGACGACGAATTGAGTTTGATATTCCGATCCGCGTGGGTGGAGAACCGCATTGCCTTCGTAGAGCCAGCCGGGTTCGGAGTTCACCAGGTCCTGCATGGAGCGGCCGGGCAGCGCGGTCAATCGATTCTCAATCGTCTGCAAACCCATCTCATTGATCGAACCGGCACGATAGGGATCAACCAATGTGCCGGATGCGCTGACGTTCACCGATTCGGAAACTGAAGCCACTTTCAGCCGAATCGTGCGATCCAAGGGGAGCGCGGAACGTATTTCAACCGACTCGGAAACCTCGGCAAAGCCTGGCATTCGGATCGCGACCTGGTAGATTCCATAGGGCAGACGCCTGGCATCCAGGTTGCCTTCATCATCCGTTGTGAAAGTATGGCGATACTCGTTGCCCTGGCTGACGAGTTCAACCGCGGTTTTAAGGGCGACGCCGTCGGGGCCGGTGATTTTGAGGCGGAGTTCTCCGGCGTCGCTCTGCGCCAGGGCAGCGAGCGAGAGCAACAGGAAGATGGCAAGGCGGCAGCTAACTTTTTTCACGAGGAGTCTTTTTCGGAGTAATCGCTTTCATCAGTAATCTTTTTCAATGAGTCTCTCAGAGCGTTGGCCGCCTGGCCTTTCTTCAGTTTGCCGTGAAGCGTATCTCCATAGAAGTTACCTTTGTACCTGTCTTTCTCTGTCGGTCGTGTGGGCCACGCAGCGATATCCCGTCCACTTGGCGGATGGAGGAAGCACTACTCTCCAATATTCCTTTACTGTGCGATTTGTTCAGCCATTATTTTTGTCCTCGGGCGAGAGCGGAGTGAAAATTCTGGCAGCGGAATGTGCTAAGCTCATTTTCTCCCCGCATTCCTGACGTAAAAGGTGCTGGCTTGTCGTACTCTTCCGATTCCATTCTCTCGTGGCCGCTTTCGCGACCGGTTGATGCAGAGGCGCGAGTTCCCAGTTCTCCCGAGATTGAGGTCGTGGACTTATTCGAGGAGCTGCGCGACCGGCTTCTGCGTTATCTGCTGGCTCTGGGTCTGTCCGTGCATGACGGGGAAGAGATTATTCAGGACTCGTTCCTGTTATTGTTTCAGCATTTGCGGCGGGGAAGAGCACGCCAGAATCTTCGCGGGTGGATTTTTCGTGTGGCCCGCAATCTGGCTTTGAAACAGCGCGCTGCCAACCAAGTGCGCTTGCGGCGGATCGTAGAATTCGACGAGACTTCGCCGGACCAATCTGTGGACCGAAGTCCGAATCCGGAAGAACAACTGCAAAGCGAACTGAGGCAGAAGCGATTGCTGGCAGTAGTGCAGGCGCTGCCCGAGCAGGACCAAAGCTGTCTTTGCATGCGGGCGGAGGGTCTGCGCTATCGTGAAATCGCGGAGGCTCTCGGGATTTCCCTGGGGTCAGTGGCGGCTTCGCTGGCGCGGTCGCTGGCGAAGCTTGGCCGGGCGGATGGAGGCTAGGGCGTGAGGGAAGAACATCTTCATGTGACAGACGAGAATCTGTTGTTACACGCAAGCGGAGAGTTGCGCGCCGGGCAGAGCCCGCAGATTCGAGCTCATCTGGAACGGTGTCTTCACTGCCGCGCCCGTCTGGGGGAATTGGAAAGGACACTAGCCGAGTTCGGTGAAGCTCACCGCAAGGCCTGGAATGCCGAGTTACCACCTGCCGCCGAGCCGCACGCGCGGCTCACGGCACGCCTGGCCGAATGGGCGGCGGAGGAGCGCGGCCGCGGATGGTTAAGCCTAGCGTGGAGTGCTCTGATTGAGCATCGCCAGGGGGCCGTATTCGCCTGCGTTGTGATCGCAGCATGCTTATTGTTTGCGATGCGGCTTCGCGGGCCGGCAGAGAGATGGCAGCCCATGTCAGCATCGCTTGGTCAGCGGGAGAAACCTGACCTGCGCCTGACTCCGGGAGCGACGGTTCCAGTGACGAAAAACGAGGTCTGTGGCGAGGCTGCGGCCGGTGCGGCGCCCGTGGTGCCGGCCTCGCTGAAGCGCAAAGTGTTTGAGCTGTATGAAGTCACGCCACCACAGCCGGATGCGTACGAGGTGGACTACCTGATTACCCCTGAACTTGGCGGTGCCACCGATATTCGTAACCTCTGGCCCGAACCTTACGGAAACACGGTGTGGAACGCGCGTGTAAAAGACCAACTGGAAGAACGTTTGCACCGGATGGTATGCCATGGCGATGTTGATCTGGCGACCGCACAGCACGATATTTCGGCAGACTGGATCGCCGCTTACCGCAAATATTTCCATGCGGACTGGCCGGTTTCGGACGGATCTTCCGCGAATTTCTCCAGCGTCAGACGCGCTCTTCCAACTACATAGCTCACCCCGTTCTTGAGTCATCCTGCCAGAGTTGTGTAGAGTCAGAACATCCTTCCTGATCATTCCAATTCGTTCGTTCCGGTTTCTCTCCTTCCGGGAGGAGTTCGGACGGTCGGTTTTATCTTTCTGTGCTTGTGTCTGACGCCTTGTAAGGAGGCAACTGCGGCCGGGCTGCGCCCGAATGCACCGCCGAGAGCCTGCCCTGAGCTAGTAGAAGGGGCGACTGTCCCTACACATGCGGTCCAGCTGCCGACGGTGGATTCCGTCATTGAGCAGGCGATTCGGGAAGGGAACATCCCAGGGGCTGTTTTGGTGGTTGGACATGACGGGCGTGTGATTTACCGGAAGGCTTACGGATCGCGCGCGCTGGAGCCGCGGCGCGAGGCAATGACCGCCGACACGGTGTTTGACGTGGCATCGCTAACCAAAGTGATTGTGACTACGACGGCGGTGATGCAGCTTGTCGAACAAGGCAAGGTGCGGCTCAACGATCCGGTGGCAAAATATCTGCCGGAGTTTGCGCAGAATGGAAAAGAAGACATTACGGTGCGGCAGCTGTTGACGCACTATTCGGGGCTGGGTCCGGACCTGGATTTGAAAACGCAGTGGGAGGGGAAGGAAACGGCTTATCGGATGGCGTTTGCGGAGGCGCTTCAAGATTCGCCGGGATCGAGGTTCACTTACAGCGACGTTAATTTTATCCTGCTCGGCGCACTGGTGGAGCGAGTCTCGGGCGAGACGCTGGATGAGTATGCGACGCGCCATATTTTTGTGCCGCTGAAGATGTTGCGGACGAGATTTGTGCCTCCGACGGCGGGGCGCGCTGGTTGGATTGAAAAGATTGCGCCTACGCAGTATGACGAGAATCAGCACATGCTGCGGGGTGTGGTGCATGATCCGACCGTCCGTCGGATGGGTGGCGTGGCAGGTCAGGCGGGCCTGTTTTCGACGGGGGATGACTTGGCAAAATTTGCGCAAACATTGCTGAACGGGGGCGGAGGAATTTTGTCGGCGCTGTCGGTGGAGAAGATGACGACGCCGGAGCAGCCTCCGTCGGCCCCTGTGCTGCGCGGGTTTGGATGGGACATTGATTCTCCGTTCTCGTCGAATCGCGGGGATTTGTTGCCGGTGGGAAGCTACGGGCACACGGGATTTACTGGAACGTCGATGTGGATCGATCCGATTACGCAGAGCTACATCATTCTCCTAACGAACGCGGTGCACCCGCGGGGACAGAGCAATGCGATTGCCCTGCGGTCGAAGGTGGCAACGGCAGTGGCGGCGGCGCTGCAGCTGACCACGAGCGAAAAGGAGGCTCTGCGCTGGCGGACGATCACTGGCTACAACGAGGCACAGAGTGCAACGCGGCGCATGAACACGCGCAATGGAAGCGTGAAGAATGGGATTGATGTGCTCGAAGCGCATGGATTTGATGTGCTGCAGGTTGCGGGACGCAAGAAGAAGATCGGAGTATTGACGAATCAGACGGGCTTCGATGCGGACGGGCGCCGCACGATTGATGTGCTGGCGCAGGCTCCGGGAGTTTCGCTCGATACGATTTTCAGTCCGGAGCACGGTATTGCGGGAACGCTCGACACGCTGCACGTCAGCGACACGAAGGATGAGGCTACCGGCGTCAAGGTTTACAGCGTCTATGGGGGGACGGATGCTGCGCGACGTCCGTCGATCGACGCGCTGAAACAAATAGATGCAGTGGTGTTCGATATTCAGGATGCGGGAGTGCGGTATTACACCTACGAAACTACGCTGGGATATTTTTTGGAGGCGGCCGCGAAGGCGGGAATTGAGTTGATTGTGCTGGACCGGCCTGATCCCGTGACCGGGGCGTTCGTGCAGGGTCCGGTGTCGGATGCGGGGAAAGAGAATTTTACTAACTATGGGAACGAGCCGATACGGCACGGCATGACTATGGGCGAACTGGCGAAGATGTTCAACGCAGAGCGCAATATCAACGCCAAGCTGACTGTGGTGCAGATGGAGGGGTGGCAACGCGGAGACTGGTTTGATTCGACAGGCCTCGTGTGGGTGAATCCATCGCCGAATTTGCGGAGCGTGACGGAGGCGACGCTATACACGGGCGTGGCGGTGATTGAGGGGACGAATGTTTCTGTGGGACGTGGCACGGATACTCCATTTGAACTGGTCGGCGCGCCGTGGATGAAAAGCAGGGCACTGGCGGCTTACTTGAATGCCCGTGGGATCGCGGGTGTGAGGTTTGTTCCGGTGACGTTCACGCCTACAAGTGCGATTTATAGCGGACAGAAGTGTGAAGGAGTGAATATTGTTTTGACGGAACGGAATGCGCTGGATGGCCCGGAACTGGGGATTGAGTTGGCTTCGGCGTTGAGAAAGCTATATCCGGCGGATTACAACCTAGAGCGCATCATGGAGTTGCTGGTGAATCAGGCGGCTTACGATGGGCTGGTGGCGGGGAAGGATCCGCGGCGGATTGCGCAGGATTGGCAAGAGGAGTTGGAGAAGTTTGAGGCGGTTAGGAAGAAGTACTTGATTTACTAAAAGCTACTGGGAACTAACGCAAGAACCTCGCGCTGGCGCACGACGATGCCCCTCGTTTGATTGTCCCAGTCGAGGTATCGAAGTCGAACCCTCAAAATCCCGTTTTTCGTGGGAACACTTTCGACGCTTGGCGTCACTAAGAACAACCGCGGACGCGGAACCATGTGAGACTACAGAAGTCTCGTCGGCAGAGTCGAAAGGCTCTTTTCGCGATCTCGGAATGTCTGCTAGATTTCCGAAGCTTGGAGTAGGCCGCTCGAGATAACGTATCGGTTTCCCTTTCCGGACTGTCGAAGGCAGTACATACTCCAAGAAATTTAGAGAGGTGCTTAATGAAATGCAAAGTGCTGCTTTTCTTTTGTGCGATGATCGCATGTTGCGCTGGCACAACAGTAGCTTTCGGGCAAGAGAGTCAAGGACAGGCCAGACTGAAGGCCTATACAACCGTAATCACCCGCGCTCCTGGGGCGCGGCAGGCTAGCACAAGCGCCACCAGCCCTCAACTCCCTCTGTGGACCTTCGATGTTGAGTCAACTCGAGACCACAATAACTATACTGGCGTGATGGTGGGCCGCAATCCCTTTGGTCACGAAGCGAATAAAGTTGCGAATGTTCCCACCCAGATCGTTCCTGTTGTAATCACGACTAATTTGATCGGTACCCACGTTGCCCATACCGGTACCATCGCCACTAAGCCGGGCGTCACTACCCTGAATCCGACCATAGCGAACACAGCTTGCCTGACTGCGCCGAATGACGTTCCATTGGCACTGTTTAAGCAATCCCCGATAATCCAGAACACCAGGTTTGAATTTGGCGGCACTCATGTCGGTACAACCCAATACGAGGACGCCTTCCAGCGAGCTAATTTCTGGGAATTCACGCAGGGGACGGACTACCATATGTACCTCCACCCGGTTTCGACCACCAGGACCGTATTTATCAATGTGCCGGCAGCCGATGGACTGGCGCTGGCAACCAGCTCCCTAGGGCCTCCAGACTTCTGCGCTCCGCTGGGCATCGTCGACATTAACTGGTTCGACAATTATTTGGTCACCACAGTGATTCCATCGCTATACCCGCAAGGAGTGAACCCCGGCTCGCTGCCGATTTTCCTCCTCGCCAACGTGGTGCTGGCCTCTCCCGTCACTAATATCGGTACCTGCTGCATCCTGGGATACCACAGCTTTGAGGGCTTACCCAACCAGACTTATGGGGTTATGGACTTCGACACGAGCGGCCTCTTCGGACCCGGAATTTTCGATACGTCCATCGCCGCTCACGAAGTGGGAGAGTGGATGAATGATCCTTTTGGTGACAATGCAGTTCCACCATGGGGACATATCGGACAACAACCGGGTTGCCAGGGCAATCTTGAGGTGGGAGATCCACTCACCGGAACGACCATTCCGCCAGTGACGATGCCTAACGGCTACACGTACCACTTGCAGGAGTTGGTGTTCTATTCGTGGTTCTTTGGCGCACCTCCCATCGGAGTCAACGGTTGGTTCTCTGACAATGGCACTTTCACCGCTGATGCAGGACCTCCTTGCAGTTAGCCTAGTGGGAGCCTTCAGAACCCTACTTAGGGGCGGGCACGCAACGGACGGTATGTCTACAACCGTCCGTTGCGGCGCATCGCGTCGAGCCATTTATTGACGTCAAAGAGCTTCCCATTTTATGTCAACGCAAAATAGAAAGTTCCGCTTCCGGCAGTGGCTCAATTTGAAATTTCAGAAGTTGTTGCTGATTTATGTGCCCTTCTCATCCGTATGAACAGAAATAGGAGACCGCCCATCACAGCGAAGCGAATAGTTAATGCCATGGCGATCATCCACCAGTCCAATCCCTTCGTTAGTTCACTCCAGTGCGCCAACTTCCACGCAAGGTCGAGGCAATATGCGATTAGAAGCACCAGTGCAGCCCATTCTCCTGTTTTGGGTTTCATGCTGCTCCAATAGACTCCCCGCCCAACAGTCCCACCAATTCTTCAATCGTCCAAACGTGGTTACTAATTCCAGCTTCCATCGCTGGAGTGACACGCAAGGTCTGATGCGCACGGCAGAAATTGTAGTACATAAACCAGAGCGCCACAGCCGCCGCGTGGTTTTCTACCTTCTTAGAGAAAGCGTTCGTTAGGCGAGTGAAACGGCGAATGCTCATCCGCATCGAAAGATTCTGGCGCTCCACGAAATTCGTGGAAACATGCTTGGGATCGGGATTCCTGCAAACAACTTTCCGATCGCAACCGATGCACTGTTCTGGAGAATAGCGCGTGTGGTTCTCTGCTGGGGCACCGTAAATCTTCTGTAGCTGCGCATAGTCAATATCCGCACCGAAGGCGGTTTCAACAGCTTCCATGTAGGCTCTGTGGCCGTCTGTCGTGATCTGTACGCGATTGCTGATGCGATGCGCGCAGTCAAGCATAAACTCTGTCCCCCATCCCAAATCTCTCCCGCCCACCAGATAGCTAACGCAGAGCTTTGTGTCTGCGTCTACCGCCGTCCACGTCCAAGTATCGCTCCATCCCTCCGCCTTCTTCTCTGGAGAAGTGTTCTTTGCCTTCGCGCCAACGAAATTCCAAATTTCATCGCACTGCAAGCGGCGCACCTTGAGGTTGCGAACGTGGCGATCGTGATAGCCAGCGCAGCCTTCAGCCAAGTCCAACAGCAGTGTCGTGACGGTGTTTCGCGCCACTCCCGTCATCCGAGACGCGGAGCGAAGACTATTGCCCTCCACGAGGGCCGCTACAACCCGAATCTGCTGTTCTTTGCTCAAGCGATTCATATTGAACATAATGCTTGAGCAAAACGTGTGAAGTCAATGACAATATTCGCATTTTGCGAAGTTTTGGCGGGAACTCCGGGTTACTATCGGAGGGCCACTCGGCATAAGACTGATTGACTATTCGCATTTCGCGAAGTAAAGTTACACAACTTCGCAGTTCGCGAAGCGTCTAAGGTAATGCATGTTATTTCAAAAAGTGCGTGGAGAGATGCGGTGGCGAAGGACCCGGCATTGGAACGACCGATTGGCGAGTGTCACAAAGTTGCTAAACATGCCGAATGGAAGAATCTTGCTGAAGTCCGCAACGTTTATCCCCATGCTGATCCAGTTGGGCCGTATACGGTCTTCAACATAAAAGGTGGCACGTATCGCCTAATCGTCAAAATCGAATACCGCTGGCAAACGATTTTTGTAAAGCATTTGCTGACGCATGCCGAGTATGACAGAGGGGGGTGGAAACAATGAACGCGGAAGCAATTGATTACGGAACACTTCTTGAGGAAACTAAGCCGGAAGTAATTCATGACGAACCAGAGAATCGCCGACTCATCGAGATATTGGAACGCCTTACGGCGCAAGAGCACGTAACGGAGGCGGAAGAAAAGCTGATTGCCCTATTGACTGTCTTGGTTGAGAATTTTGAAAATCAGAACTACCCAGTTCTCGACGTTGGGCCACTCGACATAATTCGACATTTAATGGAAGAGCACAACCTGCGTCAAAAGGACCTAGCGGATGTTTTCGGAACAGAAAGCATTGTTTCCGACGTGCTAAACGGTAAAAGAGAACTGAACAAAGAGCATATCCGCAGACTCAGCGAACGCTTCAAGGTTTCCCCAGCGGTGTTTTTTTAATCCTTAGCCCAGCGAGCTTTGGCAGCTTTCTGGGCTATTTCTTTCCGTTTCTGTGCTGACGGTTTCTCCATGATCGGCGAACGCCAGGAAGCGCCGCGAAATTCAAATTGAGCCACTACCGGAAACTCGGTCATCTTTACCCTCCCATCCCAGTCTGCTATAACCCGTGAAGTTCCAATTTCTCAGTGAGCATAGTCCCAAACGGCACTTCCACCCTGGTCCCGGCTTTGAAGTATCAGGACCAAGCTTTTTCCTCCGCGTTCTCGGTGCTGCGCGAAGCGATCGAGCAGCGCGCCTTCCCGGCCGCCTGCGTGGCAATCGCCCATCAGAATCACCTGGTGGCGCTAAAATCCTTCGGCCGTTTCACGTATGACGCGGATTCCCCGGCGCCCAGTCCCGCCAGCGTCTTCGACCTGGCATCGGTGACCAAGGTAGTTGCCACGACCACCATGGCAATGATCCTTTACGAACGCGGCCTTTTAGAGCTGGATGCGACCGTGGCTGGAACTGTCCCAGAGTTTCTTGCCGACTCCTGCGGCCAGGCCGATTCCCGGCGCCGGGACGTAACCTTCCGCATGCTCCTAGCCCACTCGTCAGGCCTGCCCGCTTATGAAAAGTTGTTTCTCAAAGCCCGGTCGCGCGAGGAGTTGCTGCGGGCTGCCTTTACCACTTCCCTGTCCGCCGATCCCGGCACCCGGGCAGAATATAGCGACATTGGATTCATCCTGCTGGGCGCAGCCCTGGAGCGGATCGCGAACGAGTCACTCGATGCCTTCTGCCAGCGCGAAATTTTCGGCACGCTAGCCATGAGTCATACCACCCTCAATCCTTCGGTAGACGCTCGGGGAAAGATTCCGCCAACCGCCGACGACCGCACATTTCGCCACAAAGTCATCCAGGGCGAAGTGCAGGATGAAAATGCTTTCGTCCTGGGCGGGGTCGCCGGACACGCTGGACTTTTCTCCACGGCCGAGGACCTGACCCGGTTCGCGCATGCCCTGCTGCATGGAGGGCGACCTATCCTCGGCCCCAAAACTGTCGCGCTGTTTACTGCACGCCAAGTTGCGCCCGCGGGCACGTCTCGCGCCCTGGGCTGGGATACGCCGTCTACACCCTCGCAATCCGGAAAACATTTCGGGCGGAGTTCCTTCGGACATCTCGGATATACCGGGACATCGTTGTGGAGCGATCCGGAGCGCCAACTCTCGATCGCGTTATTGACGAACCGCACCTGGCCGGACTGCGCCAATCAGGCAATCAAGCAGGTTCGTCCGAGATTTCACGATGCGGTGGTCGAAGCGCTGATGTGAATCGGCAGTTCTGACTAGCGGCGGGCGACCGTTTTCAGAAAAGGGCGTCATTCCGAGCGTAGCCGTTCTCCAGGCGGAAGGAGGAATCTCGCGCGAATCCCAGTTTGCTTTTCGTAGAATGATCTGCTTTCCCCAATACTGAAAGGCGCACGACTTGACTCGACCTGGCAAAGAAAAAGAAGAGAAATCTGACCTCCGCCGCTTGCCCACCGAACAAAATCTTCCCGCCGCCACCGATCTTGATCGCATGTCGTCGCTCGAAATCGTGCGCCTCATCAACCGGGAAGATGCCACCGTGGCGGGAGTGGTGGCTCGCGCCTTGCCGCAGATCGCCCGCGCCATCGATGTCGTCGTTGCTGGACTTCGCCAGGGTGGACGCCTCATCTACGTGGGTGCTGGAACCAGCGGGCGTCTCGGCGCTCTCGACGCTTCCGAGATTCCACCGACCTTTAATACCGATCCGCGCAGCGTGCAATACATCATGGCGGGAGGACCGAAGGCGCTCGGTGCCTCCACGGAGGCCAGTGAAGACGACACTGCGGCGGCACTCGCGGAAATAAAGAAGCGGAAGCCCGGCAAGCGCGATATTGTTCTGGGCATCGCCACC
>Ga0185299_10004271_pt1 | contig 17494 bp, 18 predicted proteins | sample PaiPotPPA55metaG_FD_128002 | JGI IMG/M metagenome (GOLD analysis project Ga0185299, IMG submission 128002) | Iron sulfur acid spring bacterial and archeal communities from Banff, Canada, to study Microbial Dark Matter (Phase II) - Paint Pots PPA... ...
CTTGACGAAGCCTTGCAGGCGCGCATCGCTGCCAACCGAGAACGACTCACACAACAAGCTGCTTAAGAGGCCAAAGTGTACAGATCAGACGAGAGCCATTTGGTCCGGAAACGTGCGAAGCACGACAACTACAATGAGCTTGTTAACGCCATTCTACTTCATTAAGGCGGGCACGTACGTGTCAATTGTTCAGGTCTTTGCGGGCATTAAGATGATCGTCGCGCTCTTCTTCGTAAAAGTACTTGCAAAGATCGTCGGCGTGTGGCCAGCCGCACGCGGCTTTAACTATTCCCCGACCGATGCGAGTTATCTCACTCTTATGATGGCAACCGGTCTAACGTTCGGCACCATTTCCAGCCTGTATGGGCTGACGCATCATTACATCAATCAATTGCAATATAGCGCCTTGGTGACGGTCGTGATCGCGACGGCTATCATTCCAACTCTCATCGCGCAGATCCATTTCCCGCCGACCCAAGAGGTGTTGGAGGCAGAATCAGGCGGTCTCGAAGAGATTGAAGTCGTACGCAAAAGTGCGCAAAGAAGATTCACTCAAAGTTCTTCTTCAGGAGCGTAACGAACTGCGCGTCGAACTAGCGCGCTTGTATGAGCGTGTCGAGGCGCTTCGCGTGCAGCTGTGACAAGCTGCGATGAGCACAGATAGGGTAGATGAGACCCTTAGGGTGGAAATCGCCGAACTCGAATCTGAAATAGAACATGCTAGGAATGAGCTCTACGGGTTCGGCACGAGCTACGGGGTCTGTGCGACCCTTTGTAGCCAACACGTAATACACGAGGTCGGCGAGCACAGCATAGATGGACGGCCGGTCGCCGGCCTTGAAGGATGATTTGCTGGCGCGTTGGGCCTTGGAATATCCGCACATCTGGCGTCCCTCGAGGGCTTGTCAACCTTTATTGTAGCGCATCCAGGATTAGCCCTTGGCGGATGGAAAGCTGGGCAGCGATGATTACTGTCACGCCTTTTGGGCCGTCGAGACTGACTGACTATCTCGCAAACGAACGAACATTCTTAGCCTATGTCAGGACCTCACTCAGTGTTAGGGCTTTCGGCTTTGTGATTTCAAGATTCGGGCTGTTTCTGCGCATGTTGCCGGGCAGTTCAAACGTGAAGCTGCCTCCGACGAACACGAGCGACTGGTTGGGCCTTGCTTTCGGTGTCTTCGGTTGCTTGCTTGCGGTGCTCGGCGTGTGGCGTTTTCTGGCGACAACACGTGATCTCGCTCGAGATCAGTTTCGACCTAACGAAAGCATGAATGCCATTGTAGGATGGGCGACGGTTCTACTGGGCATAGCGCTCGTAACGAGCTCGCTTCGATTGCTCTGAGTTGGTGGACATATCACCAATGTATGCGTGTTAGCGATGCAGACGTTGCTTCCATCAATGAGCATTTTCTTCGCGTCTTGCGCATGGGACAGAAAATGAACTCATCTCCGAGGCAATCGAAATGAAGTGATCAGATACGTTGAAAAGGGTGGTAATGCTGCCGCTTAGGGGAACGGAAGTGAAGGAGCAACACAGTGGGATAAGGGCTCTTGGTGCTCGGGTTCACATCTTTGCGCAACCGAACGTTCGCAAACGCTTTACGTCGCTTTTTAAAGACGTGCTCGGATGCAACGTAACTGAACAAGACTTTGGAATGGCATACCCTTTACTCTTGATACTCTTTCCGGATGGCAGCGCATTCAGCGTTGAGTTCACCGAGAGTGCTCCCAAAGAGTATTCCGGACAAACGATCGATGACGAACATGCTTTTCGGGGTGCCTGGATTGAATTCCGTACAGACGATGTCGCTAAATATCAGCAAAAATTACGCGATGCAGGCATTCGAGAATTCCGCCACGCCGGCAGTAACCATGTTTATTTCAGCGCGCCGGGCGGGCAAGTGTTCCGATTATTGGACGTTTCATACAAAGGTCCCTGAACGTCAATGCGAGATTGTGGTCGGGGATAAGCCCCCGACAGCTTGGGATCCGCTGCTACGGCTCCAACCACCTCATGTTTTGCCGATCTGATATCATGACCAAAATGTCGGAACGCCAGTCTGAAACCTGAGGTTAGCCAGTCACACCTTAGTGTAGATGGCATCACGCTCGAGTGCTACGACTTCGGCGGGTGTGGCAGCACACTCTTGCTCATCCACGGTCTCGCAGGTGGCGCTCATGAGTGGCGCGCCACTGCCAAGCATCTCGTTTCGTCGCATCGGGTCTTAGCCTTCGATCAGCGCGGCCATGGACTCAGCGACAAGCCCTCCGGAAATTATTCACGCGACACCTATGTAAGAGATGCAATCAAAGTAGTCGAACAACTAGCTTTGGGTCCGGTCGTCCTCATCGGCCAATCCATGGGTGGCGTGAACGCGATGCTCGTCGCGGCGCGCAGGCAAGACCTGGCGCGCGCCCTCATCATGATAGAAGCGACCCCGGCTCGTAACCCAACCGCCGCTCATGACATTAAAGCTTGGCTACATACGTGGCCGGCTCGATTCCCGACCCGCGAGGAGGCCCTCGCGTTTTTCGGCGGCAGTAGTCAGAGGTCGCGGGCATGGGTAGAAGGGCTCGAAGTGCTCGAAGATGGGAGCGGCCTATGTCCGCGGTTCCGACCCGATGATATGGTCGACTCGATCAGTGACCTCGCCGAGCGAGATTACTGGGGCGACTGGTCCCGGACCGACTGTCCAACGCTCGTAATCGTCGGCGATAGTGGATCGGTTCCGTCGGATGCGTTGGACGAGATGCGGCGACGCAAGCCGTCCTTGCGCTTAGTGCGAGTGAACAACGCCGGTCACGACGTTCACTTGGATCAACCTGGATCTGTCGCAAAAACGGTGCAGATCTGCGCGCGGCGCTGGGTCAGGATTTAGTCAGGATTCCTGTTTCAGAGGACTCGGCGCAGGCCGGCGAGATCGCTGCGAAGCGCGTGAAATCGAAGTTTGCGGTGGTGGGCGCGAGAGGTCTCGAACCTCTGACCTCTACAGTGTCAATGTAGCGCTCTACCCCTGAGCTACGCGCCCGATGTGCGAATACTCATGCTGTGAGGGTTTGAGTCGCCCGAGTACCACCTATTCCAGTTGCAAAGAACCCAACATTTACCAGATCATGGTAACCGAAATGACGTGTAGTTTCAAGCAGCTGATAGCATATCATTCGATTGGGCTTCGTGTGGGCGTGACCCGAGAGAGCTAAAACTTGGTCACTTACACAAAGTACGTTGCCGACTCATGCAAGGGGTGGGACCGGGGGATAACATGGCTTTGCTTTTTTGCAAGCATATCATTCGATTGGGCTTCGTGTGGGCGTGACCCGAGAGAGCTAAAACTTGGTCACTTACACAAAGTACGTTGCCGACTCATGCAAGGGGTGGGACCGGGGGATAACATGGCTTTGCTTTTTTGCAAGAGTGTGTCCTAGTGCGCGATATGATCGGAAATAACTAGAGTCCCTGAATTTTCTGATCGTATAACTGATTATGCTCAGGTTCAAAATAGCGATTTGACTTCAAGACGAGTAGCTTCATACACGTTTGGGGCAGTCTGAGCCGTGGGATGCCCGGAGCGCCCTGCTGACTGAGCGATTGTCTTGCTAGGCGAACCTGAATGCGCCCTCGAATCTAACTGTTCGACGACATGCCACATCCAAGGTAATGTTCGCAAGCCTTGGTATTTTGCCCGAAAATTTGTGCCAAAATGAATAAAGCCGCTGTGATATCGTCTTTAGAGCGCAGCATACGACGACGCTTAAATAAGCATCTTCGTGAGCTGGGTTTTAGCAAGGCTAAGAGCTTCTTTGAACCTCCCAAAATGGACTCGAAAGATGCGATAAGGACGCTACACTCAGCTCAGCGCGCGGAACGTCTATCATTACACGCTGGCTTTGTACAATCTGCGTGGCCTAAACTTCGTCAGTTTTTTGCGAACGGTGATGAGATTGAGGTGCCCTCCATAAAGCCACGGCTAGAGCTTATCAGCTCGGAGTCCTGGCAATCTGATCTATTTCGGCTCGCTGGGCTGACGTGGGCAGTGCCTGTGTCACAGGGTTACGGTAGACGACTCCGATTTTTGGTGTGGGATGACCATAACGGAAAGCTGATCGGAATAATGGGACTCTGTGATCCTGTATTCAATTTACGGGTAAGAGACCGCCTCATCGGATGGTCGGCACAGGATCGTAAAGACCGGCTTGTGCACGTTCTTGAAGCAAATGTACTTGGCGCGGTGCCTCCCTACAACAAACTGCTCTGCGGAAAACTAATCGCGTGTCTCGCGCGAACCATCACAGTCGTAGACTCATTTGATCAACGATATTTTCGCTCTCGCGGTGTTATCTCAAGAAAATTGAAGCATCCATCCTTGGTCTTAATTACAACAGCGTCGGCTTTGGGTCGCTCGTCAGTATATAATCGCCTGACGCTTGATGGTCGAAACTATTTCAAATCGATTGGATACACCACCGGATGGGGTCATTTCCAAATCCCTAGTCGGATTTTTGTTCTTATGAGGGAATATTTACGCCTGAAAGGCGACCTCTACGCATCTAATCATAAATTTGGGCAAGGCCCCAATTGGAGGTTGCGTGCGACTCGACAAGCATTAGAATTACTAGGATATAAACATACCTTGCTGAGGCACGGAGTTTCGAGAGAACTGTTCACTTGCGAAATGGCAGACAATGCTACAGACATACTTCGAGGCTCGTTCGCAAAACCAGACTATGGGTCAGTTAAGTCTGTCGACTACGTGGGCAGGCGCGCAATGGATCGATGGGTGAAACCGCGGGCGGAGCGTGATTCCGCGTTCAGAACTCATGGCGCCAGCGACGTTTTTCAATGCTTGTTTCGCGGATGACCATGATCGCGTGCTGGGAGATGGTTTTAGTTGGGTCTGGCTAATTTAAACATTGACGCGTTGCGTGATAAAGTGACGCAAGCTTACAACGCAGATGATCCGATACTGCAGCGCTTTCGCGAATATGCGAGACGACTGTCAGCGAACATTCGACGGTTACGTAAGCATTCAGTTAATGCAGTATCGTTCGTTTCTGCTGATGGGGGCGATAATAGGCTGACGTTTAACCCTGCTGTCATCGAACTTGTGCGAGTTGTCGATTCACGAGGCGTTGAATGTGCGCTTGATGCGATTGGCAGCCATGGCGGGATGCAAGAGTTACGACAGCGTGCCCAACCAGGCAATCCAAAAAGCGTTGCGCCCCTTGAGCGCCTATGTGCAAGCTTAGGTACTCCCATCGAGGACTTGTCTTACCTATTGCGTGGAATCGATGACCCAGTTAAAAGTACAGGTGCGATCCGCACGTACAGAGATATAGTGGAATGGGCTGTTCTTCACGATTTGGTTTGCAACCCTAACGTGCAGTGGGGAAGTGATACGATAATTGTTCGTGATGGTTTGCTGAGATCGAAGTCATTTAAGCGAGAAATATTCCCACGTGTAGATCAGCTAATTCGGTCGGGTGTCACAAGGCATCTTGAACGCAATGTGGTTGTATCCGTCGTGGGAGTCGCTAAGCAAAGCGCAGTCTTAAGTCGACTCGCCGTCGCGCTTGAGATAGAAGGTACGTTTCACCGATCATTTCCCTGCTTTGTAGAGATTCCATCTGATATAGAGGCAGAATGCTATAATTTTGACCGAACTTGGTTGACGACGTATGAGACGAGCAACATCGAGCCGGGCGAAGAGCATCGATATCAATCCATGGGAAAACTATACCTTGTGAAATTTGGCGACCGGCCACTTGATCCAGTTTGGCCAGTTGATATAGCGTCGTGGCAGGTGGATACGGTCGAGCGAGTACTTGGCCAGCTCACTGAGGATGCGCAACAGGGCTTCCCGATCCCCGATTATCCAATGTGCATCCAACGAGCTCATGACTTCGCAAAAATAACAGGATTTGAGATTGAAGTTCTTCAGGATATACTTCTCCAAGGTATGACGCAGAACCTGACGCCTGAACAAACGGATAGATTGCTGAGGTTGAAGTATCTCGGGCAGACGCTTGCTGCGCTACGATATAAGGAAGCGTAGAAATGCTTTTTGCTAATTCGCAGGTAGTCGGAACTTTTAAGGGATTCAGTGAGAGGGGCTTAGAGTTTGCTGCAGAGATCGTAGCACCGTATGATGCGTCGATGATGGAACGCCCCCAACTCGGGCAATTTCTTCTTATCGAATTGGCTTCTGAGGAAGAGGCAGCCCTAGGAAGAATTACGCGGTTTGTGCCTTCCGGACTATTAGCAACCGCGGAGGGCGAGGACTACGTAAACACAATGCAACGTCGACGACAACCCGTCCCCGAAGACTTGAAGCAACAGAGGCTAAAGTATCGGGTTCAGGTCAAGCTTCTAGGCGCGGTGCGCGAAGTGGATGAACGGATCATATACATCCCGTCGCAACGCAGATTGCCACACCTAGGAGCTCGCGTCGCGCTGCCCAGCGCTTCGGTACTCCAGGAGTTGTGCAGGCTAAGTGGTGGACAAACCGAGCTCGGTCACTTCGTGCTGGGCGAATTTACGTATTGCGGAGCGGGTGAACAACAGGTTGAACCAGCCCTCAGGTCCATGGACCCGAGATTGACTGTAACATTTGATATCTCACACCTAGTTTCGCGCCGAAGCGTTGTCTTTGCTAGAGCGGGGTATGGGAAATCTAACCTAATTAAGTTTCTCATTGGTGAGCTTTATAGAGAAGTTCCTACTACGCGAAATGGGCGCCCCGTTGGCACTTTGATATTCGATGCCGAGGGTGAGTATTTTTGGCCGGATGTAGTGGACCATAGACCGGGGCTTTGTGATGTTCCGCAATTGCGAGAGCGTCTTGTGGTCTTTTCAAATCGCACTCCTGTGAGTCCATACTATCGAAGTTGGCAAGCGGGGACTGTTAGACTTGATATTCGCCAGCTTCGGGCACGTGACGTGATTGGAATAGCGATTTCTCCTGAACGCCAGGAGCAGCAAAATATTCTAAAACTAAAAGCGCTACCTGATGATAACTGGAGGCAGCTCGTAGACCTTCTACAAAGAGAAGGTTTGCAAGCGAGCGATCAAGACATCGGTCGACTCATGGGGTATTCGCCAGCACAAATTCCGACAAGTGGAGCCGAAATAGCAGCTGCTCGCAGCAACATGGCGCAAGTCGTGCGTCTTCTCCACGATCCGCAGAGTCAGTTACTGCACGGAGCGCTTTGGGCACTCCAGCAAGGCGCAGTCGTTGTTGTCGATATTAGTCTTTTGAGTTCAGCGGCTGGGAACATGCTCGCGGGTTTGCTTCTGCGTCGCATCTTCTCGCATAACCAAGAAAATTTCACGGGTGGCGCAGACGTTATTCCTGTGATAGCGGTGATTGAGGAGGCTCAAAGCGTATTGGGCCGCAAGTTAGAGGAGACAAGCCCATTTGTAGAGTGGGTAAAAGAAGGCCGTAAATATGAGCTTGGGGCGATAATGATAACGCAACAGCCCGGATCGATGGCGCCTGAGCTACTGAGCCAAGCGGATAATTGGTTTTCCTTCCATCTACTATCTGAAGGTGACGCCGAAATCTTAGGAAAGTATAATTCACATTTTTCGGATGACGTGTTAGCCCATTTGATTGCTGAACCGATTCGCGGAAACTGCTTTATGTGGAGCGCACCCCACCAGCCCTTTGTCTTGCCAGTGAGAGTTAGAAGCTTTGAGCAGATTTATCGCGGTAACATCAATGACAATGCAGGCGCTGCAGCTGTTGAAACAATGGCACAACACGTCTTGCAGGGATTGCGCGAGAGCCATCGTCAAATGGCAGATGCACTACTAGATAGGCTTCGAAGTGCTGGGGTCAGGAAATATCGCTTACCATCGGGTGACGGGGTCGAGGCCCTCGGAATCAAGGACGGGGCACTCTACTATCAGATACGGGATGTGAAGCCGGCAACTGAGACCGCCTCTGAGGAGCAGCTCAAGAGACCTTTAATGGAACTTCTCCTAGGCGCTGACAATGTTGAGGTAAGGGAACATTTGGGTGAGCGCTACTATTGTGCGAGTAATACCGTGTGGGAAGAGGTGCTAGGATTTAGACCTACTCCGACCGATCCGATGAGAACGTGAGAAAACTTGAGGAGACGCCTCGACTCGATCCCAAAGAACTTTTTGGTAGCTCCTCCGGAACATCAGACTAGCGGCCAGAGCCTTTCCTTGACTCAATGCTTTTCGCCATCGCTTTTTTTGAGGTCCTGGGTTTGACCTTGCCGACGATTCTTTTGCTCTTGACGTGATCGCTTAATGTCCTCGGAAACCTTCACGACTTCACCGAGTTCTGTCTCGCGTCGCTTTCGCGCAACGTAGGTTTCATTAATGAGAATTTCAATTAGTCTTATGAGTGCGCCAGCCTCATCCGGTTCTACATCTACTATTACGTTAATATCCACCTCAGGATGAGCACCCACATTCCCGACTTCAATAAGTGCATGGATTGCATCCCAGGTTTGTGGGTCGAATTCGTCCTTCACCGATTCAAGCTCCACAATGAGTTTTGGGGCGTGAGTCTTGAAAAAATCACGAAGTATCTGGTGGAGGCAGCGTCGCGCAAGTGTGGCTGCTGCCTTAGGACTTAGTACCTGAATGGCACAAGCTTCATTGTAGTCTTCCACTATCGGTGCCGGAACGTAAGCCGGAAGAGGTTTTGCGTTGGATTGCGGTAGGAGCCGCCATTCCCTAATAACGTTGCCCGGAACGATAGCTGAGCTCCCCGGCGGAAAATATAGTGAACCGTCTTCACTCTTCTTGGCTTCATGAAGAACCACGGTCAATGAAAACTTCTTACACTTTGGATTTGGGCAAACGAAGACATGCGTTAGGGTGAGGACACGGCCAGCGTGCGTGTTCGGCGTGATTCGGAAGATGTCGGTATCGTAGTCCGACGGAGTGATGGTGGTGGGACTGTTACAAAACGGACAGGTCCAACTGTAGGTTGACACTTTCTTTCTCCTGAGTTGAGGAAGGATGCATGGGTGGAAGAGGGCGGGTTACCCTTCTACGACCTCTCCACAAAAATTCGTGTCACATCACCTCCTGCAGCGACTCGGCCTTTTAGTTCGCCGACGCTAGCTGATATTTAACGAGCAGAACGGCCGCCATCTCAGTGCCATATGTGCTGAAGCCTTGAACCTGCCATCCGTCCGACAGGTCCTGGTTCAATGCCGCGGCGCTACCGAAGTTGAACGCCACGAGCTTGGCCTGGGCTTTCGCGTAGGTCTGTGTGTCCGCCATGATCGAGCCCCCTTTCCGTCTCAGATTTGCGTTCGATTGTCTCATGGTGAACCCGTAGAAACGAAAACGCCACTCTCCCCAATTGCGGAGGAGGCGGCGCAACCGAACGATCATGTGTTCGATGCCAGCATGGCTGGCCCTTTTTGAGACTCCTATGGATTCGTGGGGACGGATACTTAGGACTGTCTGATCTGCGGGGCGTCCGCGTAAACGAGCACCGCATCCTTGTTTGCCGCTTGGAAAGTATCGGCGCATTCGCCAAAAAGCTCCCGCCAGAGCTACCCGCGAGTCGCGAGCTCGTGTCAATAAATCCATGAAATCCTGAACCTAAGTTGGAGTAGGGTTTTGTATGGTGGGCGCGTTTATAACAGCGTCTTTGGCTGTGTTGCTTGTTGTGAGCGCATTCATTGCGTTTGGGCAAAGGGACCCGACCGATTGAGTCGTGGTGACATCATCGGCTAGAGCTAGCTCGGCAACTGGAAGTGATACGCAGAAACAAAGAGCAACGCAGAACCTCGCTAGATGCTTCATCTGCTTAGTCTCCCGTTTTTGGGTCTGCTGGATATCCTACGCGAACGTGTATATGTTAATCAAGCAAGTGTGCCTCCGGTTGTAGTCCGCGATGGGTTGTTCTTGATGATGTGTATTGAAGCTCCGCGGGGTTAAGCGTTTCGTGTTTGGATAGACCGACTTGGTGTGCTGACTCCCTCAGGCGCTCAACTTTCCGCTCCAACGGCCATTTCGAGAGCGCAACTATATAGAGTACGATAAGATTCAAGATGGGTAGCAGAGCAAAGAAACGCCACCAGCCAGAATATCCGGCCTTCGCGACGATCCTCCATGATGCGTACAGCTGCGCTACCAGGATGGCGATGACAATCGACCCCGCCAGCATAATCCACAGGAGCACCATTAGAAGCTTATCAATCGCGTGACCGAATTTTGAGTCCCAAGAGCCGGGCTCGATTGAATCGGCCTCTTCGTAGCGCTGAAGGGCGGCGTCACCGGTGGAGCCGGAGTGGCGTAGAAACGCCTGTACTGTTGCGGAGCTTGTTGCTAATGCGCTCCCAGGGAGGGGTTCACCGAGATCGTCTAACCAAGCCGACCCTCGTACAATACCAAGTACCCGACCGGACGAAACATCTAGGAGCGGCCCGCCGCTATCACCGTGATCCGTGGCGGCATCAAATTGTATAAGTGCTCCGTTCATACGTATCGCGCTTATATTGCCAGCGTGCATTGTTGGCTGAGCCTTATCGCCTCCGAGCAAGAAAAAATCTCGCGAAACTACTGGATACCCAATGACGGCGACCGATTGACCTACTTTTGTTGTCTTCAGATCAGCAAGCGTGAGCGGACGCCTATGACCGACACCTATCCGCAACAGTGCGACGTCCTTGACCCGTTCACTCGACATTATCGTCGCAGGATACCGCCGTTTCAGGTTATTGTCGAGAATAATGTCCACATGCTGTGCTCCTAGCACAACGTGATCCGCTGTCATTACCTCTGTGGATCGACCATCTGACCGAAGCACGAACCCGGAACCCGAAAAAGTGCCTCTAGGGCCCGTGCATTCGATGATCACCACGCTAGACGATGTACGTTGAAAAAGGTTTCTTAAGTCAGATGCATCCGCGTGCATCGGGATGAGGGTGGCCACAGCCGCAGCCGCTGAAAGCGACACGAACTTGATGTAAGGCATTTGTTTCGCGAGCATGCCTCATCACTATACATAAAGGCCAACGATCTGGTCCAGCTTGGTTCCAAGCTGTGAGGGCGATCACTAGGGATTTTGCAACCCCTACGAGCCCCGAGCCGTATTGTTGATGCGCAGTAGGCCTTGGGAAGCCGGAGCCTAGGAGCAATTGGGTTTCGTTGGCTGAGTATTTTCGTAACCAGCGTCGTTCAAAGCGGTCTGAAGATTAGAGACATATGTTTCGTCCACCCCATGCATCCCGGACCTTTCGATGTTTGCAAGAGCTGCATCGCGTTCACCTAGCATGTACATATCGGCTGCATAGCCCGGTAAGAAACCCGTCGCTTGGTCATAGGGACCATGTTGGCTACGCGCCAAGGTCCACCAGTGATTTGCATCGGTTCGCACGAGGTCTGGGTAGCATCTAGTCACATCATCGAGTCGGACTGGCCTGTAACGCCAAATACGAATCGGAGGGCCAAAAACGCGAGAACCAGAAATTGAAAACTCGAACGAGGTGTCGTTTCCAACAAAGCTAAGGGAAGCGTCACGTCCTAGACGTTTCAGGGCTGGCCTTCCGTCCCCCCACAGTTTCGTAATCTCCTCGACTTTCTTCGCTTGGGAATCGTAACCATAAATCGTTGTAGTGAAACAGCAATGTGCTCCCCCGCTATATGTCGTTATCAGCACTTCAGGCTCTAAATCACCTGCGAGGTCGATGATCCGAAACGTATCCTTATCAGGAGCAGAGTAAAAGGTCTCCTTGTTGCGTCCGGGCAGTATACCGTCGAAGATAGTGTCGCTATGTTTGAGAATCTTCAAACCTACAAGCCGATAGGGCGCGTGTTCGCCGGGTTCAAGTTCATAGTCGAGCTTTGCACTCGTTTGACCATCGATGGTCTCCACACTTTGCCGTGGGGCCGAGGCAATGGTTTCCTGGCCATTCTCAAGTACGGTGAAATAAACAGGCTTGCCCTCATTATTTCGCGCTTCAGGTGGAATTGAAAACTCGGCTACAAGATTGGAGATTCGACTGGCAAGTATCACAACTGTGGATTTCATGTTGCGTGACATTTTCGCCAATAAAGACGGGCATGGCGTGAAGCATACAGCACCGGTAAGCCTATCAACCCGCCTTATGCCACTTGTGGAAAAACCTCCGAGACCACGCTCATAGAAGCCGATATATTCATATCTGAAGAGAAGTTGGTAGGCTAGGGCTAGGGCAATTATCGCTCCAACATATCTCCTTCTTTCCCAGAACCATGATACCGAGCGTCTCGACGATTCGCCGATGACCTTGCGGACGAGTCTGGCGTACCTTTCATAAAGGAGGGTGACGCCAATGACATACAGAGCCCATACACTCACAATGAAGACGAGGCATGCCCAGCAGATATCGCTGCTCACATAGTCTTACTCGACAAGGCCACGCAGGGAATTGAGGAGGGGGCCAAAATGCGCCGCTCGTGACTACTCTTTGGAGGCGCTTGACTCTCCCTGTCTCGCTCCCCTACGCTACCTAGCCAGGGCGATACCTAGGGCTTTGGGAACACGAATACTTAGGGCCCTGATCGGCGCAGAGGTAGGCGCATTCTACGGGGTCGTCTGCGTCGATAAACCCTTATTTCATGCGGGTTTGAGCCATCGGCGCAGAACGCAGTATATAGTAACGGACGCATCCGCGTCGATCACCCTATTACTAACCGAAGCAGTTAGTATAGGGCCTGCGCAAGCCATCAGCGTCGATCAAACCTCGATTTTACGGGCTTTTACACCCCATCGGCGCAGATTTTGGTCGATGCGCGCAATTAGCGCCAGTCGGCGGTCCTCCTGGGCTCTTACTCCAGGCGTCGTCATGCTCTTCGGTCTCCCCCCCGAGCCAAGTTTTTTGGTCAAATTGTCCATATTCGAAGCACACCTGCCCCTCGCCAGACGTTGAACGGATTGGACAAGCAGATCATAGCCCCGTCTAGCCAGCGTTCCTGTTGGCGACATATGGACGTGATTGGGTTCTAATTTTACAAGGAGACCAGAAACCGTGAATCGCTTATATCTCGAATCCAAGCTGGAAAAGCGCGCTTATCGAGTTGATGAGGTCGCAGACATGCTCTCGGCCTCGCAAAAAACGGTGTACGAGTGGATAAGAACCGGCGTTATCCCAGCGCATAAAATCAAGAATCACTTTGTGGTCCTGGCGGACGATTTCGAGCGGCTCGTCAAATCCTTGCCGTCAGTTCCTGTGGCCGATGCTTCCACAGCAACCACCACCTTGGGTGCGCAATCATGACAACTCAAATCACGCTCGCGGAAGTTCCCAGCGATAGGGCAACCGTAGAGATAACCCACCCTGTGGCAAAATCGCAGTATGTGCAAGACCTTGTAGAAGACGCTATGGGTAAGGTCCGCACCTGGTTGGACCCGTATTCATGTATTGAACAAACTGTAGAGGTCTGTAAACCCCGGCTTCCCGAGCACTCCTACAGGATTAACGTGGAAGGTGTTTTCTGGAATTTCCAGCTTGATAAGTCGAGCCGTGAATCCTTCTATGCTAAAGGGCTTACGTTCGATGAAGCGCTGGAAAATCTACGCAAAGCAATTGAAGAGGCCGCTGCTCATGCCAGAACGCCAAAGCAGCGCCGCTCAGCGGTCCGACGTTCATACAAGACCAAGAAAATATAAGGAGTAATCAAAACATGGAAGCTACACCCAACGAAGATGTCGCGACGAGGGGGGATACGGGGGTGCTGACCCCAGCTTCCGGTCAGTCACTCTCGGTCCGATCCTCTGATCTGGAATCGCAAATCACAAAATTCTTTCACGATCTCTTTGATAGCGTGACCCACACAGGCCCGCTCTATCTTAATATTGCTCGCAAAGGGGACTGGAAGGGCGCCTTCTTTCTGTGGCCCGAGCAGGCAGAAGCAGCAGCTATGCGCTCATTGGCATGGGATAGAGAAGGGTTTGATGTGTTCTTGTGCGCTGCACTGATGACCGAGAAGGACCGTAAAAAAGAATTCGCTGCTCGAATAGGTACTCTTTGGCTCGACGGCGACGATGGTGCCGATCTCAAACGAGGTCCGGAACCTTCCATCATCGTTAAGTCCTCACATGACCACGTCCACGCTTACTACAGGTTGAATTCTGCTGTAGACCCCGCCAAAGCAGAAGAGCTGAATCGTCGGCTCGCTGCGATTACAGGGGCAGACAAGAGTGGTTTTGACCTTGCACAACTTCTTCGTGTGCCATGCACCCACAATTACAAGCCTCAGCGACTTAAAGACGGGAAAGCTCCTGAGGTTGTTATCGTAAAGGAATTGTGTACCCCACATAACCTGGAGAAACTTGAGAAATTACTTCCTCTCGTTTCCAAGCAGGAAGCAGCTAAAGTCGAGCTTGACCCTAACGAACCACCAATGCGTCTTTCGAGAAAGGCTCAAGAGTTGTGGTTCGGGAGCAACTCGATAAAGAAATCCGACGGTAAAACCACTGACAGGTCAGAGACGCTGTGGGCGATTGCTATGGAGCTAGCAAAAATGGGGCTCACCGTTCCATGGATTGCTAAAGCGCTGCAAGAACGCGATATGTCGCTGAGCTTTAACAAGTTTGTGGATCGCCCCGCCCAGTACAAGGAAATTGCCGTAAAGGTGATAGCCGAGCTGAGCAAGCCAGAAAACTCAGTGGCTCTCTTCCGTTCGTCGAAGGAAATAAACGAGAATCCATCCCCTGACCCCGAGTGGCTCGTGGATAATCTATTCCTGGTCGGACAAATTGGTCTGATCGGCGGCCCGACGTACGCGGGGAAAAGCCTATTCGCAATGGATGTTGCGGTTTCTTTGGCGACAGGCACAAACGTTGTAGGCCATCCTGATCTCGCGATTCCTAGGAAGATAGGCGTCTTGTACGTTTACGCCGAGCAGGGAGAGGGGCAGTGGGAGCAACGCATGTTTGCCATCGAGCGACATAGGCGTGTGCAACCAGATGGAGATATTCCTTTGTATCTTAAGTCTGGTTACGAGCTAAACTTGACAGATGTAACCAAACGAGCAGACTTCATCGCGTCGCTGAAGCAGCTCAATATCGAGGTAGTTATTTTTGACCCCTTAGCTGTTTTATTTCGGTCAGAGGACGAGAATGACGTGACAAAGGTGATAGCAGCAGTGCGCGACCCGCTGCAGGAATTTGTAAAAGCAGGGATTATGCCAATCGCCGTTCACCACTCAACAAAAAGAGCGTTAGACCACCAACCCTACGATGCGCTGGAACTCGTCCGAGGGTCTTCCGATATTTCCGCGATGACTGGAAGCATCATCGGCGTGTGGGATGGCAAGAAAGCTGGAACCAAAATCATCACTCGGGTTCGTGGAGAGTCGGTCCGCCCATTTCGACTTAAGAAGAAAGACGAGAAAGGTTTGCCACTAAAGTACTCTGCTAAATCAGTTGAATACATGGCGAGTGATAGTGTGCGGATTCTAACTTACGATGGGCCATGGGAAAAACCCGAAGGCTCTACTGAAGACGAGATTCTCGAATATCTTCGACAGCACAAAACAGCTACAGCAAGGCAGATAGCGGATGCCTACGGGCTCGGTACTCGCACAACGCAGGATTACCTGAAAAAGCTGCGAGAGAGTCAAAGGGTTCGAAGCGAAAAGAAAGGCAAGGAGTGGCTTTATAGTGTCGTGGAGCAAACCGATAAGGCGGCATGATCGGCGTTCGCGACCCTCTTGCTCGCTCGTGGTATGAGACGCCACTTCCTGGGCGTGACAAATTCGGCAGAATCCTCCCCCGTAGTACCGACAACGGCTGGGATCATCTCCCTTCGAGTTTCAAAGCTCCCAATCGAGGCAGAAGCTTTCGCTTCAAACGTAGGCGGCTAATCTGCTGCTGGAATTGCAGTGCTCGTTTTGAGGGCTGGGGTCGAAGGCGCTACTGCTCGTCTCAGTGCGTAAGAGAAGCGCGACACGCTCGACTTACAGAGCGTCTGGGCTACGATCCAAGCTTTGTACGCTACCATGGAGCGCGGGCCTTACCTGTGACCTTACGCATGCGGCCAGTCATTCGAGATTGGGACTTAACCCCACTGCCAGAGCATCCCGGCCTTGAAGTTGCCATACCACTGTCCGTAGAGTTGCTCGACGCAGTGGCTCGACTTGTCGTTGCACGTTTCGTACTTCCCGCACAAGACAAACGTCTTCACCATTGGGAACACGATTTAGAAGGCAAGGTTGCAGTCCCAATGCCCAAAGTCAGCGATTGGGACCGCTTCCTACACGACCTTTTGCTCGGTGCTTTGCGTTCCTCGCTCAAAACGCGGAAGAAAAGCTAGACGCACTGCCCAGGGCTGAATTTCTCGTGTGCAGCCGATACGTCACTTTCTGTGAGATACAGATATCTTTGCGTCATTGAAAGACTTGCGTGTCCGAGCAGCCGCTGCAATGAAAAGACGTCTCCACCATTTCTCAAGTACCAAGTGGCGAAGGTATGTCGCAGTATGTGCGGGCTGACCCTCACCCCCTCAATCCCTGCCCTGCGAGCAATCCGTGCAAGCTGCTGGTGGGCATGACGACGCGTGAGAGAGAGACCTTCACGGTTGGTAAAGAGCAGATTATGGCTTAGGGCTGCTTTGCGAACTCGCAAGTAGCGCACAAGTGTTTGACGAGTCCTGTGACCTGCATACACAACACGGTCTTTGCGCCCCTTGCCCGAGTGGATGACTATCTTGCCTTCGTCCAGGTCCACATCCTCAAGACGGAGCTTCAGCGCTTCGGAGATTCGCAGACCACAGTCAAGAAGAAGTCGAATCAGGGCCATATCTCGTCGCTGCACGAAGCTCTCGCCAGAACACAGAGCTAGGAGCATTTTAACCTGTGAGACAGTAAGGGCTGGCATAAGCCTCTTTGGCTCCTTAGGATGTTTAACACAAGCCATGAGGTCCGCACCATACCTTTCGGCCACAACCCATCGGAAGAACGGACGCAACCTGCGGTATGATTCGATGAGGCGCATCTGAGACTGAGCCTGTCGCTCCGCCAAGAACATGCGAATATAATCGGCTGTCAGTTGGTCGAAGGCAACATCATGTGCTTGACACCAGCGAGCAAACGTATGAAGGTGCACCTTATAGGTGGCAATAGTGCCTGGCGAAAGACCTGAAGCTCGGCGGTCGAGCAGAAATGCATTGATTACCTGCTCGAAAGAACCCAACATTGACATAAAAAGAGAACCCTACACTTTCTCTGGGTTCTTTGCAAAGCCTTATGATATGGGATGGTGGGCGCGAGAGGTCTCGAACCTCTGACCTCTACAGTGTCAATGTAGCGCTCTACCCCTGAGCTACGCGCCCCAATATTAGTTATTTCGTTCGGTTGCTAAACCCGACCTGTGTTGTTACCGTTAACTGTGCGATTCGGACACATCCTTTCAACGCGAAGCGAGCTTCGACAGGCGAAGATCGACCGCGTATTCCGGGTGTCTTAAGCGTTCTTTCTTCGAATCGTAGGCGGAGGCTGTGGCCTCTGACAGCG
>Ga0185299_10004273_pt1 | contig 17489 bp, 12 predicted proteins | sample PaiPotPPA55metaG_FD_128002 | JGI IMG/M metagenome (GOLD analysis project Ga0185299, IMG submission 128002) | Iron sulfur acid spring bacterial and archeal communities from Banff, Canada, to study Microbial Dark Matter (Phase II) - Paint Pots PPA... ...
ATCCTCCATCCTTGGCCGAGCGATCGCTTCGCCGTCACACACCCGAGGTGGGAGCCGTATGCGGGAAAGCCGCACGTACGGTTCTGTGCGGGGGGCGCTCAGTAATGAGCGTCCCTACCGCGTCAAGATTTTTGCTGCATCTGCTCACGACCGTTGGCACAACTCAGACCCGACCCAGCAGCGCTATGTCGGGAGTTGGTGAAACCTGACATATGACATCGAGATCCTCCGTTCGGTTGCATGAGGGCTTGCACCCGCGCCCGGTGTGACAAACAGGCAACGTCTGAACGAGAACCGACAGGAGGACAGTGTTCTCCACAGGTTTCCGTGCGCGCCCCCGCCCCGTCGGATTGATTGCGCTGTGGGAGTGTTGGCTAATGCAAATGGTCGCCGGCGGACTCTAACAGCCGCGTGCCAGAGCTGCTTCAGCGCAGCGGGCTTAACGCTCGCGACGCCGTACCTGACAAGCTTTGGTGATGAGCGAGTGCGTGCTTGGGGGGAGTATGCGCGCTTCATTGTTTTTTTGGACCATAGCGCTCGTTATTGTCACGTCTCCCGTTAGCGCAGAGAGCACGGCGACCTTTGCGGCAGGAAAAGATCCGGATATAAACGCGAGTTGTCGGATTCCATTTGAAGCGCTGCAGGATCCGAAAACCGGGAAATCGTTCGCGCTTTCCGCTCTGCTCAACGAGAATACCAAGCTTGCAGAGAATCTGCGTCAGCGGTACATCGTCGCCGATCTGAATTCGACGGATGAAAACGGCAACTGCCGCGGAGTGCAGGAATACTTCACGTCGGTGGGCGAGCTGAGCGAGTTCCCACGGCTACGGGCGATTGCGGCGGCGCGCAAGACTGATGTTGCCTCTTTGGCGAAGGAAAGCGTCGAAGCGCTCGTCGCGTCAGAAGAAAGGCCGAGCGACGCTGCGGGCCTCGCGCTGGAGCTTGAGGATCTGCGGAATTATCTCCAACAGGTCCAACGCTACAAGACTGATCCCGTGGTCAAGCCTTCCGTCGTCCATGGATACTGCGTGGGACAGACACTGAGCTTGTGCGAAGTTGTCGATGGGCAGCCGAAACTCGTCTACCGTTTCGTGACCTCCTCGTTGCGCAACGCACCGCCACCGCTTTACCGGTATTATGCGCCGATCAACGTTATTAGCTCGCGGAACTGGAGCTCGGATCGCAGATACAGTCCCGCCGACGCCCGTCGCGACATGCGAATGGGCGGCGGATACGCTCGGATCGTTCCCTTCGCCAACGGAGGCCGTCCGATCGAGATGCCGAACTTCATGCATTTCGCGCCCGTGGCTGGCTATTCGGGTTTGTCTGGGAACGGCATCCATGAGATTGCCGGGGGTCTCGACTCCGGCGGTACGTTTGGGGCTCCGGTTAGCCTGGGATGCATCCGTCTCAACAAATTCCAGGCCAAGCTGGCGAGGTGGTGGACGCCGAGCCAGGCGAAGTTTTTTGTGTATTTCGAGCCCAATCGTTACCGCGCTTTCGGAGACGCGGCCACCGGCAGGGCCAAAGGATTCCGCACCCCGCAGGATCCTGAGATGGAAATTGCCGCTGCTCCGCCGAGACCGGCATATCGAATTGTTTCCAACCGTGAAAAAAACACGTTTGCCTCATTTAGCCTTTTCTATTTCGCAAGAGCTCTGGCGCGCTGACCCCGGGCCTGTCCTCAAGGGCGAGAAGCCGGGCGAGTTGCCGGTGGTCGCTAGCTCAAGCTAGAGAAGGTCTACGAAAGCGACAGGCATGACCGGTAAGCTCATTCGCAATCATTCGCATTGGGGCGCCTTCCTTGCCGAAGTGAAGGATGGCCTCATCGTGGGTGTCCGACCATTCGAGCGCGATCCCGATCCTTCTCGACTCATTGAAGCGATTCCGACGGCGGTGCACTCGAGGACGCGCATTGCCCAGCCTATGGTGCGTCAAGGCTGGCTCACCGGCGGACCGTGCAATGGAGAAGGCCGCGGGTGCGAGCGGTTCGTGCCGGTGTCGTGGGATCGGGCGCTCGATCTGGCGGCTGCCGAGCTTGCTCGGGTCAAGCGCACGCACGGCCCTGGCGCCATCATGGGCGGCTCACAGGGCTGGGGATCGGCCGGGATCTTCCATGACGCGCGTACTCAGGTGCGCCGTTTTCTCTCTGCTTTCGGCGGCTTTGTCGACCAGACCTCAAACTATAGCTTTGGTGCCGCACTCACGTTCCTTCCCCATGTGCTCGGCAATGCGCAAGCCGTGACAGGTCCGCTGACATCTTGGTCCTCGATCGCTCGCCACACTCGGCTGATGGTGCTCTTCGGCGGTGCCAATGCGAAAAATATGCAGGTCGTAAAGGGTGGGTGCGGTGCCCATTCGAGCCGCGGATGGCTGGCTGAGCTCGCTCGCGCTGGCGTCGAGGTCGTCAACATCAGTCCGATGCGCGACGATGGGCCTCAGACGTTGGCGCCGGAATGGATCCCGATCCGTCCCAATACCGACACTGCAATGATGCTGGCGCTCGTTCATACGTTGGTCGCTGAGGGGCTCCACAATGGAGAGTTTCTCGCTCGCTACTGCGCCGGCTTTGAACGGGTCCGGCCTTACCTTATGGGCCAGACGGACGGCCGGTTGAAAGACGCTGAGTGGGCATCGACCATCACCGGCGTCCCAGCCGATGCCATCCGCGGGCTCGCTCGCCGGATGGCGGCGGCGCGCACCATGGTTACTGCCTCCTGGTCGCTCCAGCGTGCTGATCACGGCGAGCAACCGTATTGGGCACTGATCCTGCTGGCAGCTTGCCTCGGTCAGATCGGCCTGCCCGGCGGGGGCCTCGGTTTCGGCTATGGCTCTTCCGGCGGCATTGCCGAGCCGCCGTTGGCGTTCCGCGCACCAGCGATGGAGATTCTGAGCAATCCGCTCGCCCGTGCGATTCCGGCAGCGCGCATCGCCGACTGCCTGCTGCATCCGGGCTGTAGCTATGATTTCAATGGACGAAAGGGTAGCTATCCCGACATCCGCCTGGTCTATTGGGCCGGCGGCAATCCGTTTCATCATCATCAGGATCTCAACCGGCTGCGCAGCGCATGGCGTCGACCGGAAACGGTCATCGTGCACGAGCCTTGGTGGACGGCAACGGCACGGCATGCGGATATCGTCTTGCCGGCGACCACCACGCTGGAGCGCAACGACATCGGCTGTGCGGCGCGCGACCGCTTTGTCATCGCGATGGAGAAGGCGATCGAGCCGGTGAACGGCGCGCGCAGCGATTTCACCATCTTCAGCGATCTCGCGCGGCGACTCGGCTGCGAGCATGGCTTTAGTGAGGGACGCGACGAGATGGGCTGGCTTCGCCACGTTTATGGTCGCTGGCGCGAGGAAGCGCGCACCAACCAAGCAGCCATTCCCGATTTCGACAGCTTCTGGAACGATGGTTGGCTGGAAATCCCACAACGTGCAGAGGAATACGTTCTATTCAGCGACTTCCGTGCGGACCCGGAGAAGCATCGGCTCGCCACACCGTCGGGCCGCCTCGAGCTCTATTCCGAGCGTATCGCCCGTTTCGGCTACGCCGATTGTCCCCCGCATCCGACTTGGCTTGAACCCGCTGAATGGCTTGGCGGTGCATCGGCAGCGAAGTATTCGTTTCATCTGATCTCGAGCCAGCCGCGATATCGGCTGCATAGCCAAATGGATCCCGGCCCGGTCAGCGCAGCGGGCAAAGTTGCCGGCCGAGAAGCCGTCGCGATCAATCCCGAAGATGCAAAGCGGCGCGGGATCGCCGACGGAGAGGTCGTTCGTGTCTATAACGACCGCGGCGCTTGCCTCGCGGGCGCGGAAATCACTGATGCAGTGCGCCCCGGCGTGCTGCGGCTCTCCTGCGGGGCTTGGTTCGATCCGGCCGGGTCGGACGCAAACACAATTTGCGTCCATGGGAATGCCAATATGCTGACCCGCGATTACGGCACGTCGAAACTGGGCCAGGGTCCGACCTGTGCGACCACTCTGGTCGATGTCGAATGCTGGCACGGATCGGTGCCTTCAATCCGTGCCTTTGAACCGCCGCCCTTCGCTGACGAGATAGTGTAACAGCCGCTGCCTATCCCAAACCGTCATTTGGACGTGGGGCGTTCGCTGCGTCGCATACGTTCGCTTTGGCACTAACGCGAAATGCCAACGCGCGCCGCTAAGCGCACTGATCAGTGCCGTCGCGTCGCCCTTCAGACGAGCGCAGCAGTCCTGCAGTGCGTCTCCGCCGCGAAGGCTCCAAGCGAGCAGTGTGAGCTTCGCCACAGAGGCTTAGCCAAAAACTCGGTAGGCTGCACTCGGTAGGCTGCACTCTATGGTCCCCAGGGGGCAATTGGTGTTGCTCGTTCAAAAGCGATGGAGTGGGTTCCATGAAAAAATACTTCTTCATGGCGCTAACTGTATCGATCACGTGCCTCTTTGCCGTGATGCTTTGGGCACAAGCGGGCCGGTTCGAGACGAAGGGAACCGTTGATCGGTCGCAATCCGAATTTTCGAGTTTCGAATCTCCATATCGGCCGATGCCGTTCAAGCCGATCTACTGACAGCCGAGCGGATCCCTACGCGCTGGCGCGCTGACTGACCGGGGGCGGCACCAGAAGCGCGGTGAGCCCGCGCATGTCGGCGAGGCCGTCGAGGCGCTGGATCATGTCGGCGAGCCGCGTCGCGTGCGATCTCGGCAGGACGCGCGCCACGCAGTTGTCGAACTTCTCGCGCAGCCGCTCCGCCGGCAGTGGATTGGCGCTGGTGCGTCCCAACGCCTGGTCGATCGTGCCGAGCACGACCTTGCCGTCGACACTCGTGACCTTCACCTCCGCGCCGAGGTGATTGTCGGCGGGGAACTGTGCGGTGGTGTAGGCCGCGGCATGCACCCGTGGCAGGACCGCGCGCACGGCCGGATCGCGAAAAGCTTCGCCTTCAAAATTCTCGATGCGGATGGCGCGGTCGGTCAGCGCGCGCGCGAGGCAATATTGCACGCTGAACTTCGCCTCGAGCGCGCTCTGCGGGTCCGGCCGGTCGGTGTGCTCGAGACGCTGCGCGTGCGTCCACGCTTCGATCCGCGCGACCTCTCCTGGCTGCAGGTCGTGGCGGCGCACCAGGTCGAGCATCACGTCGAGAGCCGGATGGGTGCTGCCGCAGCAGGGATATTGCTTGATCGCGATGCCGGGCTCAACGATGTCGAACGGCGCACCCCAGTGCCCCAGCATGCGGGCGACGTCGTAGGTTCCCGCCCCATTGAAGGCTTCGAGAAAGCCCTGGCGGTGCTCAAACGCGTCGGTATTCGCACTGAAACCCTCCGCCGCCAGCAACGCAGCGAACAGGCCGTTGCGCGCGCAATGGCCGACGTGCAGCGGCTTGGTCATGGTGCCGAAATTCGCCTTGATGCCGGACGCGAGCGAGGAGGCGATGGCGAGCGCGGTTGCGGTGCGCCGCGCGTCAAGGCGCAGCAGGTGGCACGCGGCCGCCGCGGCGCCGTGCACGCCCAAGGTCGCGGTCGCATGCCAGCCCTTGGAGTAGTGGTGAAAATTGACGCCGAGCGCGAGCTTGCACTCGGTCTCGAAGCCGGCGACGTACGCGACGATGAAGGCGCGACCGTCGACTGGACGCTCATCGGCGAGCGCAAACAGGGCCGGCAGGATCGGCGCCGACGGATGCCCGCCCAAAGTGTTGTTGCAGTCGTCGAAGTCGAGCGCATGCGCCGCGGTGCCGTTGATGAGTGCCGCGTCGAGTGCGTTGATGCGGTCGGCGGAGCCGAACAGGAGGCTTGAGCCTCCGTGGGGCGGGACCACCCGGCCGACGATCCGCGCCGCTGGCTCGCCGCTGCCGGCCAGCGTGACGCCGATCGTATCGAGAATGCCGACCTTGGCCCAATGCACCGCATCCGCGGGCAAGTCCTCGAAACGCAATGCGGCCGACCGCCGGGCGAGCTCGTGCGCGAGCTGCATGACTATTGCCTCCCTGTGGCGGCGGCTGCGGCGTTCGTGCCGGCAAGTCTGCCGAATACGGCGCCGGACACAAGGCCGGTTCCGCTCGGATAAAAACGCATGACGCCGCCGGCGAACGCGTTGTTGCCGCCCGCCTCCTCCTGCGACGCGGCTTCCAGCATCGTCACGCAGGCGCCCGCCTCGCGCGCGGCAAGCGCCGCACATAACGCCGCATTTCCCTTGCCGACCACCAGGACATCACTGGATTGCATTGGCGCGTTCGCTCCCGCTTAGCCCTCATGTCATGAGTTGCGCGGCGGCGCAGGCGCAACGATTCCTGAATGCCCGCCGGCCGGTGTCGGCATTCACTCCGACTTGATGCCGGCGAAGCTCACCACCTTGCCCCACTTCTCGGTTTCCTCGGCGATGAACTTGCCGAAGTCGGCGGGCGAGCCTCGCAATGCGATGACGCCCAACTCGGCAAACCGCGCCTTCATCTTGGGATCGGCGAGGGCCGCATTAATCTCCTTGTTGAGCTTGTCAACAATCTCAGCCGGCGTGTTTCTCGGCGCGCCGATGCCGGTCCAGAAACTAAAATCGTAGCCCGGCACGAATTCGGCCACCATTGGGATGTCCGGCAGCGCCGGCGAGGGCGTCGCGGCCGTCACCGCCAGCGCACGAAGTTTGCCGGCCCTGACGTATTCGATCGATGATGATATCGAGGCAAACATGACCTGCACCTGTCCGCCGAGCAGATCGACAAGCGCGGGGCCGGCGCCGCGATAATGCACCGGCACGAGGTTGACGCCCGTCATCATCTTGAACAGCTCGCCGGCAATATGGTTTCCGGAACCGATGCCGGCCGAGGCCATGTTGATCTTGCCGGGATTGGCTTTGGCGTGGGTAATGAGCTCGGGAACCGTCTTGAACGACAGCGAGGGATTTACCTCTATGACAAAGGTTTCGCGACTAAGGCCAGCAACCGGCGCGATGTCGCGGATAAAATTGAACTTGAGATTTCCGTAGAGCGTCGCGTTGCTCGCGTTCGGAAAACCAGCCAGCAGAAGCGTATAGCCGTCAGGGGGCGCATTCACGACGGCCTCGGTGGCGATATTTGTGGCGGCACCCGGCCGGTTCTCGATGACGAATTGCTGGCCAAACCGCTCCGACAGCGATTGACCTATCAGGCGTGCCATTATGTCCATGCCACCAGCGGGGGCAAAACCGACAATGATGCGCACCGGCCGCGCCGGATAAGTATCCGCGTTTGCGGTCCGTAAGATAGTTGGGAACGCGGCCGCGCCCGCTGCCAGATGCAAGAGCTTACGGCGGGGAAGTTTCATGACTTTCACCCCTGGCGTCGCACGTCACGGCCACACGGGGCGGTGATAGCCAAGCGGAACCGAGGGCCGCGCCCAGTACGGCGGGGTTTCGGACAACTGCACGGCTGGCTTGAGATGGCTAAGCCGGCCGGATGGCGTCTCACTTACCGTCGACCAACGTTCCAGCTCGCTGGCGGTGAACTCGGCAGGTATATCCCTGAGCGTCGCAGCCGGCACCTCGCCGAGATCGACGATCCACTTGCCGACCTGAGCGAGAGAGATCCGTACCAGCCAGCTGCCACCTTCCCGCGTCCGGCGTGCCAATGCCACCATCGCGCCAAATGCCATCAAGTAACCGGTGCAATAGTCGATCGCCGAGACCGGGTAGAATTGTGGCGCCAGAGACTTTCCCGGGATGCTTTCCGCCTGCCGTATCGTCATGCCGCTGACGGTTTGCACCACCGTGTCGAAGCCGCGCCGCGACGCCCAAGGGCCGGCATGACCGAAGGCACAGAGCGAGACGTAGACGAGCCCAGGCCGGATCGCAGCCAATTCCTCCGGCGACAAGCCGCGGTTGGCCAAGGTGCCAGGACGATATCCCTGCGAGAAGACATCTGCCTTGCGCACCAGCCCGCGCACGATATCGAGATCGGCCGGCGTGCGCAGATCGAGCTCGGCCGAAAGCTTACCGTGCCCAGTATCCCATTCCTGGTACCCAAGGCTGGGCAGATGTGCACCGGTGATCTTCAAGACGTCAGCGCCATGTTCGGCGAGCGTGCGGGCACAAGTCGGTCCAGCCAGGACGCGGGTAAGGTCGAGGACGCGGATGCCCGAGAGCGGCCGATCGCCGGCTGGAAGCGGTTCGGGGGCGCTGTCGCCGATGCGCATGATCTCCATGAGCGGCAACGCCGCCACCGCAGCAGCTTGCGGATGTCTCGCCCATTCTGCCTGCGTTCGCGCCATGCCGCCGGCGCCCTTCGCAGCAATGATCGCCTCCTCGAGATCGGCGGCGTTCCAGGTGGCCACTGCGCGCGCCACGGCCTCACGATCCTCCGCTACGCCGAGCACGCCGAGCGCCGCCGCGCGATGATTGGGAAAATTGCAGTGGAGATAGGACCAGCGCCCGTCGCGGGTCGGATAGAAGCCCATGATAGTGTTTCGCGCGGATGAAACTCCTGTGCCGGCGAGCCGAATGTAGTGGCTGCTGCGCAACGCAGCTGTGGCCTGGCGAAGATCGACTGTCACTTGCTGACGCCGCCCGGTACGAGCCTGCCACAGCTCCGTGGCCGCGAGCCCGGTCGCTGCGAGAGTTGCAGCACCGGCCGCGCCGATGCGGAACGGCGTAGGCAGCACAGGATCGGCACCTCCGGTGAACACGACATCTGCTTGCCCATGACACCAACCTGCGATCGGCAGGATCGTGCGAAGCGCTTCATTCGGCGCCGCCATGATCTCGAAGCCTTTGGCCCGTGGACCCCAGCCATTGTGCACGGGTCCGCGGCGCACATCTATCCTGCGAGTCCCCTTAGTTACCACCTGGAAGCGCTCGGGCTCCGGAGGTTTGGCCCGGAGCCGCTCGGCCCCGCTGCAACCTATGCTGGCTACCGGCCTACCAAACTGCTTTCGCATGTCAGCTCGTGGTAGTGCGCCCCGAAGGCGCGAATCATCAGTGGAGGGAGAATCCCCCGATCGGAGAAAGCCCGTGTCAGCGCCTTCGCAAGCTTGCGCGGGTCCAACACGCACGACATGACGGCTGCGACGCGGCCATCATCGGCCTGCACTCACGTCATGCAGGCTTTGATGACAGGATTTCATGAGCCGGAAGAGAACAGCTGGCATCGTTGTTCTTAGCGCAATCACTGGCGCTGCAGCAAAGTTTCAGGATTCACGATCGTAAGGAAGGTTCGCTGGTGCTCGCACAATTGTCACACTTGACCGGTAGCCAAGCGCGCCCGATATTCTGGTCCTGCAAAGGCCAATCCATGGTCGGCGTGCGCACCATTTTCGTTCTCCTGGTCGCCTTGTCGGTAGCGATGTTGCCGGTGGCGGGGGGTATTGCCGCCCCAGGGGAAATTCCGTCCGCCTCAGAATTGGCTACATCTGCGCATGATTGTTGCGATCATGACGGGATGCCAGCCGACAATGTGATGAAGGATTGCCAGGCGGCTGCTGGCTGCGCTGCCAAGTGCTTCAGCGTATGCGGGATGGTTGTTTCAAGCCCCTTGAGTCATCCCCAAATAGCCGGGGCGGAGCCCTCTTTCGAAACCAAGGCGTTCCGCCCGCAAGCGGGTATTGCGCCTTTCCGACCTCCTCGCGTCTAAGCGTCACCAAACGTAGAAAACGCGTGAGCCGAGAGTTCACGCGCGTTTTGACGCATGGCTGCGCGCCCAATCACATAGGCGCACCGCCGACCATAGTCGTATGAGGAGAGTGAGACATGAATTCCAAGTTCGCACATGCCGGCGTCCTCCTTGCAGCTGCCATAGGCCTGACCAGCGCCGCATTCGCGGGTGCGAGCGATTACGCTTTCGAACCGGTCAAGGCCGAGGTGAAAAAGGGCAGCGGCGTCACGCTCACAGTGCGTCTCGTCCACAAGCCCACGGGTAAGCCGGTGTCCGGCGCAGTCATCTTCTTGCCGCGCATCGACATGTCCCCGGAAGGCATGGAAACGATGACGGCGCCCGCTACGCCGGCTGCCGGAGCTGAACCGGGGACCTATAGCTTCAAGACCGATCTTCCAATGGCCGGCGGCTGGCTTCTGACCCTCTCGGCAAAGGTGCAAGGGGAGCAAGAGACCGTGACCGGAAAGGTCAAGTTCAAGGCTACGGACTGAGCCCGTGGTTCGGTCCATCCTGGCCGGCTTCGTCAGCGCGCTCGTGCTGACGGGGCCGATATTGGCCGCGCCAAAGACCACGGCGCCCGGCGCAACCGTCGGCGAGCTGATCGCGCTCGCGCGGCAGCTCAGCCCCGAGCTCGCTGCAACCGCCCTGACTGCCGACGCGGCAATAGCACGGATCACCTCAGCAGGGGCGCTGCCCGACCCCAATTTTCGCGTCAGCGGGGACAACCTCGATCAACGCAATGTCTCCATGAACGGAATCACCACCGTTTATAGGCTCATGCAGGAGTTCCCGCTGTGGGGAAAGCTCGATCTCAAGCGCGATATAGCGGGCTTCGAGGCCACTGCGGCCCAATATCGCCGGCGCGGAGCCGAATTCGAGCTCATCGCACGCGTGAAGAGCGTTTTTGCCGCCCGGTACGCGACGTTCCAAGCCCGTGCACTGACCCAGCGGACACTGGATACGGTCCTAACCTCCGCCACGACGCTGCGGGATCGCTACGCGCAAGGAGGCACAACGCAAGAAGATGTCCTCCGGCTCGAAATCGAGGCCGAAGAGCTCAGTATCGAAATCGAACGCTTGCGCGGTCAGCAGACGAAGACAGCTGCACAGCTGAATGCGCTACTCAATCGTCGCCCCGACGCGCCTCTCGCCATTCCGGTTGCGCTACGACGGCTGCCGAATGAGGGAAAGATGAGCGTTGCGGTCCTGGTCGACCGCGCGATCAGGCTCAACCCGACGATCGCCGAGGGTGAAGCTAAGGCAAGGTCGGCGACCGCTGCGCAAACCTTGGCGGAGCGCAACCTCTACCCGGACGTGTCGTTCGGCGTCATGCACACGCGAGATAAGAATGATAGCTACGCCGGCACCGGCGTGATGGGAGAAGTCCGCATCCCGCTGCAATGGGAGGCCAAGGAAGCGGAGATCGCTGCTGCATCGGCGGAGCGCGCTGCGGCGGAGCAACGGGTGAACGCACTCAGGGCCGGCATTGGTGGTGAACTTGCCGGCATGCTCGCCGAGTATCGGGCGACGGCGAAGACGCTGCAAATCATGCAGCAACATCATTTGCCGAAATCCGAGCTGGTCGTCCGATCGGCTCTTAGCGCGCTAGAGTCGGGCCAGGGCGATGTGCTCAGGGTGCTCGATGCGATTCGACGCGTGCGAAACATGCAACTGGAGATTCTCAAGATCCAGGTCCAGCAACAAGCTTTGCTCGCCGAGATCGAGAAGACTATCGGAGGCGACCTGTGAGTCGCACGGGAATAGTCCTGTCGATCATCATCGCGGGCGGCGCCGGTGCTGCGGGCGGATATTGGTATGCCCCGCGGCAAGCTGCCATGCCGGCCCCGTCGCTCAGCGGCGAGCCAGCAGCAGCCGCTGACCGCACGATCCTCTACTACCGTGATCCAACCGGTGCCCCGTTCTGGTCGGCAGAGCCGAAGAAGGATGCGCAGGGGCGCGACTACCTTCCGGTTTACAGCAACGTGGAGCAATCGTCAGCTCCGCAGCCGAAAAAACCGCAGCTCGCGGGCGGTGAGCGGAAGATTCGCTACTACCGCAACCCGATGGGGCTGCCCGACACCTCCCCGGTTCCCAAGAAGGACTCCATGGGGATGGACTACATCGCCGTGTATGAAGACGACGATCAGGGCGACGACAAAACCGTCAAGGTGAGCTTGGATCGAATCCAGCGGAGCGGCGTCCGTAGCGAAAAAGTGCAGTTACGAACCGTGGTTCGGGCGATCCGCGTTTCGGGCATCGTACGCATCGACGAGCGAAAGCAGACGGTCGTCACGCTTCGTGCCGAAGGGTACATCGAGGAGCTGCATGTCAACGCGACCGGCGAGACGGTGAAAGCGGGGGCGTCGTTGTTCCGTCTTTACAGCGCGCCTCTTGTGCAGGCCCAACTGGAGTACGCGCTCGCCATCAAGGCATCTCGCACTGCGCGTGATACGGACCAGAAGGCGATGATCGATGGTGCCGCCCAGAAGCTCCGCAGTCTCGGTATGCCCGAGGAGCGCATCCGCGAAATTCAGAAGAGCGGGAAGGTCCAGCGGACCATCGAGTGGCCGGCGCCCGCAAGCGGCACCGTCCTCGAAAAGAAGGTGATTGATGGCCAACGAATCATGGCCGGGGAGGAACTCTACCGGATCGCAGACCTCTCGACAGTCTGGGTGATTGCGGAGGTACCCGAGCGGGATATCGGTTCCATTACTTCCGGGGACCGGGCGACCGTTTCCTTCCGAGCATTTCCCAATCAGCCGATGGAAGGGCGCGTGACGCTCGTCTATCCCGAGCTCAAGCCGGAGACGCGCACTGCACGGGTGCGGATCGAGCTGCCGAATCCGGACGGCCGATTGAAACCCGACATGTATGCGGATGTGGTGTTTCATGCGGATGCGGAAGGAAAGGCCGTGATTGCCGTCCCGGACAGCGCCGTCATCGATAGCGGTACGCGCCAGCTTGTCCTCATCTCGAAAGGGGAAGGACGTTTCGAGCCGCGCGTCATCAAAACAGGTCGACATGGCGACGGCTACGTGGAGGTACTTGAAGGCTTGAAGGAAGGCGAAGAGGTGGTCACGACTGCGACGTTCTTGATCGACGCGGAAAGCAATCTGAGGGCGGCTCTGAAAGGTTTTACTCCACAGGAATCGCCGAAATGATCGCTGCCGTCATTCGCTGGTCTGCACGGAACGTATTTCTTATCGGGCTGGCGTCGGTCTTCATCGGATCAGCCGGGTTCTACGCGCTCAAGCATGTGCCCCTCGATGCAATCCCGGATCTTTCCGACGTTCAGGTCATCATCTACACGGAATATCCCGGCCAAGCGCCGCAAGTCGTCGAAGACCAAGTCACTTATCCCCTGACTACTTCCATGCTCAGCGTTCCACGGTCGCGGGTGGTGCGCGGGTTTTCTTTTTTTGGCGTGTCGTTCGTGTATGTCATCTTTGAAGACGGTACCGACTTGTACTGGGCGCGCTCGCGCGTTCTTGAATATCTCAATACCGCGACACAACGATTGCCGTCAGGAATCAGCCCGACGCTCGGACCCGATGCGACGGGAGTGGGCTGGGTTTACGAATACATTGTTCGCGGCGAGCAAAAGAGCCTCGCCGAGCTTCGTACCATCCAGGATTGGCAGGTCCGCTACGGCATCGCCAAAGCCGAAGGCGTTGCGGAAGTCGCAAGTGTCGGCGGATTTGTCAAACAATACAGCGTGGTCGTCGATCCGCGGCGACTCCAGGCATTGGGCATATCGCTCGATAAGATTCGGACCGCTCTGCGCGCAAGCAATCGCGACGTCGGCGGTCGCACGGTCGAGCTGACCGAAACCGAGTTCGCCGTTCGCGGCCGCGGCTATGTGAAGAGCATTTCCGACCTGGAGCAGATCGTCGTCAAGAACGACCGCGGCGTGCCGGTGCTGCTGAGAGACGTGGCTCGTGTGGAGCTCACACCCGATGAGCGGCGCGGGATTACCGAGCTCAACGGCGAAGGCGAGGTCGTTTCCGGCATCGCTGTCCAGCGCTTTGGGCAGAACGCGCTTTCGGTCATCGCAAATGTGAAGGAGCGGCTTGCGGAAATCGCGTCCGGCTTACCTCAAGGCGTAACGATTCAAGCAGTCTATGACCGGTCGGATCTGATCAACCGCGCGATCGAGACCCTCAGGCGGACGCTGATCGAGGAGAGCATCATCGTTGCCTTCGTCTGCTTCGTGTTCCTGCTTCACGTCCGCAGCGCGTTCGTTGCGATCATTACGCTCCCGCTCGGCATATTGATCGCATACCTCTTTATGTATCTGCTTGGGCTCAGCTCGAACATCATGAGCCTCGGCGGCATTGCCATTGCCATCGGCGCCATGGTCGATGCCGCCATCGTCATGATCGAGAACGCGCACAAGCGTCTGGAACGAGCTGCACCCGACAAGACACGGAGCGAAGTGATCATCGAGGCTGCGATTCAGGTCGGACCGGCATTGTTCTTCAGCCTGCTCATCATCACCGTGTCGTTCCTGCCGATCTTCACGCTCGAAGCGCAGGAGGGCCGGCTGTTCAAGCCGCTCGCCTATACCAAGACGTTCGCAATGGCAGCTTCAGCATTCCTTTCCGTGACGCTCGTTCCCGCGCTCATGATCCTGTTGGTGCGCGGCCGCATCGTGCCCGAGCACAGGAATCCAGTGAACCACGCCTTGACGTGGGCGTATCGGCCGGTGATCGCACTCGCGTTGCGGTTCAGGTGGGCGACGATCCTCGTCGCTCTGGCGGTGCTCCTTGCCAGCGTGTGGCCGGCATCGAAGCTCGGTACGGAGTTCATGCCCACGCTCAACGAGGGTACCCTCTTTTACATGCCGACGACGCTGCCGGGTCTGTCGATTACGAAGGCGGCGCAACTGGTCCAGACGCAAGACAAGATCATCAAATCATTCCCCGAAGTAGAGTCTGTCTTTGGCAAGGCCGGGCGCGCGTCCACCGCGACCGACCCTGCTCCGACCGAGATGTTCGAGACCGTCATCAACCTGAAGCCGGAGAGCGATTGGCGGCCCGGCATGACGGTCGATAAGCTGATCGCCGAGATGGACAAGTCGCTGCAGTTTCCCGGAGTTTCCAACGCCTGGACCATGCCAATCAAGGCGCGCATCGACATGCTCTCGACCGGCATACGCACGCCGGTCGGCGTCAAGGTGTTCGGCAAGGATCTGGCCGAGATCGAAGGCCTCTCACGTCAGATTGAGGCTGTCATCAGGAAGGTGCCCGGCACGACCAGCGCCTATGCCGAGCGGGTCATCGGCGGATACTACCTCAACGTCGATCCGGACCGGACCCAGCTTGCGCGGTACGGCCTGATGGTGGACGACATTCAAAACGTCATCGCCATGGCGTTGGGGGCGGAGGCGGTGACGACAACCGTGGAAGGCCGAGAACGATATACCGTCAGCATCCGATATCCGCGTGACTTGCGCAGCGATCCGCAGGCGATCGCCAGCCAAGTGCTCGTGTCATTACCCGACGGCGGCACCGTTCCGCTGGGAGAAGTAGCCAAGGTGAGTCTCGCGCTGGGGCCATCGAGCATTCGCACCGAGAACGCCCAGCTCACCGGCTACATCTACGTCGACTTCCGCGACCGGGACCTCGGCGGGTACGTTGCCGACGCGCAAAAAGCGGTAGCGACCCAGATCAAGTTCCCGCCGGGCTATTACGTCACGTGGAGCGGCCAGTTCGAGTACCTGGAGCGGGCCAAGGCGCGTCTCCAGACTGTCGTTCCGTTTACGGTCCTGATCATCTTCCTGTTGCTTTATCTCAACTTCCGAAGGGTTACAGAGACCCTGATCGTGATGCTTTCCGTGCCCTTCGCGCTCGTAGGCGGCCTTTGGCTGATGTGGTGGCTCGGGTTCAACCTGTCGGTCGCGGTCGCGGTCGGCTTTATCGCACTGGCAGGCGTCGCCGCCGAGACTGGCGTCGTGATGCTGATCTATCTCGACCAGGCGTTCACGGACTTGCAGGCCGAACGCGCTGCCGAAGGTCGAGCGTTCACGCACGAGGATCTCCATGCCGCAATCATGACCGGCGGAGGTGAGCGGGTGCGCCCGTTGATGATGACTGTCTCCGCCATCATGGCGGGTCTCCTTCCGATCATGTGGAACCACGGCACCGGCGCCGAGGTGATGCAGCGCATCGCGGTACCCATGATCGGCGGTATGGTGTCGGCGACCGTGCTCACTTTGGTCGTGATTCCCGCGATCTACGCGATCGTCAAGGGGATTGCGATTCGATCGCCGCGTGCGGCCCCGGCTTTCCAACAGGCTTAGCGTCTGAACATCCGGGGGCATCTCATGATGCACGACATGATGGGTGGCGGAATGATGTGGGTGATGGGTCTCGTCTGGATCCTCGTAATCCTGCTCCTTGTTCTCGGCATCGCCGCGCTCGTGAAATACCTGTTCTTCAGCAGATCACGCGGTGGATAGAGGCAAACGCGCCCGCACCATCATCGATACATGGGCAGATTTGGAGCAGGGTTCTCGTTTCAGTGATCGTGGCAAAATTGTGACATGGGCTCAACCAAAGTTGACCGACAATGGGTCGCAGGCGCGTCCCGACACTGGCATTTCCCGCGGCAGGCTGTTACCTTGCACTTCATGCGGCTCGCCTTGATCCGTCGAATTTCTGCCGCGCTACTCAGTCTGACCCTCGTCATGGGGCCGGCGATGTACGCGATCCACGCCCCCGCCCTGAGCACAAAGATGGCGGTGGCGGCATCGAGCGACATGCATTTGCCAGGCAAGTGTGACGATTGCGGTGGAAACAAAGCCGGCATGCCAATTGGTACTTGTTCAATGGCTTGCAACGGCATGATTGCAGTCTCTCCTGACGTTCCCGTATTGGACGCCCTTTTAGTCGAAACGCATGGACATGTCGCCGCGCGCGGTATGACGGGGCTTGTCGCCCCTCCCGATCCCTACCCTCCTAGACCTACCGTCCTGAGCTAAGGCGCGCGCCTCAGCGCCGCGCTTCCCGGCGCGCATTGACACATCAGGTGTCGTGCGCGTGTCCGGTTGCGAGATGCGTCTATTTGCCAAAACCACGGCGCTATCTCGAGCCCAATACAAAGGACGGATTTCAATGCTTTCGATTAGATGGCCTGAGATTGACCGCCGGTCATTTCTTGTCGGCAGCGCGAGCTTGGTGGCTTCGGTATTGCTACCGCGCGACAGCCGCGGCGCCACGGCGCCTACGAAGGAATTCACGCTCGTAGCCGCGCCGGCCCGGGTACCGATGGTCGGGGCGCCCTATCCCGACACTGATGTCTGGTCTTACAACGCCAGCGTTCCGGGCCCCGAGATTCGAGTTCGCCAGGGCGAGCGCTTACAGATTGTGATCGACAACCAATTAACTCAGGAAACGACAATCCATTGGCATGGAGTGCGAGTACCGAATGCCATGGATGGCGTGCCGCATCTGACTCAGAAGCCGATCGCCTCTGGCGAGAAATTTACCTACGAATTCGACGTGCCCGATGCCGGCACCTACTGGTATCACCCTCATCACCATAGCTCCGAGCAAGTCGGCCGCGGCCTTTCGGGCGCACTGATCGTCGAGGAATTCGAGCCGCTTCCGGTCGACCGCGATGTGACCTGGGTCCTCGGTGACTGGCGATTGGCTCGCGACGCATCGATCGTCAACGATTTCGGCAATCGCATGGAAGTGACCATGGCGGGGCGGATTGGCAACACCGTCACGATCAATGGCCGCGTTCCCGAGACGTTGCCCGTCCGCGCAGGCGAGCGATTGCGTCTGCGGCTCATCAACGCCGCGCCCGCGCGAATCTTCGGGCTTGAGTTCATGGACCATCGGCCGTTGGTCGTTGCGCTCGATGGCCAGCCGGTCGATCCGCATGAG
>Ga0185299_10004274_pt1 | contig 17488 bp, 19 predicted proteins | sample PaiPotPPA55metaG_FD_128002 | JGI IMG/M metagenome (GOLD analysis project Ga0185299, IMG submission 128002) | Iron sulfur acid spring bacterial and archeal communities from Banff, Canada, to study Microbial Dark Matter (Phase II) - Paint Pots PPA... ...
TCGGCTGCCATGGTGTTATCGGAAGCCGTACGCCGGGCGGCAGGCTTCTGGAGAACGACCAAGACTTCGTTATGTATTTGTTGGAAGAGGCGAACGTGGCGGTGGTTTCAGGTTCCGGTTTTCTGCGCTCGCCGTACTTCAGACTCTCTTACGCCGCATCACTCGACGACTTGAACGAAGCGCTCGCCCGGATTCGTGCCGCGTGTCAAAGCCTCGAAACTGTGGCGGTCTGATCGCCACTATCCACACACTGCTCGGCTCTCAGGAGCCCAACGAGCCTTCGAAGGTACATCATGAACGAAAGGATTGTCATCACGGGTGGTGGTGCAATTGGTTGTTCTATCGCGTATTTCCTGAGCCTCCAGAAGACGCCCGGACGTGAGATCTGGGTGATCGAAAAAGATCCGACCTATCAGATCGCGTCATCGTCGCTCTCGGCCAGTTCGATCCGGCAGCAGTTTTCAACGCCCATTTGCATTCAGTTATCGCAGTTCGGCTACAAATTCTTCTCCTCCTGCGAGCGGGAGAAGTCGCGGTACGGTGCCGGTGTCGATCTGGTGGATTGTGGCTATCTGTTCGTGGGCAATGCGCAGCAAGAGAGCGTGCTACGTCGGCGGAGCTCACTCGCCAGATCGTTAGGGGTCGAGTTGCAGGAACATTCCGCTGAAGCGTTGCAGCAGCGCTACCCGTGGATGAACGTCAGCGATCTGACTTATGCTGTTGAGGGCCTTGCAGGCGAAGGCTGGTTCGATGGCTACAGCGTCATGCAGTGGTTCAGAAACCGTGCGCGTGAGGCGGGTGTTCATTTCGCCACGGGTGAAGCGGCGGGCTACCGTACACGCGGAAACCGGGTTACCCATGTCGAACTGACTGATGGGCGAGTAATCTCCGGGGACACGTTCGTGAATGCAAGCGGAGCGTGGTGCGCGCCTCTTGCAAAAAGCGTCGGTGTCGATCTGCCGGTTCGGCCGAGACGGCGTTCGGCGTTCGTCGTGTCATGCCCGACGTCGATCCCGGATATGCCGATCCTGATCGATACATCTGGCGTGTACCTGCGTAGGGAGCAGAACCATTTCCTGTGCATTGTCTCGCCCTCGGCGGAGATGGATCTGGATAACTTGCCACTCGACGTGCAGTTTTCCGAATTTGACGAGATCATCTGGCCGACGCTGGCAGAGCGGATCCCCGCGTTTGAAGCATTACGCGTGGAGCATGCCTGGGCGGGCTACTATGAATACAACGTCCTCGACCAGAACGGCATTGTCGGTCAGGCGGGCCCGGAAAACTCGTTCGTGGCGGCCGGTTTCAGCGGCCACGGCATGATGCACAGTCCGGGCGTCGGTCGTGCAATGGCTGAACTGTTGGCCTTCGGCGAGTTCAGAACGTTGGACCTCTCGCCGCTATCGCCGGCACGGCTCACCTCGGGCCAACTCGTGATCGAGGAGGGTGTTTACTAGCGCCCGGCAGGCGGTCTATCAGTGAGGATGCAGACCACGCCCTCGCGCGTTTCGATACTGTCGGGGCGTGAGGTGCGTGGCGGACTTGAATTGACGTGTAAACGCGCTGTGGTCCGCGTAGCCGCAGTCCGTCGCGATATCCGTAATGCTGTTGTCAGTCGTTTCGAGCAGCTTGCACGCGTGATCGATCCGCAATTTCATCAGCAGTTGCTTGGGCGTCAGATGAAACACTTCACGGGTCAGACGTTCCAACGTGTCAACTGAGATGGAGGCGCGTTCCGCCGCCTCAGTGACCAGGATGTTCTGTCCGAGGTTCTGTTCCAGATAATCCAGATATTCCAGCAAGCGCCGGTAGCCGTGGTGCCTTTCGTCGGGGCGAGGCAGATCGCGCGAGATGCCGATCAGTCCGATCGCTTGCCCCTCTTCGTTGAGTACCGGGAACTTGGAGCTCAGGCACCAGTATCGATGCCCCGATCCGGACGAGTAGAGGCGCAGACGATCGACAATCGGAGACTGGGTTTCTATGACGTTCAGATCTTGCGCGTTGGTGCTTGCACCGGTCACGGGAAATAGCTGGTCGGCCGTCTGGCCAATGACATCGTCGCGCGCCATCCCACTTCGGTTGATGAGCGTTTGATTAACGGAAAGATAGCGCGCCTGTGCATCCTTGATGTAGTACAGCACGTCCGGAAAGCAGTCGAAGACGCGCTCGAGCATCTCGGGTTGCCGGTCCAGCTGTCGAAAGACCTCCACCAACATATCGGAATAGGCCTTGGCGGGCATAAGGGGATCAGCGTGAAGTCACAGTGATCCCGATTGTACAGGGGGCGCAAAGTGGGGCGAGAGCGAAGAAAGCGGGGGGCGGCAGCTAGCCGTTCCACCGCTTTCCTGCAGGAATCCGCGCCTTGGTGCTTATTGACTCGCGTGGGCCTTGGCGCCAAGCAATGCTTCACGGAAACGGCTTCGCAGGTACGGACCGTCACGTGGGGGGAGGGCGGTCGGTTCGGGATCGGTTCCGACCTTCACCGTGGCGAGCACGGGACCCGATGCCTTCAGAATGACGTCGACATACTCCTCGAGCTCGCCCTCGGCGTAGATCGTCGTCGCCTTTTCGAACCCGGCCGCGCGCGCGATTGCCGTGATGTCGACACCTCGCCCCGCGTGGGCCAGTTGCATGCCTGTTTCCGCGTAGTGTTCGTTGTCGATAACGACGATCGAGAGATTGGCCGGCCGATCAACGCCGACGGTCGCGAGCGACCCGAGGCCCATCATCATTTCACCGTCGCCAACGAACACGATCACGCGCTTCTCAGGTTGTGCAAGCGCGATGCCAAGACCAAAGCTGACTGCGCCTCCCATCGCACCCCAAAGGTAGAAGTTCTGTGGTGTATCGCCTGCGGAGGCCACATCGAAGGTCGGATTGCCAAGGCTGGTCACTACAAGAACGTCCTGCTGCCGATCGCGGAGAATCCGCTTCACCGTCAGTCGACGGTTCAGGGGCGTCGTCTGCTGAGTCATGTTCGTGCTCACTTGTTAAAGTTCTTGGTGCCGATGACGCGCTGTCCGATCAGGACGGCGACCATCCGGGAGGTGTTGTAGCCGAAATTCAACGCCGCGCGCACGGTCTCGGGCACTTCAGCGGGATCATCCGCGCGGTAGACATAAACGCCGGCCGATTCGAGGGCTTCCTGGGTGGATTTGCCCATGGCGACTTGCCATGGATTGAATTCGCCCCACTCTCCGCGCATGGTGACCAGCATCACGATGGGCATGCGGCATTCGTGTTGCAGAGAAAGCATGTTGATGCAATTGCCCACACCGCTCGATTGCAGCAGCAGTACGCCGCGCTGGCCGCCGACCCATGCGCCGCCCATCATGGCCACCCCTTCCTCTTCGGTGGTCAGCGAAACCGCATGGATTTCAGCGTCTGCTTCGCAGAGCTCGATAAGACGTTTGTGCCCGGCATCAGGCACGTATGCCACTTGCCGCACGTCAGCGGCTTTGAAGTGCTCGAAGATTGTTTCCGGCCAGTTGACTGACATGATGACGAGTTTTGGTAGGTTGATGAAAACGGATAGCCGTCGCGCTTAGCAGGGCCGATCGATTACCTTGCTTTGATGAGTGATAGCGTGCATCAGCAAAAGTCGTCGCTCAATTACTGATTGCGGAAGACGCGATTAGGCTGGGGTTAACGGGATTTGTCGGTGCGGATTCACGCGCGGATCCTTTCCCTTCTGGCTTGGGTGTGCATTCGAGCGTCTGAAATGCAGCGTTCCAGAATGCCGAATTCCAACTCCTGGTTTGAGTAAGCACACTAGCGTGCAAACCGATTGGAGAGGGAACCATGAAGATTGTTGTGCCTGTCAAGAGAGTGGTCGATTACAACGTAAAGGTCCGTGTGAAGTCTGACGGCAGTGGTGTTGATTTGGCGAACGTAAAGATGTCGATGAACCCGTTCGACGAGATCGCTGTGGAAGAAGCGGTGCGCCTGAAGGAAGCGGGCGTGGCGACCGAAGTGATCGCCGTGTCGGCAGGTGTGGCGCAGTCGCAGGAAACGCTGCGTACGGCGCTGGCAATCGGCGCGGACCGCGCGATCCTGATCGAGTCGAACGAAGAGCTGCAGCCGCTCGCCGTCGCCAAGCTGCTGAAGGCGCTGGTCGACAAGGAACAGCCCGGGCTGGTCATCCTCGGCAAGCAGGCCATCGACGACGATTCGAACCAGACCGGCCAGATGCTTGCCGCGTTGACTGGATTGCCGCAGGCGACGTTCGCCTCGAAGGTTGTCGTGGCAGACGGCAAGGCTACGGTTTCGCGCGAAGTGGATGGCGGTGCGGAAACGCTGTCGCTCACGTTGCCCGCAGTTGTCACCGCCGACCTGCGCCTGAACGAACCACGCTACGTGACGCTGCCGAACATCATGAAGGCGAAGAAGAAGCCGCTGGAAGTCGTCAAGCCGGAAGACCTGGGCGTTGATGTGACGCCGCGCCTGAAGACGCTGAAGGTTGTCGAGCCGCCGAAGCGCTCCGCCGGTGTGAAGGTGCCGGATGTGAAGACGCTGGTCGAGAAGCTGAAGACCGAAGCCAAGGTGCTGTAAGGAGACAGACGAAATGACGAATCTGGTAATTGCAGAACACGACGCCCCGAAGGACGCCCCCTTGGGGGGCAACGCGTGGATCAAAGCCGCGACGCTGAACACGATTGCAGCCGCGCAGAAGATTGGTGGTGATATTCACGTGCTGGTCGCAGGACACAACGCGCAAGCTGCGGCAGATGCGGCCGCGAAGATTGTAGGCGTTTCGAAGGTGCTGCTGGCTGACGCGCTGCAACTCGAAACGGGCCTGGCAGAAAACGTCCAGGCAACCGTGATGAACATCGCGAAGGACTACACGCATATCCTCGCGCCGGCGACGGCTTACGGCAAGAACATCGCGCCGCGTATCGCCGCGAAGCTCGACGTCGCGCAGATCAGCGACATCACCGCAGTGGACAGCGCAGACACGTTCGAGCGCCCGATCTACGCAGGCAACGCAATCGCGACGGTGCAATCGGCTGATCCGATCAAGGTCATCACGGTCCGCACGACCGGTTTCGATCCGGTTGCGGCAGAAGGTGGCAGCGCGGCAGTCGAGAAGATCCAGGCGGCAGCCGACACTGGCCTCTCGCAATTCGTGAGCCGTGAAGTGACGAAGCTGGACCGTCCGGAACTGACCTCGGCGAAGATCATCGTCTCGGGTGGCCGTGGTCTGGGCAACGGCGAGAATTACGCGAAGGTGCTTGAACCGCTGGCAGACAAGCTGAATGCAGCGCTGGGCGCATCACGTGCAGCAGTCGATGCGGGATTCGTGCCGAACGACTATCAGGTCGGCCAGACCGGCAAGATCGTCGCGCCGCAACTGTACGTGGCAGTCGGCATCTCCGGTGCGATTCAGCATCTGGCCGGGATGAAGGATTCGAAGGTGATCGTTGCGATCAACAAGGACCCGGAAGCGCCGATTTTCAGCGTCGCCGATTATGGTCTGGTGGGTGATCTGTTCACGGTCGTGCCGGAGTTTGAGGAAATGCTGCCTTAAGCATACATCGAGAGGCGGTCAAAGTCTGATGGGGTGAGACGTGGGCAATCTGGATGATATGAGGCATGTCAGAGCGGCGGCTGCCTTTGCCGCCAACGCCGAGGATGCCTCAATTTGGCGGTGGTTCGCACTGCTCCTTGAAGAGAGGAGGATTCGCTGGTGCTGCAGCAGTGACTATTGGCTCGTGAGCGTTGATAACAAGCACGTTTCCACGGAAAACAGCTTCGATAAGGCCATCCGGAACGCGAGGGAAACCGTACAAAATTCCAATCAAACAATTTCGCAGGGGGCCAAGCGGAGCAGGCGGGTCGCTTGAACTACGGAAGGGAGTCTCACGCGCAGGAAGGGCTGAGACGATTATTCACCTCTGGCCGCGTGTGGATGTAACGCGGCTAACTTTTCCGGCGGAGCATTTGGTGCTTCGCTTTTTGCGAATCTCGGGACACACGCTGGGTTCACACGGCTGTGCATGTGTTTCAGGCACATACAGCGACGGTCCTGCCACGCGACTACGCGTACTTATCCCCAACAGTGCTGCGGATAGGGTAAGTGTCGTACACAATTATCATGCGCTCGACCAGACCGCTGGCGTCGAACTCGAATACATCGACGCACTCGAAGCTCACGGCGGAACCGCCTTTCAGCACCCAATCGTAGATGAAGTAACCTGTCGCACGTCGAGCGCCCGTTGTGCTCACGCAGATGTCGATAGGCCTGATCGTGCTCGCTCCCGATGCTTCGCTGACTTTGGTAAAGAACGGTGCTGCTTGCATCCAGCCGAGAAACGGCGAGAAAATCTGCGCATCCGGTGCAAACAGTGCGCAGATCGCAGCGACGTCGCCGCGCTCCAGCTCTTTGAGGTGGGTGCGGACCTGCTGCGTATAGAGTAATTCCGGCGACGACACCACAGTAACCTCCGATAATTCGTTAACGATGCGGCCCGGTCAAACGAGCACGCCCCTGGTTGAAACACTATAGCGACGCGCCGATGACCGAACAATCGAAAAATCCGCAAGCCGGGTATGCAACCGGAACATACCCGCTGGCAGATCTGACCCGCCCGCTGCCGTCGCTAGCCGGGTTTCAGGCGTTCGTCGCTGCGGCGTCTCTCGGCAGTGTGAGTAAGGCCGCAGATCATCTGTGCCGCACGCAGGGAGCAGTCAGTCGGCAGATCCAGCAACTGGAAGCGCACTATCAATGTGCGCTGTTCGTGCGCCACGCGTCGGGGCTGACATTGACGGCAGAAGGGGACACGCTGCTGACGGTGGCGGTCCACGTGCTGACGCAACTCGTTCAGCATGCTGACATTCAGCATGGCGCGACGTCGGTGATTACGCTGCGATTGCCGTCCACGTTTGCGATTCGCTGGTTGCTCCCGCGGCTGACCGATATCCACAATGCGCTGGGTGGCACTGAACTGCGCATCTCGACATCCGCCGACGACGTGCCGGATTTCAAGAAGTCGGATGTCGACGCGATCGTCGTGCGTGGCACCGGACAGTGGGTGGGCGTAGAAGCAGTACCGCTGTTTGCCGAGACGCTCGCGCCAATGTGCACACCCGCATTGGCCGCGTCTCTCAGATCGGTCGCTGATCTCGCGGACGCGACGCTGCTACATCCTGGACCTGGTTATGCAGAATGGTGTTGTTGGATCGATGGTGTCGGGGCGACTCAAATCAATGCTCGGCACGGGCTTGTATTCGACACGCTCGAATTGACGCTCACTGCCGCATCGGAAGGTCATGGGGTTGCAATTGGCGATCCACGCATGGCGCAAGAACGACTCAATGCGGGTTCCCTGATAACGCCGTTTCGCGAGGTAGTGCGAAACGGCGCGTCGTACTATCTGGTATATCCAACTCAACGTGCGGCCCAGCCGAAGATTCGTGCCTTAGCCGACATCCTCGTGCGGCTGGCGCAAGAAGCGTGACCTAAGCGAATGCGCCCAACAAAAGCAATCGCTACATGCGCGCGCAGAGCTGTCGGTCGCGTCATTGGCATTGGAGCCGCTCGCGTCGCGCCATAGCATGGAATTTACTAATACAATCGATCTTTATGGCACATACTCCCGACCCCCTCTTCGCCGAGCGCGTCCGCGCCAGCTTCATTCGCCAGAATGCGATGGCGTTGATCCAGGCGACCTTACCCGTGATCGAACACGGTCACACCGAAATTCACCTACCTGTGTGGAGCGGCGTCGAGCAGCAGCACGGCTTCGTACATGGCGGCGTGGTGGGCATGATTGCCGACTCCGCAGCCGGCTATGCAGCGATGACCTTGGTGCCGCCGAGCGCCTCTGTATTGACGGTCGAATACAAGATGAATCTGGTCGCTCCGGCCGACGGCGAAACCCTGATCGCCCGCGGCCAGGTTGTCCGTCCCGGCCGTACGCTCATCGTCACTCGGGCAGAGGTATTCGCCGTCAAGGACGGCCATGAAACGCTTTGTGCGCCGATGCAACAAACGATTATGGTGATGCACGACAAGGTGGAGAAGTAGGACCAGGTTGACGCCAGCCGGCGCTGCCTGGCGAGACGAGTCAGGTGGTCGGGGACGAGTGTGAACTTTTTAACATCGAGTGATGAGTATGTCGGGATATCTTCAAGAAGGCGAGAGCACCGTGCGCAGCAAAGTGGTCACTGCGCCTTCACTATTGAACATGAAAAGCGCGGGCGAAAAGATTGCAATGCTGACCTGTTACGACGCCAGCTTCGCATCTCTGATGGACCGCTGCGGTGTTGATGTGATGCTAGTGGGTGATTCACTCGGCAACGTGTTGCAGGGGCACAGCACGACATTGCCGGTCACGCTTGCGGATATTGCGTATCACACAGCGTCTGTCACCCGAGGGAACCGATCTGCATTGGTGGCCGCAGACATGCCATTCGGTACCTATGCAACTCCGCAGTCTGCATTCGACAATGCAGTGAAACTCATGCAGGCAGGTGCGCATATGGTCAAACTCGAAGGAGGCGCCTGGCTGGTTGATACCGTGAAATTTCTCACTGAGCGTGGCGTACCGGTTTTCGCTCATCTGGGCCTGACACCGCAGTCCGTGCATCGACTCGGCGGGTTCAAGGTACAGGGCAAAAAAGCGGAAGACGCAGAGCAATTGAAAACCGATGCGATGGCACTGCAGGCAGCAGGCGCATCTCTCCTCCTTCTTGAGGCCATTCCGACCTCACTGGGCAAGGAGGTGACGGAGATGCTAGACATCCCGACTATCGGTATTGGCGCCGGTCCGAACTGTTCGGGGCAAGTGCTTGTGATGCATGACATGTTGGGTGTGTTCCCAGGCAAGACCGCTCGCTTTGTGCGTAACTTCATGGACGGGCAGTCGAGCATCGAGGGAGCGATCCGTGCCTATATCAAGGCGGTGAAGGACAATCGCTTCCCTGCACCGGAACACTGCTTCTAAGCAGCGCTACGTCAAACGATTTCGTCTTCAGTGGCGGCTGGCGCCGGAGACGCGAACGACAACGCAGGTCAGCAACCAGCCTCTGAAGGCATTGCTGTATCGGCTCCTCGAGGAGCAACGCCGACGTCTGATACGCCATCTACATCCGACGCAGCGACCGACGCTCCCGCATCAAACAGTCAGGCCAGCGTTGCGACGAGAGACGCATCTCCAGCGATCGCAATGCCGTCCCAGAAAACTATCTATGCGACGAGCTTCGATTGCAGCAAGGCTGTTCACGAGGATGAGATCACCATCTGCGGCGATTCTGGACTTGCTGCCATGGATACAGAGTGCGGAGCTATATCAGTCAGCGCTGAAATCCATATCGGATCCGAAGGCGCTTGCTCAGTCCGAGTCGGGTTGGGTCACTGCGCGCCATATGTGCGACGGAGACCTCGACTGCCTTCGTCGGGCATACGGAGCGCGGATCGGGCAATTCAAAGGATCACTAGGCGCGCCGCCATTGCTGTCGACCGACGCTCCACCAGAGAAACCCTAAAGCAATAGTCGGTTGTCATGAGAACCGTAATTCGATGAAAAATGACCGTTGAAGATGGTCTCGCGTCGCCCGAGCGCGGCGCGTGATTCCAGAAGGTAGCAAGGGATCTGCGCAGCGAGGACACGTGTCCACAGCGGAAATGCATGAATGTCTCCTGGACTAAGGATCGCGTTGAAAAAGGGCGTGACCTGACGGTATCGATGACGGTATCACCCTCCAAGTCGTCTTGAGATACCGGGCTTTCACGATTTTTGAGGCAGGTGACATTGATCTTCCAATGCGGACCGCCGAAAGCCGTTGAGTGCCAGGAAGGAATGTCGGTATCGTCGACGGTATCGGTGGACCCAGCGGGACCTGAGGAGCGTCAGAGTTGGGTTTGCGGCACGTGTTGACCATCGAGTGGGGATTCGAGGCTAGCCCGCGAGGACCGGATCGGAAGCGCAACACGGGCCTTTTTCTGGTCTGTCGAGGCTATTGATTTTGCGGTATGGGTAGGATGGTGGGTAAGCCGTGGCCGGGGTGTGCGGGATCCAAACCTGGCGGGGCATTGCGGGCGGTTGTAGGAGTCTGCTGCCTTCCGCCAGTCAAGGCTTCCCGGCCATTCCCGGATCCTCCTTGTGTGCAGGTAACCATAAATCTTCCGTCTGGAAGCGTTATGGTGAATAAATCGGCGCGACATGTAACACGGTCTGCTCTCAGCTTGGGACGCCGACGTAGATTTCGAGTTGTTGGCTGCATATGGAGAAGACTGCGGAGGAACTTGGAGCGCGGCCGTTCGAGCCATTGCATTGCCGATCTTGCCGTCCCATCCCTTCTTCGGGAACTTCTTCCTCGACTGTTCAGTGGGTAGAGAGCCAACACGCCGGCAAAATCAAACCATCGGCAGCGAGCCAGTTCTACGCGTTAGTTATGTAAGTCATCCTTATAATATCGATTTTTCTCGTCCGATCGCCTTATCGCGACAAAACCGTTACGGCGCCGCATGGCGAATCGTTGATGACCTTTTCAGCCGGGAGACCTCAAACGGTCATCAACGAATCTCTTTTGCATGCGAACGGTGCTTTTTTGACCCGGATTCGATGAAGCTCAGAAGCGGGTGCGCAAGCCTGCGGTGACCGCGACTTGCCTGCTGGTGGCCGAAGGTGACAAACCGTTGATGTCAGCCGTAAACACGGTGCCACCGCCGCTCACGTTCTGGAACTGGCCTTCGACGTACACGTCGGTTCGCCTGGTCAGCGAGTAGTCCAACAGCAGGTTGACCTGGTTCCATTTCGGGCTCGACGCGCCCGCGATGCTGGAACTGCCGTCCGTGAACGTGTACGAACCGATGACAGTGAGTGCCGGCGTCATGCTGTAGCTCGCGTTGACTTCATAGTTGTCGAAACGCAAGCTCGAGTTACCGAGGAGGATCGGCGAGCTGCTGGTGTTGTTGATTCCCGTTGCGTTTTCCAGTTTTGTTTCCGTGAACACAAAGCCGACCGTCGCCGGACCAAACGCGTAGTCAAAACCGGCACCGAACGTACGTTGCTGACCGGCGCTAAACGTCGAGTCGCTACCGGTCACCTGGCCGCCCGCATTTACTATGGAGTCTGTTGCGCCGGCCAGATTGGCGGCAGTACCGCCGTTGTTCAGCTGCAGGTACGACGCTGCGAAACGCAATGGACCATTGTTATACGAAGTACCAAAGCTATATGCCCGGTTGTTGGAAAAACCCCCGGCCGCATTCGAGAAGCCGTACAGGCCGCCGAACCGCCAGCCGTTGTAGTTCGGGCTCGCGTACTTGACCGCATTGTTAATCCGCATCGTGTTCTGCAGGTTGTCGTTGTCGTACGGGTGCCCGAAGAACACGCCGCCTTTGGCGGCGCCAGCGCCCGCCAACGGCGCCAGGTAGTCGACCATCGAATCATATTGACGGCCGAGCGTCACCGTACCGAATTGATTGCTCGACAGACCGGCGAACGCCTGCCGGCCGAACAGCAGACCGTGCTGGCCAAGGGCGCCGTTGGTGAGGGTGAAGCCATTTTCCAACGTGAAGATAGCCTTGAGACCTCCGCCCAGATCTTCCGAACCGCGCAGACCAAAACGGTCCGGGTTGATACTGGCGTCGGTCATCGCGAATTTGCTGTGCCCTGCGGTCGAACCCGCTTCCCTCTGATTCGACACATACGTTAGCCCGGTATCGATGAGGCCATACAACGTTACGCTGCTTTGCGCGTGCGCCGCAGATGCAAAAATACCCATCAGCAGCGCTATCAGAAGATTCTTTTTCATTTGCCATGAACGATCAAAAAACTGTTTATAGGGAATCAAACTTCCAGTTAGGCGATCGTTGCAGTCTCCAGTTGTTTTGGTAAAACGAAATCGATGATCCAATAAGCCTATTCCATGTGGCCGGATTTGTAAGCGGGGTTTATTGAAAGACTGAATTGCAGGTGCGGCCGATCTGAGTCCGCTTCGGTCCAGGTCAGACGGCAAGCACTCGACCGGACGCCGTGGCCGACGCAGTATTGGACACATAACTGGCACTCGTCGAGGCGTGGCAATTCGGCAGCCTCGATCGGTTCGTGCGCGCCACCGCCCTGTTTTCGGTAGTCAGTTGGAGCATCCTCTATGCTACGCTGCTCGCTAGATGGATGGCGAGCAGCCGTGCGAAGTGCTCTTGTAACCGATCGAATGTCGCGCGCTGCACTGCTGTACCACGGGATCACCAGGTCGCCCACCCGGATTCCCTCGTTGGCGAAAGGCGTGCTCTGCTTTGCGGACCTCGGAAGGCGCCGCGCCAGAAACACGATCGCGCGCCTGGGCTCACCGTGATCTGGCGTGATGTCCTGACGTCTAGAAGCGATGAAAGATGCCGACGTCTGCCGCAAACTGACTGCCCGACGACGAGGGCGTGCTCTGGAAACCGTCGCCGATGGTGGAGGTCGCGTTGATCACGTTACCCGCGCCAGCCGTGCCCAGCGTCTTGCCATGCGCCATCTGGAACGCCGCCAGCGCATAAAGCGCGGTGCGCTTGGACAAGTTGTACGACTGGGACAGGTTGAATTGCTGATACTGCGCGGCGCTGCTGATGCCGTTGGTCTTCGTCGCACGCGTATAGCTGTAGCCCGCAGCGAGATCGAGGGCCGGTGTCGCACGGTAATGGAGCACGGTGCCGAAGGTGTTGAAGATCGCTCGTCCGTGAGTTTTGAGTTAATGCCCGGCACGTATTGAACGTTCAAGTACGTCACCAAGATCGAGACGCCCGACTGACCGCCGGTGCGGTCGCGGGGGGGCGCCTCGACATTTCCGTACGTCAAATGTCGCACGGCGTCGTGCTCGAGGTGTGCGACGACGGCCCGGGCATCCCCGTAGCCGAACGTGCGCGAGCGATGAAACGATTCTATCGGGGCAGCCATCGCGCCGACGCCGGCAGCAGCATGGGACTGGCTATTGTCGAGCGCATCGCCGAGCAGCACGGAGCCGTGGTGTGCCTGGAAGCGGGGCCGAACGGCAAGGGACTTTAGGTCCGAATGCAATTCCCGCTTTCGACCTCCGTGACGGACCCGCGCAGGGCCTAGCGAGACCTTCCCGGCACCTGGGCGCAGCGCATTCGCTTCACGAGGGACAACGCGTTGGCCAGCCCGTCGTTTGATGGCCGCAGCCCGGGTGCGAGATTCACGTCAATGGCTCAGTCGCCCTCCACTCGCGGGGCGTCGCGGTCAAGTACAGCTCACGCATCAGTCACGCACCGGCGCGGCCAAAGCGACGCTCGCGCGCCCGATACGACGCTAGCGCAGCAGCGAACGCTGCGTCATCGAAGTCCGGCCAGAATGTGTCGGTGAAGTAGAGTTCGGTATACGCGAGTTGCCACAGCAGGAAGTTGCTGACGCGTTGTTCACCGCCCGTACGGATGAAGAGATCGGGTTCCGGCGCGTACGCCATCGCCAGATGTTGCGCGAAGCTGGCTTCGTCGACCGGCACGGCATGCCCGTCGGCGACGGTCCGCGCAACGAGCTGGCTTGCGGCCTGGAGGATGTCCCAGCGCCCGCCGTAGTTCGCGGCGATCGTCAGCGTCATGCGGGTATTGCCGGCGGTTCTGGCTTCGCCGCGCCTGACGAGTTCCTGGATGCGCGCGTCGAACATCGAGAGGTCACCCACGATGCGCAATCGAATGCCATTCTTGTGCAACCGCGCCGTTTCGCGTTCGAGCGCCGACACGAACAGGCGCATCAGGAACGACACCTCGTCGCTGGGGCGGCGCCAGTTTTCCGAACTGAACGCAAACAGCGTCAGGTATTCAACGCCGCATCGCGCGCAGGCTTTAACGACCGCGCGAACCGCCTCGACGCCTTTCCTGTGCCCGGCCACGCGCGGCAGCTTGCGTTGAGTCGCCCAGCGCCCGTTGCCGTCCATGATGATCGCAATATGGCGCGGCACAGCGGCCACGTCGGGTACATCAACAGTCGAACTGATATAGCTCATAGGTGACGCCGATGGTCAGGCGGGGCACGCAAGCCCCTGACCATCCTGAAGGCGCTCGTGTGTACTTTCCTTCACGTTACATCAAAACCCTCACACGCTTGCAAAAATGACAGGAATGTCATCAACCCGTCCGGCTTCAGTTTGCTCCGCCTCCATACCATACGTTCTTATCCTGGTTGCTGCACCGGCATATCGGCGGGCACGACCTGGTTAAGGGATCAAGAAAGAGGCCGTGCCTGCTTCGTTCGCATAGCGTAGCGATACGTCTGGGGGTTCGCCCGAGCCGGCCGTTCGCGCAGACGGATTCCTGACCAATTTCCCGAAGCGCTTAGCGCATGCTGCTGTTGTTGCTGGCTGTTGTTGCTGGCCGCCCTCGGCGGACAATGCTTTGCGTTGTTCAGCATCGACGATCCAATACTCTAAAAAAATTGACTTATGCTCAACGAGCGGTGTCTTAGCCGACAATACGCTGCATTTACTTAAGATATCGTTAAGAGGTCGGGTGCACGACGCGCGTATCGCGCGGAACCGCACGCTTTAGTGGAATATGCACACGAAGATGCCGAAGTCAGATCCGTGGAAGTCACCCACAGCATCTCCGCATGACGAGCCGATCGAAAGGAAAGGCGGACGGGATGAAAACGGAAATCGTCAGCTATACGCTGGGTACACCTCACCCTCTGACGGACGCGCAGCGCGCCAATCTCAAGGCTCTGTCCGCCCGTCAGACAACGGAATCGACTACAGCGACATCTGCGTTGACGGACAAGCAGCTAAAGAATGCCGTTCGGAGCCGCTTCTATAAGCCGATCAAGCGGCAAATCGCGGCGCGGATTGACGCTGACGTTCTCGAAGGCTTGCGTCGCAGAGGCAGGGCTACCGATTCCGCATCAAGACCATCCTGCGGCGGGAAATGCGGTCTTCACTCAAGTAATGACCGAGCGCACTTTATGTCGCTGACTGTGGCAGTTATTGCTGATCGGCGCCTGGCCGTCGTCCGGATCTGGCTTGCTCGCGCGAGGACCGGCACATGGACACTGACGAACCGGTTACGCCGCGGCGCAGCCTTGTCCCTGCTCGGTGCTGGTCTGGGACGTGCCGACGCGCCTGTTCCACTGGCTGGTGGTGTTGCTGGTGCCGGCGGCCTACGCGACTTGGAAGCTGAACTGGATGGACTGGCACGTCCGGATCGGCGAGTTCGATTTCCCACCTGCGGCCCGCTACGTTGACCAGGGTTTGCCGTGTGGCTTTGCTGCGCGGTGCGTATACGACGTAATACGCATGCTCGCGTTGCTCGGGTTTTGTCGGGTAGCCGGGCGCGGTTACCAGCGACTCACCGGCCGGTCATTACGCGATTGCCCCGCCTGCGGCAAGGGCCACATGGTGTGCATCGAAATCTTTCTGCCCGGCGCACTGCCGCGTGCACCGCCACACATTCACCATGGTCACTGATCCGCTTCGGCGCGACTACCAATCACGTTTCCATTCATTCCTGGTGGCGACCCGCCCGGGCTTGCGTCATCGAGTCTTCGCCGTATACCCACGACCCGGAATCTGCGTCATTCATCTCGCCAGGACCACGTTTGCACCACCGTCGCCTGACCGTCGACTCCGCTTCATCGTCGCGCGGTGCCCCGCTAACGCGTGTGGCGCGCGCTGGATGACCACAGCGACGATTCAATGCCCATAACACGACCGCCTGCGGAGCGGTTCAGCACAAACGGTTTTTTAGTTACCGATTGCGGTCCGACCTGTACGGACTCGCTTATACGTCTGTAGCCGCAATCGCTAACCAAAAAACCCTTCTATGGGGAGCCGAATGTCAAGCCCTTGTTGATCAAATGCAGTACCGGTTCAAACCTCGCCCTTCAGGGCGATCCCGAATTTGGGCGGGGTGGGTGCAGCCCCGTCCAAATTTTCTTGACGCAGAACGCCGTTCAGGCGCACCAGCGGATCACTTCTGCACTGAAATAACTTTGTTATACGAAATAGATCTCCTTGGTCTGCGGGGCCAGCCTGCGGGGTCGCCTGCTACGACCAGACGCAGGCTGGCCCCGCAGACCACCCGTAAGGCCACGACGCCGCCCCGATTGCATACGCCTTTTTGCAGCCTGGCATGTCAATGTCATTCAGGTCAGGGGGTCTGATGGGACCGGCCAGTAGTAGTGCCGGGTCGACCTTCTATCCGTGCCGGCCTGGCAGGCCGGTCACCTCATGCCGCATGCGCGAAGCGCTGGGACCACCCTGTTACCGACGCGCCCCATCTCTAGGAAACGGCTACCTGCATGGGTAGCCCGGGTTTTTTCCGGGCGCGTTGACCTTTACATGCCGTCGTGCTTCAGTTGTAGTCAGATGCTCGCCATGTTGATCTCTCGTGATTTGAGTATCGCACCAGCAGGAATCTCGCCGTGTTCGAAAAAGCGCCACAGGGCGATCGCCAGACGCCGTGCGAGCGCGACGATACCGATGCGCCGCATCCGCTTGCCGGCACCGGCAAAGCGTTCGTTGAACCAGTGGCTGAGCTGGCTATCTGGCTGGAAGCGCAGCCAGCTCCATGCGAGCTCCACCATCAGCCACCGGCATCGCCGGTTGCCCGCCTTGCTGATCCCCAGTTCGACCTCACTGGTGCCGCTGGCATACGGCGTGGGCGTCAGGCCCAGGCAGCCGGCCACTTCCCGGCGATTGCGAAACTGCCGCCAGCCAAACAGTTCCCTGGTGAGAGTCCACGCGCTGCCCGCTCCGATGCCGGCAAGCTGTGCCAGCAGCGCCATGCCGGGGTGTGCGCCGCTGCGCACCTGCTGGTCCTGCTGTGTTTCGAGCAGGCGGATCTGCTGGCGCACCAGCGCGAGCCGCTCACATTCGCGGTCGATCTCGGCGCGCAGGCCGGGTGCCAGCAGCTCGCGCTGCCGGGCCCACCATTGAGTCCAGATGCGGCCGCCGACATACCTGACACGCAGGTTGTGCAGCACCAGCAGGGAACGGATGCGGTTGGTGTGTGCGGTACGCTCCTGCCGCAGGCGTTCGAGCTCGCGGTGCAGGCGCCGGTCGTCTTCCTGCTCCGGCGTCGGGATGCGCGCGATGGCCCACACCCGCCGCTCGCCCGCGTAATAGCGCATGAGCATCGACAGCAGCTTGTCGCTGTCAAGCCGGTCCGTCTTGGCGCGACGGGCACGCCGGTTCACCTCGATACTGGCCGAATCCACCACGAGATTGACGATCCCCTGCTCAGTCAGCCAGCGGTGCAGCCAGAACCCGTCGCGGCCAGCCTCGTAACAGCTGTAGACGGGTGCGTCGGCGCTGAGATGGCAACGCGCCCTCGCGTTCGCGATGGCGGTGAGGACGGCCGTGGTATCACCCGCGGCGACCGTACAGCGGCTGGGCGCGCGCTGGCCATCACCCAGTGAGAGCTTCCAGTTCTTCTCGCTCAGTTCAAAAGCCACGTACAGCCGGCCACCTGCCGTCGTATCCTGCCCTTGGAGGGCTGTGTTTGGCGCGTCCATTTTGCGTGCTCCTTCGGAAGAAAACGGGTTTGCGAATC
>Ga0185299_10004275_pt1 | contig 17484 bp, 16 predicted proteins | sample PaiPotPPA55metaG_FD_128002 | JGI IMG/M metagenome (GOLD analysis project Ga0185299, IMG submission 128002) | Iron sulfur acid spring bacterial and archeal communities from Banff, Canada, to study Microbial Dark Matter (Phase II) - Paint Pots PPA... ...
TGGCGAGTTGCTCCTGCACCCAGGGTGTTTCCATCGCGCCGACCGCCGCGTCGTGAAGTTTTTTAATTATCGCGGCGGGAGTGGCCTTGGGCACGAAGAAGCCGAACCAGGTCGAGGCCTCGAACTGCTTTCCCTGCTCATTGGCGGTTGGCACGTTCGGTAACGAGGCCAATCGTTCGCCCCTGAACACTGCGATGCCTTTGATGAGATCACCCTGCAGCGGCGCTGCTGCCGACCCGCTTATCGTGCACATATAGTCGAATTGGCGCCCGATCAGGTCCTGCATCGCCGGGCCGCTACCGCGATACGGAATTGCCTGGATGTTGACCCCGATCATGCCGTTAAATATCGCGCAGTCGACAAAACCCGTAGCACCAATGCCGGCGGAACCCATCCGGATGACGCCCGTGTTGCGTTTCACATAAGCGATGAAGTCCAACAGCCCGTCGGCCGGGAGGTCCTTGCGCGCAACCAAAACCGTGGGCTGCTCAGCAACAAGAACCACCGGAGCCAGATCGTTCTGCAGGCTGTAGCTCGGACGCTTGTAGAGCGTCATGTTGATCGCATCGGACCTGCTGCCGAAGACAAACGTATAGCCGTCCGGGGCTGATTTGGCCGCGTGCGCAGAACCGATCATGCCGCCAGCGCCGCTAATGTTCTCGACCATCACCTCCTGTCCGAGGATTTCCGACATGCGCCGACCGACGATGCGACCCATTACGTCAGTGCCGCCGCCCGCAGCCCAGGGCACAATCAGCGTCAGTGGGCGCGTCGGCCAATCTTGCGCAGTGGCCGGCTCGACGCCGTAAGCGGCAGCGACCGCGAAAATGACAGCAAAGACGTGCGTCAACATCATTCTTCCGCCCCCAGAAGGATCAGCCGGTTGCCGTTGCTTGAAGAGCTTTCGCGCGCGCGGCGCGCTGCTGCGATTTCTTCATCATGTAGTAGTCGCTCACCGTGGTCGGTTCATAGGCCGGGGCCGCGCCAGGAGCGACGCAGGTCGGCAGGCAGGACACGGTCGTGTCGTAGTTTGGATGATGAAAAAAGATGGCGGACAGGCGTCGCGATCCGCCGTTCGCCTCTTTCGGCGGATTAGCGACGCGATGCAGAGCTGAGCGCCAGTGATTGTTTGTCCAGCGGGCCATGAGGTCGCCTTGGTTGACGACAAACGATCCTGGGATGACCGGAATGTCGTGCCAGCCGCCATGGACGTCGGCGAACTGAAGGCCACCGACGCTGTCACCAGGTTTTAGGATCGTGACCGTTCCATAATCGGTATGGGCGGCAGCGCGCAGCTGATCGGGCAGCGGCGCGATTTTTTGTTCCGGGTAAAGACGAACATTGAGGCGACTGATGTGTCGGTCGATCTTATCATCGAAGTAGGTCTCAGGCAGATCGAGCGCGAGAGCTGACAACCGCATCAGATCCGCGGCAAGAGCCCCCATCCTCAGATAATATTTGGTGTACAGGGCCTTGAGCGCTGAAGGCCGCCCGGGCCATCGGTTGCCTGGAATGAAACCGTGCGCCGCGGCGCTCTGGAAGTAGGGATCGTCGGTAACGTCGACTTTCGCGATCTGGAACGATTCGTTCAGATCCGGCGGCGCGACCTGACCGCGCGTATAAGCGAGTGCGGTGTCGCCGACAGCAGCATAGCCGACCGCGCCAGGCGTATCGCCAATATGCACCTTCATCTTTTCGTCAATTGGCAGATTGAAGAACTCGCGCGACACCGACTCGACCTGCTCGATCAATTGTGAATCGAAGCCATGACCGACGATGACGTAGAAGCCGACGTCGCGGCACGCGCGGTCAAGTTCTGCTGCAACCTGGCGTTTGCCGTCAGGCGTCCCTGCCAGGTAGGGACCCAGGTCGATCACAGGAACAATGTTGTTCGACGTTGCCGCAACCGTGCCAATCTGGGTCACTGCGTTTCCCATAAAAGGTTTGCGTTTGTTGAGAGATCGCTCGCCCGCCCCCGGAGGCGCCGCCAGCGAATGTGTCACCATGCCGTCCTAAATATTCGTGGTCAATTGCCCGCGAGAGAAAAAACAGCGCGCCCGCACCAACAATTTTTGTTTGGTGGTCACATTGCAAACGCATTTGCGTGGTTCGGCACGAGAGAAAATGAAACGGCCGGTTGGGTGCTGCGAAACCCGAATATTTGGGTTGTGTGCTTGGCACAACAACAGAAAAACAGTATTTGGGCAGGCGTATTTTGACGCGCTGAACGCCGGCCGGGTTAGGGTAGGGTGGCTGCATTAGCTATGAACATTGTCGAACCGATTTTCGCGCAATGTAGAAATAAACCGTCCGAACTGGCGCTTTGCGCGCCAGGCACGGAATTCAATCTCGTCAGTTATGCGCGCCTGCAGCGCAGCGTCGACAATATTTGCCGCCGGATTATTGCTGCCGGTATCGTGCCGCACAGCCGGATAGCGGTCACGATCGAGGATCCAATACTTCACGCAATGACCGTGATCGCGCTGACGCGTCTGGGCATCGTCACAGTTTCCGCCGGCAATCGAACGGTCCAATGGCCATTTAAGGTCGATGGCGCAATCGCGGACCGGGAACATGGGCCGCCTGCCAGCAACACACTAATAGCCGATGCCGGATGGACCGACGGCGATGATCAGCCGCTTGCAGAAAAGCATCTTTATCGCGCCGCACCCGGCGATCTGTGTCGAATATTTTTGAGACCCGGAAGTGACCGCCGTCAAACGGCTGTCGCGATTACGCACGGCGCCCTCGCCACCCGGCTTGACCGGCAAAAGCTCTTTCTTGGTCGGCACGCGCCTTTCTGCGATCGCACGCATCTCGATCTGCCGTTGCGAAGACCAATCGGATTTCAGGTCATGCTCGGGACGCTATGGCGTGGCGGCGCGCTGGTCATAACCTGGGACGTGCAAAAAACTCTGGCGGCGCTTCCTGTTTATAAGGTTCAAAACATGGTCGCCGCGCCGCAAACACTGGCCAAATTTGCGGACGCCTTGCAAAGCTATTCCGGCTATTGCAGCGCATTGTCGGCGGTGTTTTCCTTGCGCGGCATGGGGCCGGAATTATCTGATTGGGTTCGTGCTCGCCTGTGCTCCAATCTAACGGTCGGCTATGTTGCGCCCGACGCCACCATGGTGGCCTCAATGCCGGCCGCCGAGCTGGCGTCCGCGGATCCAGGCGCTGTCGGATACGTGCTGCCCGGTGTCGTCGCCGAAATCGTCGACGATGAGGATGGCGCCTTGCCGTCCGGCGAAGATGGCAATCTGCGTATCCGCAGTGATTATGGCATCAAGGAGTATTTTGAAGACCCAGATGCTACCCGGCGCGTGTTCCGCAATGGCTGGTTCTATCCGGGCGATCGCGGCTATTTGACCGCGGACAACATGCTTGTCCTGTCGAATGCAAATGACGGCGGCGGCGCGACGAATGTTGAGCGCATCGAACAGATCTTGTCCAAGCACACCAATGTCGTTCAGTGCGGTGTGCTCGCGGTCGCCGATGAATTCGGCAAGGAGGAATTTTGCGCGCTGGTGGTGCCGCGCTCCTATTTCGATGTTGAAGCGCTGCGCAGCTATTGCAACGCGCGCTTGCCGGGCAGCTTGGTGCCAGCGCGTTTCGTCGCCGTGTCTCAGCTGCCACGAGACGACGCGGGCGGGATCGACCGCGCCAAGCTGCCGCAATTGCTCAAGAGCCAATTGAACTAGTCGGGTGTGGGCGGGCCGTGAATATTGTCGATCCAATTTTGTTTCAGTGCCGCGTCAACGCTGACCAGCCGGCGATTTGCGCGCCCGGCGCCAATTTCGAGGCAATGACATATGCGCAGCTTGAATTCATGCTTAATGCACTCACCCGAGCGATGCTTGCACTCGGCTTTCAACGCGGCGAGGTCGTCGGCGTTCTGATTGGCAACAAAATTTTCCACGTCGTGCTTTCGCTGGCGCTGGCACGCATCGGCGTGGTGACGGTGTCGTGCCGGGGCCGCAGCCTGCCCAAGGAGCTCGGCGCAGTTGCGGTGCTGACCGAGACACCGGGCCCCTTTGCTAATGTCGATCGCGTTATTCTGGTGGACCGTGCATGGGCAGCCGGCAATGGCGCGCCGCTCGAGGCTGGCCAGTTTGCGACCGGCAACGACGAGATTTGCCGCATTATTCTGACATCCGGTTCGACCGGCGTGCCCAAAGGCGTCGCCTTCACCCACGGCAAGATGTTCGAAAAAAATGCGCGACTCGATTACACGAGGCTCGATCGCTGGTCGCGCAGTGCGCGCATGTTTTGTGATCTCGGCTTGAGCTCCTCGCTCGGCTTTTATTATGTGCTCTATATGCTTTCGCGCGGCGGCATGATCATGCTGATGGGTAAGGACACGGTCGGCACGTTGCAGGCCCTCAACCTGTTCGAAATGGAAAATATGGCGACGTCGCCGTACGGACTTGCCGAATATTTGAAGTTCTATGAATCGCAGCCGGCGTTCCGCTGCGATTTTGATCACGTCCTGGTGGCCGGCGGCGCGCTGAGTAAACAACTTGCGGCACGCGCTTGGGCGCGGGTGACGCCGAACCTGATCACCACTTATGGCGCTGCCGAGACCGGCGCGGTCGCTTCCGGCGATGCCCGGATCACGACCGATATTCCTGGCGCCGTCGGTTTCATCTTGCCCGAAGCCGAAGCAGAAATCGTTGATGCCGCGGATCATCCGCTGCCGCGCGGCAATGAGGGCATCGTGCGTGTGCGTACCGCGCAGGCGGCGGACTGCTACTTTGGCGATCCGGAAACGTCCGCCCGCCACTTCCGCGACGGCTGGTTCTATCCGGGCGACGTCGGCTATCTGCGCGACGATAATCTTTTGGTCGTCGGCGGTCGGCAGGAAGCACTCTTGAATGTCGGCGGCGACAAGGTAAACCCGGAAATTATCGAAGAAGCGCTGGCCAGTTTCCCGGCGATCGCCGATTGCGCAGTGGTCAGCGTCGCCGACGAGCTCGGCATCGAGCAAATCCACGCTTTGATCGTTCCGCGCGCGGTATTTGCCGAGAGCGATCTGCGCAAACATTGCGCCGGGAAGCTGCAACGTGCCTTCGTTCCAGTCCGCTTCATTGCGGTCGAGAAAATTCCGCGCAACGATATGGCGAAGATCGAACGTGGCCGGCTGGCCGCGCTTGCCGAGGCGAATGCGCCCGCGCAGCGAGAAGACACGGGAGCATCGTGATGCAGCCGGATCAGGCAGTCGGATCAAAGCTGATCGAGATGATGGCACGGGCGCAACGCGCCTTTATTGCCGGCCGGTTCGGCGAGGCGGAATTCAATTGCCGCCTCGTGCTCGGCGCCAACAAAAACGAATTCGAGGCGCTCCATCTCCTTGGTCTCGTCGAATTCCAGCGCGGCAAATTCGAGGAAGCGCATCGGCTGATCCGCCAGGCGCTGCGCGTCAACCCGCGATCCGCGAAAGCCCATTCCAATCTTTCGCTCGCTTTGCAGCAGCTCAATCGACTCGACGAAGCTTTGGCGAGCCTCGACCGCGCGCTTGCCATCGAGTCCGATTTTCTCCTCGCGCTCAACAACCGCGGACATGTGCTGTGGCGGCTCAAGCGTCCGGAAGAAGCGCTCACCAACCTCGACAGGGCACTGGCCCTCAAGCCCGATTACGTCGATGCGCTGTGTAATCGCGGCAATGCGCTCGTCGAATTGCAGCGGTTCGATGAAGCGCTCGCCAGCTACGATAAGGCCTTAAAAATCAGCCCGAAGGACGCGCCGGCGCTGAACAATCGGGCCAATGTACTTTGGGCGTTGGAGCGTCGCGATGAGGCGATGCAAAACTACGATCGGGCTTTAGCGCTCAGCCCGGACGATTTGTCGATCCTGAAAGACCGTGGTTCGGCTCTTGGTTTTATGCACCGGAGTGAGGAGGCGCTCGAATGTTTCGACCACGCGCTCGCGCTCAAGCCGGACGATCCGTATTTCCTCTACAAGCGCGGCAACGCGCTTTCCGATCTCAACCGGCACGAGGAGGCATTGGTCTGCCTCGACCGGGCGTTCGAATTGGCGCCCGACGACGCCGATGGTCTCGGCGACCGCGGCAATGTGCTGTCCGCGCTGCAGCGGCACGCCGAAGCGATTGCGAGCTACGACCGAGCCTTGGAATTGGCGCCGGACTCAGCCATGGCACATTGGAACCGCGGGCTGGCGCTGCTGCGGGTCGGCGAATATGAGCAAGGTTGGCAGGAATACGAATGGCGCTCCAAGCTGAAAACTTCCTCGAGGAGCCGGCAGGAATTTGCGCAGCCGCGCTGGCGCGGTGAACAGCCGATCGCCGGCAAGGCGATCCTGCTTTTCTGGGAGCAGGGCTTCGGCGAAACCCTTCAATTCGTGCGCTACGTGCCGCTGGTCGCCGCGCTTGGCGCCAAGGTGATTCTCAGCGTGCAGCCGCCATTGAAAGCGTTGCTCGCTGATATCGACCCGGCGGTCACGGTCGTAGCTACCGAGGAAGCACTGCCGCCCTTCGATCTGCAGTGCCCGCTGATGAGTCTGCCGTTCGCCTTCAAGACCCGGCTCGACACCATTCCAGCCAGGACGCCCTATTTGTCTGCTGCGCCAGAAGCGCTGGCAAAATGGCGCAAGCGGCTGCCGCAATCGCAGCCGCTCCGGGTCGGCATCGTTTGGGCCGGCAATCCGGACTTCCAAGCCGACAGATCACGTTCGATCGGCCTGCCGCCGCTGTTGCCATTGTTGTCCGTTCCCGAAGTACAGTTCATCAGTCTGCAGAAGGATCTGCGCGCCGGCGACGAACAGCTGCTGCGACAGTATCCGCAGTTCCTTCACCTCGGCGATCAGCTCGAAGATTTCAGCGATACCGCGGCAATCATGTCGCTCCTCGATCTACTGATCTCCTCAGATACAGCGTGCGCGCATCTCGCCGGCGCACTGAATCTGCCGGTCTGGGTGCTGCTGCAAAAGCAACCGGATTGGCGCTGGATGTTCGATCGTGAGGACTGCCCCTGGTATCCGAGCGCACGGCTTTTCAGGCAACCAACTGCGGGCAATTGGGACGGCGCGGTCGGGCAAGTGGCTGCGGCCCTGCAGGCACTGGCAGCTAGGCGCGTCAATTAAGACGCGGCGGAGCCTGCATTCGCGCGAAGCTATCCCTCGGATCTAAGCGGACAATTTGATCGCCCCAACCGGCTGAAGATGCGTCCATAATGCTACGTCTTTGATTTTACGTCATTTCTCGTACGTGAAGTTCTTTCTATCTACAGACGAGCATTTTTGAACTGAGTGTTGCCCATAGGTGACAGACTTTCATTGCAACGCAGACTAGGATTCACCCAGTTTTAACCGTGCTTTTTTGGGGGGCACTATGAGAAAAGTCCGGACGCAATTGCTGGCGACAGCGGCCGTCGTGGCGTTGAGTAGCGCTGCCTACGCAGCCGATATGGGGCCGCCTCTCAAGGCCCCGCCGCCAGCGCCGATTCCCTACACCAACTGGCAGGGCTTCTATGTCGGTGGCGCCATCGGCGCGGCGCGGCTTAATGCGACTGCATTTGAGACCTTTCATTCGAATACACCCCCGAACGGGTGCGCCTCCGAAGATACCCAGACGATCTCTGGGTGCTCGACCGGCACGACCGGCTTCACCGCCGGCGTCCAGGCTGGTTACGACTGGCAGAGCCGCTATTTTGTCTACGGTGTCGTCGCCGATTGGACCTGGACCGGTCTTAAACATACGATTCGCGATAATCCCAACTCGAGCAACAGCTGTGTGCCGTTCATGACGGCAAAGGTCGATTGGTTGGCGACCTTCCGGGGCCGGATGGGCTTGGCCGTTGACGACACGCTGGTGTATGTCACCGGCGGATTAGCCTTGGGTCACGTTAAGTCTAGTGTTGGCAACACATTCCCCGATAGCGCCAATTTAGGCGTCGCCGGCCTCAGCAAAGTTCAGGCTGGCTGGGTGGCAGGCGCTGGTGTCGAGCACAAGCTGACCCAAAACTGGTCGGTGTTCGGCGAATTCCTCTATTACGATCTTGGGCGAACCAGCGCCACCGGCACGTCGGCGGATGGCTCGAATTCGTACACGACCGAGTTCACCCACGAAATCTTCCAGGGCAAGGTCGGCCTGAACTACCGGTTCTAGCGCGATCGCGCAGAGCAATAGCGGTGCGGGCCCGGACACAAATCCGGGCCCGAACTTTTTCTGATCGACATACGCGTCATTGCGAGTGAAGCGAAGCAATCCAGTCTTATGGGAGGGCTTCTGGATTGCGTCGCTGCATTGCGTTCCGCTCGCAATGACCAGTCGACCATGCTCTAAAGTCGGCGCGACACCCCTTTAGGTCTGCGTATGACCATCTACATCACCGCAACCATTGTGCCGGGCCAGGGCGATGCCGCTAAAAACCATCGCGTGCTTATTCCGCGAATCGCCGCGCGTTTCCCGGAAATTGCGAAATGCGGCGCGTTCGGCACGATCAATGTAATGCTCGATCAGCCGCTCGATCGGTCCCATGCCGATTTCTGGACGCCGCAGATACCATGGATTCCCGTTCACCTGGCGGGTGCGACGATTGCGCCGCGAACCGAAGGTTTCGGGTTCATTAGAGTCACGTTCGAATGTCCGCTTGGCGGGCCGAATTATATGGCCTGGGTCATCCTGCCAGAGGGAGCGAGCCTGACCTATCGCGAAGACGGTGCGGAGATCATTGCCGGCGAATTTATCGCCGGCGTGTCCAACGGCGCGCGCTGCGCCATTCATCTCGATCACTCGCCGGCACTGCCGGCACCGGCGTGGTTCGGCGAGCTTTATGGAAAGTCTTTGAGGCGGGCGGGGGGCTGAAGCGCCTTAATGATGGTCCGCCGCTTATTCCCGCGTAAGCGGGAATCCAGCTTTCTGCTTACAGACATTTTTGTCTGGGTCCCGCCTTTGCGGGGACGAGCGGAATTGCGCTAACTATAGCCGAACCGCTCCAGCCATGCGCCGGCGCGATTGCGAATTGCGGCGTTCAAATCTTTGCTCATGTGATTACGCCAGTCGCCGGGCTCGCCTTTGCGGAAAAACGAATTGAGGTTCTCCTGTCCCGCCGGGCGCCCGCCGCTCAAGGTTTCGAACGAAGCCGCGGACCGACACTGTGCCAGCACAGCTTGGCCGGAATCGACATTCAAAAACGTAAACAGGTCGGCCAGAACAGACTCGACATTCGCCATCAAATCTTCGTAGCGAACCTGGCGGACCCTCGCTGGATTGGCATCGGCGATCGCCTGAGCGCCGGCGACATCCTTCGCCCAGCCGTCAATGAAGGAAAGCACATAAGCGTCCATGGAGCCGTGTGCCTTCAGCGTCCAATCGCGCGAGAGGCGCATATTGTGGAACCAGCCTGAGACGGCGCAGTCCCGCCCGTCGCGGACAATGTGGATGAACTTGGCAGTCGGAAAAAGCGCGTCGAAAACATCAAAATACAAAACGTTTTTTGGACTCTTTTCACCCACCGCGTGAGCCGTCGGCTTGTCCTTACTCTGCCGCAGCAAATAAAGACTGATCGACGAGGCGAGCAGATATTGTATGTCCTCGTCGCCGAGGACCGGATATCCCTGCAGCTCGTTGAAAATCGATTTGTTCTTCTCTGCGATCAATTGGCTATGCTGCGTGAACGCGTGCTGCAGTAGCGGCGCCAAACCTCGGGTGAAATGCGCCTCCCCGTTGCAGCTAACCTGCGGATGCGCATCGAGCAGGAGCTGCAACCAAGTCGTTCCCGATTTCATTACCCCGCCGATGAAAAAGATTTGCTTTTTGCGCAGATCAGAAATTGCAGCATGCACTACGTCGTAGTCCATAAACCGTATCATTGATTGCGAGGGGGCCCGGCGGTTATGTTTCATGCGCGCGGACGTTGCCTGTTTACAGGTCTCTCGGCGGGGGTCAAGCGTGACCAGAATGCAGTCGCGTGTCCGATTTTCACGAGACGCTTTTCTAAAGTGGTGTCTGCGAACTGAGTCGTAAAGTTCCGCGATTGTGCGGCCGGAAGTATTGTCTTTTGGCTGATTTTTGTCATGATGGCTGTCATGTCAACAGGCGCGGAAAAAGGCCGTGAAGGCTGAACCAGGTCAGAGAAAAGACGCCACCATGCTTGTGCTGCGGCGGGAATTTCCCTTGCTCGGGGCCTACGTCGCGTCACGCACGCCGACCGAACATAAGCTTGCGGAGATTTTCTGCAGCGCTTTCGGCATGGATCAAGTGAGCGTCCGCGATGACTTCGAAGAGCTCGGCGGCGATTCGCTGATTGCCGCGAGCATCTTAATGGATATCGAAAAGGCCTTTGCGATCGCGGTCCCGGTCGCCTCGCTCGCGCGTTCACCGACGATCGAGCAGCTGGCGCCAGTCATCGACGAGCTGATCCGCAAAGGGTGAGTGATGCTCGTGCCACTCCAAAAATCGGGAAATAAGCCGCCGTTGTTTTTCGTGCACGGTCGGCGGGGGATTGGCCTTACCGTGGGTTCGCACTTTGCTCGAATGTTGGGCTCGGAACAGCCGTTCTATGTCATCAAAGCGAATGGGATGGATGGTCGACGGCCAATCCTAGAGGACGTGCCGGAGATGGTGGCTGTCTATTTACAAGAGATTCGACAAACGCGATCCACGGGGCTTCTTCGCATCGGTGGAATGTGCTCAGGTGGATTGATTGCGATCGAGATCGGGCGTGCGCTGCAGGCCGAAGGCCGGGAAACTGGGCCGGTCATATTGGTGGATCCCCCAGTTATACCTATTGGCTACGAGAAACGAACGGGTGCGATCGATGCGAGCCCGCGCGTGATGGAGCGGGTTTACCAGGAGCTGCGCGGCCGTCTTCTCGATCAAACTTCGGATTCCGATGCGTACGACGACTTACCTTTCGATCCGCGCGATCCCGAACAGTTGCATTTGGCCGTAAGGGTCGGAGTGTCTACCGCGCTTGCGTTCGCCAAATATGTGCCGCAACCGTTCTCGGGCTCGGCAGAGGTGATCGTCTCCGAGAGCCGTGCGCCAGGATTTGTCCATCCGAAGATGCCGTGGCGTAAGCTGCTTTCTGGACCGCGCCTGGTCCATGTGGTGCCATGGTCCCACATGGAGCTATTCAGGGCAGGCCGCAAAACCGTTGCTCGCCTCATGAAATCGATGCTGGAGGAGGACCCGGCATCGGCAAGTCTCCCCGAGCCACAGATGCAGTTGGCTCCATATCCGTTGTCTGAAGCCCGCCTGTGAACGTCGTCGATCCTATTCTCCGGCACGGAAGGTTGCAGCCGGCGACAATCGCCCTTGTCGACGAGGACCGAACGATCACCTATCGCGAGCTCGCGGAGCTCGTCCAGCGCACGGCTGGGCACCTCTACGCGCTTGGTGTGCGACGGGGCGATTACGTCGGCGTCTGCTTGAAGGACAACTGGCAGCACGTGGTGGCGCTGCTCGCGATCGCACGCATGGGTGCGACAGTCGTGCAGATCAACCCCCGCGCGCAGCCACCGGAAAAAGCGCGGATTGCCGCGGCGTTCGATTTCAAATTAGTTCTCGCCCTGCCGGGCGGTGAAATGAATGCGAACTGCCCCACCGCGGCGCTCGATTCGGGCTGGCATCGGCGCGTCGCGCAGGCAGACACCCCAGGTTCTTTCGCGGACGACTGGCACGATGCAATGGTCGTGCAAACGACGGCAGGAACGACGGGGTTGCCGAAATTCACCGTCGCGACGCATCTGCAGTTTTATTTGCGCCTCGCCAGCTATCCTGAGCTGATGCCCGCAACCTGGCCGCACCGATATCTTGCGACCTTGCCATTGTTCTTCGGCTACGGTCGCAACCTGTGTCTGCTGCATCTTTTGCACGGTGCGACGCTCTTTTTCTATCGCGGCGTGTTAAATGCTGCAGGGTTTGTGGAAGCGGTGACTAGGCATCAGGTAACCATAGCTGCAGTGGTACCTTCGACAATGCGACAGTTGCTTGCCGCAGCCGAGAGCGACCAGGTGCTTCTGCCGGGCCTGGAGCTGCTACTATCCTCTGGCGCGCCGCTATTCGCCGACGAAAAGCGCAAAGCGGTGCGCAAGCTCACGCCGAATTTTCACGAGTTTTATGCGGCATCCGCGCTTGGCCCGATATCGGTGTTGCGGCCCAAAGATGTTCCGAAATGGGCCGATAGTGTGGGTCGTCCATTCACGCTCGCCGATATCGAGATCGTCGGTGACGACGACCGACCCGTCGCGCGCGGCGAACCTGGTCGGTTGCGCTGCCGGGGGCCGGCGCTGGCGTCACCTGTCCCCGGCCACAGCGCGGACGATTTCCGCAACGGTTGGCATTACCCAGGCGAGCTCGCTGCGCTCGACGAGTGCGGTTATATCCATCTCCATGGTCGCACTTCAGAAGTGATTTTTCGAGGCGGGGCCAAAATCTTTGCGACCGAAATCGAGGCGGTGCTGCAGTCGCACGAAAGAGTGGCGGACGCCGCGGTGGTGGCATGCGTCGCCTCAGGCAACGAACAGGAGCTGGTGGCCTACGTAATCGCGAAAGGTGAGGTCGCCCCCGGCCAGCTACTTGCCCACTGCCGGCAAAATCTCACGCCATACAAAGTGCCGCGGCAGATCCATATCGTGTCGGAGCTGCCGCGAAACTCGTACGGAAAGGTGGATAAACGCGCGCTCGCCGGCCAGCCGGCCGCTTCCACACGCGCCGACGTTTAGAGTCACAAGGCGACAAGTCCCACAGGGGGCCGGATGTTGGGTGCGCGCGACGAGTGGCCATGCTGCTGCGGCGCCGCCAACTATAAACTCCCCGCCGTCTCATTCAATGACCTCGTCGGCGAGTAGGCGAGGGTCAAGCGTGACCAGAATACGCGTGTCCGATTTTCACGAGACGCTTTTCTAAAGCGGCGTCTGCGAACTGAGTCGTAGAGTTCCGCGATTGCGCGGCCGGAAGTATTGTCTTTTGGCTGGTTTTTGTCATGATAGCCGTCATGTCAACAGACGCGGGAAAAGGGAAAAGACCGTGAAGGCTGAACCAGGTCGGAGTAAAGATTCCATCACGCTCGTGCGACGGCGGGAATTTCCCCTGCTTGGCCCCTATGTCGCCCCACGAACGCCGACCGAAGGCAAGCTCGCGGATATCTTCTGCAACGCGCTCGGCATGGATGCTGTGAGCGTCACCGACGATTTCGAGGAGCTCGGAGGCGATTCGTTGATCGCGGCGAGCATCTGTACGGATATCGAAAAGGGCTTTGCCATCATCGTTCCGATCGCTTGTGTAATGGAATCTCAAACTATCGAGCAGCTAGCGCCAGAGATCGATGGGCTGGTTTCCAAGGGCAAGGTGTAATGAATGCTCGTGCCGCTTCAAGTATCGGGAAGCAAGCCGCCATTATTCTTCGTTCACGGTGTTCGCGGTTTCGCGTTTGAGGTGGGCGCGCGTTTTGCGCGCTTGTTGGGGCCAGACCAGCCTCTCTATGTCATCAACGCAAACGGCATGGACGGTCAACAGCCAGTCCTCGAGCACGTGGATGAAATGGTGTTGACCTATTTAGAAGAGGTTCGACGGGCGCAATCCACTGGTCCCGTACGCATCGGCGGAATGTGCTCCGGCTGTATGGTTGCCATCGAGATCGCCCGCGGCCTGCTGGACGAAGGACGACAAATCGGTCCTGTTATCCTGGTGGATCCCCCTGTCTTGACCGCTAGCTATGAAAAACAGTCTAAGACAATCGATTTAAGTCCAGAAGTTCAGGACCGGTTTGTCCGCGAGGTTTACCATTGGTTTATCAAGAAGAAGTTGCGTCGCGATGACTCCGAAGAAGACTTGCCATTCGACCCTCGCGATCCGAAGCAATTACATGCCGCTGTAATGGTTGCAACGCGCACGACGGTTGCTTTCGCCAAGTATGTTCCGCGTGCATTCTCCGGGTCGGTACACGTAATCGTGGCCAAGAACCGAGCGCCTGGATTTCTCCATCCACAAATGCCCTGGCATAAGCTGCTTTCCGGACCGCGCGTGGTTCATGTGGTGCCATGGTCGCACCTGGAGCTATTCCGGCCGGGGGCGGGTCGCAAAACCGTCGCTCGTTTGATGAAATTTATCTTGGAGGAGGCCCCGTTGTCGGAAAGCCTGGGCGTGCAAGAGATGCAGGCCGGCGCGCTCTTCGTACCCGAAGGGCGCGCGTGAACCTCGCCGATCCTATTCTCCGACACGGGCGGGTGCAGCCGGCCACAATTGCGGTGGTCGACAAGAACCGAACCATTACCTATGCCGAGCTCGCGGATCTCGTCCAGCGCACCGCTGGACACCTATGGGTCCTGGGCGTGCGACCGGGCGATTACGTTGGCCTGTGCCTTAAGGACGACTGGCAGCACATCGCCGCGCTTCTGGCGGTTGCGCATTTAGGGGCGATCACGGTGCAGATCGACCGGCGCTCGCGCGCCACAGAAAGAGCGCGGGTCGTCGAGGCTTTCCCACTGCGGCTCGCGCTGGTCACTCTGGAGACCGAAGTGGGGATAGATTGTCGTAAAGTGACTCTCGATGCCGCATGGCACGCGGCCATCAGCGCATCGACGCAAATCATCGAAACGGGACAGGATCAGAGCGTCCCTTTTGCGGTCCTAGCCAGTTCAGGAACTACTGGCATTCCTAAATTCACCCTTGCGACGCACCTGCAATATTATTTTCATATTGCCAGCTATCTCGAAATTCTACCCTCAAAACCCCATCGCTATCTCTCGACCCTGCCTCTGTACTTCAGCTCCGGGCGTGTTGCATGTCTTTCGCATTTATGGCGCGGCGATACGATAGTCCTGTCTCCAGTCGTGTTTTCTGCGGACGAATTTGTGGAGAACATAGCCCGTCACAGGATCACGGTAGCCCGGGTGGTACCCTCAGTGTTGCGCAACCTTTTGCCAATCGCGGACCAGCGAGGACCTGTCCTGTCGGATATTGATCTGCTCGTATCAACTGGTGCCCCATTGTTCAGCGATGAAAAACTCGAAATAGCGTGTAAAGTGAGCCCGAACTTGTGTGAAATGTACGGCGCAGCAGCTATTGGGCCAATTACAGTAATAAAATCCGACGAAATTCGGCTGCGGCCAGCGAGTGTCGGCCGTCCGTTTTCACGCATTGATGTAGATATTGTCGACGATGACGATCAACCCGTAGGTTTTGGGGTAATCGGACAGCTGCGCTGTCGCGGCCCGAGTCTGACGACGCCCATTGCTGACGCCACGGCGGCATCTGCAGAATTCCGCAACGGTTGGTACTACCCCGGTGAGCTCGGCATGGTGGATGAGTTAGGCTATGTTTTTCTCCACGGCCGTACATCAGACGTTATTTTTCGAAGCGGGGCAAAGATCTTTCCCAGCGAAGTTGAAGCTGTGCTGCAGGAGCACGACGACGTCGCGGAGGCTGCAGTTGTCGGCCGCGCATTGCCCGACAACGAGCAGGAGGTCGCGGCCTATGTTATCGCAAAGGGTGAGGTGACCCCCGGCCAGCTGGTTGCCCGCTGTCGCCAACGGCTCACGCCGTACAAGGTGCCGCGGCAGATCCACATCGTGTCTGAGCTACCAAGGAACTCGTCGGGAAAGGTCGATAAACGAGCGCTCGCCAACCAGGTGGTTTCCACACGCGCCAGCGTTTAGATCCGCAGGGTGTTTTGCCGCTCGGCAAATTTGACGTGTTTGAGACGCTTGCGCGCCGTGCCACAAATGGAAAATGCAATGCGATCATGGCGGCGCCATGTGATCGTGTTGGCATCGCTGCTCGCAACCGCGCCGGCCTTTGCCGCCACTCAAAACGACTATGACGATTGCGTGCAAAATGGCGATCAAGATCGCCGCATTGCCGGCTGCACGCGCGTCATCGAGGATATCGGTGAGTCCAACCATAACCGCAGGCTCGCTTACGGCAGTCGCGGCACCGCCTGGCACGCGAAGGGTGACAACGATCGCGCCATTGCGGATTATAGCGAGGCAATAAAGCTTAATCCGAAAGACGCAGTGGCCTATGACAACCGCGGCACCGCTTGGCGCGACAAGGGCGACCGGATGCACGCGCTTGCGGACTACGGTGAAGCGATTCGACTTAACCCCAATAATGCCATCGCTTACAACAATCGGGGCAATGTTCGGCACGAGAAGGGAGACAATAAGCACGCGATCGCGGATTACACCGAGGCCATTCGGCTCGATCCCAAATACGCGATTGCCTACTGCAACCGCGGCCAAGCTTGGCACGCCAGCGGTAATGATGCTCGCGCCGCCGCCGACTACAAGGAAGCTGTTAGAATCGATCCAAAAATCCGCTGTCGATGAACCGGACGGCTTTGTTGCTATCGATCCTCAGCAAGGCCGCGAAAACTCCTAATCCACCGCCATGCCGGCCGCCTTGAGCGGGCCTGCGTTCTTTTCGATCTCGGGACCGATGATGCCTTCGAAATATTTCGTCGAGCGATGTTCGAGCGGTACGATGTAAGTCGCGTTTTTGGCCAGCCGCTCCTGCACCGCAGACGATTGCATCGCCCAGACCGCTGCGTCGTGCACTTTCTTGATGATCGCGGACGGCGTGCCCATCGGCGCGAACAGGCCGGACCAGGTCGAGGCTTCGAATTCGAGGCCTTGCTCGATCGCGGTCGGCACATTGGGTAAGGCCGGTACGCGATCTTTTGTAAACACCGCGATCGGTTTGATCATGTCGTTCTGGAGCGGTCCCGCCGCCGATCCTGAGATCGTGCACATATAGTCGAAGTGACCGCCGATCAAATCCTGCATCGCCGGGCCGCTGCCGCGATACGGAATGGCTTGGACCGTGACGCCGACCATGCCGTTGAAGATTGCGCAGTCGACAAAGCCGGTTGAGCCGATACCGGCGGAACCCATGCGCATGGCGCCGGAATTGTGTTTCAGATGGATCATGAACTCACGCAGGCCATCGACCGAGAGGTCCTTGCGCGCCACCAGGATCGTCGGCTGGTCGGCGACGAGCACGATGGGTGAAAGATCGTTCTGCAAGCTGTAGCTCGGGTGCTTGTAGAGCGTCATGTCGATCGCGGCGGAGCGGCTGCCGAACAGGATCGTGTAGCCGTCAGGCTGAGCGCGTGCGACATGGGCCGAGCCGACCATGCCGCCGGCGCCAGTGACATTTTCGATGATCACATCCTGGCCTAAGACTTCGGCCATTGGGCCGGCGAGGATGCGCGCCATTACGTCGGTGCCGCCGCCGGCGGCGAACGGCACCACCAGCGTCAGCGCGCGCGCGGGCCATTCGCCCGCCGCGGCCGCTGGCGTTGGATTCGCAATCATCGCCAGAGCTGCGGCGACAGACAGCGCGCGCGTGAACGCGTTCGCTCGCATAGGATTTGCGCCCGAGTTGTTCGTTATCCTCATGAAGTGCTTAGATAAAAAGCGCGTCCTTGGCAATTGCGCGAATAGGTTGCCGCGCGCCGTTAGAAAACGCAGCGGCGCCTAGTGCTTGCCCTTCACCCGCTCTAGCGCCGCCTTCAGATCGGC
>Ga0185299_10004277_pt1 | contig 17479 bp, 12 predicted proteins | sample PaiPotPPA55metaG_FD_128002 | JGI IMG/M metagenome (GOLD analysis project Ga0185299, IMG submission 128002) | Iron sulfur acid spring bacterial and archeal communities from Banff, Canada, to study Microbial Dark Matter (Phase II) - Paint Pots PPA... ...
GAATACGCACCTTGTCGTCCACCATCACGTAGTGCTGCGCCGGATACTTCGCCTCCACATCGTCCAGTTCCAGTTCCTTGTGGATATAGATCAAGACGTGCCCTTCGAAGATCTCATACAGGCCGGACCGATCCACCTTGCGCGGCTGAAAAACCACATCGCCGTCGCTCAAGATCACAGCCCGGCCCAACCGCTTCGCGTATTCGACCGCATCCAGCGATTCCGGAAACAGCCGGTTCGCAAAGGGATAATTGATCATAAAGTACGACACCGCCAGCAGCTTCGGATCGCGCGGCCGCTCGACACGATAGCGCTGCAGCGCACCCAGATAGTCCGCGTATCCGAGCTCGGTGCGCAACTGCTCGAAGATTTCCCAATAGCGCCGCGCACTGGCTTCGCCCACTTTATTCGTGAGGTAGTGTTTCAGATCTTCCGCCACGCGATCATTGTCGAGCAGGGTATTGTCCACGTCGAAAAAGAACACGGTGCTTGGGTCGCTAGCAGCCTGATTCACGCGATCTCCAGATTAAAACGTGGCCTTATCATGCCAGAAATCACGGCCAAGCGTCGCAGCACGTTGCGTCCGGGTTTCCGCGATTCCTGTACAATTGAGCTATCCCGGAAACACGAAAAAGCAGGAAATTTGCGGCTGCCACGAAGGGCTTGTACAGATCCCTTCCGTTGTAGTACAAAGGCGTCGTCTAACAGTCAATGCATCAGCCGAGGGCAGAATATTTTGTCTCTGCCCCACTAACCCGGCGAATCCGTTCTCGCCTCTCCCAGGAGCCGCCTTCCGTGGAACATAGAGATCCAGCCGTCATCAACCGTTTCGACACACGCTCCAGCCGGCCTTGTGAATTCTGCCGGGAACTCGACCCGGAATTTCCCGAACGCCGCCCGCTTGATCAGATGGTTGCTACCACCCGCAAAGCCATTGCTTCCGCCCATTTGACAGAGGATGGCTACGTCCGTCATCGCATGCTCGAACTGCGCCGGATCACGTCCCGCGCGCCTCTCACCGCGGCGTGACCAGCGGATTTCTGCCGGTCTGAATTTTTTCGCGCAACTTTCGCGTCGCCGTGGCCTTCTAATCAGTTAGGCCCAGAGCCGGTGCCGCCGCCCTGGGGGAGGCTTCTCATGCTGGCCGGTGTGCGGTCCTGTTTCCTGCTTTCCTTCCTGTTGGTATTTTCCGTCGCAGCTTATTTGCCTGTTCAGGCGCAGATTCACGGTGTCCCCGCCTCGGTCACTTCATTCGGTTTCGGCGGGAGTGACAATCCCAATCCCGGGGTTCGAGCCAGCGTGACGTCCCTCGGACCGAACGGTTATGGCAACAGCCGGCCGGTTTTTGGAAATTGCTGTGCCAACTTCTTCTTTCCGGCGAACTCGAATCCGCCGCTGTTCTTTGACCGTCAGTTCTCGGGTCGTCAGTCCTCGGGGCGGCGCCACCGCCACGGGGACCACTCCGATTTCCCCGTCGGCGTCAGCGAGCCCGCCTACATTCCATACGCGGTCCCTTATGCCGTCCCCTACGACGAGGAAGGCGACGATGACTCAGGCGACGTCGACTACGTCCGCGCGCCTGGCGCGCGAAACGCAGAGCCTTCAATCAAGCGCGCTGGGGCCCGCGATTCCGCATCGAAAATTGCGGCGTCCGCCAAACCGACTTCCGGTGAACCAGAAGAGCCCGTGACCGCTCAGCCTTCGACTGTGCTCGTTTTCAAGGACGGCCATCACTCCGACGTGATCAATTACGCCATCGTGGGCGATATTCTGTTTGACTTCGGCGCGGGCCGCACCCACAAGATTCTCCTCGCCGACCTCGATCTCGCAGCCACACGCAAAGCCAATGACGACCACGGCGTCGACTTCCAGATCCCCGCGAGCGCTGCCCGATAGCAAGTTCTTAACCACAGGGGACACAGAGGAACACAGGGAAAACTCGAGGCTCCTGTGTCCTCTGTTGTTAGCCCTTCTGGCATTTCCCACTTGACACGTCCATCCCGATCAATGGATACTTATGCATTAAGTTGCATTTTTATTCATGTCGAAAACGGCGCGCCACAAAGCGATTCTCGACCTGCTGGAAGACGGTCCTGTCGAAAGCCAGGACTCGCTCCAGCAGCGGCTTGAGCGCAAGGGCTACGACGTTGGCCAGGCTACCCTCTCCCGGGACATCCACGAACTGAAACTCGTCAAGGGTCCCGAAGGGTATCGGCGGGCGGGCGAAAGCTTGAGCGCCGAAGGCGTTTTGCCGTCGGTGATGCATCTCGCCCACCAGTTTGTGGTCGAACTGCGCCAGGCCCAGAACCTGCTCGTGGTGAAGACCACGGTCGGCAGCGCGCAGCCCGTTGCCGCCGCACTCGATGCTTCCCACTGGCCTGAGGTGGTCGGCACGATTGCCGGGGACGACACCGTGCTGGTCATCGCTACTGACAAAAAGAAAGCGCAGGCGCTCGCGCGGCGTATACGCGAGCTGTCGTAAGAATTTCTCAGAAATGGAGTGTTACGAAACGCAAATGAGAACCGATCCCATGACACTGATGAACCTGCCAACGACAACGACAAAGACAAAGACGAACCCGCCGAACCTGCTCATGGAACCGGTCGCGCCGCGCGATCTCGTCTCCATCCACGATCTCGCACCCGCCGAAATACTCTCGCTCTTTAACCTCACCTCTATGCTTAAGCAGCGGCCCGCGGACTTCCGCGGCACTCTCGCTGGCAAGCAGATGGTGATGTTCTTCGAGAAGCCTTCCCTGCGCACCCGCCTCACGTTCGAAGCCGGCATGGACAGCCTGGGCGGCAGCACATTTTTCGTCGACCAGACGGCCAGCCGACTCAATGCCCGCGAGTCTCTCTATGACATCGCCCACAACCTCGAACGCTGGATCGACATCATTGTGCTGCGCACCTTCAGTCATAGTGTGGTCGAAGAGATGGCCACCTACGCCGGTGTTCCGGTCATCAATGCGCTGAGCGAACTCGAACATCCCTGCCAGGCGCTTGCCGACTTCTTCACCCTGCATGAACACTTCGGCGATCTCTCCAAGATTCATTTCGCCTACGTGGGCGACGGCAACAACATGGCGCACTCGCTGCTTTTGGCAGGCGCCTCGGTAGGCGCGAAAGTTTCCATTGCGACTCCGGAGGCCTACGGGCTCAATCCCGTCATCGTTACCATGGCGAAGGCGATCGCGGACGAGACTAAGGCTTCGCTCCGCATCCTGACCGACCCGCGCAAAGCCGTTGCCGGAGCCGATGCGGTTTATACTGATGCCTGGGCGAGCATGGGACACGAACAGGAAAAGGCGGAACGTGGCGCGATTTTCGCTCCCTACCAGGTGAACGCCGCGCTCATGCAACTCGCCAAGCCTCATGCACGATTCATGCACTGTCTGCCCGCGCATCGCGGCCAGGAGGTGACCGATCAGGTCATCGACTCGCTGAACTCGGTCGTCTTCGATCAGGCGGAAAACCGTCTGCACATTCAGAAGGCTATACTCGTATGGCTGTTGGGCGGCGGCGTGGGCCGCTTCCCGACTCGGAGCGCGCATGCCTGAAAAAATTGTTCTCGCTTACTCCGGTGGGCTCGATACCTCGATCATCATTCCGTGGCTCAAGGAAAACTATGCCTACGAAGTGATCGCCATGGTCGCCGACGTAGGCCAGGGCGATGACGTCGAGGCCGTCGTGGAGAAGGCCTACAAGACTGGAGCCAGCAAGGTAGTGGTCGAAGATCTGCGCGAAGAGTTCCTCACGGGCTACGTTTGGCCCGCGCTGAAGGCGGGCGCAGTGTACGAGAATAAGTATCTGCTCGGCACGTCGCTCGCACGCCCCGTGATCGCGAAGCATCAGGTTGAACTCGCGCTGCGCGAAGGTGCCTCGGCCGTTAGCCACGGATGCACCGGCAAGGGCAACGACCAAGTCCGCTTCGAGATGGCTTACCAGGCGCTCGCTCCCGAGCTGAAAGTCGTGGCGCCGTGGCGCGAGTGGGATCTGAAATCGCGCGAAGACTGTCTCGACTATGCCGAGAAGCGTGGCATTCCGGTGACTGCAAGCCGCGAGAAGATTCACAGCCGCGATCGCAATCTCTGGCACCTCAGCCACGAGGGCGGAGAGCTCGAAGACGCTGCCAATGCGCCGTTCGCGAGCACTTGGCAAATCACGAAGTCTCCGCAAGAGGCTCCAGACAAAGAAGAGCTAGTTGAAATCGGATTCGAAAAGGGCGTACCTGTTTCGGTTGGTGGACAGGCTCTCGATCCTGTATCGCTCGTCGAACTGGTGAACGAAATCGGTGGACGCAACGCCATCGGACGCGTCGATATTGTCGAGAACCGCTTCGTTGGCATCAAGTCGCGCGGCTGCTATGAGACTCCCGGAGGCACGCTGTTGCTTGCCGCCCACGGCGAACTAGAAGCTCTCTGCCTCGATCGCGACCTGCTGCATTTCAAGCAGCACGTCGCGCTTAAGTACGCCGAGCTAGTTTACTTCGGCCTGTGGTTCACGCCGCTGCGCGAAGCGCTTGACGCCTTCGTCGAAACCACGCAACAGAATCTCACCGGCTCAGTCACGCTTTCGCTCTACAAAGGCAATTTCAACATCGTCAGCCGCAAATCGGATTACTCGCTCTACCGCACCGACCTCTCCTCATTCACCATGGGCGCAAGCTATGATCAGAAAGACGCGGAGGGCTTCATCCGCATTCTGGGATTGCCCTCGCGTTGCCGCGCCCAGACGCAGCATAAGGTTGAGGTTCCGCAATGAAGATGTGGTCGGGCCGCTTCCGGCAGCCGCTTGACCCTGAATTTGAAAAATGGCAGCGGTCGTTTCCCTACGATCAACGCCTACTGCCCTTCGAACTCGCCGCCAGCCGTGCCCACGCTAACGCTCTCGAACATGCAGGAGTGCTCTCCTCCGAAGAGCTTTCGGAAATCGTGAGAGCGCTGGAGAAAATTGGCCAGCGCGCAGAATCCGAACCAGAATTTCTTAACGATCCGGAAGCCGAAGACGTCCACCACTTCCTAGAAAAACAACTCGTCGCGCTGATCGGAGCGACTGGCTACAAGTTGCACACCGGTCGCAGCCGCAACGAACAGATTGCGACTGACCTCCGCCTCTTCGTACGCCAAAGCATCGACATCCTGCAAAACTTGGTCGCCGATTGGATTGAGGCGATTCTCGCGCGTGCCGACGCTGCGGGCAGCGCGTCTTCGATATTGGCTATGCCCGCGTACACGCACCTGCAGCCGGCCGAGCCTGTTCTGGTCGCGCATTGGCTGCTGGCGTATATCGAAATGTTTCTGCGCGACGCCGCTCGCCTCGCCGACTGCCGCAAGCGCGCGAACCTGTGTCCGTTGGGATCGGGCGCTGTGGCTGGAGCGACGCTCACCCTCAATCGTCAAGCCATGGCCGTGGAGCTGGGGTTTGATTCCCCGACGGCGAACAGCATCGACGCCACCAGCGACCGCGACTTCGCCATCGAATTCGTCGACGCGCTCTCGTTGCTTGCGCTCCACCTCAGCCGCTGGGCGGAAGAGATCATCTTGTTCTCTACGCCTGCTTACGGATTTGTCGAGTTGCCCGAACCTTACTCCACCGGCAGCAGCGCGATGCCGCAGAAAAAGAATCCTGATTTGCTCGAACTGGTGCGGGGCAAAGCGGCTCGCGTCATGGGATACGCCACCACGCTGCAAACTTTGGTGAAGGGACTGCCGCTCGCCTATAACAAAGATTTGCAAGAAACGCAGGAGCCTTTGTTCGACGCCTTCGACACGATCATCGGTATGCTGCCGCTGGTGACCGGATTTATGAACACCGTCGAATTCAACGAGGCAAAGATGAATCAGGCCGCAAGTTCCGGTTTTATGAATGCGTGGGCTGCGGCCGCATATCTCGTCGAACGCGGAGTTCCTTCGCGCCTCGCCCACGAAGCAGTCGGCAAGGCGGTTGCTTTGGCCGTGGAGCGCGGATGCGATTTGCAAAAACTTCCGCTCGCCGATCTGCAGGCGATCCACTCGAGCTTTGACGCGGGCTTCCATTCGTGCCTCGGACTTACTGAGGTGCTGGCGCTGCATGACGTCCCGGGAGGGACTGCGCCTCGTCACGTTAAGCGGGCGCTGCAGAATGCCCGGGAGCGGGCTACGGCTTTGCGGGCTTTGGAGCGGGAACAAATCGCCAGCCAGTAGCTAAAACGGGTACCCGAGAATCAAAAGCTGAAAACCACAGAGGCCACAGAGGGACAGGGGACACAGCGGGAGCATAAAGGAGGCCTAGAGGTTGACGGCAGCCCGTCAGCACCTACGCCGGGCAGCATTAGAGGAGGAATTTGGCGGCCCTCCAGATCTGTCGCGCTCCGCGAGTCCCGTCCCTCCCGAGGCGCATCTAACTTTGCAGTTGGATTTGGAGTGTTACCCTGATTCTTACCCGAGTTCTTTTCTTCGCACTGTTTCTTTTAGCGATCTACGCCGTCCAGCGATTCTGGTTCATGCGGGCGTGGACGTGGATTGCTGCGTTCTCAAATGCCAACTGGCGTTTCGGACTTCATGCCGGACTCATTGCGTTGGCCGCTCTGCTGCTTGCGACGCTGCTTGATCCGCTGTTTGGGCACGGGATTTCGCGTTTCGGCTTTGGGAGTTTGAATCTGGGCAAAACGCTCACTACAGTTGCCCGCTTGTGGATGGTTGCTTCATTCTTTGGATTCCTGGCGGTTGAATCGGTGGGTGCGATTGAGTGGGTCACGAATGTTGCGGCGCGGCTTCTGCCTCATTCTGGAGCGGTGGCGGGCGGGTTCAGTCCCTCGCGGCGGACATTTTTTCAATACGCTGCTGTGCTTGCTGGAGGCTTCCCATTTCTTGCCGCTACCTATGGATTTGCCGCAGGGCGATTGCGCTATACGATCGAGCGCATCGATGTGCCGGTGGCCAATCTTCCTCGGGAGCTGGATGGGCTGCGCATCGCTCAGCTTAGCGACATCCACATTGGCGACTACATGCCTCCACGCGAAATTGCGCGCGCGGTTGACATGGCTAACGATCTGCGGCCCGACATTTCTTTTGTTACCGGAGACTTCGTTTCAAGCGAAGGCGATCCGCTGGACGCCTGCATTAGCGAGTTGAGCCGGTTGCGCGCTCCGCTGGGCGTCTGGGGATGCAATGGCAACCACGAAATTTATGCGGGAGTGGAAGATGAGGCGGAACGGCTCTTTCACGAAAAGGGAATGCGGTTGCTGCGGGCCGCTAATGCGGTTGTCGAGCACAATGGAGGGCGCTTCAATCTGCTGGGCGTCGATTATCAGCGCGACCACATGGCGAGCGGGGAGCGTACGGGGCCGATGTTGCGCGAGATCGAGCCTCTGATTCGGCGCGACATGCCTAACATTTTGCTCTCGCACAATCCGAATTCGTTTCGGCGGGCGGCGGAGTTGGGCATTGAGCTTAGTCTTGCCGGGCATACTCATGGCGGGCAGGTTAAGTTTGAGATTGTGGATCACAGTGTTAGTCCGGCTCGGTTGATCACTCCGTTTGTGGCGGGGCTTTACCGGCTGCCTATTCCGATGAATGGGCACACTGGGGCGGCGCATGCTGGCAACGGTTTGCAGAAGGCGGCGCTCTATGTGAATCGCGGGCTCGGAACATTTGGCTTTCCGGTGCGGATTGGTGTGCCGCCGGAGGTCACGCTGCTAACGTTGCGGAAGGCGTAGCCAGCCGGAACCTCGGCGGCTAAAGCCATCAGAATTGGTCTCCTGGAACGCAGCGGTGAACCGCTGCGCCGCCCAAAAGCAAACCCTGTGCAGAGCCTGAAAAGCCAACGTCCCCTGCCCCCGGGGGCATCCCGAACGTGGTATAATTCTCTAGTAAATCCGACCACATAAGCACCTGTAGATGCAAGAACTTAGCGGCATTTGTTGTGGGACAGAGCCTGCGGAGCTTCGCTCCGCTTGGACGGGCGAGGCGCCCGTCCTTACACGAGCCTTACTGAGAACTGACTTTCATGGCTGACGATCAGAATCCTGAACTCCCCTTAACTCCTCCCCCTGGAGGCGACGGACAATCTCCGGGCGCCCTCAACATGCAGCCCGTCAACATTGAAGACGAGATGAAGCGGTCGTATCTCGACTATTCGTTGTCGGTGATTATCGGCCGCGCTTTGCCGGACGTGCGCGATGGATTGAAGCCGGTGCATCGGCGGATTCTGTACACGATGCAGCAGATGGGGCTGGCTCCCGGACGCGCCACGCGCAAATGCGCCCGCATCGTCGGCGAGGTGATGGGCAAGTATCATCCGCACGGAAATCTTGCGGTGTATGACGCGTTGGTTCGCCTGGCGCAGCCGTTTGCCATGCGCGCTCCGCTGGTCGACGGGCAGGGCAATTTTGGTTCGGTTGATGGCGACCCTCCGGCGGCGGATCGATATACCGAAGCTCGTTTGACGCGTGTTTCTACCGCGCTGCTTGAGGACCTCGATAAAGAGGCGGTCGACTTTTATCCTAATTACGACGGCACGGAGACGCAGCCCGCGGTGCTGCCTGCGCGTTATCCGAACTTGTTGGTTAATGGATCTGACGGTATCGCCGTCGGCATGGCTACCAAGATTCCGCCGCACAACTTGACCGAGATTGTCGATGCCACGATTACGCTGGTGAATAATCCTGCTGCGCAGTTGCCGGAAATTCTGAAATTCGTGCAGGGACCGGACTTTCCTACGGCGGGTATTATCCACGGCCGCGCCGGAATCTTTGAGGCTTACCGAACGGGCCGCGGCCGTTTCATGATGCGCGCCCGGGCCGCCATCGAGAACGTCACCAAGGACAAGCAGGCGATCATCGTCACCGAGATTCCTTATCAGGTGAATAAGGCGCGCCTGATCGAGCGCATTGCGGACCTAGTCAACAACAAGACGATCGACGACATCTCCGATATGCGTGACGAAAGCGACCGCGACGGCATGCGCATTGTGATCGAACTCAAGCGCGGAGCCGAACCGCAGATCGTGCTGAATCAGCTCTTCAAGCACACCTCGATGCAAGAGGGCTTCAGCATGATTCTGCTAGCCGTGGTCAATGGGCAGCCGAAGGAAATGGGGCTGATCCAGGCGATCAAACACTTCATCGACCATCGCGTCGATGTGGTGCGGCGGCGCACTTTGTATTTGCTGAACAAGGCGCGCGATCGCGAGCACATCCTGGAAGGGTACCTGACCGCGCTCGATCACATTGACAACGTGATCGCGATCATCCGCGGCAGTGCGAACCGGGCTGACGCTCGGGAGAATTTGGTCGCGTACTTTGGCGGCAAGAAGATCGACATCAACACTACCGGGCGCGCTCCGAAGCTCGATGCCGAGAAGCCGTTCACTTCGAAGCAGGCCGACGCCATCCTCGAACTGCAACTGCACCGGTTAACCAAGCTTTCGATCGACGAAATTTCTAACGAATTGAAGTCAGTGCGCGAGGCTATTGGCGAATTTGAATCGATTCTTGCTTCCGAGAAGAAACTGCGCGGCGTCATCATCAAGGAACTGGAAGAAGTTAAGAAGCTATACGGCGACGCGCGGCGCACAGTGATCGAGGACGAAGCGGCGGAAATCATGCTGGAAGACTTGATCGCCGACGAGCAGGTCGCGGTCACGGTCAGCCACTCCGGCTACATGAAGCGCACACCGATTTCGACTTACCGCATGCAACGGCGCGGCGGCACTGGGCGGACCGGCATGAAGACGCGCGACGAGGATTTCGTCGAGCATCTGTTCATCGCCTCGACTCACGCTTACATTCTGATTTTCACCAACACCGGACGCGTGTACTGGCTGAAGGTCTATGAGATCCCGGACATCGCGGCTGCCGGCAAAGGCAAGCACGTCGGCAATCTGGTCGGCTTGCAGCCGGGCGAAACGGTGCGCACCATGCTCGCCGTGCGCGATCTGGAAGAAGAAAACAGGTACGTCTTTTTTGCCACGCACAACGGTACAGTGAAAAAGACTGCGGTCAAAGACTTCTCGCACGTGATGTCGCGCGGCATCATCGCCATCAATATTGAACAAGGAGACGAGTTGGTCGCGGCCTCGCTGACTGACGGCAATCAGATCGTTTTCCTCGCATCGCATGACGGACAAGCGATTCGCTTTGACGAAAACGACGTGCGCCCCATGGGACGCAACGCCACCGGAGTGCGCGGCATGAATCTCGGCGAGAAAGATTACATCGTCGGCATGGCGACCACGATCAAGCCGGAGGCGAAAGCGGTAGTGAAAGAGGGGGATGTCGCGCCCGAAGTCGCGGACTTGATCCCGGAAAAAGGCTCGCTCATTCTCTCCGTCACCGAGAATGGATATGGCAAGCGCACTCCCGCCGATGAGTACCGTCTGACCAATCGCGGCGGCAAGGGCGTGATCAACGTAAAGACGACGGAACGCAACGGCAAAGTCGTCGGCATCTCGCAGGTGAGTGAGAAATCCGAGGTGATGCTGATCTCCCAGTACGGAAAGATCATCCGCATCGAATCGAAGTTCATCCGCGAATCGGGACGGTCGGCGCAGGGAGTACGGCTGCTGAATGTTGAGCCGGGAGACCGGGTGGCGGCGGCGGTGGTGATTCCTCCGGAAGAGCCGAATGGGAATGGGACGCTGATTCAGTAGGCTTACGTAGGGGCGGACGCATTCGTCCGCCCCGCCGAGCGCCGCTCGTTATTGTTCGGGTATCGCGAACTTTATTAGAAGCATGGCGCATTACCGCAGTTACTTCTAAATATCCAGGCTTTCCATTATTGTTAACCTTAGTGATACTGCCCCTCCCCGTGTGTGCCCGCGCGGTTGCAGACTATTCGTGAGCGAGCGTTTGTGCACGACATCGTAAACGCAAAACCTGAACCCGCGTACCAGGAACTTCTGAGTCGGCCGATTCGCGAGCTGGGGCTTACGCTTGCCGGGTCGCCGGTCGAACGTTTTGTCGAACAGCTCTATCGCGAGCTGGAGGCGAAGGGGCTGACGAAATTTCGTCCCGCTGTTTACTTGACGGATGAGTGGGGATGCCCATCGGGCGAGCCGATTATCGGGATCCCGTTTTATCTGGCGAATGCGGCGCTGGCGCAACTGGAAAAAGAAACGCACGATCTGGAAGACGCGAGAGAGATCATGATGTACTTGCGGCATGAAGCAGGACACGCGTTCACCTATGCGTACAAGCTGCACAATTCACCGGAATGGAAAAAGACCTTTGGGCCGTTCCGCCGTCCGTATCGCGACAATTACCGGCCCGCGCCATTCTCGCGCGATTATGTGCGGCATTTGCCGGGATGGTATGCGCAGAAGCATCCGGATGAAGACTTTGCCGAGACGTTTGCGGTGTGGCTGACGCCGCGCTCGAACTGGCGCAAGCGTTATCGCGGCTGGGGTGCTATGTCGAAATTGCAATACTTGAACCGGCTGGCGCGCAAGTTGGGGAAGAGCGACCCTCCACGGCGGCGCGGACAGACCGACATCACGGTCGATGACATGGAGAGTACGGTGGCGGAGTTTTACCACCTCCAGCAGTCGGCGCGCGAAGAAGTTGCGGTTACCGAGCTTACGCCGGATACGGATTTGCGCGATATCTTTCCCGTATCGAAGCGGCGGAAAACGGCGCTGCCAGCGCACGAGTTTTTGCATCAGCATCGCAAAGCGGTGATCGATAAAGTTGCGCAGTGGACGGGAGCGCAGCGTCCGCTGATCAAGACTTTGATGGACACGATCGAAAAGCGCGCTGGTGAACTTGACTTGCGCGCCGACAAGACACGCAGCGCGGAGCATCTCGCGGAAGTCACGGCCTATGCCACCGCGCTGGTGATGACCTATGTGACGAAAGGAAAATTTATTCAGCCATAAAAAATGGAGCGACGGGCGCCCTCGGCCGTCTGGCAGCAACGTGGCCGGGCGGGGACGCCCGGTGCTCCACTGGCAAGTTGGTTTCCGAGGAGACATTATGATCGGAGCAAAACTAAAAATCGCGCTGCTGTATGACCTGTGGAACGAAGATCCGGTCGCGGCGGCGGCGAAGGAAGAGGCAGTACCTGCGCCCAAGCGTCGCAAGAAAGTGAAGAAGGTAAAAAAAGAAAAGACCGACCGCGAGGAGATCTTTGACGCGCTGCAGAAGCTGGGGCACGAGCCTTCCTATTTCGAGCTGGATGGGAGGCCGCAGTCGCTGCACTCGCTCTCGCGTTGCGATGCCGACCTCATTTTCAACCTGACCGAGTCTTTCGACGGTGACGACACCAAGGAAATGAACGTGGTCGCCTATGTCGACCTGCTGGGACTGCGCTACACCGGCGCCGGTCCGCATTCCATTTTCATGTCCCAGGACAAAGCGATTGCCAAGAAGATCTTCGCGTTTCACGGTATCAAGACTCCGTTCTTCGCGACTGCCTATCGCGGGCGCATTGAACATGCCCACGACATTTCTTTTCCGCTCATCGTCAAACCGTCGTGGGAGGATGGATCGATCGGTATCGACGCCGGCTCCGTTGTAAAAAGCGTCAAGGAGATGATGGAGCGCATCGAGTACATCCAGGACGAATTCGATTCGCCCGCACTGATTGAGGAATACATCGAGGGGCGGGAAATTTACGCTGGAATTCTGGGCAGCTACGAACGGACGCAAGTTTTGCCGTTGGTGGAGCTCGATCTGTCACGCTTGCCGGAAGGCATGCCGAAAATTGCCAGCTACGACGTAAAGTTCGAGAAGAACACCGAAGCCTACAAACTGACCAAGTCATCAATCGCGGAAAATCTGGACGAAGATACGATTAAGCGGTTGTCCGATACCGCATTGGCTGCTTACCGGGCGCTGAAGCTGCGCGACTATGGACGCATCGACATGCGACTCGCTGCGAACGGCGATGTCTATGTCATCGAAGCAAATCCGAATCCTTGGCTGGCGAGCCGGCAGGAATTTGCCATGGCTGCGAAGGCGCACGGGCTCTCCTACACGGAGATGATCGGCGCAATTGTTGATTTGGCGATGAGCCGCTACCTGAATGCGAACCTTACGAATGCGGTGGCGATGCACTAGCGGCGTGTCTCCCGAAGTTCGCGGCGAAAATCTTCACCACAGGGGACACAGAGGAACACAGGGAAACACAGGGGAAAGCTCCCGATGCGGTTCGCGGGCCTACCTTGCAGTCGTTGCCTTGCCCACCGGTTGCAGCCTTTCGAAAGCCTCTTCCGCCCGGCCGAGGGCGTCCTGCACGTTGTCGCAAATGTTCTCGGGACCGACTAACTCCTCAAACTCCGTCTGCTGGATCAGCTGCAAGGGCTGCTCCCTGGCGCCGCAAAGAATCAACTGGCGACCGCTCGCCTTCAGAGTCCGCGCGACTTCTTCCAGCGCGAAGAGTCCGGTGGCATCGAGCGCCGTCATATTTCGGAGCCGCAGAATCACGACCGGCGGAAGCTTGTGAATATTCTCAGTGACCACGTCAATCTTGTCGGTCGCGCCGAACAGAAACGGTCCGTGGATGCGAAAGATGGTTGCGTAATACGGGATGTCCTTATCCTGCAAAATGTGCACGCGTCCATCTTCAACGTAGTCGTCGGTGACTTGCGAGACGGTCGTGGTGGCCGCTACGCGGCTGATGAAGAGCAGCGCCGCGAGGATCATACCCGCCTGCACGGCTACAGTAAGATCGGCGAAGACCGTCAGCGCGAACGTGACTAGCCACACGCTGACGTCCGTTTTCGTGAGCTTGAGCAACGACGGAATCTCGCGCCACTCACCCATGTTGTAAGACACCACCATCAGGATTCCCGCCAGCACCGCCATGGGCACGAAACTCACCAGCTTCGAAGCAAACAGAACAATCGCCAGCAGCGTGAGGGCGTGAATCATGCCCGCTACCGGCGTTTTCGCTCCCGAACGAATGTTGGTTGCCGTGCGGGCGATGGCGCCCGTTGCAGGCAAGCCACCAAACATTGGCGAAAATACATTGGCGATTCCCTGCGCAACGAGCTCAACATTCGGATTGTGCCGGTCGTTTATATGCCGGTCGTTGACATTGCTGCTATTGCTCATCCGATCCGACACCACTGCCGACATCAGCGACTCGATCGCGCCCAGCATGGCGACCGTTAGTGCCGGTCCCAGAAGTCCGTGAATCAAATCAAAACGAAATGCGGGAATGTGCAGATGCGGCATGCCGCTGGGAATTCCATTGAAACGCGAGCCGATGGTTGCGACCGGCAGTTTGAAGATCCATACCGCTAGCGTGCCCAGCACCAGGGCCACAATCGCGCCGGGGATCCGGTTTGAAACTGCGCGGCAGACAATGATGATGACGATGGTGCCGGCGGCCAGCGCGGTGGCTGCGAACGAAAAGGTATGAAAATTCTGTGCCAGCGCTTGCATGCGCGCCCAGAACACGCCGGGAACTTTTTCCAGGTTGAGGCCGAAGAAATCTTTCACCTGAGTGCTGGCGATCAGGATGGCAATGCCGTTCGTGAACCCAATAACGATTGGGCGCGGAATGAACTTTACCGCCGTACCCATTCCGGTGAGCCCCATGATGACGAGAATGACTCCCGCCATCACGGTGCACATGAACAGGCCTTCGACGCCATGAACGGCAACAATACCGGCGATGACGACCACAAAAGCCCCGGTTGGGCCACCAATCTGGGTCGTCGATCCGCCAAGCGCGGAGATCAAGAAGCCGGTCACCACCGCGCAGTAAATGCCGGCTTGTGGCGTGAGTCCCGACGCGATCGCAAAAGCCATCGCCAGCGGCAGCGCAACCAGGCCTACCGTGATTCCGGCAAGCAGATCGTGCAGGAATTTATTCAGACTGTAATCGCGCAGGCAAAGAAGTGATTTTGGGAGCCAGCGCTCGTCAAAAAGTGTGAGTTCCATCGGATAAAACAATTATCGCAAGCAGCAGCCAAGCGCCATAGTCCCCGAAAGGTGCATGGCAAGACGATCCTTTTGGGTGCAAAGAGGCAAAAAGGGGCCGAGCTGCGCTCGACTGGGACGGGGCAGAACCCCGTCCCCACACGAGCATCCGCGCTCTATCTAGAACAGATTCCACAGGAACTGGTTGTACACCTCGTGGTGGAACTGCACTTCGGCCGGCTTGACAATCGTGCCCAGCAGGCGCGGGCAGCGGTCGGCCGATGCCTGTTTCAGGTCGGCGTAGCGGCCTTTGACGTCTTCCCCGAGGAGTTTGCTTGTCCATTCGGCTTTGCGGAAGTTGTCGATTGCCGTGTAGATGTTGTCGGGCAGGTAGCGTTCGGCCGAACGTAGATTCTTGATCTTGGCCGTCTCGCCTTCCAGTCCGGTCTTAAAAATGGAGTACATCACCATATAGGGATTGGCGTCGGGAGCGACGGCGCGCACCTCGGTACGCATGCTGCGCTCGTTGCCGATTGGGATGCGGATCATTGCGCCCCGGTCGACGGCCGACGCTTTGAGCTGGTTGGGCGCCTCGAAGTGCGGATCGAGGCGGCGGTAGGCATTGACGCTGGAATTGAACAGCAGACAGAGATCGTTCCCGTGAGTGAGAATGCGGTCCATAAACTCATATCCGAACTTGCTGAGTTTCTCCTCGCCCTTGGGATCCCAGAACAGGTTCTTGCCTTCCTGGCTGACGGAAACATTGGTGTGCATGCCGCTGCCGTTGACGCCCACAACCGGCTTCGGCAGGAAGGAGGCGGTCAAGCCCATATTCCGGGCCACCTGGCGGCAGATCAGCTTGTAGAGCTGGATATGGTCGGCGGCGGCCACCACTTCGGCGTAGCTGTAGTTGATCTCGAACTGCGAGGGCGCGACCTCTGGATGGTCCTTCTCATTCTGGAAGCCCATGGACCGTTGCACTTCAGCGGTCGTATCGATAAACGTGCGCAGCGGATCGCCCGGCAACGAGTGGTAATAGCCGCCCGTATTGACATACTCGAACTTGCCTGTCTCGTGGTAGCTGCGCTCGGCCTCAGGCCCTTGGAAGAGGAAGCCCTCGATCTCGTTCGCGGCATTGAGCGTGTAGCCGTGCTTCTTGTGCAATCCGTTGGCAAACAGCTTCAGCATGCTGCGAATGTCGGCGGTGTAGGGCTCCCCGCCTTTGTCGATGACCTCGCCAAAGACGAGCACCTTGCCGGGTCCGAAAATATCGGCTGGACCCCAGTAGAATGCGCCCCAGTCAATGCCTAAGCGCAGATCACTTTCCCGCTGCGCCGTGAAGCCGCGGATCGACGAACCGTCAAACGTCAGGTTGTCGTAGCTCTTCAGCAGGAATTTCTTGTCGTAGTCCAGCATGTGCAGACGCCCTTCGAGGTCGCTGAACAGCACGGTCAGGGCCTTGATGCGCTTCTCGTCAGTCAGGTACTTCAGCCGCTCTTCCTGAAGCTTGTGAGGAGTCACGCGGTCCAGGCGCTGCTTCTTCGCCTTCAGATTCAAGTCTTCAAGTTCGTCGTAGGGGATCGCTAGAAAATTCCGCAGTTCAGTTGACATGTGTCTCCTTGAGTTTGTGCGCTACCCAGCAAGATCGAAATGACCGGGGTTGACCAGATAGGCTATCGTGTCAGGCGCAAGCAGACAAATAGAAATCGGTTATAGCAACGATTAGCTTTTCCGATTTGCATCAGAAACGGTGCAGTTACGGGGGGGGGCCGGAAACCACATCCACCGCCGAGACGCCGAGGGCCGCTAAGTGAGGACCTTTCTTCAATGGTTCTCTTTTGCCCAGGCGGACAGCGCGCCGTGAAATAATCGAATGCGAGGGACTGTACTTGAGTTGCGCGATCTGTGAAGAACGCAAACAAAAGCGGTTTTGCCCGGCCGTGCACGGGAAAATCTGCCCGCAATGTTGCGGCGAGCAGCGCGAGGTGACTCTCGACTGCCCGAGCGACTGTCCTTATCTGCTGCAGGCTCGTGAGCACGCGACCGCGCACAACGCGAAAGCCCAAAACGACCAGCCGGGCGAACGGGATCGCGAGGCGCTGTTTCCAGAAGTTGAGATTACGCAGCAGTTTCTCTACGAACGCGAGCACCTGATCCTCGGACTCAGCTTTGCGCTGGCGAAGAGCGCTCGCGCCGACCGTTCTCTCGCCGATCGGCCGCTTATGGATCGTGATCTGATCGCGGCTTTGAGTTCGCTCGCGAAGAGCTACCAAACGTTGGTGAACTCGAGCCTTATCTACGAGCCGCCGACTGCCAACCTGGGGCTCCAAAACATCATTCGAGATATCGCTCGCGAAGTCGAGACCATGGTCAGGGAATTTCGTGAGGCCGAGCAGCAACATATCGGCCACACGCGGCTGCGGGATTCCGAAGTACTGAAGGCGCTGGTATTCCTCCTGCGACTGGGCTTGGGACGCACTTCGGGCAGGCCGAAGTCGCGCGCGTTCGTCGATTTCCTCTTTGCGCAGTTCCCCGAAAAGCACTCGGCCATCGCGACGCCAGAAGAGGCAGGCAGCCGGATCGTTATTCCGTAGAAGCTGATTCCGTAGGATCTGGATTCCGTAGAATCCG
>Ga0185299_10004279_pt1 | contig 17476 bp, 8 predicted proteins | sample PaiPotPPA55metaG_FD_128002 | JGI IMG/M metagenome (GOLD analysis project Ga0185299, IMG submission 128002) | Iron sulfur acid spring bacterial and archeal communities from Banff, Canada, to study Microbial Dark Matter (Phase II) - Paint Pots PPA... ...
GTCACCGTGGCGTACGCAGAATCCACGTCGCTAAAGACTTGCGCTCGCGTAGCCTCCATCAGTTTCTCGTTGCGGTCGATGTCCAACTGCGTCCGCAGTTTTTCGCCCTGGTTGCGGTCGAAGATTCGCAGCGGGATGCTGATACTGGCCCCGAGCGTTTGGTGGTCATTGGGGTTGTTGAACGAGGGGTTGTACGTATACCACGCGCTGAAGGTCGGATCAGTCGACCCGTTCGCGACCGCCAGCCGGTGATCGGTCTTGGCCTTGTCGACCGATTGCACTGCGGCCTTTAGGTCGGGCCGGGTATCCAGCGCCGTCTGCCGGATTTCATCCAGGGGCGAAATTTGCGCGGAAAAATCGAAAGGCCCGGTGACGTCGAACTGCTCCACTGGCGTCCGGTCCTTCAGGAGCATGAGAATGACGATTTTCGCCGTTTCTAAACTCTCTTCCGCGATTTGCAGGTCGGATTCATACTGCACTCGTTGAAGCTCCAGCCGGTCCAAATCCACCTGCGCAATTGCGCCCGCTTTGTAGCGCTCGCGATTTACGTCCAGTACGTGGTCGTAATACACGAGATTTTCCTTCGCCAATTCCAATATCGCTTTTTCCTGAAGCGTTTGCACAAACACCATTCGTAAGCTGAAGACAAGATTTCGCTCCAAATCGGTTTGCCCCGATGTTGCGATACCGGTGGCCTTTTGAGCGCTCTCTAGCCGCAATTCGCGCTTACGCTGTCGTTCGTGCAGATAGCTAAAATTGGTTGAAAACTGGGTACCAGTGAACGGCTGCCAGACTCCGTGGTAACGAGCGAGCTGGGTCCCATCCGTCGACAAGGTGAGATTCGGATTCGGACGAAGAAACGCCGTGATCTCTTGTGCCCGCGATTCATCGACGCCAATCTCCCCCGCGCGCAGAGTGGGATTCGCCGCCTCAAATTTGTCACGAACCTCCTGCCAAGTCAGCGCTTGTTGCGCCGAAACACCGGTCGAAAACACCGCGGCAGCAAACAACACAAAAAATAGACGCCGCATGAAACACTTCATGACACCTCCACACTCTGGACCAACGACTGAGCCGAAGTGGACCGGCCGAACCTTAGACATCGACCGGCGTAAACGTGAAGCCTACCTACATATAGATGACTGCAGAATGAAGGAGACTTAACCCCCACGCTCGATGCGTGGGCGCTGTTGATTCTTAAGAGGAGCTTAGAGAGTGTGCTTCAGGGAAGGCGGGGCGCGGCCCAAGTAGGACATTTCGGCATCGCGCGTTTCCAATCGGTCAGACCGTCTGGCAAAAACTCCTAATTCGATTAGGAGTGAAAACGTCCCGTCGCCAACCTCCAGATCGCTCGAGAAAAAGCGCGAGAAAAACGCCGGCGATGCCTCTCGCAATCCTTCCGTCAGCGAGCGCCAGAATTTGGAAGACTTGCGAAACGCTCCCGGAAACGCCGAGGGGTCTGAAGCCGTAAAAGTTCCCGAACCATCGTTCAACAAAACCGCGACGGGCTGGTTGCTTCCTGCGGTCGTGACGACCACATCCAAAAAATCATCGCCGTTTACGTCGCGCGAGCTGAGATCCAAGCCGCCCACAGGAGCAGTTAGATCAATATTTTGTGATCTACCACTGCTAAGTTGGAATCTGATCCGGTAGTGATTGTCGGCTGCTCGGCTTCGGCCTTCCACCACGGTTGCGATGTCAGGCCTGCTATCCCCATCAAAATCTTCGATGGCGAACTGTGGCACCATTCCAGTTTCATGGGGTCCAGCCTCATAGGATGCGGAGTTTCGAGCCGGGGCAGCTTTTTCGAGCCCCACCGCAACAATCGACGCGAACACCAGCAGCAACAGCAGGCCGACTGTGCGCATCTCCGCGAGGCATTTCCAAACCATATCAACATCATAGCAAGCTCCGATTGCCCATTTCATCAGGAAACCCGCTCACCACGTGCTAAATTCGAAACCAGTGCACCGCATTCAGCCAACGCGCCATCAAAGAATCGCTGTCACGGACGACGTAATCGTCGGACATGTTAGAGTCAGACGCTCCTTAAATGAATATTTCTGACCTGATTCTCGGCAAGCCGCTGCAAACCAGCGATGAACGCGGCCAACAAATCGGCCCCGCCGCGGGCATCCCCATATTCGGCCTAGACGCCTTAAGCTCCGCCGCATACGGCCCGGAAGCCGCGCTCAGCTTGCTTATTCCGCTGGGCATTCTCGGCGTTCAATACATCGTCCCGATAAGTGCGGCCATTATCACGCTGCTCATCATTGTTTATTTTTCTTACCTGCAAACGATCGCGGCGTACCCGTCAGGTGGCGGCTCTTACACCGTAGCGCGCGCAAATCTGGGCGCGAGTCCGGGCTTATTAGCCGCAGCCGCGTTGCTCACCGATTACATCCTGACGGCTGCGGTGGGCATTTCCGCCGGCGTGGGCGCTTTGGTTTCCGCAATTCCCTCTCTGCTGCCCCATACCGTTTCCTTATGCGTTGGGATCCTCGTGCTTATCACCATCATTAATCTGAGGGGACTGCGTGAAGCGGGGGTCGTGTTCATGGTGCCGACTTATCTGTTTGTCGGAACCCTGCTGATCATGATCGCTGCCGGAGTTTTCCGCGTGGTGGCCAGTGGCGGGCATCCCGTGCCCGTCGCACCGCTTCCACCTCCTCCACCGATGACTGCGGCGGTAAGTTTGTGGCTGCTGCTAAAAGTATTCGCCAGCGGCTGCACGGCGCTTACCGGCGTCGAAGCGGTAAGCAACGGCGTAAAAGCCTTCCGCGAACCCGCCGTGAAAAATGCCCAGCGCACGCTGACGGTAATCATTTTTATTCTGGCGGTTATGCTCGCTGGAATCTCCTACTTAGTGAAGGCCTACGGCATCACCGCAACCGACCCGGGTCAACCGGGTTACCAGAGCGTTCTTTCCATGTTGCTCACCGCAATTTTCGGACGAGGTATTTTTTATTACGTGACTATCGCCGGGATCCTGGCGGTGCTTTCACTCTCCGCCAACACCGCGTTTGCCGATTTTCCCAGGCTTTGCCGCGCTATCTCTCAAGACAATTATTTGCCGCACGTGTTCGGTTACCGCGGCCGCCGCCTCGTTTACAGCTACGGAATCGTTGTACTCGGTTTGCTGACCTTGGTGCTCCTGGTACTCTTTCGCGGCGTAACTGACAAGCTCATTCCGCTTTACGCCGTTGGCGCGTTCCTGGCCTTCACCCTTTCGCAATCCGGCATGGTGGTGCACTGGTACAAAAACCGCGGCGAGCAGTGGAGGAAGAGCGCTTTCGTCAACGGTTTGGGAGCTTTCGTAACCGGCATCACCGTAATCGTGGTGCTGGTTGCGAAATTCACCGAAGGCGCATGGATCACTGTCATCTTCATCCCATCGTTGATTTTCTTTTTCCACCGCGTAGCTCGCCACTACCAGATGGTAGCGACCGCCACCGAAAGTAAGGAACCCGCCGAGCCCGCGATGTACAAAGAGGCGCCCATCACCGTCGTTCCCATAGACGAGTGGAATTGCATTTCCAAACAAGCGGTGGAGTTTGCCTCCAGGATTTCGTCGGAAATGATTGTCGCTCACGTGGAAGACGGCGAGCGTGCCTGCGTGGTCACCGAAAATTTTCACCAGTACATTGAAGCACCCTTCCGCGAAGCCGGGCTGACGCCGCCGCGTCTGGTGATTCTTCCCTCGCCGTACCGTTTTGTGGTCGTTCCGCTGGTGAGATTTGTTCTGGAAGTGTCGGCAACGAACCCCGAACGACGCATAGTGGTCGTGATTCCGGAACTCGTGGAAAAACGCTGGTACGAATATTTTCTTCATAACCAGCGCGGCCGCATGTTGGAATTATTGCTTCTCGTTCACGGCAATAAACGCGTATTTTCGCTTTCCGCTCCTTATTATTTGTCCGCTGATCAATAAACCACCGTTCCGCGAATCCGACGTATCGATTTTTTACATCCTGGAGACATAATTTTATTCACTGCAGAATTTTGTTCACTTCTCTGTAACAGTTCGGGCAATATGCTTGGCATCCGGTTCTCGAAGCTTCGGTTCCTAAATTTTTGTTAATGCGATGGAGGGGTGACTGGTCCATGCGGAAAATTTCTGCCGTGTTAGGTGCGCTTATCAGTTTGCTTTTCTTGCTGAGTTCAGCCACATACGCTCAAGAGACTCTCGGTTCCATCAACGGAACGGTGAAAGATTCCAGCGGAGGAGTGGTTTCCGGCGCGTCGGTAAAGGCCCGCAATGTGGCCACAAATTTAGAGCAGAGTACCACCACCAAGTCTGACGGCTCCTTCGCGATCTCTGATTTGCCCATCGGCACGTACGAAGTGGCGATTTCGCGCGACGGATTCAAAACGGAGGTCTTCTCCCAGATCGTGGTGCAAGGCAGTCGCACCGCAAGCGTCAATGCCAGCCTCCAGCCGGGCGAAGTCTCCTCGCAAATAATGGTATCCGCCACACCGCTCCTCGATGAATCCGATACCACCAACGGCTACGTCTTGAGCTCCGACTTGATTGAAGGCGCGCCGCTCGGCACAGGTAGCTTTACGCAACTGGCCATTTTGAGCCCAGGTGTAAACGCCGATCTGCTGAGCGGCTCGGGAACAAACGCCGGATTGGGAAATCAGAATATCTTTGCCAATGGCCAGCGCGACAGCAGCAACAGCTTCGACCTCAACGGCGTGCTCACCAATAACCTTTTTAACGGAAAATCTTCCAGCTCCGTCAGCGCCAATCGATTTGTTCTGAATACCGGAGAAAATTTCAGCGCAGGCGGCGAAATACAAACGAGCACCTCGGTCTACAGCGCCATCGGCCAGGCCTTGCCCACACCGCCGCAGGAAACCATCGAGGAGTTGCGCGTCGACACTTCCATGTACGACGCTTCAGAAGGTGCCTACAGCGGCGCGCACATTTCTTCCCAGACCAAGAGCGGCACCAACCATTATCACGGCGCGCTGTACGAATATCACCAGACCGATGCCTGGAATGCCGCTCCCTTCTTCCGCAATTCCGATCCCACGATTCCCGCCGATCAAAAAGTGCCAACTCTCAAGCGCAATACTTTCGGCGGAACGATTGGGGGCCCGATAAAAAAAGATAAGCTGTTCTTCTTTGCTTCGTACCAAGGCCAACGGGCTCGCGATTTGGACAGCTCCGTATCACGCGCGGATGTGCCGCTCGGTCTTACAGACGACCGCAGCGCAGCCGGCATAGCGGCCGCCGCCAATGCGGATGTTTCCTGCGGAGGGCCCAAGACCCCACCTTGTATTACAGCGGCGAACATTGACCCCATAGCCTTGAAGATTCTGAACACCAAGGTGGCTGGTGGGGGATTCCTGTTCCCTTCCGCGACCATCACAGATCCCAATCTGGCATCCGCTCAGGGCTACGACGCCTTGGTACAGGGACCAACCACAAAATTTACTGCTGATCAGGTGAATGGCAACGTCGACTTTGTTTTCAGCGATAAAGACCGTATCGCTGGAAAATATTATTACCAGCGCGATCCCACCGTTTCTCCCTTTGGTGTTAGCCAAACGCTCGGCTTTCCGCAAACGATGAAGGCCGGCTCGCAGGTACTGTCTATCGAAAATACGACGATCCTCTCCCCGCGAATGTCCTGGACGCAAAGATTCGGGTTCGTCCGCCTGGTGGCTTTTGCCAACACTCAACCGCAATTCACCAACAGCGACTTCGGCATCAGTTTGTTCGGCAGCAATCGATTGCCGGGCATCACCATCAATAGCGATGACTCCAACCTCGGCAATCCATTGTTTCTGGGAGCGGCGTCCAACTTCGCGAATGCCGGAATGTTTCAAAATGAATTTGAAGGTTCCACGAATTTATTGTGGACCCTCGGCCGCCACACGTTGTCATTTGGTTTTCAGTACGATCGCACCCAGCTCAATATCATTAACCAGAATAACCAGCAGGCCGTGCTCGGGTTCGCTGACTTCTATCATTTTGCGCAGGGTAGCTTGTGTACACCGGACAGTGGGTGTTTTTCCGCGAACACGGAAGTTTTGAACGGCGCGACCAACCGCTACTTCCGATCCAATCAGGTCGGTACCTACGCGCAGGACAGCATTCGCTTGAGATCCAACCTAACCGTGAACGTCGGACTCCGTTGGGACTGGGATGGTCCGCTGTATGAAAAGAACGGTATGCTCACGAATTTTTATCCGCAGAATTATCACTACGATCCCGCAACCGACAGCGTCACTAACATCGGCCTGGTGGTCGCCGGCAACAACGCTACTTTTGGAACGAAAGGTGTGAGCAACTCCACCCTCACTGGCCGTCAGTGGGGTTTTGGCCCACGCATCGGCGCAGCGTGGACGCCGTCTTTCCTGAAAAATGTTGTGGTTCGCGCCGGATTTGGCTTGTACTACGACCGCGGCGAATATTTCACTTTGCTTTCACCAAGCTCCGGCGGCGGAATCAGCGGGCCGTTCGGAGTCACTACCGAGCAACCCTTCGTTGTGCCGTTCCTGGGAAATGCTAACTCCACCTTTGCGGTGCCTTTCGGCACTACTCCGCCACCCCCGCCGCCAAAGAATCTCAATGGACTAATTTCCCTGGTGCCGAACATCGCGCAATTGAAAAATCAAACCACACCTTTTTGCATAGCCAATAACCAGACCTTCTGCGGTCCGCTTTTTTTCGGTGGCTATGACCCCAGCAATAAACTGCCATACACCGAGAACTGGATGCTGGATCTTCAATGGCAAGCAACAAACAGCTTGGTGTTGCGTATTGCCTATGTCGGCAATCACGGCTTGCACGAAGTACTTCCAATTCCATTTAATCAGGCACGCGTAGCCACGCCGTCAAATCCCATCAACGGCGAGATCTATTCGTATGGCTACAGCGTTCCCGGTGTAGCCGCGGAAACGACCCAGACCCTCACAGCAGGATTCCCCACCGGAAATGCTTCCCTGCGCGTACCCTTCATCGGCTACGATCCAAATTCACAATTCAACAAGGCCGAAGGAAAATCGCATTACAACGCGTTGCAGTTGAACGCCACCAAGCGGGTAAGCCGCGGTCTCTCACTGTTCGCCTCCTACACCTGGTCGCACAGCCTTGACGAGGAGAGCGGCGCGCAACTTTTCTACAACGGAAACGATCCGCTCAATCCAGCGACGGGCTACGGCAATTCTGACTTCGATCGTACCCACGTTTTTACCGTGAGCTACCAATATGAATTGCCGAAGTGGCAGGACCTCCGTGGCGTCGCTGCCTATGCCATCAACGGTTGGGGCCTTGGCGGGCTGATCGTGGCACAAAGCGGCCAGCCCTACAGCGTGATCGACTTCTCCGGAGGAGCTGCAGGCCTTTTCTACGGCGGCGGGCAGGATCAGATCACCAATCCCATCATTCCTATAGGCGGCGTTGGAGCGACTACAACGAATCCTCGGCTGCAGGGCACCCTCGGAGTTAATCCAGGAAAACCTGTGCTGGATAAAAACGCTTTTGGTGTGCCCCTTCTTGCGCCGGGGCAAAGCGGCGTGCCGCCGTGCGATCCTACGACCGGCGCTTGCGATATTTATGAAACTGGTTTCGGAGCCACGGGACGAAATATTTTCCGCGGTCCATTTCAATCGCGCGTGGACATGACCGTTTTCAAAAATTTCCGCATAACCGAACGATTCAAGCTGCGCTTCGACATGCAAGCATTCAATCTTTTCAACCACCCCAGCTTTGACACGCCCAATAACAACGTGAGGTTTAATCCATTTTTCGGCAATCCGCCGGATTACGTGGGCACCAATCACAATCCTTGTTTCACGCAAACGACAGGCATCGGATTACAGGGCGCGTACTCCTGCCCTCCCACGCAATCGTTGGGAATAATCCAGCATACCCTGGGGAGCCCGCGCTTCCTGCAGATGGCACTGCATCTAACGTTCTAAACCGCAACGAATCGAAATAACCTGCCGGAGAGCAAGCACACATTGCTCTTCGGCTCCTTTTTGTGCCGTTTTTGTTATCCGCCATTCCTGTATGCGCAAGAATCCGCGCGCCATTTCTGATTCCCAGTATCGATACGCCCAGCACTCACGCCTAGCTGCTTGACAGCGCGTAGCAGCGGGCATATGGTTTCTCGCGAAGACACACCAATCACAAGTTCGCATAGTAACCATTTCAGAAATGGTCGCCGTGCGTCTTGTGCCGCTTCACCGACTCTCACCGACGATCCGCTAGGGGTAGCGGACTTTCGGTGATCAATCCTGGGGGACTCATGAACCGCAGAATCGTTATGCGCATGTGCTTGGTACTTTGCGCCGTGATGCTTTGCTACGCGAGTTCCGCCGCGGCGCAGGTCAACACCGCCACTCTGACTGGCACCGTTCGCGATCCGCAAGGACTGGGAGTGAAGGGCGCTACGATAATGCTGGAAAATTCGGCGGACGGAGCGCGACGAACTGCAGAAGCCGATGACTCCGGACAGTACAACATTGTGGGACTGCCGCCTGGAAGTTATCGCGTCACCGTCGAAGGCGGCGCCGGTTTCGGAAGGTACGAAAATCCTTCCTTGACATTGACTGTCGGCGAAAACGCTTCACTCGATCCCCAGCTAAGCCTGAGCGGCGTGTCGCAAACAGTTACAGTCTCCACCGAAACTGCGGATATTGAGCCCACCAAAACGGAAGTCTCGCAAACCATCGAACAGCGCCGCATCAACAATTTGCCCATCAACGGCCGCAATTACATCAATTTCACGCTGACCAACTCTCAGGCCACCCGCGACGTTTCTCCTACCATCGGTCCCGCTCCTAATAGCGGCATCAACATCGATGGCGCCCGCGCGCGATCCAACATGGTCAGTATTGACGGCGCCGACGCTGTCGACAATTCCGTCAATGGCATCCGCTCCACGGTATCGCAGGAAGCTGTCCAGGAATTTCAGTTGATCCTCAGTAATTACAACGCCGAGTATGGCCGCGCCACCGGCGGCGTCATCAACATCGTCACCAAGAGCGGCGGCAACGATATTCACGGTGACGCTTTCGGCTTCCTCCGCAACAAAGCCTTTCAGGCTCGCAACGCATTTTCTGGTCAGATTAATCCTATTACCGGCGCTCTTGATCCCGTGAAACAGGGGTACACCCGTGTGCAAGCGGGAGCAACCCTTGGCGGCGCATTCAAAAAAGATAAAACGTTTTATTTTTTCTCTTACGAAGACACCCTGCGTGAAGAAACCGGATTTTCCAGCATCGGCATCGACAGCTTTGGCTTACAGCCCGTTACTTTGCCCACTCCCAGCGGCCCGTTGACGGTGCAATTAACTGGCCCGCAAGCCACCGCTGTGAGTTCGTTGCTGGCGACGGGCAATCCTGCGCTCCAGGGATTGGCGGTGAAATACGGCGTGCTGTACGGCTCGGCATCCAGCGTGGCGCTTAACCGCCTCGATTACGGCGCAGTTTCCGCGGGACTCACCGGCGGATTTTTAAATCCCGGCCCGAGCGCGCAGTTTCCGCTACCCGTGAGTTGCCCGCCGGGCCAAACGGTGAACGCCGTCAATTGCTCGGCGATTGGCGAAGGCATCGCGCCACTGCCCGCATCCTTCGTCGGCCTGAACTCCATTCGCGGTAATTTCCCCGTCACCGAGAAAACCAGTCTGTGGTCCGCGCGTCTCGATCAGCGCTGGAGCAATAACAACACTTCCTTCCTGCGCGTCGGCGTTTCCCCGTCGCTGGTTACCGGCGTGCAATCCACCTCGCAAAATCAGGTCTTCGGACAAAACGCCGGAACGCGCGCGGGCGTAAATCAATATCGCGATTTCTCCATCGTCGGACAGCACGACACCATCGCCAGCGACACCGCCTTCAATGAATTTCGCGTGCAGTTTGCGCGCCGCGGCCTGCACTTCGGTTTCTCGCAGTTACCCGGCGGCCCTAACATCGGCGTCAACATCCCGGGCTACGCGTATTTTGGCCGCGAACCTTATTCCACTGTCGATCGCATCGAGCGCCGTACTGAATTCACCGATCACCTCACGCTCATTCGCGGCAACCACACTTTCAAAATGGGCGGAGACTTTAACCTCATCCAATTGCGTTCCTCCCAATCCCAAATTTTCACACTGGATTTTGGCGGTGTCGTAAACTTCGGCGGCCTGGCTGCCGACACCTTTGGATTCCCCGACTCCGTGCCGCTCGGCAACGGTCAATCCATCGCTCTCCCCGGTACCACCGGCTTGCAATCCTACGGTCTGGGCATACCCACCACGTACATTCAGGGCATTGGCACGTCCAACGCTCCTTTTGACAATTTGATTTACTCATTTTTCATTCAAGACAGTTGGCGCGCCAACAAACATTTCGCCGTCAATTACGGCCTGCGCTACGATTTCGAAAGCACTCCGCTCTTCGCCCCCGCGACCGCCATAAACGCCGCCGCCGAAAACGCCCTCGGTGTACAAGAAGGAATTCCCCGTGATTACAAAAATTTCGCGCCGCGCCTGGGCATTGCCTGGGATCCTCGCGGCGACGGCAAAATGGTGGTGCGCGCCGGTTACGGACTTTTTTACGATCACCCGCTGCTCGCCGTCGCTTTTAACTCCGTCACCGCGGACGGCGGCCGCTCCGTTCAATTGTTATCCGCCGGAGGAACTGCCTCGGCCTGCGGACTGGTCACGCCCGCCTGCGGCAACGGCCTCGATACTCCCAACAATCTGAATGGTTCTTCTATTTTCCAGGGCGTTCTGAACGCGCTTCCGAGCATGGGTTATGTGCCCAGCCAGCAGCGTTTCAATCCCTTGCTGCCAAATTCGCTCTTCGCCAATCAGAATTATCTTGCCGCGGGATTTCCACTCCCCATCCTGCCGTTCACTCTTCCGGTCACCAAAAATTTCAAATTCGCTTACGCCCAACAAGGCAATCTTACGATTGAGCGCGAAATCGCCGGCACGTGGAAAATTAGCGTCGGCTATCAATACACGCGCGGCCTGAGGTTGAATCGCCCCATAGACATAAATTCCACCGACCCAAAATTGCTAGCCACCAATCTGGAATTCGCCGACGCCGCCGGTTTGGGATTCACGAATCCTTTGACCGTCGTCGCTCCTACCGCAAGTTTTGCTCCCGGAACGCATGGACCCAACACCTGCGGCGTGCAAGTCGTCGCTCCGCAAGCGCTCGGCGTGTTGTTCGGCTGCCCGGTCGCGGCCCTCAACGGCAACTTTGTTGGCACGCCGGCATTTTTTAATTTCTTCCGCCGCTCGGGGCCCAATCCATCCTTTGCAGCTGCCGCTGGCGGAGGTAATGCCACGGTCGGTTACGCCACTCAAGTTGCTCTCGCAAAAGCTGCCGGCTACCCGACGGGCTTTGGAGTTCCCGTCCCGTTCAACAGCGTCGACGCGCAAGAGTCCAGCGGCAATTCCACTTACAATGGCCTGACCATCAATCTGACCAAGCGGTTCTCCCATTCCCTCGAACTTCTTTCCAGCTACACCTGGTCGCATTCCATCGACGACTCAACCGACTTGCAGTCCCCGCTCGAGCCGCAGGACAGCCGCTTCCCTTTCCTCGAGCGCGCCAACTCGGTTAACGACCAGCGTCATCGCTGGGTCACCAGCGCCGTTTTTCAAACCGCCGCTCCACAAAGTGGGGACGGTTTCGCGCACCATTTGCTCGGTGGCATCACCATCGCGCCCATCGTCGAGCTTTCTTCCGGACGGCCCTACAACGTCATCACTGGCACGGACACCCGCCTCGATTTAGGCGCCTCCCAAGCGCGTCCCTCCGTTGGCGGCGGCACCACTTCGCCATTCATTCCGGGCTTCAGCTTTTCTCCCGCGAGTGTATGCCTCACCAATTCCTTCACAACCTTCAGCGTCCCGGGCATCAGCCCGCCGTTAGGCTGCGACGGCAATCTCGGCCGCGACCGCTTCACCACGCCGGGATTTTTTGAATGGGACATGCGCGTGTCCAAGCGCATTCCCTTCGGCGAACGCTTCAGCCTCGAACTGATCGCCGACGCCTTCAATCTTTTCAATCGCACCAACGTTGCAGCAGTGAATCAACTCTGCGACCCAACCGCCGGATCCACCTGCGCCGCCGGTCAACCCAACTCCGCGTACGACGCGCGCCAGTTTCAATTTGCTTTGAAACTGTACTGGTAGATTCGCGCAGCACCCGGCCTTAGCGTCTGGGGAACGAGCGTCCGCCGGAAAATTCCTATTCGTAGCGCAACGCAATCATCGGATCGACGCGCATCGCCCGTCGTGCGGGAATCCACGCGGCGCAGAGAGCCACTGCCACCAGCGCGATAATCGCCAACCCAAATATCAGCGGGTCATGCGCACGAGCTTCAAACAACAAAGATTCCAGCAAGCGCGTACAGAACCACGCGCCCAGCAGACCCAGCATCGCGCCGCCAATCGTGCACAGCGCCACGCTCGACAGCACCATTTTCAAAATGCTCTGCGGCGTCGCGCCGAGAGCCAGGCGCACACCAATTTCGCGCGTGCGCTCCACCACCAGAAACCCGATTACGCCATAGATACCCACGGCGGCGAGCAAAACCGCAGTCCCCGCGAACAAGCACAGCAGCATGGCATTAAAGCGCGGACGCTCGGTCAGCTTGCCAAGCCGTTGGCTCATGGTCTCGATGTTCACGGGAAGAGTGGCGTCCAGGCTGCCTGTTTCGCTGCGCATCCACGACGCTACGGACCCGGGATTCATACGCGTGCGCACAATTACGTAACCCGCGCGCAAGTTAATCAACGGATCGTTTTTCCACGGGAGATAAAACTCCGGGTCGCCGTTTGTTTGCAAGCCATCATTCTTTACATTGGCCGCCACTCCTACAACCATGCGCCACGGACCATCCGGCGTCTTGAATAATCGCAACTGTTTGCCCACCGCACTCTCGACCGGAAAAAGTTTTCGTGCCAGCGTCTCGCCGAGAATGATTGGATTTTCCGTGGGCAGGCGATCTTCCTGACGGAATCCCCGGCCTTCGAGGATCGGGATTGCCAGCGCGGAAAAATAATCCGGCGTAACCGCGCGCCACCCCACTGGCCCGCCCGTGCCTTCCGCGAGGGGTGGCCTGCCGGCGACTTCGACCGCCGCCAAAATCGTAGACCGCATCTGCCCCGCTGGCGGAATCGAGTCACTCACAGCCAGCGTAGTAATGCTGGGAAGACGCTTCAGTCGCGCTTCGAGATCTGTAAAGAACGCGAACTGTTGCGCCGCTTCCCGATAATTGTGGCTGCCCAGCGAGATCTGTTCGGTCAAAACATTTTCCGTTTCCATTCCGGTTGGAGCATTTTGCAGCTTCCACAAACTGCGCAGTAGCGGCCCCGCGCTCGCCAGCAAAACGATGGAAATAGCAATCTCCGCCACGACCAGAATTTGCCGCAAATAGCCGCCGCGTCGCGCGCCAATTTGTTCTTTACCCATCATTATTTCCGCGGAAGGTTTGTAGAGCGCCGGCGCCACACCAAAAATCAGCGCGGAGGCCAATGCTACCACCAGCGTAAACAAGCCAACGCGAAGGTCCAGCCCTGCTTGTTGTAACCGTGGAATGCCCTCGGGCGCGATAGACACAAACACGCGAATCAAAATTGCCGCGAGGCCGCAACCCGCCACGCCTCCCATCACCCCCAGCAACAAGCTTTCTGTCAGCGACTGTCGCGCCAATCGCGCCCGGCTAGCACCCAACGCCGCTCGTACCGCCAGTTCCCTTTCGCGCACCGTCGCGCGAGCCAGCAATAGATTCGCTACATTCGAGCACGCTACCAGCAGCACCGCGAAAACGGAGCCCAGCAAAATCCAGGAAGCCAGCCGCGCGTCGGAAGTTTGTCGCTCGCGCAGGCTGCGCACCGACAAATGAATTTCTTTGCGAAATTCCGGTGGCGCTCCGCTCACCGCTAATTCAAACCAGGGCTGTAGCGCTGCTATCGCTTGTGAAACGTCGACTCCCGGTTTCAGTCGCGCAAAAGTTCGCAGCACCGCGCCCGGCGCCGTCTGGCGCTGCTGCGTTTCATCCAACGCCTGCGGAATCAAAATGTCCGCCGGCCTCAGCGTCGGCATTTCAAACCGCGCCGGCAGCACGCCGACGATTTGCGCGGTCTTGCCGTCTAAAGAGATGGTCTTACGCAAAACGTCTGGATTCCCGCCAAAACGGCTTCTCCATAATCCATACGACAGAATGGCTACCGGCGGAGCATCCTTGCGGTCTTCGTCCACCGTAAAATTGCGCCCCAGCAGAGGCTCGGTCCCAAACGTGGGGAGAAATGTTTGTTCCACCTGCGCGCAATTTAAGCGCACCGGGTTCTGCTCGGTGACATCGCAATCCGTGGTGCCCGGCGCCATCGAAGTGATGGATTCAAATGGGCCGGGCTGTTTTCTGAAATCTATATAACCCGCCCCCAAACTGAACTCATCGCGTTCGATGGGGGCCAGTAAGCCGAAAGAAACCAGTCGATCATCATGCGGGTACGGCAGGCTTCGAAACAGAATTCGGTCCACAACACTGAAAACCGCGGTCGTCGCGCCAATGCCGAGCATTAACGTCAACACGGACGCGATGGCAAATCCCGGTCTTCTAACCAACCCGCGTAATGCGAATCGCAAGTCTTGCAGCGCAACGTCCAGGAAGGGTAACCCGCGCTGCTGGCGATAAATTTCCTTGATTTGTTCCACGCCGCCGAATTCGCGAAAAGCCGCAGCCCGAGCGTCCTCCGCGGTCATGCCCCCGCGAATGTTTTCTTCTGTGAGCGCATCAAGGTGCGCCTGCAGCTCCTCGCGCAGCTGTTCGTCGAGACGAATCTTGTGAAGAAATCCCCACACTCGCGACAGAAAAACACGCCATCGGTGCATCTCACGCTCCTTCGATACCGGCAAGCATTCCCGTGATCACCGCTGCCATGCGCTCCCAGCGAGCCGCTTCCGTCACGAGTTGCCGCCGGCCCGCGGCCGTCAACGAGTAATATCTGGCCTTGCGATTATTGTGCGACACGCCCCACTTGGAGCGCACCCACCCGCGTTGTTCCAGTCGCAGCAGTGCGGGATAAAGGGTTCCCTGATTCAGCTTCAGAAGATCCTTGGAAACTTGCTGGATGCGCTGGGCAATACCGTAGCCATGCAAAGGTCCCATGGCCTCCAGCGTCTTCAACACCATCAAATCCAGCGTCCCCTGCAAAACCTCGCCATGAGGCTCGCCCTGAGAAGGATTCACGTGCCCTCCATTAGACAATCAACAGGAGTAAGCTATGCCATCTTCCTGTTGATTGTCAACAGAAGCTGGCGGTCTGTCGCTGCAAATGAGAATGTCCGGATTGAGCAAAGTAGAAATGTCCGGAGGGGTGGCCAGGCATTTATTGAATGAATTTGGGTGCCCCACTCTCGGTTTGTGAGGGTGGGGTAGTTGGAGTTGGATGCCGAAGAAGCTAAAGCGCTATTACGGTCGCGACGAGTTGCACTTTGTAACGTTCAATTGTAGCCGTCGTTGGCCATTACTGGCAAAAGCGTATGCGCGAAATCTTTTCGTGAAGGAGCTCGACGCATGCGCAGGTATTGACCGTGGAGTAGCTGAGCGTTTTAATTCATAAGTGAATGGATCGGGTGAATATGTAGATTCAGAAGGCGAAGAAAAAGCCCCACCCTCAAAAAACGAGAGTGGGGCACCCCCTCGAAAGAGCGGAAGGCGTTGGAACGAGTATTGAAGTTCTACGGTAAAGAAGGCCAGAAGAATGGCGTTGATGTGAAGTTTGGTGGTCTCAACGGCAAAGCGGAAGCAAACACAGGGACAGCGAGATCGGGTTTCCTGGCACTCCACCAAACCACGACAATTACTTTTGACCTCGACCAGATGCATCACGATTTTGGTATTCCGGGGCGGAATGAAGAGGGCGAGACTGCGGCCGTCGCTGCGCACGAAGGGCAACATGGGATTGACCAAAAGGCGGGTTTGCCGCAGGGCGGGCTGCCAAATACCACTGCTGGGGAACGTCGCGCCTTTACCACAGGCCAGGGATACGTGAGCGAAGGGTTGGGATTCAAATCTGCCTATGGTATTTGGGACCCGAGTTGGCCCGCAGACAAAGCAGAAGGAAATCGGCAAAACGCAATCGACGGTGTGGCGAAAAAAGCTGCTGAAAATGAATGCGAAGAGGGTGGGTGTTGAGAATGAATTTAATTAGATTTCAAGCACAGATCACTTTTACTGCTGCCTTCTTCCTGGTGTCCTGTCTTGCATTAGGACAGGAAGGAAAGCCGACGGAAACCGGCCTATGCAGCCTCGTTGCACATCCGAAGCAGTTCAACAACAAGCGAGTGCGGGTAAATGCGCGTGTTGAGAGCGCAGTGATCGAGGGTGGAATATGGCTTGAGGATGCTTCTTGTGAGCCACATGGAGTTGAGTTATCAATTCCTGATCACATCCGCAATCATCCGGAAGAACATCCCGACTTCAAAGCCTTGGATGACGCGATTCGCCTCCAAGGAAATATCGGGACAGTTGGTAAAAAAATCACGGCGACGTTTACCGGGAGTTCACGTCTCATCCCAAGCGTCCGAAACGAGTTCTCACACTCGAGAAGGTTGAAAACCTGAATGTGAAAATCGAAAAGCCTCAGAGCAGGCTTCAGGAACCGGGAAGTTCCGACAGCGTAAGCCTCAAGACCGGCAATCTGCACATGAGAATCCCCGTGGTATCGACAACGGGACAGACGGGGACAGACAGACGGGGACTGACGGGACGTCTTCTAGTTAGTTACCTGAAACAAAACGTTAGCACCAAATCCCTGAGATAGAAAACGGGAAAGCGTCGTAAACAATTTAAAGCACCACAAAAGGAGATACCGAAAACACGCGAGACTGCGTGCTTCCGGCGTCGGACTTTTTATTTCTTAGCGTACTGATTTCTTACGGTACGATCGCTGCCACTTCGCTGGAGTACAAGCTTTCCTGATTGGCTGGGTTCACCGCGGTGACCACGTAGTAGTAGGTCTGCCCGGATACGACGCTGCTGTCGGTGTATGCCGGAGTGGTTGATGGCACTGAGCCCACTTGAACGTACGGCCCGCCAGAAACCATGCTTACGTAGGTCTTGAATCCGGTCACTCCCGTTGCCGCTGGAGCCCATGACAGAGCAACCGTATGAGGAGTTACAGTTGCAGTGACGCCCATTCCAGACAAAGAAATGTTGGCCGGAGAATTGGTGGCGTTGCTGCTCACCGTGATCTTTCCGGTAGCTGCCCCGCTCGCGAAAGGCGCGAAGGTAGAAGTGAGTGCGGTGGTTTGTCCTGGTGCAAGCGTAATCCCGTTCGCTCCGGTAGTGTTGAAGCCGGCGCCCGCGACTATCACTTGCGCAATCGTCACGCTGGAATTTCCCGCGTTGGTCATGGTTACGTTCTGGGTGCTGTTGGCGCCTACGTTTACGCTGCCGAAGTTCAAGCTGCTAACACTGGAGTTAAGCAACAGTGTCGCCGCGCTCGAAGTC
>Ga0185299_10004281_pt1 | contig 17466 bp, 18 predicted proteins | sample PaiPotPPA55metaG_FD_128002 | JGI IMG/M metagenome (GOLD analysis project Ga0185299, IMG submission 128002) | Iron sulfur acid spring bacterial and archeal communities from Banff, Canada, to study Microbial Dark Matter (Phase II) - Paint Pots PPA... ...
TGAGAAACTCATCGATATCACCGGAAGAGACCGTTGCCTGCACGACACGCCGAACGACTGACGAACTCCGATCAAAACCATTCCAGGACAACAGTCGGAATCATGAACTGGCTTTTGAATAAGACTCACGGCTGTTGGCCTGCTTCAGCCACCCATTGCCGATCCGAACCTGCGCGTTGTCCTCGAAAGACTTGGGCTCATGATACGCGTAGAGACACAGGATCGCCTTGGCGAACGACCGGTTGGGAGTGAACCAACCGTTCCGAACCAAAAACTCGGGACTGATGTCAATACCCCAGTCGTAGTCCGGTGATTCTCCCTTCAAGATTCGATCGATCCGGTTTTTGTCCTGTGCAAGACGTGATTCGACCGATGCAGAATACCTACCGCCAAGTGAACAACGCCAGAAGAAGTCCTCCAGCAAGAGCTTCTGCTGCGGATCAGGCTTGTCCTTGTCATGATGGTAGAAGAAGTAGGCAAAGGGCACGAGCAGGGCATTGAACGGAAGCAGTTTCGATACGGGGATTCGGTAGGTCCCGCGGAAGTAGTCCGCCGCGGAGGCCAATGCATCGACGGCCGCGTCCCAATGGTCGATGAAACGGTCTCTGTCGAGCCGAAGGATGGCTTTCTTGCCACACTCACCATCCAGAATCAACGCGATGAGCTGGAGTGGGATCGCGTCCGATATCGTCTCGTACTCGATCGACTCGAGATTCTGCAGCAGTTCCGAGAGTTTCTCGGCCAGATCGAAGCCCCGAGACTCATCGTATGTCTTGGCAGCCATTATTTCGAAAGTGCTTAACGGTTTGCCCCCAACGTTGATCCGGGTGAAGATCTCCGTAGCGACGTCAATCTCAGCGTCAGTTACTTTTACGATCGGAAAATCATAGGAGGCCAACCTGTTTCGATACTCATCGATGTTTTCTAGGTATTCGTCTGCGTAGTTACGGGAAACTCTAGTTCCCCCGTTTAGCAGGTCATCCAGGCTGATCCACGAGCCTTCCGGAAGGCTTGCGACATCGGTGACAACGATCGGATCATGCTCGGTCGCAGTCAGATCGACGAAAATCTGAGAAAAGTCATCCACAACCCCTGATGAACGAACGATCTTGGCACCTTGAATCGCCGCATACAGGCTAGTCAACCGCTGCTGCCCGTCGAGGACGAACGACGTGGGCGAGCCGTCCGGAGTGCCGCGAAACACTGCACCACCGATGCCGCGCACAGCCCGTAGACGTTCGTGCGTAGACCAAAAGATGAACGTACCAACCGGATAGCCCTTAATGATGCTATCGATCAACTTCGCCGAGCTCGGCAGCGGCCACACGAATTCGCGTTGAAATTGCGGGATCTTGATCGTGCCGCGTTCGATGTCGGTAAGAAGTGCTGAGTACTTCGCGTGTGTTGGAGTGGTGGTGACCAACGGGTAACCTCCCTGAAGTCGATGCGTCTTCACCCGGTCGCTGATCGGCGCGAGCGGTGTTGCAGCACACCATAGCCCCACCGTCAGACAAGTAGTCGAGCAATCGAGCCGAAATACCTTGGCCGCCTACGTTGTCGACATAAGTCCGGTCGGTCGGCTTCTGCGGGCACGGCACTCACCGACGCCCTGACCTGCCGGTGCCGCTCTGATCGTGGCGAGGCAAGAAGAAAGCTCTTGTTCGGTGTCCGCACTACCCGGTTGAGTAGTGATGCCTCCAAACTCGCCCCCCGGAGGCCTCGCTACAGACGGAAAGGCCGGTAGCGATGGATCCGGCGACAATGATCATGTCGGTGTTGCCGGCAGAACGGCGAAGTGCGTGGACGAAGGGCCTCGCCCCCGCAACGCCGCTAGGCGATGGGGAACCTGGCAATCGCGCAAGCCCGACCCGTCCAGCCAATCCCTGCAGCAGAGCGCCCGTCACAGGCTCCTTCAGGGGAGCGCGTAGACGACGAATCGACTCCACTGAGTGGCTTCGTCGACAATACTGACATCCCATATGGGACCTGATTGTACTGCGCTGCGATGTCTTTCAAGCTCCAGAGCCAATTGCTAGCCTGTTGTTAGACCCGTACCGCGACACCAGCGCCACTCGTCAAACCACTGCCGCAACTGCCCCATGGCGAGCTTCCACTACGACGCCTTCCGATAACGCCACCGACGGAGGTGACGGCCCGTGAATCATGAAGTGACAGAATCGCATCGCGCGATCCGACACTCGATGTCGAGCAGTGTCAACAACCCTGCAATTGATCTAGAGTTCGATCACCTATTCCCGACCAGGCGCCGCTCAGTGCAGTCTCTGCAGATTCCCTTCGAGTTCCCTGGCGGCGCCGATATATCCGTAAGTCAATTATACTGCGTCACAACAGTAATTGATGACCACGGCAGGTTATCCGACCGCTCCGCACTAAAGTGGCTTGGATGGACGCCCGGCCAGACCGTCTCCTTCGACGGGAACAATCAGCTGGTGGTCGTTCGCCACATCCAGTCCGGTCGATGGACGGTGCGCAAGAACGGATACCTACGGCTGCCAGCCCTGCACCGCCATCTTTGCAACATCAGTTCGAAAGACCGCGTCCTGATCACCGCCGAGCCGAACCAGGACCTCATCGTCGTCGTGCCGATCAACATCCTGACTGCGGCGTTGTCGAACTTTCTTCCCGATGTCTGGAAACACTCGCCGTGAACAGCGACGTCGACGCCGCAATACATTTGATCGCTTCCCAACTCGGGTTACGAGGCGATCAGCTCATCGGTGACACCACAGGCACTCTCAAACCGATCCCTACTTTCGGCGAGTACATCCCCCGACTGAAGGCCTCACTTCCGGCGACAACCGCTAAGAACTACTTGTCCTACCTTCGGATAATAGAAAATGCCTGGGGCTCACGGCATCTGAACGATCCAACGACGACCGACGTCAACCAGCTCGTACAGGAGCATCGCCGAAACGCGCAGGTGCGCTCGAACTCCCGAGATGGAGTTGGCGCCGCGGCGCATCTCATCGCCGCATTCCGATGCATCTACCTTCACGCCGAGTTCGACGGCCTCATCAGCTCGATCAGCAATCCAGCCAGGAACGCCCGGAAACCGAGACGACCTCGAAGTCCACGGCATGCGCTGACCAGAGAACAGGTCGTCGAAATGGGCCACATCGCGGCCACCACCGGCAATGACACCGAACTCGACGCCCTGATCATCCGGCTCCACATCGAATCCGCATGCCGACGCGGCGGTGCGCTCGGTCTGGAAATTCCAGACCTCGATCCGGACAACTGCCTCATCACACTGCGTGAAAAGGGCGGCACGATCCGCTTCCAACCGATCTCGCCACTGCTCATGCGTAAGCTACTCGAGCATATCGACAAGCGCCGCGGACCAGATGCAACCAGCAAGGTACTCCGTTATCGTAACGGGCGGCCAATCACAATCAGCCGCTACAACACCCTCACTGCGCGGATCCGAAAGCACCTGCCGTGGGCACAGCGGCTCCGGATCTCCATCCACTGGGTCCGTCACGCCACCCTCACCTACGTCGAGCGCCAGTTCAACGAAGCGACCGCGAGGGCGTACGCAGGTCACGCCGAACCCGGAGGCACCGGTGCCACTCCCGTCTATACAAGCGCATCGCTCACAGAGGTGGCGGAGGCGTTGGTGGCCTTGACCGGTCACCCGCACCCCCTTGCACGGCAGGCACCTGACCCACTCGCCCCCGCGGATGACCCGATGGGAGTAAGGTCCGCCGTACGAGCCAGCTTTTGAGGCGAGTTCACCCTCATCCGCCCGTTGGAACACACGTACCAGGCGGGTTATGGGGCGGGCTCCACCCCCAAGTCCGGGCGCGGCGAGGCGTGCGCCGGGGTGCGAGCTATGCACCGGCGTCGCCATCGCGCAGGGAACGGATCATGCTCTGCAGGATCCGGAACGCGCCCGACTGCTCGGGCTCGGTCATGCCGGCCAGCATTCTGACCTCGACGGACCGGACCGCTGCGGTCGCCTTCTCGAGGCTGCGGCGGCCACGAGGCGTAAGCCGTGTGGGAAGAACCTTCCCCACGGGCGCCGCCGCGGGCCTGGTCACGTAGCCCTCTCGTTCCAGGGTCTGGAGCAGCACGTTCATCGTCTGCCGCGTCACGAACGCGCCCCGCGCGAGCTCGGAGTTCGACAAGCCCGGTCGTTGCGCCAGCAGCTCGAGGCAGGAGTAGCGTGTCACGCTCATCCCGAGCGGCCGCAGCACCTCCTCCATGGCTGTGCGCAGGGCGCTCGACGCCTCTTTCAGCAGGTAGCCCAATGATTTGTTCAGGTCGACGCCGACACCGTCTTGACTCATGTCAGTATTCTGACATACATTGGCGTGTGTCAGAAGACTGACATGAAACGAAGGAGCATCATCATGCCCGCCACCGGCCCCGACTTCATCTCGCTCCAAGCGCGCGACCTCGACGCTTCGCAGGCGTTCTACGAGCAGTACCTCGGCCTCGTCCGCTCGCAGGCCGGACCTGCGCACGCCGTCGTCTTCGAGACCAAGCCGATCGCGTTCGCACTCCGGGACATCGTTCCCGGCACCGACCTCGCATCCGTTGCCCAGCCCGGCATCGGCGCCGCGATCTGGCTCCACGCCACAGACGTCCAGGCCATTCACGACGCTCTCGTCACCGACGGTCACACCATCGTCTCCGCACCGATCGACGGCCCCTTCGGTCGGACATTCACCTTCGCCGACCCCGACGGCTACCAGATCACCCTCCACGACCGCGCCTGATCGGCCAAACACCACCGGCGACGTGCCCGCTCCCGGATCGCTGTGCTCCTCAGCCGGTTGCCTGGCGGCGAATCCGGAACTCCTGGTCATGCGCCAGATGGGCGAGCATGAGTGCGCGGGCCAGCTCGGCGTTGCGATCGGCGATCGCGGCCAGGACGGCGTCGTGCTCACCGCGGCGGTCCGCCAGCGAACGATCGGCGCCGGACGCTTCCGAGCGCCACGGCGCGGCGAGTTTGGCCTGGGCGTCGAGGGTGTGCAGCAATCCGCCGATGGTGGTGTTGTGGGCGGCGCGCCGCACGGCTTCGTGCCAGAGATTGAGGTAGCGCCGGATCTCCGACGGGTCCGACTCCTCTCGAGTTCGCCCGGAAATCTCCTGCAGCGCAAGCAGATCGGCAGTGGTGCGACGTTCGGCGGCGGCAGCGGCCGCTGCCGCGTCCAGGATTGCGCGCACCTCGAAGATTTCCAGTGTCTCTTCGTCGGATCGGATGCGTGGCACGAAGCCGCGGGCGGTGCCGCACACCAGTCCGTCGCGCTCGAGCAGGCCCAACGCCTCTCGCACCGGCGTCCGCGAGATAGCGAATTCGGCACTGAGCGCGGCGGGGACCAAGGCAGCGCCGGGATCGTACGCGCCCGAAGTGAGGCGTTGCCGGAGCGTTTCGTACACGTGGTCGCGAGCGCTCATCGATGCGGCCCGCCCGGCGTGACGCTCAGTGGCAGTTCGGGATTCGCACGCCATTGCGACAGCGACCCGTCGTAGACACCGACCTCGGTGACGCCGATTTCGTGGAGGGCCAGTGCCAGGCCCGCCGCATTGATCGCGCCGCCGCAGTAGAGCACGCTGCCGGTCGCGGCCGGGAGCCCGAGTGCGGCGGCCGCGAGCCGGGTGCGGTCGCCGCGGTGACGGCCCTCGCCATCCACGGTGGCGGCATAGGGAAGGTTGACCGAGCCGGGGATATGGCCGGATCGCGGCTGTGCGGGATCGCCCCGGAATTCCTCGGCGCGCAACGCGCACACCAGCGGCCGACGCGTATCCGGTTGGGACGACAGGGCTTTCACGGTCTCGAGGTCGACGAAGAATCCCGGCCGGTCGATCGGCGTGAATATCCCGGGCGCGCGGTGTGCGCGGCCGGGGCCCGATTCGAGCGGCAGCCCGGCGTGCTGCCAGGCGTCGAGGCCGCCGTCCAGGACGAAGATCCGGTCGAAACCGTAGGACCGCATCACCCACCAGATCCGCGCCGCCCACGCACCGGATAACCGGTCATAAACGACGACGGTCGAATCGTCATCGATCCCCGCCTCGGCGGCCGCACGCCGGATCCCGTCGGCGCTCGGCCGCGTGAACGGCAGCGGCGATGCGGGATCGGAAAAGGCGGTGAACAGGTCGGCGAACCGGGCGCCCGGCAGATGGGCGCGTTCGAAGTCGGGTCGCCCATCCGCGAATGGCGGTCCGGTTCCGGCGCCTCGGCGAATGCTCGCGTCCAGCAACACCACTCGATCCAGATGCTCACGCAGCCAGCGGACATTCACCAGCGCCGATGTCGTCGCGCTCATCGCGACACCGCCTCGGTGGAGGCGGCCCGGGCTCGCCATTCGCCCCGGGCGGGGCGGGGGATTCCAAGAGTGTCGCGCAGCGTGCCGCCCGGATAGCCATCGCGGATCAGGCCGCGCCGGCGCAGCTCCGGCACCACCTCCGCGGCGAATTCCTCGAAGGCCGTGGGGACATGGGTGGCCTGGATCATGAAGCCGTCCGCGGCGCCCGCGGCGAGCCACCGCTGCATGGTGTCGGCGATCTCGATCGCCGAGCCGACCATATTCCCCTCGGTCCGCGCGCCGTACCAGCGGCCGATTTCGCGGATGGTGAGCTTCTCGCGTTCGGCGTATTCCACGATCTCGCGGTAGTGCCCCTCCACGCCGACCTCCTCCAACGGTGGCAGTGGGCCGTCGAGATCGTAGCGGGTGAGATCGACGTTGACGTGGTAAGCCATCCGGGACAGTCCCGCCTCGGGGGTCACCAGATCCACGAGGGCCTCGTGTTTGGCTACCGCCTCGGCGCGGTCGCGGCCGACCACCGTGGTCGCCGCGGGCAGGATCTTGACGTGTTCGGGATCGCGGCCGCGCGCGGCGACCCGGCGTTTCATATCGCGGTAGAAGTCGACCGCTGAGTCCAGCGATTCGTGGCTGCAGAAGATGACATCGGCCCACCGGGCGGCGAAGTCGCGGCCGGACGGCGAGGCGCCGGCCTGGATGATCACCGGATATCCCTGGGGCGGCCGGGGAACGCCCAGCGGGCCCGTGACGGAGAAGTGCGGCCCGCGATGGTCGATCGCCTCGACCCGGTCGGGCCGGCCGAAGACGCCGGAATCCTTGTCCCGGATCAGTGCGTCGTCGGACCAGCTGTCCCACAGCCGGGTGGTGACCTCCAGAAACTCCTCGGCGCGCTCATACCGGGCGTCGCGGCCCGGCAGCCGATCCTGACCGAAGTTCCTCGCCTCGGCGTCCTGGAAGCTGGTGACCACGTTCCAGCCGACCCGGCCGGCGGTGAGGTGGTCCAGGGTCGCGAAGGTGCGGGCCAGGTTGTAGGGCTGCTGATATCCCGTGGAGGACGTTGCCGCGACGCCGAGATGCGTGGTGGCGACGGCCATGATCGTGATCACCGGGATCGGGTCGAGCCGGGGCGTGCCGGTGCCCCACCGGACCGCCGGATCGAAGGAATCACCGAGGCTGCGCGGCACGGCCAGGGAATCGGGTACGAAGGCGAAGTCGAAGCCGGCCCGCTCGAGGACCCGCGCGAGGTGTGCGTACTGCGCGGCGGTCAGGAATCCGTCCGCGGCCTGCGGATGCCGCCAGCCGACCGTGCCCTGCGGGCCGGCATTGAGAAACGCTGCCAGATGCATGAGGTTCCGTCCCTCCTTACTCGGCCGAGCCGGCCAGTGCGTACAGCTCATCGACCAGCGCGACCGCGAACGATCCGCTCCCACCGCTCGGCCCGATCCGCTGCGCGGCATTCTCTGCGGCGCGGGCGAACGCGGCATGCGCGGTGATCGCGGCCAACAGGGGATCCTCGATCGCCGCGACCGCACCGGCACTGAGCGCGCCGAGGCTGCAGCCGGCGCCGGTGACCTTGGTCAGCCGTATGTCGCCGCCGGGAACCGCGACGGTCCGGGCGCCGTCGGAGATGTAGTCGGTGGGGCCGCTCACCGCCACCACCGCACCGGTGTCCCGGGCCAGCGTGGCGATGAACTCGACGGCCTGGCCGGAATCGGCGGTGGTCTCGACGCCATTGCCGGTCACATCCCCACCGGCGAGCGCGATCAGCTCACTGGCGTTGCCACGGATGATCGCCGGACGATATGCCAGCAGCGAGCGCACGATCTCCTCGTAGCCCGGCGCTCCCGCACCGAAGGCCACCGGGTCCAGCACCCACGGGGTGCCCGCCGCCTTCGCGGTCTCGGCGACCGTGCGCAACGTCTCCGCGTCGTTGCTCATCACCGCGGCGGAGTTGATCCACACTCCCTGCGCACCGGCCGGAAAGGTGGACGGCCAGTCCGCGCCCGCGCCGATCGCGGGACCGGCGCCGGCCGCCAGGAGCACATTGGCGTTGAGGTTGGCGGCGATGTAATTCGTCAGCCCATAGACGAAGGGCGCCTTGGCGGCGATGCTCCGGAACGCCGCGCGCACCGCCGGATCGTCGAAAGTGATCTTGTCCATGTTGTCTCCTCGATCCGCCGGCACCCGGTTGGCTGCATATATCTGCATACAGTTGGATGCCGTAACCGGACGAGGGTTGCGCTCGGTCTGAGCGAAAGGACGGTGCGAGTTCGACTGTGCCTGGCAGATCTTTCTCCGGGAGGTGTCGGGCCGGTCGAGACTCGTCGAGCGGATATCCCGGTAGGGTGTCCCGCCGGACCGTGTTGTCGCCAGGAAGGAGTTGTTTGTGCGTACCGAACTCTTGACCGTTATCCCGGTGGGCCTGCTGGCCGCGGCCGCGATGTGGGTGGTGGCCGCCCCGGCGGCATACGCCGGCCCGCCGACGTACACGTGCACGGCCAAGGCCCAGGACGGGCGCCAGCTGTCACCGGTGGTCGTGCAGGCCCGCCACGGCGCCTATCAGGCCAGGATGCGGGCGCGGCCGGAATGGCGCGGCGAAGCCGATTTCGACACGATCACCTGCACGCCCAACTGACCGGAGCCATCCGCAGGACGAGATCCACCGTATCAAGCACCTCCGCACGAGACGGCAGGCACAGGGCGCCGACGGCGGGTTCGCGGGCCCAGCGCCAGCCGAAGCCGCCATCCGACACCGGCATCAGCACCCGGTGCCCGCGATCGTGCACGACAATCCCGTGACCGGCCAGCCTCCGATGCTGACCCGGGCAGATCGGGGTAAGCGCCGGCGCCACCAGGAAGGTCCAGACCGTATTGCGCGGATTCGCGACGACCGGCGCCGCCTGCCGGTCCGCGAGCAGGTCCACCGCGCGGTAGCCGAGCTCCATCGGCACGGCGATGGCGCCGAGGTGGTGCCCGCAGGTGACCGACGGACGGCGGGCGACGAGTTCGATGGGAAAACCGTACCGATGCCTCAGCACATAGGCGACATCGTCTGGCGTGTAACAGGATTCGAACACCTGCGCCTCCTGGCAGCACCGTGACGTGATCTGATCATGATCAGACCAGCCATGCATTGCCGACATGTTGCCTCGACATGTCGCCGAGAAAACTCACTTCCGCGGCCGGTCGGCACGCGAATGTCCCGCGGCCGATCGAGTCCTTGGCAGAATGGCGGGGTGCGAACCCAAACAGGCGGTGCAAACCTGTGGCGTACGGCGGTCACGGGGCTGGTCTCGGCGTCTGCCCTCGTCGGGGCGTCCGAGTTGCTGCATTGGCGTGCGTCGCGGCAGTTTCCCTGCCCGATACCGGATCCGGACGTCCCCGACGGCACCTACGCCGTTGTCGTGCTGGGGTTTCCGGCCAGGCCCGACGGCAGCCCGCATCCGTTGCAAATCTGGCGCTGCCGGATCGCGGCCCGGTCCATGCCCCCCGGCGCGCACCTGGTGTTCACCGGCGGGGCCGTCGGCAACCCCTGGGTAGAGGCCGAGGTGATGGCCGCCTACGCGCGCGACGTACTCGGCGTGCCCGCGGCGTCGATCAGCACCGAGTCCAAGGCCGAGAGCACCTGGCAGAACATCGAATTCACGATCCCGCTGATCGAGCACGCCGACCGCATCGCGATCGCGTCGTCGCCCATGCACGCCGCCCGCGCCCGCCGTTATCTCCGCCAGCAGCGGCCCGACCTGGCCGCACGGCTCATCCCGGCCGACGACTATCGCCTACTCGAGGCGTGGTGGTTGAAATTGCCCACCGCCGCACACGAACTCGCCGCGATCGCGCGGCGTCGGGCGGGGCGGGCGGCGGTGCGGTGTGTGAACCGATTCGGCAAATAACCCACCCCGTGAACGCAATTACGCTGTGACAAAACGCATCCGGGAGCCCCCCATACTTGGGGGGTACCGATCTGCGACTCCCCCGTGAGAGCATCGAACGCACAGTGAAGCCCGCGGGGGCCAGGCACCTGCGGGGATCGCGATGCCGAGTGCGTGGAGGGCCCATGGGAAAACACAAGCCTTGGTTCGGAGACCTGTCGGTCGCACGAACGGTCGCCATGGATCCCATGACGGCGTGGGAGTGCGCCGACCTGTGCGGCACTGCCGTTGGACAGATGCTCGGTGTCCAGAAATACTTCAACAACATCACACCACTCCGGCAGTTCGGTCCGCTCTTTTCCGGATATTCCCTCGCATGGGATTTCGATCAGGCGGGCGCACGAATGAGCGACTCGCTCGGCAAGCACGCAAAGGTCCTGACAGATCTTGCCACGGCATTCGAAAATACGAACCAGACCATGCAGAAGGCCGACGGCCAGAGCGCCGCGGATCTGGGCCACGTCACGGGCGGAAAATACATCGACTGGACGGATTTCACCGTCCCGAAGAATGGCGACGGAGCCAAATGGAACCACACGCCACCGCCGACTCTGCACTACGTCGACGGCGTAGCACCGAAGACACACACGCATCACGACACACACGTCAAAAGCCCAGGAAAAATGGCGGGCGAATTTCCGGAGGACAACACTCCGAATCCGCACCCCGGCAGCCCGGCCGACCAGACGCCGCCCACCGAGACCGGCTTCAAACCCGACGTCAACCCGCACGCCGGCTATCACACGATCCTCACCCACGACGGCCCGCAGCTGCATCCCACCGTGTACGAGCCGCACCCCCACGGCGAGGACGGCGACAGCACCGACTGGGAAACCCTGCGGCAACTCGGACAAGAAATACCTGGATGCACGAACGCCATTACGGCGACCATCGGCGTTTGGCAGTGGGCGGCCGCGGAGCTGAACGATATTACCGGCTATACCGCATATCAAATTTTCCAAAAAATCTACAACTGGAAGGGCAAGGGCAGGGACGCAATCTATTCAGCAATATACGACTACCGCGACCAGTCCCAGCAGCTTGTCACCGACGCCGGGAACATGTACACCAATCTGAATAATGCCAAGACCACCCTGCTGAATACCCAGCCGCACATGCCGACCAGGAAAATATCGACATACAGCACGTCGTCCTCGTCGTCCTACGCCAAAGATCTCTGGACCTTGAACAACGCGAGGTGGGCGATAGGCACGATCTACACTCCTGGATTTCAGAGTGCGGCGAAGGCCATTCCGGTACTGGCGCCACCGACGGGTCTGGCGAATTCGAAGACGCCCGGTCCGGGACCAGGGCCGCGGCCGGTGCCGGGGCCGGGGCCGGGGCCGGGAACCGCGACCCCTTCGGCAACGATCCCCACACCGAGCCTGCCGAAGGACCCCCGATCCCCCTCCCCCCACCAGCTACCGGACCAGCCTCGGAATACAACACAGGCACAACAGAATCCGAGCGGGGACGGCCTGCAACAGGCCGCGCAGGCGCTGCAGCAGGCGGCCGGCGCCGGGCAACAGGCGCTCACCGGCGCGCAGCAGGCTGATGCGGCCAAGAGTACCGAGGCGGCCGCTGCCGACGATGCGAACCTCGCCTCCGCGCTGCCCGGTCTCGCCGGAGTGGGCGGGGCAGACAGCGCGGGGAGAATGGCCGGGGCCCTGGGTAAGGCGGCCGGACTCGAATCCGGGGCCTTGCAGGCCTCCGCGCTGTTCCCGCGGGCCAGCGTACTCAGCGCCGCGGAAGAGGCCGCGTCCACACGTGCGGGCCTGGCGGGCGGATCCACGCCCGGATCGCCCGGGACGGCCGGAGCGCGCGGCAACCAAGAGAAGAACACGGACAGGAAACCCAAGGTATATCTGGAATCCAGAGAATATCTCACCGAGGCGATGGGCCAGCCAATCATCGGATCGGTGCCGGTAGTCGAAGAATGAGCGCTCACTGGACCCTCACCGATCTGGAATTCGTCGCGCTGTGGCGGGAATCGAATGACGATGCCCTGCCCATGCCCCTCGTCTACACCAGCAAGACAACGCTCGAGGAAGACCACCGGCGCGAGCTGCGATCGGCGCGCGACCGGATACGCTCCGAGTACGGGCCCGAGATGGACCTGATATTCGACGCGATCAACCATCCGGACCTACGCATCGCCGCCTACGGCTGTGTGAACATCCCCGCCGACGATCCGAAGAACTGGCTGCGGCTGCTGGCCGTGCGACGCTATGACAACGGATTTCTCATCAACCAGCTGCCCGGCGAAACCCTCTGGCACAGCGGCGGTTTCACCATCACCCCCTGTGAGGCGGTGCGCCTGGCCGATGTCGTGGCCGCCGAGCTGCCCGAATGTCCGCGGGGCAGCCGCGGGAATGTCGAACTCACCACTCTCACACCGGATGACGCAGCCGAAACCGATATGGACTACTCCTACGGCCGCTCGCGGATCGACTTCAACCAGTTGGATAACTCTCCCACCCGCCGAACCCAGGAATTCCTGGCCGTCCCGTCGCTTTCGGCGGGTGTCATCGAAATCGAGCAGGGCACATCAACTTTCGGCCCACAGGGTATCGCCCGCCGGCAGCTCGAGTGGCGGGACCTCGAGGACGACGGCCGCTACATCATCGACGGGCATCCCCCGACGGCCACGGCGGCGGACGCCGCGCGCGTCAAGGAGCTGATCAATGTCGAGATCTCCGTGGTGATCCAGTCCATCCGAGAGGAGCGCGGACAGCGAGGCTAGCGGCCTGCAGCGGCATCACGGTCGGCCTAGGTTCAGCGCCGGTTGCCGGACGATGCACTGTGCCCCACGTCGATGGCCTGCAGCGGTGTCGCGATCGGCTCAGCTGTACTGCAGGGCGGTTGGTGGGTGCGCTAGGTCCGTCTCGGTGCCGTCAGTCGATAATCGCGATGGCGCGGCCAGGGTGGCGGCGCAGCCGGTCGGCCACCTGGTCGGCGACGTCGCCGTCGCATACCCGCGCCGGATCCTCCTGTATTACAGGATGATTCAGTGCATCCAGACTGTCCGACACGTAATTCGGCAACCGATCCGCGGGCTGCTTGGCCAGGTCGGCGAGGGTGCTGACGCCGGTCAGCACGAGCAGCGATTCCAGGCCGACGCAGTGCGCGCCGTCGATATCGGTGTCGAGGCGGTCGCCGACGACCAGGGCCGAACGGGTGCCCGCCCGGGTGAGCGCATCCTCGAGCAGCGGGGCGTAGGGCTTGCCCGCGACGATCGGCTCGACATCGGTAGCGGCGCGCAGGGCTGCGACCATCGACCCGTTCCCCGGAGCCAGCCCGCGCTCGGTCGGCAGCGTCGCATCGGTGTTCGCGGCCACCCACAGGGCACCGGCACGGATCGCGTAGGCGGCCTCGGCCAGGTCCGGCCAGGCGGTCTGCGGCGAATGTCCCTGCACTACCGCGGCGGGCACCGCGGTGTCCCAGCGGCGCACCGGCGTCAGCCCGACCCGCTCGATCTCGGCGGCCAGATCGTCGGTGCCGACGACCAGCACCGTCGCCCCGGGCGCCAGCCGGTCGGCCAGCACATGGGCCGCGGCCTGCGCGCTGGTCACCACCTCGTCCTCGGCGGCGGCGAAGCCCAGAGCGGCCAGATGCGCGGCCACCGCCGTCGCCGACCGGCTGGCATTGTTGGTGACATACCGCAGCGCCTGCGCGCCCTCGCCCGCCGACAGCGCCGCGGGCGCACCGGGAATCACCGCATCGCCGCGATACAGGGTGCCGTCCAGATCCAGCAGCAGAGCCCCGAACCCGTCTCGTAGCCTCGTCACCGAACCATGCACCACCTTCGCCTCCGCCGGACGCTGCCGTCCGGACAGCCCGAGCCTACTGGGAAGCCTCCACGGCCCAGTACCTGCAACCTGGGTGCGTATTTCCGGGCGACGGATTTCAGCAGCGCCGACGTGACAGCTGCGGCTCCCTGGCGGCGCGCCCTGAACTCGACGAACCGCCGCAGGCATGTGGGCCCGTGGAATATTCGGAGCTGACCTCCGGTTCCGCCTCGTATGAAGATTGGCGTCAATACCTTTCTGACCGACGAGGGAATCTCCGGCCCGGTGCTGGGGCGCGCGCTCGAGGAGCGCGGATTCGAATCGCTGTTCCTCGCCGAACATTCGCATATTCCGGCGAGCCGGCGAACGCCCTATCCGGCCGGCGGTGAGCTGCCGCGCCAGTATTACCGCGCGCTGGACCCCTTCGTCGCCCTCGCCTCGATCGCGTCGGTCACCGACCGGCTGCTCCTCGGGACCGGTGTCACCCTGCTCGTGCAGCGGGACGTGATCCATACCGCGAAGGAGGTCGCGACACTGGACTGGATATCCGGCGGTCGCGTCGTCTTCGGTGTCGGCGTCGGCTGGAACCGGGAGGAGATGGAGAATCACGGCACCGACCCCCGCACCCGCGGCACGCTGGTCGACGAACAGCTCGCGGCCCTGCGCGCGATCTGGACCGAGGAGGCCGCCGAATTCCACGGCAAATTCATCGATTTCGATCCGATCTACGCCTGGCCCAAGCCGGTCCAGCGCCCGCATCCGCCCATCTATCTCGGCGGCGGGCCGACCGCGGCGGAGCGGGCGATCCGGCACGGCATCGGCTGGATTCCCCTGGCGCTGAACGACCCCGCCGCGATCGCGGACCAGCTCGCCCCATTCCGCGACGCCGGACTTCCCACCACGGTCATCTCGACTGGTGTTCCCAAGCCGGCGGTCCTGGACGCCTACGCCGAGGCGGGCGCCGAACGCCTGACCATCAGCCTGGATACCCTCCCGGAGGCCGAAAGCCTGCGGGCGCTGGACGAATTCGCGAAGCTCGCCGAAAAGTACACGGCCTAATACTCGGACCTTGTCGACCGGGCACGCTCTCGGCTGAAATTCCGGCGCGAGAGCCGGTGGATTCCGCCGAGAGCTTGCCGTAAGACCAGGGGATTATTCGTTCTCGGTGTCGTGGGATTGGGCGGGGGTCTCGGGGCCCACTTCCTCGTGTCCGGGACCGTCCGTCTGAGGCTGGTCCTGTCCGGGACCGGAGGGCGTCTCGACATCGTCCAGTCCGGGAGCAGCCGGAACCGGCTCATCGTCGCGCCCCAGGCCGCCGGGGACGAGCTCGCCCTCATCCACCTCATCGGCGAATTCCCCGGCGGCCAGTTCCTCGGCGCGCTCCTCGGCGTCGGTGTCGCCCTCCACGTCGGCGGCTGCGGAATTGAGGAACCATTGCAGGGCCTCATCGGCACGATCGGCGGCCAGCAGGGCGTCTGCGTAGGCGTAGAACAGGCGCGCGGACGCGGGGCCGACCCGTGCGGGGTCCAGTTCGGAGGTCTGCAGGGTGACCACGGCCTGGTCGTATTGGTTCAGGTCCATCCGCGCACCGGCCACAACGATGCGCAGTTCGGTGGCCTCGTCGCCGCTCAGCTGCCGGGCCTCGTCGCTGCGACCCAGCTCGATCGCCCGTTCGGGCCGGCCGAGACCGCGTTCGCAGTCGGCCATCACCGCCAGTAGTCCGTGACCACCGGACATCCGCCGCGCCGTGCGCAATTCCGACAGCGCCTCGGCCCACTCCCCCGCGTGATAGGCGGTGACGCCCGCGGTCTCGCGGACCACCGCGATCCGGCCGGCCCGCTGACGTGCCGCGCGGGCATGCTCGAGCGCAAGCTCCGGGTCTTCCTCGAGCAGGCGCGCCGCCATCACCAGATGACGGGCGACGGCCTCGGCATTGCTCTTGTCCAGGCTCAGCAGGTCGCGCCGCACGCCCGGATCCAGATCGGTGGGCTGCACGTCCTCGGGCAGCGCGGGCTCCTCGGGGCGCGGCGGACGGCGATCGCCGCCACGGGCCCCGGCCCCGAACTGTGCACCCTCGCCGCCGCGGCGACGATCAGCATCGTCCCGACGGAAACCACCGTCACGATCACCACCGGCAGGGCGGTCGCCCCGGTCACGGTTACCACCGAAACGACGATCGCCGCGATCACCACCGGCGGGACGGTCACGATCACCGTGCGGACGGTCGGTCCGATCCCGGTTGCCGTATGGACGATCGCCACCGGCAGGGCGGTCACGGTTACCGCCGAAGGGACGGTCACCACGGTCCCGGTCGCCACCCTCGGGACGGTCGCCGCGGTCCCGGTTTCCGCCCTGAGGACGATCGCTACGATCCCGATCACCGCTGTACGGGGGCCGATCGCCACGGTTGCGATCGCCGCCGGAGGGGCGATCCGATCCGCGGCGATCATCGCGCGCACGGTCATAGCCGCCCGGACGGTCGCCGTCACGACGAGGGGAGTCGCGGCGGTCGCCGCGACCGAAACCACCACGGTCATTACTGCCGGGCCGTCCCGAATCCCGCCGGTCGCCGCCTCGATCGAAACCGCCGCGGTCGCCCTGAGCCGGCCGATCGGAGCCGCCCTGGCCGGATCGGCCCTGGCCGGAGCCGCGGTCCGATTCGGTGCGGTCGGAATTCGTGCGCCGGAATCCGCCGGACCGGCGCTCCCCGCCGCCGTCCGCGTTGCCGCTCTGACCATCGCGCCGCTCACGAGGGGGGTACGACCGGCCATCCTCGGGCCGATCGCTGCCGGACCGGTCGTTCGACGGCTTGCCGAAGCCGCCCGCTCCCTGTCCGGGCCCGCTGCGGCGGAAGGGCTTACGACCGTCGTTGTGCTCCGACACGGTGGTCCCTTTCTCAGTACTTGGCTCATACCCGGCCGCGGCGCACGCACCCGCGTGTGGCCTGCGGGCATGCACCCGCACACCCCAGATTCAATCACGTGCCGACGATGCGGCATCCACGCGGCTCAGGGTTGTCAACGCAAAGAAGGGGACCCAAAATTGGGTCCCCTTCTCGCAAAGGATGTTCCGGCGGTGTCCTACTCTCCCACACCCTGGCGAGTGCAGTACCATCGGCGCTGGTGGCCTTAGCTTCCGGGTTCGGAATGGGACCGGGCGTTTCCCCACCGCTATAGCCGCCGTAACTCTATGAAACTGTCACACTCCGTGTGCCACAGGATAATTCGAGGGCCTAGCCCTCGAGCACCCACTACAGGTGATCGAGACAAGAACCTCGATATCCAACAGGCCTCGAGGACATAATCCCCGAAACCCCACACAACGGAGTCGTGTGTTGTTTCAGATACCGCACAGTGGACGCGTAGCTTCTTTGTTGGTAAGTCCTCGGCCTATTAGTACCAGTCACCTACACCCCTTACAGGGCTTCCAGTTCTGGCCTATCAACCCAATGATCTG
>Ga0185299_10004283_pt1 | contig 17457 bp, 11 predicted proteins | sample PaiPotPPA55metaG_FD_128002 | JGI IMG/M metagenome (GOLD analysis project Ga0185299, IMG submission 128002) | Iron sulfur acid spring bacterial and archeal communities from Banff, Canada, to study Microbial Dark Matter (Phase II) - Paint Pots PPA... ...
GCCCGATACCGCCGTTCTCCGCCTGTCGAGTGGCGGCGAGGTGCATGTTTGTCCGGGAACGACGGTGTCGGTCACTCTGTCGCAGAACCGGCATAACCTGATGCTCAGTATGAACACGGGCGCATTGGAGGCGCACTTCGCTCTCGACGCTTCTTCCGATTCCGTGATGACGCCGGACTTCCGCATCCTTCTGGTGGGGCCGGGGGAATTTCACTACGCTATCAGTGCGGACACTCAGGGCAATACCTGCGTGCGTGCGCTGCCCGGCAACACTGCATCGGCGATTGTTTCCGAACTGCTCGGTGATCGCATTTACCAGGTCAAGGCAACCGACCAGCTTATGTTTCGTTCCGGACAACTCGATCGCGTGGATATGGCAGTGCCGTTGGAATGCGGATGTCCGCCGCCGCGGGATCCTCCGCTGCGGGCGACCAGCGACCTGCCCATGCAGAGCCAAGCACAGAGGGCGCCGCCCGTAAACGCGAGCCCAGCGCCGGTTGCGGAGACGGCTCAGGTGGAAAGCGCGCCCTCGGCTAGTTTGCCGGCAACTGGAGTACCGGCAGCAGCCGCTCCACTTGACGCCTCCGTCGCACCGAATGAACTACGCGTACAGATAGAAGCGCCGTTCGTGTTCCATGCGACCGGCCCTCCACCTGCTCCGGTTGAGGACGTGCGTGCGCTGCCCCTGGATTCGCGTCAAGCAGGAGCACAGGCTGTGGGCGCTCCGCTTCCTCCGTCCGCGAAAGAAAGTGCGAAGCCGGCTGGCACTGAAACCGCGTCTGCGAATCACGCGCCGGCGCGTGGGTTCTTCAGAAAGCTGGGCGGATTTTTTGCCGCGTTGTTCCGGTGACCTGCCCCGCGCCGGGAGACGCGGCAAGCCGCGTCTCTACAGTAAATTAGACGGCAGCCTCGGATTGAACTGGAGTCGCCGCCTGCTCCGCGCATTGTTCCAGGATCATGGGCACTTCGAAAAGCGCTCGATTGGAATACTCGCTGGCTCTCCGACGGAATTCATCGAAAGTTGCGCTCTGGAGTAACCGTTGAACAGCGGGCGCAATTTTCTTGAAGCTGGGGACGACGATCCCGTAGCCTTTTTCCGTCACCCATTCCGCGTTGTAGCGCTCCTGCGGCAGCGTTTTGGAATTGCATTCCATGACGACGGGCAAGTGGAACTGTAGTGCCTCGCTGATCGAGCCAGGGCCTGGTTTCCCAATAAAGAAGTCGGCTAAGGCCATGTAGTATTCGACATTCTGCGCAAATCCGACGACCACGATTGGCTTTCTGGTCTGTAAGCCTTTGAGTTGAACGGCAAGCTTCTGGTTGTGCCCGCAAATCAGGATGAGTTGAACGCCGCTGCCAGCTTCGTTGAGTTTCTTCGTGATGTCAACCATCACCTGGGAGCCGTGTCCGCCGAACAAGACAATGCCAGTTGGACAATCGGGCTCCAGTCCAAGACGTTTCCTTTCTTCGACGCCATCAATGGTGGTCTTTTCGTAGAACTTTGGCTTCAGGATCATTCCAGATGTTAGGAAGATATGGTCAGCGGGAAGGCCCATCGTTAAGGCTTGTTGCCGGGCGCGTTCAGTTCCGGCGATGATGTATTCCGATTCGCGTTCAATCCAGAAGTGTGGCGGGTAATCTGCCAAGTCTGTTATTAGAGTGACAAAAGGCGTTCCTGTGCCGGGAATTCCTGTGCCTGGCATTTTCGTACCAACCGGGCGAAGACTCTCGGCGATCTCACGATTGAAGTGCGGGATTACGGAAAGCACCAGGTCCACGGGATGCTCCGCCCAGTAGCTCCGGAGCAGTTTCACAATTGGAGAATGGTAGAGATGGATCGTCCCCTGAAGGACGACCAGGAGTTGCGGCGTAAAACGTGTCCAGCCTTTGCGGAGGATCACGTTGTAGGCGTCCTGAATTCGCAGGCCCGTGGCGCGACGAACCACGTCAAGGGGATCGAGCAATTCCTGAATGTCGAGAACGCTCACGTCCCAGGGATGCTCCTGGTTGGAGAGAGTGGCTTTGAGGGCTTCCGCTGCGCTGCGATGGCCTCCGCCGGCGTGATGGAAAACGATGGTTAGTTTGCGCAAGATCTATCGTGCCTCGTTTGTGGCAAACGTTTTTTTTCAAATTTCAAAAAGACCATCCCGTAGCTGGAACCCGCGTCAGGTAGCCACACCTTCGTATTCGCCATCTTCGACGAATCCTGCCTCGTCGTCGAATTCAGCAGGTTCGGCGAGGCTTTGTTTTCCGGCGGGATGGAGATCCTCAGGTCGCTCCACATATTCGTGGATATTCACTCCATCCTCACCGACAGTGATATAGGTAGGATGCGCGTCGATCCACGCTCCGCAATTGTAATAGTCGATCCCGTTTTCACGCTTATGCATGGCGGCATGGGTGTGGCCGCAGAAAATACGGGCTGCCGGGTTATGACGGGCATGGGCGAGCGCTCCGTCGGCGACCTTCTCCGACAAGCGCTGCCAGCGCGTGCCCAGCCGGTCGAGAAAACGAGTCAGGGTTTTGTTTTTTGAATCCCACTTCTGCAGTTGCAGGTAAAGCAGCGTCCCGATCAAGTAGCTGACGCGGACGTTCTTTACCACAAAGCCGTCGAACTGGTGACCATGTACGGCGATATGGCGCAGTCCCTGATACTCCCATTGATATTCCTGGTACACGCGGACGCCCACCAAATGGGACATGATTTCAGTCAAGCCGTGGTCGTGATTTCCTTCGACCCAGACCACTTCAACTCTACGCTTGGGATTGGAGAGCTTGCGAATGAAGCTGAGAAATTTCCAATGTTCTTTTTTCAGGCGTCCGAAATTGAGGTCGGCGAAGATATCGCCCAGCAGAATAAGGCGGCGATATTGATTTTCCCGAAGCACGCGCAATGCCTCGCGGGCGCGGCTCATGTCCGCGCCGAGGTGCAGATCCGAAAGGATCAGCGTGTCATAGATCTGCGTGTTATGGACCTGCGGGGCCACACCTGAATTGTTGCCCAGAAGTGTTACGAGGTGATGAATTGGGAAACGGTTGAGGCGCCAGGAGTAATCTATTAGTAACCTGCCTATAGCAGGGTTGACTGGCGCAGATGGCCCGCCCTGCGCTGTTCTTCGTCTCAATCGCAGCGCGCTCAGTGCGCTCAGTGCGCCGGAGGAACGTATTCAGCCGGACGCGCGGATCCCTCACCGAAGAAAAACTGCTCCATCTGCTTCACGATGACTTCCTGATCCTGTTTGCGAGCCGGGTTCAAGCGATATTCGTTCAGCAACATCTTGCAGTGTTCCATCCACTGGCCCCACGCCTGTTGGGAGATCTGCTCGTAGATCTTTTTTCCCAAGTCGCTGTCGAACGGAGGCTCAGGGAGCCCGGGCAATTCCTGTTTCAATTTTGCGCAGAAGACTTTGTGCTCTGACATAAATTTCTTCTGAAATTATCGCACAGGCACCGCGCCTTCACAGGCTTCTGGCGGGAAGGTTCCGCCATGATGGCGAAATTTTGTGCGTTCGCCCGAGCAAGCCGAGCACGTACTTCACCAAAATCGCCCGGTATGGTGAGATTTCTATTGACAAATTACATACGAATGGCAATATCTTGTGGTAGGACAGCTACTCATACTACAAGTTGAGTGGCCCGGGCATCAAGGTGCCCTGTCGAGAACCTTGGGAGAACAAATCGTTCAAACGGAGGAAACACTTCATGGCAACCAAGAAGAAAGCCGCCAAGAAAAAGAAACACTAAGCGGACAGATGCTCGTTCAGAAATCCCCCAAAGCCTCTCCAGGGAAGCACCTCTTGAGAGGCTTTTCCGTTGTCCCCTGAACGCAGCGCTCGTCAACGGAGAGAGTAGAGCGTCCAAATGCCTTGGCGGCGGCATATCGGTACTTTTGGGGGTTGTCCCGCGGCGCGGCTCGTGCTAGAAACGCGTATACAGGAGTACGGAAACGGCCTCCATGAGCCTCCGAACATGAGCCTCCGCAAGAAAGCCCCGAAGAAAGCGGCCCGCAACGACGAAATTATTATTCCGGACAAGCTCTATTTCCGCATTGGCGAAGTCGCCGGCTTGTGCCGTCTGCCGGCCTACGTACTTCGGTTCTGGGAAACCGAATTTCCGCAGCTCAAGCCGGTTAAAAGCAGCACCGGGCAGCGTATGTATCGCAGGCGCGATGTGGAATCGGTGGTGCGGATCAAGAAGCTGCTTTATGAAGACGGGTTCACGATTGCGGGTGCGCGCGTGCAGTTGCGCGGCGAGATCAAGTCCGAGCGGAACCAGACCGCGCTTCCGTTTCCGATGAATCCTTCCGTGAGCGTCGCGCACTTACGGCATGAGCTGCAGCAGATCCTGCATATTCTTTCCGCACGCCGCTAGAAAGCGCCACAACTTGCTTGTGTGGTGACTTTGTGTGGTGACGGGACTCTGCCCCGTCTAAGCGGGTCAGAGCCCCTCTTCCACACAATTCCATCCGGCCGTGATTATGCCGATTCCCTTAGCGGCTCGGCTTCGACCAGCGGTGCATCGACCAGATGCTCGCTCAGGAACCAGCTCTGCAGTTCGCTGGGACGAAGCACGTCACTCACCACTAGATCGTTTGTGCCGGCGTCTTCCAACTTGGTGGCACGCTCTGCGAGTTCACGACAGTGGGTGATGATGATTTCATGCGCGTCCAGCAGGCGAGACAGTTGCACCGGAACCTCTTCACGGCCCTTGGGTGGTCGCGGAATGCGGGTTAACTCGGCGACGTCGGCCGCCATGGCAATACTGATTCCGCCCAGAAGCTGGATTCGTTCCGCGATCGCGTCGACGATCTCGCTCTGTTCTTCGTAGTGCTTATCGAACAGAAGATGGAGTTGATAGAAAGTGGCCCCGGAGACCTGCCAATGGGACTTCTTGTAGAGATCCCGAAGAGTCATGGTGTCGGCTAACAGTTGGTTGAGTTGCTCAGTCATTTCCAGTCGCACCGGTTCGATCAGTTGCAACGGCATCACACTGGTTACGGTGCCAAATGCCTGGAGCTCGCGGGCTGTCTGGTGGTAGTGGGGTTGCGCTGAAGCTTTGCGCGAATTGCTGGAGTTTGGTTTCTTAGTCATTGAGTTCTCCTGAAACTACGAATTTTAGGGCCAGCAGAACAACCAGAAGAGGAGGAAAATGCCAGAACGGAGGTGTCTGCTTCCCTGTCCCGTTTTGCCGGTTTAAGCCTCTTGGATGCGAACCTCCGTAAATCGGTTACAAACTTCCCCAAGTGTCTGCCCCTCAGTTGGGGGGCAATAGCATCTGCCCTGCATGCTCAGTCCGCAGCGCTGCGCCGGACGCTGTGCACCTCAGTGAGGAAATCGACTCGAGGCGAGCCTTTGACACCCGCGCTTGCCATTTTGGCTTTGAGTTCGTCGGAAGCGATGAATGCACGCGCCTTTTCCAGACTTTCCCATTCGAAGAGAAGTGTGAGGTCGTTGACATTTTCGGCGCTGTGGAAGATACGGCAACTGTGCTCGCCATTCTTGCGCCGCCAGTCGAAGCCGGAATCAAACGCCGCCTTCCAAGCCGTATAGTCGGCGACTTCGTGATGGATGAGAACATTGATCGTGGTAGCGGAAGTCATTGCGTTCACATTGACAACGTTGCTCAACAATTAAATGGTCGGGACGGCGAGATTTGAACTCGCGACCCCTTGCACCCCAAGCAAGTGCGCTACCAGGCTGCGCTACGTCCCGACGGAGTCCGCTGCCGAGGATGAACAGCGTGGGGTTTCGACCATCAAATTCTACACCAGGCGGCAGCTGCGGGCACGCAGCCGGTCCTGCATCGATGAGGATCCCCCGAAGACAGGGACTAACCTCTGTCACAAACAAGCGTGATGACTGTCACCACAGGGCGAGTGCTTCCTGCGGCACCATGATCAGCATAGAGAAATTAGGATTGTGGAATCATGCGAGGTTTTTCTTGGCGATCCTGGTATCGGGCGGAGCAGGCTACATCGGCAGTCATGCGGCGCGCGCGCTGCGGCGCTCGGGCTAGGAGGTCGCTTTATGACAATCTCACCACCGGTTTCCGCTGCTTAGCGCAAGGCTTCGAACTTGTGGAGGGGGACATCGCCGACGAAGCCACGCTCCGGCCAGTGCTCGCGCGCGTGGACGCAGTCATGCACTTTGCCGCCCACGCTTATGTTGGAGAATCGGTCAAGAACCCGCGCAAGTATTTCCGAAACAATGTCGTCGCGGCGCTCAGCCTCTTGAACTGCGCCGTGGACGCCGGAATCCGCCGCTTCGTGTTTTCCTCCACCTGCGCTGTCTACGGCATCCCCGAGCGAATTCCGATTACCGAACTGACGCCGCGCGAGCCCGTCAATCCCTATGGCGCATCGAAGCTCTTTTTCGAAAACGCGCTCGAGGCTTACAGCCGCGCTTACGGACTACGTTCGGTGAGTCTGCGCTATTTCAATGCCGCGGGAGCCGACGAAAGCGGCGAGATTGGCGAACTGCACGATCCTGAGACTCATCTGGTTCCACTGGCGCTTGCCGCCTCCACCGAGGACGGAGCCGGGTTGCAAATCTTCGGATCGGACTACCCGACTCCGGACGGCACCTGCGTGCGCGACTACATTCATGTTAATGATCTCGCTGATGCGCACGTGCGAGCGTTGCAATACCTTGAACGAGCCGGCGACGAAGAAAGTGGTGGGCCGCTGGCCATCAAGCTGGGGCAGGCTGCGGACATTCCGTTCTCGAAGTCATCCGGGCAGCGGAAAACGCGACTGGACGGCCTGTTCGGCGAAAGATTGTACCGCGACGGCCGGGCGACCCCCCGGTTCTGGTGGCCGATCCGGTGAAGGCTCAAAGAGTCCTGGGATGGAGCGCCCGGCGCAATCTCACCGACATCGTCTCGAGTGCATGGAGGTGGATGCAGAAAACATCGAAGGGCGGAAAAGCGGTTACTGCGGCAGGCCCATGCGTTTGAGCAGGTCAATGTAGCGCGGATCGGAGTGAAAAGGCTCGAGAGACTCTTCGATCTTTAAGTATTCCATGCGTCCCGACCGCTCTGCATAAGCCTTTTCCAGCCATTCGAAGGCTTGGTCGCGGTCTCCCATTCGCGCGTAGTTAATTGCGATCTCGTAGGGAGAGACGTATTCCCGTTGCGACTCGTTTTTCAGCACTTCAATCAACGCTGTGGACGCCCCCTTTAGCTTCGCCTTCCGATATCCAGCAGCAAATGCCTCGGCCCGTTCCGGACGCCCGTCCTTCTTCATGGCCATGACCCAATCTGTCACGTACCCATCCTGATTTCCCAGGTGCCAATAAACGCTGGCGCGGGTTCCATAGTAGACCGGGAAATCCGGATTGGCCGCAACCAGCCTGTTCAAATCCGTCAGGGCATCATCATAACGATGCAGATCCACCAGGATCCCCGCGTGATTCGCGTTAATCTGGGGAGAAGCTGGATCGAGCGCCAGGGCCTTCTCATTCTCGCGCAATGCTTCACTAGATCGGCCCAGGTTCTCCAGAAGAACCGAGTACCAATGGTGGGATGTGGCGTCGTTCGGGTTCAATCCGATCGCCTTGCGATACTCGGCCTCTGCTCCCGCCCAGTCCCAATCTGCCTCCTCCTTCAGGGCTGCGAGTGCGGCATGAGGCTCGGCCAGCGTCGGATCGAGTTCGATCGCCCGTTGCGCGGCGCTGCGGATTCTGGGCGCAGCTTCGTTATTGGAGAGCCATCCGCGATCAAGAAGAAGTATGTACGCCCTAGCCAACCCGGCGTAGGCCTGTGCATAATTTGGATCTTTGGCAACCGCCTCGTTAAATTGATCTAAAGCCTTGTAAATGCCCTCGCGCGTGCGTTGTTCCAGGTAAAAACGCCCTTTCACATAGAGCTGGTAGGCTTCGGCATTCTCGGTGGCATGCTTCTTCTCTTCGCCACTTACCTTCAACCGCAACTGGCCGGAAATGTCGGAGGCAATGTCATCTTGCAGAGTAGCAATGTCGGAGGCTTTGCGGTGATACTGCTCACCCCAGATCTGCGAGCCATTGCTTACGTCTACCATCTCAGTTTCCACGTTGAGCGTGTCCCCGTGTTGCGTAAGACGGCCTACAATTACAGCTCCCACCTTCAGGTCGCGCCCGATCTGCAGCGGATCCTGCTGTGTCTGCCGGTAGCGGAAAACCGTCGTGCGGGCCATCACCCGAAGCCGCGGCAGGCGCGAGAGATGGTTGATCACTCCTTCGGTGATGCCGTCCGCGAGATAGTCCATTTCTGCGTTTGAAGTGGCATTGGCCAGCGGCAATACCGCCACCGAATCAATCGCCCCCGGCGTTAGGTGGAGGAAGTAATATCCGCCCGCTGCCATCGCCACGAGCACGAGTGCAACCACGATCCCAACCACGGCCCATGGCTTCCGCCGGGTTGGCTCCGCAGCCGCCACACTGGAACTGGAAGGTCCAGCGGCAACCGTTCCACTCGCCGACGTCGCCATAGCCGTCGCTGAACCAGAGGGTAGCGGAATGGTCCCCGGCATTGCGGAAGGGAGAACGCCAGTTTCTGTAACCGCCATGGCCGGGCTGCGGCTGGAATCGGTGTCGCGCTTCAGGCGCTGCAGTTCAGCCCGCATTTCTGAAGCGTGCTGGTAGCGTAATTCGCGGTCCTTCTCCAGCGCCCGGTTGATGATTCGTTCCAGCTCCGGCGGCAAGTCCGGATTCAGCCGAACCGGAGCGGCCGGGGCGCGGTTAAGGATCGCGTCGAAAATCACCGCCGTACTATCTCCGCGAAATGGCAACGCCCCTGTAGCCATCTCGTAGAGCACAGCGCCAAACGAGAATAAATCCGTGCGTGCGTCCAACTCTTTTGCCCGCGCCTGTTCCGGTGACATATAAGCGACCGTTCCCAAAGCCGCTCCCGGACTGGTGAGAAGCTCCTCGCTTATCGCGGTCGGTTGCCCTGACGTCCCCGTTGCTTGCAACGTGCGGCCGGAGAGGTTCGTAACCTTTGCCAGTCCGAAATCCAGAACTTTTGCGTGTCGACGCTTGTTTACGAAAATATTGGCTGGCTTGATGTCCCTGTGAACGATCCCTGCTGAGTGTGCTGCATCTAGCGCGTCGGCAATCTCGATGCCTAGTGAGAGCACCGCTTCCAACTCCATCGGTCGATTGCCGATCAGGTGCTTCAGAGTTGCGCCATCGAGAAACTCCATCACGATGAACGCGTGCCCATCTTGCTCGCCGATATCGTGAATCATGCAGATGTTGGGATGATTGAGCGCAGAAGCGGCCTGTGCTTCCCGCTGGAAACGCGCTAGTGTTTGCGCGTCTCTCGCTACCTCATCCGGCAGGAACTTGAGCGCCACGAAACGGTGGAGCCGGTTGTCCTCCGCCTTGTAGACCACGCCCATACCGCCACCGCCGAGCCTCTCGACAATGCGGTAATGCGAGATCGTTTCGCCGATCATGAAGCCGCCATGTTAGGCGGGATGCGAAGGTAAGTCAATGAAAACCCAACAGTTGTCGATGCTCTAGAACATTTGGCGGCGAAGCATTAGCAATTCCACACACAACCGGCAATCCGCTTAGTCAACGGCCGTGACCTACCCCACTGCGGTGATGTCTGACTGACTCAATGGGCTCGTGGATTTCCTGAATAGGAGACGTAACGATCGGCGTGCTGTATGCGGGGTGATGGAACTCCAGCTGCATACCGCGACCGATAAAGCGCATCTTGAGCATGGAACCGCCCCAGGTCGAGCCTGCGATGGTCACCTGAACCGGGTGCGGACAGTATTGCGGATGTCCTGAGATCAGCGCCAAACCTTCGCCCAGAAGGAGTGCCGTGTAGAAATGGTGCTGAGTCCGAATCTGCAGCACGGTGTCAGGCGGCAGACCTTCAAGGAATACGCCTCCCTCGATTTCGGACTGGACGATATTCCGATTCACTTCATCGCCGAGATTGGGATGAGTCGTGAACATGATTCACTGTACCTAGGTTTGGCCCCAGTCACAACATTAATAGTAATAGTCATTGGTCGGACATACTCTGGCCGCCGTCCTTTCGTCAATCGGACCGGACCCGCGGCGTGGACGCTGCTTCCTGGTCAACAACCGAGTCTGGGCCATTGGCGAATCCACGATGCGGGAGACAGGTTCTTCAGGTCGATAAAACGCGTTTTCTGTTTCCCCAGTTGTCAATCCCGCACTATTTCACGTACTCTGCCGCGCATGGGAATTCGAAACTTGTCTGCCTTGCTTTGCGTCGGCGTGCTGTTGCTGTGGTCCTCTCTGATTCCTTGTTCCGCGCAGAGTTCGGCGCAGACGGCGTCACACCCCTTCTCGCTGGAACAGATTATGAGTTCGCCATTTCCCACGAATCTTGTGGCCGTCGAAAATGCAAACAACCATGCTGGACGAATCGCCTGGGTGTTCTCAACCCGCGGCGAACGCAACGTGTGGATTGCGGACGCTCCGAATTTTGAGGCGCGACAGGTCACACACTACGTGGGCGACGACGGCATGCCGATTGCCGCTTTGAAGCTGACGCCCGACGGGCGAACCATCGTCTACGCGCGCGGCAGTGAAGCTAATAGCGCTGGAGAAATCGCCGACCCGACCAGCAACGTCGAAAAGCGCGTCCAGCAGGTGTGGGCGGCGGATGTGGACAAGGGCGAACCGCGTTTGCTCGGGGACATGGGCTGCGACGAGGAGGGATGCGAGGACATCCAGATTTCGCCCAATAGCCAGTTCGCGGTGTGGTCGGCGAAGAAGCAGATCTGGATTGCGCCAATTTCAGGCAGCAGCGATGCAAAGGCCAAAGCGAAAGCGCTGACCTTCGCGCGAGGCAACAACTCGCAGCCTAAGTGGTCGCCCGACGGAAAGAAGATCGCGTTCGTCAGCGATCGCGGCGATCACAGCTTCGTCGTCATTTACGAATTTGGCCGCAACACGCTGCGCTACGTCTCGCCCAGTGCTGACCGGGATCTGTATCCGCGCTGGTCGCCAGATGGGAGCCATCTCGCCTTTGTGCGGCTGGTGGGCAAGCAGATGAAGCAGCCTGTGATTCCGCAGTCGCCGCTGCCCTGGGCGATCTGGGTTTATGACGTTGCCAACGATTCGGGTCGCGAGATATGGAAGAGCGGTCCAGGCCTGGATGATTCGCTTCCGCTGCTGACCGAAGATGGGTCGTTTCACTTTGCCGCAAAGGATCACATCGTTTTTTCTTCCGAGCAAGATGGATGGAACCATCTCTATTCGGTTGCGACATCTGGTGGGCCCGCCACGTTGCTGACCCCCGGAAAATTTGAGACCGAGGATGTCGCGCTGACCTTAGATAAGACCTCAGTCATCTATTCTTCAAATCAGGCTGGTGTTGATTCCCAGGATGTTGATCGACGCCATCTGTGGCGTGTCAGCGTTGATGGCGGAACAACGCAGGCTCTGACTCGCGGCGAGACGATGGAGTGGACGCCGCTCGAAATCGCGGGCAAGGTAGTGTGCCTGGGTTCGACGGCCACGACTCCGGCGATGCCGTACGTCGTGACCGCGCACGGGCGCGAGATGATCGGAAAAGCCGCGCTGCCAGCGGACTTCCCGACGCTCCAACTAGTCACGCCGAAGCAAGTAATCTTCAAAGCCGCCGACGGCTGGGAAATCCACGGCCAATTATTCGAGCCCGAAATGGAGCGACGAGTGCCTCGCGAGCCTGCCCGGAACAAAGCCGAAGGGTCCCCGGCGCTGATCTTCATTCACGGTGGATCGATCCGCCAAATGATGCTCGGCTTCCACTATATGGACTACTACCACAACGCCTACGCGATGAATCAATACCTGGCGAGCCGCGGATATGTGGTGCTGTCGGTCAACTATCGGACGGGCATCATGTACGGCCGGCACTTTCGCGAACCAAGAGATGGAGGCCCTCGTGGCGGCGCTGAGTATAGGGATATTGTGGCCGCGGGAAAATATCTGCAGAACTTGCCGAACGTAGATGCGAAGAGAATCGGGCTATGGGGCGGATCCTACGGCGGCTACCTCACCGCGATGGGGCTCGCGCATGACTCCGATCTCTTTGCCGCCGGAGTCGACTTGCACGGCGTGCATGACTGGTCGGTGTTTAAGGAGGAAATTCCGGCGGATGCGCCCGATCATGACGACGCCGTCAAGCTGGCGTTTCAGTCGTCACCGAATGCGGCGATTGCAACGTGGAGGTCGCCGGTGCTGCTCATCCAGGGAGACGACGATCGCAACGTCGATTTCTCACAGACGGTCGACCTGCTGCAGCGCTTGCGCACTCAAAAAGTGCACGTCGAGGAGCTGATCTTCCCCGATGAAATTCACGGGTTCCTCATGTGGAAGAGCTGGATCCGGGCATACCGCGCGACGGAGGATTTCTTTGGGAGAGAGCTGAAGTAATGCCTCTGCGCCGCTTGGGCAGTCTGCAGGGCTTCGGATTTTCTTCTCGAACGCCGTGCCCCACATCAAAAGGTAGTGGCGGGGAAGGTCCTTCATCCTGCATCGAATACGAAATATAAAAAGAGGAGCACCGAAGGTTCCGGTGCTCCTTTTTCGTTCGCGAATCGTGACCTGCGATTAGGGAGCGATAGCCTTCTGATTGTTGACGGCATCGAAAGCATTTTTCGCCAGCGCCTGGGTAGCGGAATTGGAATACCAAGCCGTCCCGCCAGCATTGGAGAAGCTGGAAGAAGTGGCTAGCATCTGCGACACAGTGAGTTGTGTCGCGCCGCCGAAGGCATTGCTTGAGCTGGCCACCGTGCCAGCGCAAACTGCCGATCCAGTAGCGGAATCCTTCATCACACAGACGTGTGTGAGATCGACCGAGTAATTACCAATCGGCGCTGGAGCGCTGATGGCGTTCCCGCCGAGCGACGGGTCGCTGAAGTAGACATTTAACGCCGTGCCTAGCGCCTGCATCTTCAGTTCGGCGAGAACCGACGAAGTGCTGGCACTAAAGACGCCCGTCACATAACTCTGTACTTGTGAGCAGGAGGCGGTTGGCGACAGATCCTGGAAAGGAGCGTCGTTCAGGAGCCAGGTTCCAGCGTTGCATACACCGGCAGTGGAGGCACTGTGCAGGATCAACACACGACCCTGGTACAAAGCCCAGAAACCGGCAGACTTTGCGCCACTCTTGATCGATGTGCAGAGGGTAATGGTTTCTGACGATGTCAATGTAGTCGGTGGCAACGCCGACAGGTTAGGTTCATCGACGCATCCCGACGCCGGGAAGTTCAGAGTCGGGCTTTCGAAGAACGCTTTTGTCGCCCAGGGTTTGGCCAGGGTGCCGGTGAATGTGCCGAGCGCCACCGGCGGCTGACCGTTGAATGACTCGGTCAGCGTCACCGTCTGGTTGACGGAATGGGTGGGGCCAGTGAAGGTGAAGCTTGCCGAATTCACGGCCGAACCGTCGGGCGTAAAGTAGGTGTTCTTGTCCCAAGTTGCCGTGGCCGTATCCGTCCCGTTAGGCGGACTAGGGAATGCCGGGTAAGTGCAGACGTAGGCAAGCGGTACGGACTGGCCGGGACCAACAATGAGGCTGGAACTGCCAGTGAATGAGCAACTACCCACGCCGCCGACCGAATCTCCAAGAACGACAGGAATGCTCTCCCAATCATTGGGGTTGGTAACTGTTGCGACCCCGGAGAGCTGCCAGCCGCTATCCGCATAGCCGGTTTGCCAGACTATGACGTGGGCAACCGGACTTGGGGCATTGATCAGAGTTCTGTTCACGCCCTTTTGGATAGACCAGTTGAATGTGCGCGTGAATTGAGGAGTCGCCGAGACCACAAGTGTGAGGTCAGCGCCCCCGCAGACTTGGACGGAGCGAGCGGCCGTCTGGCCGGTCTCGACAATCGTGGCCGTGTTGTTGTAACTGATGCAGGTTCCGCTAGGCGCCGGGACGGTGTGAGAGTACTGGAAACTGGCGCTGGCGGGGGCCGTCGGAGGATTGGTTGCCGTCACCGTGCCAAGTGTGGTGGTGTTGCCGTTGAAAGTGTCCTGCACGGTGATGGTCTGGTTGACGAGTCTTGATGGGGCTCCGAAAGCATAAGCAGCAGTTCCGGAAGCAGTGCCGTCAGGAGTTCCCATGGCGCTGGCGCTCCACGTGGCAGAGGCGGTATTGGTTCCGCTCAGCGTACTTGGAGCCGACGTGTAAGAGCAAACGTAATTGAGGGTGACAGTCTGGCCGGCTGGTACTGTACCGCTGAAACTATCCACCGAGCAGTTGCCGCCGTTGTCGATGACATCCGCGACGTTGACGCCGGTGAAGTCCTGCGAGGCATTGGGATTGGTGACGCTGACAACTCCCGAGACCTTCCAATTGCTGTCTTCGATGCCGGTTTGAGATACGTCGACAGTGTAGTTGAACGCGACGCTGGTTCCCGCCGTGGTATCAACTGTGGTCTTGTCCACGTTCTTGGTGATGGACCAGTCGTACTTGCGGCTAAAGGTCGCTGTCGCCGTCTTCGAGACCGTGAGGTCCTGTGCCTGATGCTTGTTGGCGATCACCACGTTGCCGCCGCATGACGGCAGGGTGATTGTCGTCTGTGGGGTGCTATTGGTCGGATCATAGGTCCAGCCGGTTGCTGGATCTTCGGTTACGTAGTAGGTCCCAGCAGCCAGATCAGGGACAACTACAGTCTTCGAGGTTCCGTCGGTGGGCCAGTTGAAGGTGACGCTGGCGGTCGTGACATCGTTCGTAGCTGTGGCTGTCGTTCTGACGTGGAAGTTGAACGTCTGAGAACCGCTTGCCGGCGCGAAGTCAACATTTTTTTGAATGGTAAGGGTGACGCGCGCATCGGTCACGATTTTGACGTCCGCAGAGAACTTTCGCTGCAGTCCGGTAGTCGCGTAATCGGAACCGGTGAGAGTCGCGGTGTCGGCGAGATCTCCCGAAGTCAGCACCCCCACGCCTCCGGTGAAGTAAATCGTCTTGTTAAATGTGACCGAACCGTCTCCGGTCTGGGAGTTCGAGGTCCAGGAGACGGGGCCTGTGGTCTGGGTTCCGGCGACGTAGCTGTTATCGAAAGTTCCAATAGCCGGACTGAACGAATCGGTTGAAAACGCCAGGAGGGAGCCGGTAAGAGTTTCGGTGTCGTTGATAGTTGAGGCAAGATCGTAGACTTGACCGCCATTATCGGAAACTCCGGTGCTGGCAGCGGCCGTTCCAGGGAACGTGTCGCCTACTACGGGATCGGTGAAAGTTGCGTTTGCAACATCATTGAACTCCGTGGGCCCAATCGGAGTCGTTAACGAGGACGGGGTCAAAGGTACATTAACGCCCTGCATATTAGGCGCAAGATTGTTCAAGGACCCAGTCTCTGTGCCGATCTGATTTGTCTGGTCTGAACCGGAATAGATGTTGTCCGTAACGCTGACGTTGAGCGGGCGATGGGTGTTGTTGCTGACCGCCACCGTGCTGCTCACGGAGATATTGTAGGGATCCGCCGGTAAGTACTGCCAACTCACCGTCACCTGGATCGGATTCGGATTCTGGTTGATGCTGCAGACGTTAGGAAACATGACCTGGCTGGGAGCGGTCTTGGTGACGGTCCAGTCGTGATCGGTGTTCTCGACCGCATTCATGGTCTTCGAAATGGAGAAACCCGCGCTCGCGCCAAGCATGATGGGAACGTCGGAGTTGTGTCCCTGGTAGTTATCGTTCTGGTAGCTCTTGTCGAAGAAATATGAGTGCAGGGAAGCTCCAGGATTGAGATGGGAGCCAATCGCCAGCCGCTGGTACCAGTCGTACACGCAGGTCGAACTGGCGTATTGCGAGATCGTAAGGTTGCGGAAGATAGTCTGTTGGTCGCCGCCTTGGCCTTTCGTCACCGACGGACCTATGGTTTGTGCCCCCGCCGACAGAGCCGTGCAACTGGCGTCCGAAAGAAAAGTGTTCAGCGTGGGTGCGGAAATGATGTCGTAACCGGCGTTACCGGAGTTGGTCAGATACCCCGCGGCAATGGTGACGCTATAAGTTTCCGGGTTTGTGGCTTTCTTTGTCGCAGTCGTGGTGAGGCGATAGGGAACAAGATCCAGCTCATTCCAGCCTTTGCCTAGTTCACCGCCCGTGTAGGCGGTGTCCGGACAAATGTACTGACCGGCGTAGGGAGGATTTGGATTGGGAAGAGTGATGCTGCCATCATTTCGGCAACCTTGAAAACTGAAATTAATTCCGCTGCTGTCTTGCGCTAGCGCGATGCCAGCCAGCCCTGCGATAAGAACAAGCAGGAAAACATACTTTGCGGCCATACTTCGGCTCATGGTGTATCTCCTAATCAAAATTTAATTTGGGGGAAGGGCTAATCTTTAACTGAGCTGCAGACAAAGGAATCCTCGGGCGCTAAAAACGTCAGAAATTTGGGGGGACAAAAGAAAACTAACCTTGGGGAAGGCTCAGTGTTTATATCATCCAGCAGAAGCAGGGTCAATCGAAAGCTAATCAAAAGCTGCAGATATTGTCGTCCGCCGCAAGACATTGCACTCTACAAACAAAGTTATGCGTCTTATGAGAGAAAGTTTCAGCATGAGAGGTAAGTTTCAGCAGGATTGCTGCGGTCTCCGCCAATGTTAGGAGTGAAGTAGGAACTTAGAAATGACCTTTAATACTCGCAGTCAACCGTCATTGTGATTGAAGAGCCTTTCGTATCCGCTCCCACGTCGCATCCAGCGTCTCGGGCAGCACCCTGGTTTCGCCGATGACGCTGACGAAATTGGCGTCCGCTGCCCAGCGCGGCAGAATGTGCATGTGGATGTGTCCAACCACGCCCGCCCCCGCGGCTTTTCCGATATTCATGCCGAGATTGATGCCGCCGGGTCGATAGAGAGAGCGCAGAACGGTCTCCATCCGCTGCGTCAGGTCCATCATCTCGTGGGCGGCATCGGCGGGAAGATTCTGCAACTCGTCCAGGTGCGCGTAGGGCACGACCATGACATGTCCATTCGTGTACGGATAGGTATTGAGAATGACGTAGCAATGCGTCCCGCGGTGGACGATGCGGGCCTGCTGGTCGCTTTCTTTGGGAGCATCGCAGAAGATGCAGCCCGACTTCTGGTCGGCGCCAGTGACGTAGGCGTAACGCCACGGAGTCCAGAGATGGTCCATGGAGGGAGGGTAGCAGAAGCGGCCAGCAGGGAGCCAACGGCTATTTCCCGCTGCGTGACCGTTACTGCGATGCAAGCTTTGCTGGTGGAGAGCCGGGCGTCCCCGGCCCAGCTGGACAGGCGAGGCGCCCCTCTCTTCACTCTGTGACTCCAGGGAGCGAGGGTGGTAACCGGTTACCAAACCATGACGGGGACGGAAGGGGAAGACAGTGTGACGAGTCGATGAATTTTTGGGCCGCCTCCGAAATCGCTCCGTTTCGCGTTTGACACTGTTCCAAAGCGGTTGCTATAGTCGAAGTGTCCCTATTGGACGCGGTTTCGAACCAGCTGGAATTGTCCTAGGGTCGTCCGCCAGGTCGGCCTCAAC
>Ga0185299_10004286_pt1 | contig 17439 bp, 15 predicted proteins | sample PaiPotPPA55metaG_FD_128002 | JGI IMG/M metagenome (GOLD analysis project Ga0185299, IMG submission 128002) | Iron sulfur acid spring bacterial and archeal communities from Banff, Canada, to study Microbial Dark Matter (Phase II) - Paint Pots PPA... ...
TAGTCCTTTCCCACCGGGCACACTACCGCAGTTACTCTCTAGCGCCGCCGTAGCGGAGCGAAGCCCTGCACAGCGCAGCGCAGCGGAGGCGGCGCCTCATCCGGCTTCGACCTTGCTGAAGCGGGGCACCTTTTCATACTGCATTGACACCACAAGGGCTGGTTTCGACAAGTCCTAATTCTGCAATCAAAATCTCTAGCCCCCGTCCGGTGTTTCAGTGGTTCTTATCTGTCTGCATATAGTGGTGTCTTTGCAATCCAAATGCGACGAATGATCTTGGCTTATGTAGATGCCGAGCGCGTTTAGATGCTTGCAGGCGAGAAGCGTTGCGATGAACTGCGGGCAACTGCAGGTTCTTGTATCGAGAGAAACAATGATGTATCACTGATCCCCGGTAAAGGAGTTTTGGAGAATCGACGTGTGCTCCTGGGTTGCCGAGTACCGATGATATAGGCGCAGGTCATCTCCGCGTGGAAGGCTGGAGTCGAAACGCTATTAATGCTGGCGAGAATTATGGAACTTGCACCGACTTGATCCCGTAGTGTTAGCCAGCGGGAGGATGGCAGGGCATGAAGACCAAACTTGCCTATTTGGGCCGCGGTCTGCTGAACATGACCGCGTTGCTGGTGGTGGTGTTTGGTTTGCGTTCGATCATCCGCGGACACGTGTCGGACGCTGTGAGGCTGGACGCCATATCCGTCGCGGTAGTTGTATCGTATCTTGTTGGAGTGCGCTGGATCGAGCATCGGCATGCAAGCGAGTTAGCGACTCAACGAGGCTTAGCGGAATTCGCGACAGGTCTTACGCTCGGGATGGGCTTGTTCACAATACTCATGGTAATTCTCTGGTTACTCGACGTTTACCATCCGTCGAAGTGGGCTGGCTTTGCGCCACTTTTTGACGGGTTCTGGTTTGCACTGCTTACGGCCTTCAATGAGGAGATTGTCTTCAGGGGTTTGCTGTTTCGGTTGAGTCAGAAGGTACTGGGTGTATGGGGTGCGCTGGCTCTTACCTCACTACTGTTCGGTGCCGCGCATGCCTTCAACCATGGAGCAACCGTCGGCAGCTCCGGCGCAATTGCGGTGGAGGCTGGAATCCTGCTGGGTGCTGCCTATGCCTTGACGCAACGCTTGTGGCTCCCCATCGGATTGCACCTTGGCTGGAACTTCACCGAGGGCTCTATTTTCGGGATGTCTGTTTCGGGAGGCAGCACGAGGGGTTCACTGGTTATCGGGACCTTGCACGGTCGCGATTTAGTCACTGGCGGCTCGTTCGGGCCCGAGGCTTCCATCGTTGCGGTGGCAGTTAGTCTGGCGGCATCGCTATTTCTGCTCTGGAAGATGGTCCACCTGGGTCGCCCTGAGCAAGCGCGGTCCGCGTAGAGATTCAGTGAGATGTGAGAGGTCACGTTGTTGCTCTTGCGGTAGCTCCATCGATTACTTTCTGTTTGCCGACAACACAGCCAGAATATTGCGAAATACGCCCTGGCCCGTGCTTCAGGGGCCTTTGTTCGTGACCGATTGCTGTTTCGGCTTTTGAGGATTTTTCAGGATTTCATCCAGCAGAAACACGTCGGTGAGCAGCGCGCGGAGATGAATGGAAGCGTTCAGATTATCAATCAACTGAGAACTGATGGAGGGCTGGGCCAGAACCAGCTCCATGGCGGCAAGGGAGTCGCGGGAGTCGCGATCCAGAACCGTAAGAAACGCCAGGTATTTGTCGACTGGCTCAAAACCTTCTTCTCTGACGGCCATTGTGCAAGCTTCGGTCAGCCCAGTCAAGGCTTGCACCGCGCGACGCAGGAACTCACGGACTTGTCCACCAGATTTGCTGCCTTCGTCGCTGGCGAGCCCCTGGGCTGCGTAGGCCAACATAAACTCGTAACACTCTTCCACAGCCTCGCAACGACTGTCAATTTCAGCCAGCATCGGTTAGCCTCGGCCTTCGAATCCCTTGGATGATGACGGCGAAGAAGATGAGGACGAAGATGTCTCGACCACCCATCGGTTGGGATCGTGTTCTTTCAAATAAAAGTCGCGGCTCATCCAACCGAAGATCATCGATTTCGTGATTGGCCGTTTCTCCGGGCGGAGTCCGAAGTAGACGTGGACCATGATCAACGCAATCAATCCGATGCCGGCCAGTCCGTGAAGCACGTACATCATGCCCCAGGTCATGTCGCTGAACAAATACGGATTGCGTGGAAAGAAGACGGTTCGCACGCGAGACATCATGAACACGCCAGTGATGATCGCGCAGAGACCAGCCACGATGATGGCACCGTGGTAGAGCTTGTTCTCCAGAGGATATTTGGCGAATTTGTCCGGTGGTGGCTCAGGCTTCCCGGCAGCCCGCAGCGTTCTTCGCCATGCATCCCGCAGGTCAATGCGGTCCGGCCAGATCGCCCAGAAGTCCATAAAGAAGGATGCGTGGATGATGTGAAAAATGACCGAAGCCGTCAATACCGTGCCGGCGATCCAGTGATAGGTCACCCAATTGAACTGCACGCCGACTTTCGGCAGAAACGCGGTGAAAAGCAGCATGAACATGGAAGCTGCCATGATCCAGTGGAACAGACGCGCGGCCAGCGAGTGTCTGGGTACTTTGTCGGGAACTCGCGCCGCTAGGGCAGGCGAATTACGGACCGCAAACTCTTTTGGTTTGGCAAAATATCGCAGGTAGGTGGCATGAACTATAAAGAAGAGGAACCCAGCGATCACCGCGACCCAGATCAAGAACCAGGCTATATGAATCGGGACAAGTTTACCCCACGGACTCGTCGCCCACTCTACGAGGCCCATGTTGCTTCCTCCACTCCCGTTCCCTGTCCAACGATGGCACGCTTCACGAGATTTCGCATCAGCGGGATCTTGTAGGCATTGAACTGCAAGGGGATCGCGCCTTGCACGGCTTGTTTCCCGGCCATCTCACCTGTCGCGGCGTCGCGTGGCTTGCCGCGAACTGCATGTTCGACCGCCTTTAGCCTTAACGGACGTGCGGCCGCGCCGTTCACACAGATTCGGATACGGTCAATCCTGTCGCCCGACGTCACCATGGCCGAGGCAACGTTCATAAGCGGGAAGTCCCAAACGTTGCGGTCTCGAATTTTCTCAAAATAAAATTGCGACCCTGCCCACGTGGACGGAATACGAATGGCAGTAAGCAAGTCCCCGGTCTGCAAGATGTGCAGCCGCGTAATGTCAGTGTCAGGGCCGATGAAGTAATCTTCCGCGTCCACGACACGCTCACCTTTTCGCGTGCGGATGACAAACTTGGCGTCGAGGGCAATCAGGGCCGGTGCCGAATCGGATGGATTTACCGCCACGCATCGGTCGGCCTGCAGAATCGCGTGCTCGCGGTTGCGGCCCTCCGGCGTATCGGCATAACAAATGTTGCCGCCGGCACGGTAACAGGGCCAACCGCTGCGGTAATACCAGCAGCGCGTATCCTGCGAAACATTGCCGCCGATGGTTCCCTGGTTGCGGATCTGCGGTGATGCCACAAATTCCGCCGCCTGTGCCAGCAGATCATACTTCTGCTTAATGATGGGATGATTCACCACCTCGGTGAGCGTGGTCATGGCTCCGATTTCGATACCCTCGCTGCCCTTATTGCCAGAAGGCCGAACTCCGCGCAGTTCGTCGATTCCGCTCAGATCGACAACAGCCTTCGGCTTCTTGATTCGATCCTTCAGCCAGTCCAGGCTGTCGAGTCCTCCGGCCAGCACCCAGGCATCGGATCCGTGCTGCTCGAGAAGTTTCAGCGCGTCGGCGACGGAAGTCGGCTGAAACAATTCGAAAGCGGCCATTACGTCTCGTATGACAGCCATAACTCTCCTTCAAATCCCGATCAAATATCGTCCATTAAATGTGGGCCATGAGCGGATGCTGCATCGGCCGGCCCGCTTCGAGCGAGGTCAGAATCGTGTCGGCGTTCACGGGAGCACGCTGGAAAATCTCGTCTCCCAACGCATCCGATAGGGCATTTAAGATCGAAGCGCACCCGCCTCCAACCGGAGGCTCGCCGACACCGCGAGCGCCGACCGGCGTCTCAGGGTCCGGTATATCCAGCGCAGTCCACCGCATGTCGACGGGTACATCGAGAATCGTCGGCGGTTTACTTTGGTAGAAGCGCTTGGAGAGCATCGAGCCGTAGCGCGGATCGAACACCCATTTCTGGCCAATCGCATGGCCGATGCCGAGCGTCGAACGGCCGAGCACCTGTCCGCCGAGCGCCCGGGGGTGGATCACCGTTCCGACATCGGCGGAAGCGAGGAAATCGACGATGTGGTATTTGCCGGTTTCGACATCGACCTCAACCTCGGCGAAACTGGCGACATAAGAATACGTCGAGCCATCGCGCGGGTAGTTGTCCTTGGCGGCCACCACCAGGCCCTGTCCGGCCAATGCCGCGACCGACTCCTTGGTCAATTTGTGAACATCGGTGGGCGCCTCATGGCCATCGTAGACGCCCCCCAGTTCAGTCGCGTGTTTCGCCGCTTGCGCCAAGGTCATGCCGGCGCCACCGCCTTTGCGGAAAACACGTTCATTCGCTACCACGTACTGTTCTGGCTTGCCGCCGAGTTTCTTCGCTGCGATCTCCTGAAGCTTCTGCCTGGCCGCCATCGCCGTAGCATACGCTGCCCGCGTCATGGCGTGAGTTGTCTGACTTCCGCCGGACACGCAGGTGAACGGAAGGTCCCTGGATGTATTGCCCCAGACTACGTCGCATTTTTCCCACGGCACGCCGAGAACTTCTGCCCCCGCGCGATGTACGTCCATCACCGACTCGGTTCCAAGGTTGCCGATTCCAGACTGGAAAGAGATCCTGCCATCCGGCTTGATGACGAGAAGCCCGTCGAATCCGATCGTGCCGCCGACGTAGCAGCTCAACGAAACGCCAACGCCGCGAACTTTCGTCCCTATCCTCTTCGGCGTACGCGCGACCCGTTCGTTCCATTTGAATTGCTCCGCGCCACGGTCAAGTGCTTCCTTAAGGAATGCGCTAGTGGCATACTGGCGTTTCCCCTGCACTACTGGTCCCAACGGTGCTTTGCCCTCGGGACAGTTGACGCGGCGGATTGCCACCTGGTCAACTCCAAGCTTGCGCGCGGCTTTCGCGATGATGGGCTCGATAATGACAATCCCCTGCAGTCCGCCCGGGGAGCTTTGCGCACTGCGTGGTGGCGTGTTTGTCAGCACCGTCAACCCGCGCCAGCGCATGGCTTGAGGCTGATATAACAGCGAGACGATGCGTCCCGATGAAGGAGCATCACCCACTGCGTCGTAGGGACCGTTGTCGCAAATAACAAACATATCGAGGGCCGTGATCCGTCCCTCTTTTGAGAAGCCGACTTTCATCCGTCCTTGAAAGCTGGGACGGGCGCGCCCGATAAAGGTTTCCTCCTCGCGGCTGATACGCATCATCACCGGAGCATTCGTTTTCTTCGCCAGCAGCGCCGGGATGATCATGGTCACGCCGCCGGTGATCTTGCTGCCAAATCCGCCGCCGGTGTATTCGCTGATGAAAACAATTTTGTCGGGACTAATGTTCAACCATCGTGCGATCGCAGGCAGCGTTTGCGCGGTGCTTTGCGTGCCCGTGTAAATGTAGACCTTGCCGTTTTGCCAGTAGGCCATGGCGCTGCGGGTCTCAAGCGTCTGATGGCTGGTGTCGGGAGTGACGAACGTTTCGTCAAGCACCAGCGCCGCATTCTTGAAGCCTGAATCGAGGTCGCCATACGTCCACTCGTCGGGACTCTTTCCCATCGGAAGACGGCCGTGCTTTTCCTCCTCGAAGTCAGCCTTGGTCCATTTGAGTTCCGTGACTGCCGATGTGCCCGGACCTTGAGAACCGGCTGCGGCCGGCCTGGTCCAGACGTTGCCATCGGTTCGCGGGTTGGGACCACCCGGCCGCAAAGTTTCAAGCGGATCGGTCACGAAGGGAAGCGGTTCAAAATCGATTTGGATTTTCTCGATGGCTTCCGCGGCGGTGAGTTCATCGACTGCGGCCACGGCAAGCACCGGTTCGCCCTGATAAACCGGCTCCATGGTAAGACCGCGCTCGCCCCACTTGCTGGCCTTGATCACCGTGCCATTATCGGTTAGCGTATCGGCTGGCGCGGGAAGATCGTCCGCTGTGAGAATGGCTTTTACGCCGGGCATGGCAAGCGCTGCTTTCGCATCGATGCGCTTGACCCGCGCATGCGGCATTGGACTGAGCAGCAATTTGCAGAACAGCATGCCTTCCGCGCGAAAGTCCTCAGCGTACTTTGCATTGCCCGTGACTTTCGCGTAGAGGTCAGGGGTCTCGTAGTTCTTGCCAATCAGTTTGTACCCAGCGCCGTAGGTGCGCTCGACAGTCCTGGTGGCGTCGACGGAGTTTTTCTTATCCACGAGTTGCTTATCGTTAGCCAAGCGACGACCTCCGCATATTCTCGGCCCCGCGAATCAACGCCGTCAGAATCTTGTCGTAATCCTGGCAGCGGCACAGATTCCCAGAGACACCGCGCGCCAGCTCCAGGCGCGTGGGATTGGGATTCGTTTTCAAAAATCCGACTGCGGTCATAATGAAGCCGGGCATGCAGAACGCGCACTGAAATCCTTGCTCGTCGATGACACCCTGCTGTACCGGATGCAGGGTTCCGTCGTCGGCTGCCAGACCTTCGATCGTCAAAACCTTCCGGCCGCGCACCGTGTGAGTGAGTACCGAACACGAATAGTGTGGAATGTCGTCGATAAGAACGCTGCAGGATCCGCATTCAGCCCGGTCGCAGCCGAGCTTGGTGCCGGTCAGTCCCAGCTTGTAACGCAGCGTCCAGGCCAAAGTCTCTTGCTTCATCACATCGACGCGCCGTTGCTGACCGTTAACGTTGAGCGTGATCAGGCGCTCGCCCACGCCGGCAGGCAACGGCTGGCCTTGCAGAATCGAGGAAGCACGAAAAAGATAACTTGCGGAGGAGACGGCCACACCGCTGGTGATCACGCCTTTAATGAAGTTGCGCCGGGAGACAGCTTTCCACACGCCTTCGTCCGGCACGTGTGGAATTGCCTTTGAACTTGCCTGTTCGGTCATGCTCGGGCACCTTTTATCTGCTTATCTGCGCAGCCGCTGGCCGAGTCTTGCGCCTAAACATCCATCCGGCGCCGCACACTCAACCAGTTGGATTATTAGAAAGAACACCCGGATTCGGAAATTTCCGGTGCAAAGAGTATAAGTGCGCCGCTTGTCGGCGCGAACTTCATAGACGCCGCAATTCAGCCCGATGGGCAAACAGAAAGTTATTCCTCGGTCGGATTCGAGGAAGTTTAAACCTCAGGGCCGCTAGAATTCGGGGATATTGTCACAGGCGTGTTCATGCCGGTGCTTGCAAAACACTCAAAGCGTTCTGGCTCATCGACTGCATTTCGGTTGGCGTTGATCGCATGCAGCGGAACTGTGAGCCGATACGAAAGCAAGTGGAAGCCTGGCAGAGAAGTAAATTGACGGACGTCACGGCCAAGGTGGTCATTTACGAGGGGTTCATCGCGGGCAAACTGGAGGCTCCCAAACACGCCGAGGCGGCGCACAGTGCAAATCCGATCAGAAACATTGCGGAAGGTTGCATATCTGTTTCCTCCGAGTCGCTGACCTGGCAGAGTGCCGATAGAGGCACAGGCCGGCTGCCCATTCACAGCGCGCTCATTTCTCCGACGTCAGGGCTTTGAGATAGCGATAGTAGAACTGCACCCCAGTTTCGAATGATTGGAGCGGTAAACGCTCGTCCTTTCCATGTGCGCGGATGTCATTGTTGTCAAGGGCGACCCCTTGTATCCCAAACGCAGGCATGCCGGCAGCGTAGGCGTACCTGCTATCGGAAGCCCCGATGGCCATGTTGGGGACCACGGGCATTCCCGGCCAGAACTCGGCCGAAACCTCGCGCAGCGGCTTCATGACGTCTTCCCTCAGTGCTACCGGCGGCAGTTGCTGTTCGTTGGGCGCGCTCGGCGCGATGGATCCGTCGAGCTGCACATAGCCCACCGTCACTTTGGGATCGGCCACGATCTTGACCAATTCCTGCCGTATCTCCTCCCGCGAGTGCCCCGGGAAGATGCGGCAATTGACGTTCGCCGTGGCCGTCTGCGGCAAGGCGTTGTTGGCGTGTCCCGCGGCCAGGCGCGTGGCCACGCAGGTAGTCCGCATCGTGGAGTTCAGAATGGGGTCGTCGGCCGAAAGTCTGGCGATCGCCTGCGGGTCCGGCGGATCGTTCAGAGATGCCTTCACCAGAGCGGCCTTCTCCGGCGGATAGGTCTTAGCCAGTCCTGCCAGTTCGGCGCGCGTCACTGCGTTCAGTTCGAAGGGAAAAGTGTAGTGCTCCAGGCGCCCTAGAGCGTCCGCCAGGTGATAGATCGCGTTGTCGGCGGTGGGCATCGAGCTGTGCCCGCCGGGATTCAGGCTGCTCAACTGGTAATCGGCGTACAACTTCTCGGTCGCATCGACAGTGAAACCCAGCAGCTTGTCGTTTTCCGCAACGACACCGCCGCCATCGTGGTTGAGCACGAACTCGGCGTCCACCAGGTCACGATGATTCTTGACCAGCCAGTCCACTCCATTGAAGGCGCCGCCCTCTTCGTCCGCCGTCAGCGCCAGAATAATGTCGCGGTCGGGCTTATAACCTTCCTGCTTCATCCGTATCAGCGTGGCCATCATGATCGCGTCGCCGTCTTTCATGTCCTGTGTGCCGCGTCCGTAGTAGTAGCCGTCCTTCTCTATGAACTGAAAGGGATCGGTCGTCCAATCGCTGCGTCTGGCTTCCACCACGTCCAGGTGCCCGATGAGCAGCACGGGCTTGTGCGCGCCTGTTCCGTGCAGCCGAGCGATCATGTTGCCCTTGCGCGGATTCGGACCCATCACCACCACGTCCTCGGCTGGGAAGCCCGCGTCGCGCAGACGCTTGGCCATCGCTTCCGCCGCAACGGTCGTGCTGCCCACCGAGTCTGTGGTGTTGATCTCGATTAGCTGCTTGAACATGTCGGTTGCCAGCTTGATGCCCTCGACATCGGCTCGAGTCGGCGACACAGGCTGGGCATTAGCCGTGACGGCCAGCGCTAGTGCGGCAGTTACGACCATGACGGGACAAAGGGCACTCTTGCCTAAGTAACACATTCGTTATCGCTCGTTCTGACCTGGAATTTGCCGGATAGTCGGTGGTTCTGGCGTTGGGCCCGTCGCCGGAGATCCTCGCTCTTCGTATCCAAGCGGCGGCTACCGGCAATCCGATCACATGGATCCAGAAATCACGAGCAGCTTGAGCGCATTTCAAAAGAAAGGGCGGAGCATCATTATCGATCCACCGACGGTTTCGCCCCGCTCCTCCAATTCCCTCACTTCACGAAGGCGCCTTCGGAGCGCACGATCACCAATTTGCCTGCGTGGTTCTCGAGGAGATCCATCCAAACACCCTCACCGCTAATGTCTTTTCCGTCCCAGATCCTCTTTTCGGTGACACTGCCATGGCCTACGGCAACATTGCCGAGCACCTGCACGTCCATAGGTCCAAGTTCATATGACACGAGTTTGTTCTTGCCGGATTTAAAATCTTGTAGAACTCTCTCCTTAGTGAGCATCTTGCCGGAGGATGTGATAGTTGCCCAATCGTCGGCGTAGATCTGATTGAGCTTGTCGATATCGACGGCCACCATTGCATCTCCCAATTCCCGTTCGATTTGCTTGACAGCGGCGAGATCGGTCGGATCATTGAGTGGCGCAGGGGCGCTCCCGCCCTTGCCCGCTGCCGCCGCTTCCCTGATGCTAACACTTGCCCACCATACTAAAGCTGAGAACAACAACAATACTGCGAACCACTGGCTGCTGAAAACGCTCTTTTTCATTATGTTGCCTTCCTAGGAGACCTCAGCGGTGTTGCCACACCCGCAGTATGCGAGAGGCGCAAGCCGCTGTCCATGACCTCCAAGGTCATGGAGAAAAGGTTGCTTTGACCGTTCAGATGCTAAAGCGCTCCGTCAGTCAAGCGATTCAGTAGAGTGCGCGTGGCTTCATCGGCAGGGAAAAAACTTTCAATGCGGAGTTCCTGCAGGGCAACATCCTGCGGCGTACCGAAGGCAGTAAGCGCAGAAAACAGGCGCAGCGTTGAGTTGTTCCATCTGTAGTTGATAGTCACGAATGGAGGAGGACCGCCACTGAAATCGGGCATGCGCCAGCGGTTCGGCACGTCCGGATAGGCGAGTAACTCCTCGAGGAAACGCTTCATCGTCTCGTCCGACGGGTTGGCAGCAGCTTCATGATGCACCCGGCGAATGATGCGTGCGGCGACCACTTCCCAGTTTTCGATGAAGGGCCGTAGCCCATGTGGTTGGAATACCAGGCGGACTCCGTTGTGAGGCGCCCCAGAATCGCAGCCGGGAAAGAGGGCAAGAAAGCGCTTTGCACCAGCATTCATCCTCAGGGTGTTCCAATACCGGTCCACAACCAGTACGGGAGACGGCTCAAGTTGTGTCATGAGAAGCTCCACGGCGCGCCGCGCCACCTCTAGCGCTGGTGCGTCGAGACTGGTGTGACGGTACAAGGGCGCGTAGCCGGCCGCGAGCAGCAGGGAATTGCGCTCACGCAGCGGAACCTGTAACGCCTCGGCAAGGCGCAGGACCATTTCCCGGCTCGGCTGTGCGCGGCCGGTCTCGACGCAGCTGAGATGACGCGTTGAGATGTCCGCATCGAGCGCCAGATTTAGTTGGCTGACGCGTCGAACAGTCCGCCAGTGACGCAGCAGGGCTCCAAACTTCAAATTAGGCCTTGTAGCGTGAGGCACACGAAGCCGAGAACTCACGATACGATTATAAGAGAGTCTTGCTCCGGCGATCAGAAACAGGCTTCCCGAGACAGACGCATTCTGGGAGTTCGTCCTGCATCTGCTGCTGAATTCCGGCAAGCCGGAAGTTAAGCACGGAGAGCAAGGCCTGGAATTGGAGAAGAGGAAGGCAACTGACGAGCCCTGCTGTGGCGAGGGTGAATCGATTATTCGAAGGATAAGAGGTTCTGTAGCCTTACTTCGCGCTGTAGCCGCAAACCGCGGGCGGTGGTGGCTCCATGGTTTCCTTCTTCAGGCAGGCTGCTCTGCATTTATCCGCGGTGGTGGTACGATCCCATATGAAAAGAATCAGCGCCTTCCTACGGCTTCTCAGCGCGCTTCTGCTCGCCTCGCTGGCATTCCAAGCCTGCAACGCAGTCAATCCCTTGTGCGGGAGCGCTCGGCCCGCCCCGATCATTGGATCTCTTTCTGCCAGCACGATTACTTTCGCGGAGGTGCAGCAGGGCCTTGTTCTCTCTGTGTATGGCAGTCAGTTTGTTTCGTCTTCTGTCGTAGTCATCAACGCGACGAAGCTAAGCACTCTGGTCACAAGCAGTACGCAGTTGCAGGTCACGCTCACTACTGCCGTGATCGCCGCCCCTGGAACCGCGAGTGTGACCGTCGATACTCCCAGCGGCAACTCGGGGGATTTGGGCTGCAGCAGCGGGGGCACCAGTAGTGCGCTCGTCCTGACGACAACTTAGCGGGAAAGACCTCCTCAGAGCTCTAGGACCTTGAAGACTAGTTGGTCATCACCCCAAGATCCATCCCAGCCGAAATTTTTGCTTGGGGCTTGCGGGGCTGAATGGCGCGTCAACTTGGGGCAGGCGGCAGGCAGTTGAAAAAAATTCAGTGCAATACGGACTCTTTGGCGGTACACATAGCTATGATCTTCCCGCGTCCCGCCGTAATGCTCACTCGCAGCCGCAAGTTTGGCCAAGATCCAGAGACCAGATGGGCGAATTGCGCCTTCAAGGCGATTCAAGCGTGCATCGCTTTGCTTGTGCTGTCGTCGCTGGTGCATCCATCGCGGGTCTTCGCGGCGAATCCTGACCTGGAGACGGTTCTGACTGGTTCCCGACAGCGTATTGAGAAATTGGACTACCGCTTGACTGGGCGACTCACACGCGTAGAAGGCAACGAGAAGCGCACAAGCTACAAGTTTGCCGCCAAGGCCCATTGGTTTCCTGATGGTCTGCGTTTCTTATGCGAGATCTCGGGGCCTGGCTCACAGAAGACCCGCCTTCTTCTGCAAATGAGCGTGAGTGGGCACGTGACCATCGAGAAAATACTTCCGGGTGAGAAGGCCGCCAGTGTGTTGCCGTTCGAACGCTGGAACGACCCAATAGTAGGAACAGACTTTTCCTATGAAGATATGGTAGAGAGCCAGTTCTTCTGGAAAAATCAGAGACTCCTGGCACCGGAAAAGTATGGCGCAAGGGATTGCTTTGTCCTTAAGAGCATGTCCGGCGCTCAGGATCGGTCTTACTATGATTCGGTAACATCGTGGATTGACCACGACATTTTGTACCCTGTGCATGTGGTTAAGACGCTCCACAGGACGGGGCAGCAGAAGGAATTTGTTTACTACGGGCTGCGGCAGGTCAGCGGCGTTTGGTCTGCATCGCAGATAGAGGCAAAGCTCCAAGGCCAGCCCGGTTCCTCGATTCTTGTAATCGAGGCGGGCTCAGCAAAGGCAAATCTTGGACGCAAGGACTTTGATCTCAGCCCGTCCGGCGCTCAACAGGAGAAAGTGAAATAAGTCGCATCGCTTAGATTGTGCCGTTGCGAAAAACTGTGCTCTTGCTGAAGCGTCCACAGCGCTCGCCGTTATGTAGCAGCTATTTTTCAGACGTTTCCGTCGCCCCATACAAGCCAAAGGGCCACCAATTCCAGTCGCCGGCAAGTTGTAATAGTGCAGGCCCGACGACCATCCGCACGGCTGTAGCATCAATGAACACTGCCACGGCGAGCGTAAAGCCCAGCATTTGGACGACCAGATAGCTTCCCACGGTGAATGCGGTGAAGACGGCAATCATAATTGCCGCGGCACTCGTGATGAGCCCGGCCGTCCGCGCCAGGCCCTCGATCAGCGCTGATCTCTCACATAGACCGCGGCGCCGTTCTTCGAGAACTCGGGCGACCAGGAAGACCTCATAGTCCATGCTCAATCCAAAGACGATGGCAAATGAGAGAATCGGCACGATCGGGTATACGCTGCCGGTCGGTCCTTCGAGCCCAAAGAGTTTGCTACCGTGGCCATCCTGAAAGACGACAACTAGCGCACCGAATGAAGCGCCAACCGAGAGCAGGTTAAGCAGAATTGCTTTGACAGCCGCAAATAAAGAACGTAACCCGATAAGGAGCGCCAGCAAGCTCCCCAATATGACGCCAAGGACCACCTTCGGCAATCGCTCTTTTACTACAGAGTCATAATCTGCTTCGAGTGCGGGAACGCCGCCGACGCGCAGCACAGCGCCAGGCACGCCGGTTATCGCCGCAACATCAGAGGAACGCACGTCTCGTACCCATTGCACCTGCGCGTTGGGAGAAAGAGCGGCGGTGGGCAGCAACTCAATCAAGGTAGCTTGGCCATCGCTGCGGAGAAAACTCTTGCGGATTGACTCGGGCACATCGTGGACGGCATCCGCAGTGTCAGACATTCCCGTGAGGGTCGGAAGTGATACGACCTCTTCCGCTCTAGTATCCCTCTGGAAGCGCTCCGTCAAGTGACTGACAGCAAGCCAGCCAGCCGGCGAGAGCGGCGGAGACTGCGGCGGCAACTCCAGAACTACTCGGAGGGACTGCACAATGCCCGACCGCCCCATGCCCTGAAGCGTGTGCAGCGCTTGCACCGACTCGGCTGCGGCCGGGAGCGAGTCATGGTCAGGAATGCCCGGAGAGATTCTCCGTGCCTGGAACGTAAGAATCAGTAGCGGAATCCCGGCGACAAGCAAAGCTGTCCAGGGCCGGCGGGTTACGATGCCGCCCCACCGCACCCACCTCTCACTGGCCGCGCATAGGTCCCGCGTGTTTGAGCGTTTGTCTGGAACACTCACTCTTGCGACGTTGATGCGATGCCCTAGCAGACTAAGCGCCCAAGGCAGAACGGATATACACAACATGACACTCAAAGCGGTCACCAGCAGGCCAGCTATCCCGATGGAGCGCAGCTCGCTGATGGGCACAATCAGGAGCGCCGAAAATCCGATTGCAACTGTCGTAGCCGAGATGATCAGCGTCCGCCCCGCTTGCCTGGCAGCAATATCGGCAGCAGGACCGGGATCATATCCTTCGGCCAATGCCTCGCGAAACCGGCTCACCATCAGCAATGCGTAGTCGATGCCCAAGCCAAGACCGAGCATCGTTGCCAGATTCTGTACCAGAATCGACAGCTGGAGATAATGCGCCAGTAGCGCCGCCGCACCCAACGCCATGGAGATGGAGAGCAGTCCGACTCCCAGCGGCAGTAGCGCGGCTACAAGACTGCCGAAAGCCAGCACCAGCAGCACGAGAGTGACCGGCATCGCTCGTTCCTCGGCATGGGTGACATCGTCGGCGCTGACCTTGCGAAGATCGAAGTTCAATGGCGTTTGGCCCGTAATCTCCAGTTTGATATTGGGATATTGCGACCGAAGCTGACCTTCCATCCAGTCTGCTCTTGCCCGTAGTTTAGGGACCAACGCCTCCACAGTTTCATCGTGCGGCTCCAGCCCAACGATGATTAAGGTCCCGCCATTGCTCCCGGTGAACAGAGGATCTGGCCAATCCACACTTGAGACGGCCCCCGACACTCCTGCCACACTACGCAATGAAGTGGTTAAGAAGCCTAACGCATCTGCGCCTTTGGCGGAATCCGGATCGCTAATACCGCTAATCACCAGAATCAGACGGTCGGCGAACGGAGACTGGAAACGCTGCGCTAATTCCAGGTCAACTTTTTCGGATTCTCCGCCCCTGATGTGAACAACTGTCTCCAGGCGACGTTCGACTTTGTAGGAAAAGGGCAGGAGCGCAACCGCCATGACAAAGCCAGACATCGCCAACCAGAATCGGCGGCGACCGGCATCATGGGCAGTCTTCGAGCTTGGCATTACCATAATGGTTTTTGTCCGGCCGGCCAGGTTCTACTCGCGACGAACAAGGTGCCAATCGCCTGTCTCGACCCGCATGGCAGGTTTGCACAATGGTTTTGAGCCGATAGGCGATCTAAGCGAACATTGACAGTGCTTCGTGGACTCCTCAAAACTTGCTCAATGCGAAACCTCGCCATCATTCACACTGCAGGACTAATGTGAATCGATACCCCGCATCACTGGAGCCTCAGATCTGCAACAGACACCATAACGCTGCCAAAGCTGAAACCACGGGCTATGCGCGAGCATTTCGTCGTGCCTGCGATTTGCGGCAGAGATGTCGCTTGCGCTGAGTGGTCTAATATCCGGCGCTTCGAACATTTCCTGTAGCTGCCCGATCTCGTCAATGATGCGTTCAACGTCCATGCGTCACAATCATCTAAGAGAAGGTGCGGAGCAGTCAACCTGAAGCCGGAATTAGCGTGAAATCCCCCGCTTTGTGACCAGATAGACGGCAAAGCTCCCCAGCCAATGACCGCCCTCGTAATGCTCGCCTGTCACAGCCGCCAAACCAGCCCGCCTGTGCGCCTCGGCAGTCGCCATGATTGACGGGAGCCGCTTGTCGTTCTTCGGTAAACCAGCAGCGATTCCCTCCAGCATCCATGCTCGGCTGAGATTGAGTCCATCTAAGTGCGCCAGCTTCGGATCGCTTGGATCGGGCGACACAACGGGCTGCATCCAGTTACCAGTGCCCGACGTGGAAATTTGGGGCATGAATGTTCGGAGCCAGCGTGCAAACTCGTGGCTAGGCAGCACCCGGCGCATCAGGTCTGCTTCGCCGCTGCACGGCGATAGGAAATCTTCACCAGAGGGCTCATAGTCTAGCGGGCAGCTCTTGTCGCTAAGGTAGAACTGCTTGGCTTTGGAGATGACCAATTCGGCGAATTTCTGATCGCTGTTGCCGTGCGCATAATCGAGCATCAGTCCGAGCGCGAAAGCGGTCTGATCGTGTTCGCCGATCCGCACAGGGTGCGAGAGTTTGGGTAGCCAGTTGTTCAGTCGCTCCAGCGCGGCTTCCTCAAGCGGATGCAGATTAGCCGCCATCTCTTTAGCCTGTGGATCATCCCACTCGCGTAATTCCGCAACCAGTTGAAGGAGCCATGCCAGCCCATACGGACGCTCAAAACTGGCTCGTCCCTCTCCTCGGAGGTATGCAGCCTCCTGTGTGATGTTTTCTGCGGTGAGACTTTGCCGCACTGCTTCGCGAGCAGCCGAAACAAACGGGGCGTCCGGAAACGTCCTGACCAAGCGAACGAGGAGCCAATGCCCGTGCACAGACGAATGCCAGTCATAGCAGCCATAAAAGGCAGGGGTTAATTTCCGTGGTGAGGCCGCATCTGCATCGCTATTCAACGTGTGGCTAATGTGATTTGGGTACTCTTTGTGGACGCAAGCGAGTGCGAGATTCGCAAACCGGTGAGCCGCTCTGATGTCGAACTCCTCCCCTGCATTTTGGGCGGCAGCACTCATCGTGAAGAGCAAGAGCATGGCGACGAAGGTCAATTTCATTGACTACTACTTTAGTCGAGACGGTGGAAGAGGAGAAGACGAGATTCAGGAACGTGGGCATAGTTCGTTCACTCACGGACTGGAAAAAATTGTGAAAATAACTCCCTTTGCAATCAATTCGCCTGTGGTATGGAATCACGGAATCAGTGCGATCTTCCCGTCTAGTCCGCCCTGTTTTCATTCGTCTTGTCATCTGCCGGACGAAAATTTCATTGCTTACCGGGACGATCTGTCGCTAGGGGTGGCTACCCCCTACCTAGGTAGGGTCCGGAAGTCTTCGAGCGACTGCCTCACCGAGGCAGAGGCACATCGTTTCTTGCTTAGAGTCATTGCTGGTCATATTCTTAACCTCACCAAGAAACGGGGGCGTTCTGGGGCCAGCAGTCAAGAAAAGAATCGAGAGATCCGATGCTCACACGACGAAGTTTTCTTGCCACCACAGCCTGCACTGTCGCTGCAACACGTCTTCACGTGCGCGGCCAAAGTAATATCCGGGTAGTCCTCAGCATCCCCAAGGAGACAAGTGGTCCTCGTATGCCGATCGACTTTGTCGGCCTGTCTTATGAGGTGCAGCAACTCGCGGATCCCAGTTTCTTTTCGGCGCAGAACAGCGGCTTGATTCACCAGTTCAAAGCACTCTCGTCAACTGGTGTTCTCCGCCTTGGCGGCAATACCAGCGAGTTCGCTTACTGGAAACCTAAGCCTGACTCTCCCGAACCGGAGCATCCACGAGTCCGTGAGGTGGCGGGCGAGCCGAAGGCTCAGTACTACGCGGTGAGGGTCGAGGCAGTCAGAAACCTGGCGGAGTTCCTCCAAGCCACAGGTTGGACTTGCGTGTACGGGATCGGGATGGGTACGAATACACCTGCACGTGCCGCCGAGGAAGCGGTCTTCGTAGCCGAGACGCTGGGCGACCGCCTCCAGTATTTCCAGATCGGAAACGAGGCGGAT
>Ga0185299_10004289_pt1 | contig 17435 bp, 14 predicted proteins | sample PaiPotPPA55metaG_FD_128002 | JGI IMG/M metagenome (GOLD analysis project Ga0185299, IMG submission 128002) | Iron sulfur acid spring bacterial and archeal communities from Banff, Canada, to study Microbial Dark Matter (Phase II) - Paint Pots PPA... ...
AGCAGAAGGAGGTCCGGACAGTAGAAGTCGCTTGAACTTGGTTGCAGGTAGGCTTACAGTGCCGAACATCGAGAGTCGCTGCAATCAACTAAAACTCGGACATCCTCAGCTATTTTACCTTTGTCGGTATCTGCCGGCTTCGCATCTAAGCAACTACTCGAAGCCAATCGGTTAACTCCCGATAAGTCGCACCGCAAACTCGCTTCTTCCGCAGTCCATAGCCTCGCAAAAACTTCCTCCTCGGTACATACTGTTACGCTTTTCCTCTTCCTAAGGAGCCGATGATGCTGAAACGGCGCAGTCTCCTGACCGTTGCTTTGATTCTTGTGTTGCCTTCTTTCGCGCAAGCCCAGGAAAAAGTAAAAAGCGGGCATGTGCCCACACCAAGCGAGTTTCTCGGCTTCGAAGTCGGCGCTGATCGCAAACTCGCCGACTACCGCCAGATCGCTTCCTACTTCAAAGCCCTCGCCGCCGCTTCAAATCGCGTTGAACTCGAAAGGCTCGGCAAGACCACCCTCGGCGAAGACATGTTCATGGCCGTCATCTCCACCGAAGAAAACCTGCACAATAAAGCAAAATACAAAGAAATCGCGCACAAGCTCGCCGACCCTCGCGGCCTTACTTCTCAGCAAATCGATGCCCTCGCCCGCGATGGCAAGACCATCCTCCTCCTGACCTGCAACATTCACTCCACGGAAATCGGCTCCAGCCAGATGTCCATGGAATGGGCGTACAATCTCGCGACCTCGCAAGATCCGGAAATCCTCCGCCGCCTCAACGACTCCATCGTCCTCCTCGTCCCCTCTCTCAATCCTGACGGCGAAATCATGGTCACCGAGTGGTATAGAAAATATCTCGGCACCAAGTACGAAGGTGGCCAGATGCCCTACCTCTATCATCACTACGTCGGCCACGACGACAACCGCGACTGGTTCATGCTCACGCAAATCGAAACCAAAAACGTGAACCACATGGTCTACCACGAATGGTTTCCGCAATTCTGGCTCGACGAACACCAAATGGGCGAAAACGGTCCGCGCATCTACATTCCGCCCAACGCCGATCCCGTCGCCAAACTGGTCAACCCACTCGTTCATCGCGGCAACAACCTCATGGGCGCGGACATGGGCTGGCGCCTTGAAGAAGCAGGGAAGTCCGGTGTGATTTTTGGATATTCGTTCGACGCTTACTGGCCCGGCGGCACGCGCAACACCGGCTGGTGGAAAAACATGTACGGAGTTCTCACGGAAGTTGCCTCCGCACGCATCGCCACCCCCGTCGAAATCGAATCCACCGAGCTTCAAGGCGGCGGCAAGGGTCTGACCACCTACGAGCAGCAAATCAATTTTCCAAACCCGTGGCCCGGCGGTGTATGGCGTCTCCGCGACATCATGGACTACGAACTTCTCGTCTCCGGCGCCGCCCTCGAAACCGTCAGCAAGTATCGCCAGGAACTTCTCCGCGGTGTCGCCACCATGGCCACGCAAGCTGTCCAGACTGCCGACCCCACTGTCTACTGGCGCATTCCCCTCGATGGCCAGCGCGATCCTGTTACCGCAACACGTCTCGTCGCGCTGCTCCTTGAACATAGAGTCGAAGTCCGTTGGCACGCCGATAAAAAACTTTTTCTCATCCCCACTTCGCAACCCTATGGCCGTTTCGTCGACGAAATGATGGGCATCCAACGTTATCCTGAAGTCAGGCCCGCCGCCAATAGCGGCATTCTCGAGCCCTACGACGTTGCTGCGTGGTCGCTCCCGCTAATGATGGGCGTCAAAGCAGAAAGGGTCGCCATCACCCCTGACGTCCAAAATTCTTCACTGAAACTTGAAACGGTCACGTGGCCCACCGGCGGCCTGAGTGGGCAAGCAAAGTTCTACTCTGTGGTCGATCACCAGAACAATGTCTTCGCTCTCATCAATGCGATGCAGAAGGCCGGTGCCGATGTTTATTTCCACTCGCTGCCTAACTTTCAACCGCCAACGATAATCTTTGCAGCCCATCCTCAGCTTGCGGCCAATGCAGAAAAACTTCACCTATCGCTGGAGGCCCTGCTAGGCGAGACGCCGCCCATGCAAGCCGTTCCGCTCAAACAACCCCGCGTTGCCCTTTACAAACCCTACATCCCCTCGCATGACGAAGGCTGGACCCGCTTTCTCCTCGAACAATACGGCTTCAAACTAAAAAATATCGAGAACAAGGAAGTTAAAGCAGGCAATCTGAACAATTCCTACGACGTGATCATCCTGCCCGACTCCTCTCGCGAAATCATCGTCGATGGCAAACAAAGCCGCGGGGGCTACTTCGAAGAATTCCCGCCCGAATACGCCGGTGGCATCGGCAAGGAAGGCTTGCATGCCCTCCGCGATTTCGTCGACAAAGGCGGCACGCTCATCACGCTGGCCAACGCCTCCGACGTTATCTACGGCGAGGAATTTAATTTGCCCGTTCGCAACGCCCTAGCCAGCCCCAGCGCCACAGCAGGCCGCGCCGCCACCAGCACTTCCGACTTCAACATCCCCGGCTCTCTCTTGCGCGTTTATCTTGACACCAATCATCCCGTCGCCGCCGGCATGCCCCACGAAATCGCCGCCTTCGTCGACTCCCCGATCGCCTTCCAAACTTCCGCCCCGCCCCCCGACACCCAGCGCTCCGTAATCGCCTGGTATCCCGACGACGCCAAAGACATCCTCGTCTCCGGCTACGCCCACGGCGCCGAACGCCTCCAACGCAAAGCCGCCGCCGTGGCCTTCACTCGCGGCAAAGGCAAAATCGTAATGTTCGGCTTCCGCGTCCAACACCGCGCCCAAACCGAAGGCACCTTCCAACTCCTCTTCAACGCCATCTTCTGGGGAGCAATGTAAATTTCGGCAGGGAATTGTTGTTTTTGTAGGTGCCGGGCTTTGGCCGGCCCTTCTCTAGGTTGGAACCGCCATACAACGCAAACTGTCATCTCGAACCCGGCAAGAGATCTGCTATTTCTTTTTTTGCCATTCACCGCGCATCGAACTACCGTGCCACGCTCACCTGTCCTCGCACTCCCGCCAGCTCGTCATACTCCCGCCCTGAATGCGCCGGCAAAAGCACCCACAACGTATAAATCCCCAACGCCGTCCCAAACGGAAATCGTATCAGCGCCAAAAACGCCACCACTATCCCTAATATCCGCGCCCACGGCTGCCGCTCCGAAAGCCCCCAAGCCAACAAAAGATACACTCCCCCAAACAGTGCAAGAAAAACTCCCGCCGAAATAAGCCCGCCCATCAAAAACGGATTAAACTCAGCCCCGTCTCCGAACGGCCATCTCCCCGCTCCCATCCAGCCCCATCCATTCCGGAAAATCAATCGGTGGAAGATCAGCATCCCGCCCACTTCCATCAACCGCAAAATTCCATTTGCCAGCCAAAACCCAGCCACAATATGAATGTTCCGCCGTACCCGCCCCTCGCCCGCCGCGCGGCCGGACACTGCTCTCTGCATACTCGGCGTCGCCGGCCCCGCCATCAATTGCTTTCCACACGCGCTGCAATATCGAGTCCCGGAGTTGAACGGTCTCCCGCAGCCATCGCAGTACATATTTCTGCCCCCTTCGAATCTGCCTCTGACGAATACTACGTTCCCCACCCCAAAAAGTTCCGCGCTAGCCCGTGGCGGGGTGCCCGACCCTCGTTTTTTGAGGGTGGGTTTTACGCGCGAATCGCCCACGCTTAAACATCCTCTCGTTCCGCCCCTCGCTTGCCGCGGAAAAAGTACGCCCCCGCCCCAATCACAATCGCAAAAAAGAGCACCACTCCGGCCAACATCGCAAACGCTCCCGGGTCCACCCTCGCTCCCGCCACCGTACCAAACCTCGACGACCAAATCGCCGCGTAACCCAACGAGTCATGCGCCGCCGCACTCCCCGCCGGCGTCGTTGTCCACGGCGCAAAGCAACACAGAAAGCCCATTCCAATCAAGAACGAAAAAAACGTAACGCTAAAAAGAGTCTTCATAGAAACACAGTCTACACCCAGCGAACTACAAGAGTGGTATCCTCTCCCTGCGGCCGCCAACAAGACAAAGAATTCAGCGATCCCTATCGAACATCATGATTTTTACCAGATTTTCCTTTCTTGCGCTGGCTTCGACAATCGTTCCTATACACGTCGCCAATTCGCTTCCCATAGTTACCGGCGTCGCGCCCTCCGCCAATCCGCTAGTTCCCATGCCTCGCGTCCTGGCCGGGACTCAACAGTCCTCAGCGAATCTGATCCATGTAGAAATCGTCGGATTGCGCAGCAACAAGGGGCAGGTTCTTTGTGACCTTCACTCGTCGGCTGAAGGCTTCCCATTCCATTTACATCCTCCCAGCGCAACGCCTGGCACCAAATGTGTGCTAATCCGCACAGCGCTTATCACACCGTCATGCCAAGCTTCAGGGAAGCGGAAGCTCCCATAACAGGAATACAAGCGGGGACTACAGCTTGCACTGTATTCCGGCCTGAACAGCTTCCACGCATGATGATTGTTAGTTGAGCAAAGCCGATCAGGCCCCTGTAACAGGTTTTGAATTTCGGAGAAGAGACATGATGATGGCTAGAAAACGCGCATTAAAACTTTTGACCGTGTTGTGCTTAGCGACTACGCTGGCAGGCTTTGCGCCCCGCGCAAAGGCCGACGATGAAGATCCTCCGTCGCGCGTTGCGCGCTTGGCTTATGCGCAGGGCTCCGTTTCCTTTCAACCGGCGGGCACTCAGGATTGGGTCACCGCCGGCCTCAACCGCCCGGTGACCACCGGTGACAAACTCTGGGTGGACAATGATGGGCGCATTGAACTCCAGCTCGACCGTTCGCTGGTCCGCCTCTCAAACAACACCGGCTTTTCTTTCTTGAATCTGAGCGACCACGTTACCCAGATCCAATTGAGCGCGGGGACTCTTCTCGTTCGCGTACGCCGCCTCGACGAAAACGAAACCTACGAAATTGACACGCCCAACCTCGCCTTTTCCGTCCTACGCTCCGGCGTTTACCGCATCTCCGTGAACGAAGCGGGTGATTCCACCGCCATCAAGATTCGCAGCGGCGAAGGCGAAGTCACCGGCGGAGGTGCCGCTTACACCGTTCACGCCAACGATTACGACACGTTTAGTGGCACCGACCAGTTGAGCGCAAATTCCGAACCTTACCGCAACGACGAAGACCAGTTTGATAGCTGGGCTGCCAACCGCGACCGCCACTGGGAAAACTCACGCTCTGCCCGTTATGTTTCGCCGGACGTCGTCGGCTATGAGGACTTAGACGACCACGGCTCATGGCGCCAGACTCCCGACAACGGCAATGTCTGGTTTCCGCGCACCTCCGAGGCGAATTGGGCTCCTTATCACAACGGCCACTGGGACTACATCGAGCCTTGGGGATACACCTGGGTGGATGACGAGCCGTGGGGATTTGCGCCTTTCCATTACGGGCGTTGGGTGAACTATGAGGGCTCGTGGGGCTGGGTACCCGCCGCGCCGCAAGCCGAGGGCGTTGTTTATGTTCGTCCTGTCTATGCGCCTGCGTTGGTTGCCTGGGTCGGTGGCCCGCATTTCGCCATTGGCATTGGACTTGGGGGAGGAGACAGCTATGGGTCCGGCGTGAGCGTCGGATGGTTCCCTTTGGGACCGCGTGAGGTATACGTGCCGTCTTATCCCGTCAGCCGCAATTACGTAAATAACGTCAACGTATCGAACACCACCGTGAACACAACCGTTGTGAACAACTACTACAACACCACCGTCGTCAACAACAACGTGAACGTTACGAACGTGAAGTATGTCAACCAGAGCGTGCCAGGCGCGGTGGCCGCAACAACTCCGCAAGCATTCACCTCGGCGCAGCCCGTCGCAAGAAATGCCGTCAAAGTCGACCAGCGAGAAGTGGCCACCGCACCAGTCAGGGCTTTCACGCCACCGGCTGTCCCTGCAAAACAGGCAGTTCTCGGAACAGGAGCCCCCGCGGCGAAACCACCAGCCGCTGTGGAATCCCGCGTCGTCGTCGCGAAGGTAGCACCACCACCACCTCCTCCTCCCTTTGAAAAGCGCCAGCAAGCCATCAAAAGCAATGGCGGCAAACCGCTGTCAATCGCGCAAGTACAACAGATCCAGCCCGTTGCCGCGCGCGTGGTAGCTCCTGTAAAAATCGCACCGGCCGCCAAGCCTGTTGCCGTTGTCCCGCAATCCTCCCAGACGAACCGCCCTGGTCAGCCCCAGAATGCTCAGCCGCCGCAAACCACCCAACCGCCGCAAGCGAATCGTCCGGCCACAGCGACCAGCACTCCGCCGACAGCGGCGCCAAATACAAATCGTCCGCCCGACCGGCCCGCTGATCGGCCGGTGCCACCCAACACGGTCAAGACAGTCGAACCGAAGCCAGTGGAAACCAAGCCGGTAACTCCGAACACGGCACAGCCGACAAATCGTCCACCAGATCGCCCCGCCGACCGGCCGGTGCCACCCAACACGGTCAAGCCCGTTGAACCTAAGCCAGTCGAAACCAAGCCGGTAACTCCGAACACGGCACAGCCCACTTATCGTCCGCCAGATCGTCCCGCCGACCGGCCCGTGCCGCCCAACACGGTCAAGCCCACTGAACCTAAGCCAGTGGAAAGCAAGCCGGTAACTCCGAACACGGCACAGCCTTCCTATCGTCCGCCTGACCGTCCCGCGGATCGTCCGTTAAACCCGAACAACCCTTCTCAACCACCCCCTGGCAATCGACCTGGTACTCCTCCCGCAGTGCATCCGAACGAGGCTCCTCCTCCTCCACGGCCTGTGGTCCCTCCGTCCACGAACGCCCAGTTGGACGCCAAGCACCAGCAAGAAGTGGATCAGCTCCACGCCAAGCAGCTCCAGGAACGCCAGGCCATCCAACAGCAGCAAGAGCAGGAACACGCCGGGATCGCGCAGCAACAAGCCGACGCCGCCAAAAAACAGCAAATCGAGCTGCAACATCAGCAGCAAACCCAGCAACTGCTGCAAAAACACGCCGAAGAGCAGAAAGCGTTGCAGGAGAAACAACAGCAGGAACGCCAGAACCAAGCCAAGCCAAAAAAGGAAAATCCTCCTCCGCCGCCCAAGCCCTAGAATCGCGGGGCGTTCGGCGAAGCATCGCACAGCCCGCGCGGATAGGGCATCCGTCTATGACGTCGTCGGCTCTGTCATGAGACACGAAGAGTGACCCAAGCTGATGAAGTTTATTGGTGAACACTCGTCAACGGTCAAGCCAGCCTTGTCGGACGTGCTCCGGTGTCCTCGATGCGGAGGCCAGCTGTCGCTGGCGCACGATCTGGTCCGAAACATGCGGTTCAATGAAGCAGCAGCGACAGATACTGGCGCAACTCAAGGAATCTGCCGAGCCTCGGCCGCTTGATCCGACACTACCCCTGCAACTCGCCCTGACAGCAGAGAGAACTTCAGCCCTATTTCAATCGGACGATACCGAGTGGTGGGAGGACGCTCGCTCAGGCGACCTAGTGCAGGCTGGTTTGAAGGCCGTCGCCCGATGGATGACCACCAGCCTGTAATCGAATTGCCCACCGGCCACTGAGAACCAGATGTCCGGCAACGGCGTTTACACACCCTTTTCGCAACTGTGTTACGGTCACATTCTTCGCAACTGCATCGAGGACAACACAACGCAACCGCGTCGTAACATTTACCGCGGCTAATCCGTGGATGGCCTGATTGCGGGGCCGAGAAGTCGCCCGAAGCCCCGTCGCTGCTGAAGCAACTTGCGAACTTTCTCAGGAAGAACAACCTGCGGACTCTCGCTAATCTTTTCGGGCGCAACAGTTGCTGGACTTTGGATTACGAGCGCGGTCCTCTTTGCAGCCGTGGCGCTCTCGGCAGAGTCCTCACAGGTATTCTCCTCTGAGTCTTCGCGGTCACACGGGGTCGCCAAAAAAGCGCGTAGTTCACCGGTGCTTTTCTTGACCGCCACCCCGACGATCTCTCCGCGAGAATTGATGGCTGACGAATCCACCATCTGCAGGGGCGAGTCAGCCGGAACGAGCGTGTTAAGGTCTGTCATCACGCCGTCTTCCCAAAGGAAAGCACGGGCTGTTACGCAGTTCTGGTCCGTGCACGACTGGCCGACCAATTGACCTCTGTCGTTAATAGCGTTGCCGGAGCTCGAAGCGTCACCAGGAAGGGAACCGAGCCCCCGCACAACACCATGATGCCAAAGGAAGGTTTCCACATTCGGTCCATTAAGCATGAACGCAACTCCGACCACTTGACCCTCGTTGTTGATGTCAGCTGGCATCAGTGGTAATCCTCCGAGGGTGCCCAAGTCAGTCAGAGTGCCGGGTCGCCAGAGCAACGCGTGACCTGGTACAAACTGGCAATCAAACGACACACCGACCGCGTCGCCTTCGCCGTTGATCGCCGCTGCGAGCCCGTCCAGGTCTCCCAAGAACGTCGGGAGTTCTTGGACCTTACCCTTGTTCCAGATAACGGGCTCGAAGTGGAGGACTTGAGGGTTTGACCCCTGGCAACTTGGGTCTGGCGTGGAATTCTCAGCATACCCCACTACTTGGCCTCGATTGTTGATGCCTGTGGCCTGGCCGTTATTGCCGCCAAGAGTCGGCAGCGGAGTCATCACGCCGTCTTGCCAAATAAAAGGCAGGCATATAAGGGAGTCGCCGCAAAAATTCTCTCCCAGCGGGTCTGGACCAGAAGTCTCCGAATACCCCGCAACTTCGTCCCTTTCATTGATCCCTACAGCTAGGCTGAACGGCAACGTGTCGCTCCCTGCCAGTGTGCCAAGGTCGATCATCTTTCCCTTTTGCCATAGGAAAGCGTGGAAGGACGTGTCGTTTGCCGTAGACGCGATGCCGACCACCGAGCCGTTATTGTTGAGGCCGAAGCCCTGGCTATATGTCCCGCCCAGCGTGCCGAGGTCAATCACTGTGTAGCGGTGTTCTCTCTTTACTTCCTGCTGTTCTTGTGGCGGCCAGTTGGACGGGAATCGCCAGCACGGCAAGTAAAATCGACGTAGTAAACCACAGTAATATTCTGGATTTCATCGTTGCCTCGTCTGTGAGGGCTGCGGCCCCGAAAAAGGTCGTTTCAGTCGGGCCATCGACGTACGCGAAAGTGGTGCGTACAACCTAGACCGAGACATTGTGCTTTTGGTGGGTACCTGTCAAGGGGAATCGCAAGGATGTATAGCCCCAAGTGGACGGTATGTTTGAATGAATGAGTCGATGGAGGAGCGCTTGGTGTAAGAAAAGCTGAACTCAGCGACGGCGCTGATTCAGAAACAACCAAGGAGGCTCCTCTATGCAGAGTATGAATTACACCGGGCTCGATGTTCACAAGAAAACGATCCAGCTACTGCGTGAAGGACGGCAGCGGCCGTATCCACGCAGAAGGCACGATTCCCGCATCACGTTTGGATCTGGACCTGTGGATGAAAACGCTTCCGCAGCCGTGGACAGTGGCCATGGAAGTGACCATTTTCACTGCCTGAATCTACGACCATCTGCTTCCCCACGCTGCCGCGGTGAAGGTGGCGCATCCGCTGATGCTGCGAGCCATCGCCGCAGCCAAGAAAAAGAACGATCGCATCGACGCCCACAAGATTGATCGAGGCGGCGAAGATGGCGCCGCGAAACAGCCCGGACCTGGCGATGCTCTATGACCGGGAAAAACTGAAGGGCAACGCAAACCGCGCGACACTCGCCGTGGCACGGAAGCTCGTAGCGTACTTGGTTGCCGTGGATCGGCGCCAAAAAGAGTTCCTTACAGTAGAAAGAGAAAACCGCACCGCGCGTAACTCGGTGGTGAAAATATAAGGAGGATTTCTTCAGCACACAGCCCGCCAGGTCTTGCCGTTAACGCGCCTGGGCAACGGAGCTCAAGCTCCCGGGGCTCACTTCGATATGGTTCGAGACTGGCAGTAGATCACCAACTCAATCTTCTGTGGAGGCCCTGCGGGGCTGAGACAGTAAATGGATGTCTGCCGCGCACCAAATTCCCGTGCATCCTCATTTCTCTCATCAACTTACGCCCCATGCGCATGTCATTCGAATCAGTACTACATAAGAAATAACTTGACAAGTTATCACGTACGCGGTATCATATTCCATGAACTTTGGCTTCCACCCCCGCCCAGTCCCATCTTCTCTGCGTAACCTGCTTCCACCAGTCACGAGTCACCAGTCACAAGTCGCTAAGTCCCGTAGAATCCGCACTTACGAAAAACGCGCCCATAACCCGTTTAGAATCCGCACTTCCAAAACACAGGACTTAAAACCCTTTAGAATCCGCACTTACGAGAAAACCGGGGGTACCCCCCTTCTGTTGTTTACCTTTCAACTTTCGACCCTCGACCTCTTACCAGCTACCAGTCACCAGTCACAAATCACCAGTCACTCCGATGTGGCACAGGCTTCAGTCTATACGCTTCAACGGAAACAAGCTCGGCTCCGCCGGCGGCGTATCGGCGATGGCTTCCAACTCCGGGAATTGCACTCGCAGCGGCTCCGGCACTTTCACTTTCGAGCCTTTCAAAATGCTGATCAGTTGCAGCGCGTTGACCACTCCTTTTCCTTGATAGTGGTTGTTCGTAATGACGAACACCTCGCGCGACCGTTCCGCCACTTTCGCCACGCGCTTGGCCCACGGCGCAAGTTCTTCCGTGGAATAGAGATAGTTGTACCGTTCATGCGAAGGAACTGCGGGGTCGTCGGTGAACCAGGTGTCGTACCGCCTCCCATGCAGTCGCACATAGCCAATCGGAGAAGTTGTTTCCGCGGAGGGTTCAAGCGACCGCCCAATGATCGGCTGGTCGATGTTGCAAAATCCCGCGTTGCATTCTTCCAGCAACGCAAGAGTTTCCGGCGTCTGCCACGAAGCATGCCGCACTTCGACGACCAGCGGGTAATCAGCGAAACGCTTCAAGAGCGCCGTGAGATGAGCGACGGTCTCGCGCGTTCGATGAAACGAAAAAGGGAACTGCAGCAGCACCGCGCTGAGTTTTCCCGCGTCGCGCAAAATGTCGAATCCAGCGCGAACCGCCCGCTCGTCTTCGGCGGTTGCGGTCGCGATGGTCGAGCCCGGTCCGCCCGCATTGGTAGGAATTATGTCGTGAGTGAACCGTTGCCACAGCTTCGCCGTAAAAACGAATCGCGGATTCGCCGCGACGCGCTCGATCCACTGCGTCGCGTGGTCCGGCCGAATGGGGTTGTAGAACGACGTGTTGATCTCAATTGTGTCAAAGTATTCCGCAAGATACGTGGCCTCATGAAAGCCCTTCTTCTGCCGCGAAGGGTAAACGTAGCCGCCCCAGTCCGGATAAGACCAACCCGCCGGTCCCACGCGAATCACGCTCTTCGACTCAGGTTTTGTGCGGGGAGCCATAATTGGAATGCGTTAACTAAGTTTCGGTCGTCAGTAGCACCAGTCACTCCTGACTGTGCGCAGTTTTGGAAACAACCTCCAAACCAGAAAGGAGTGTCTGTGCTACCAAAGCAACGAGGCAGGGTAGAGTGGAGCAGGTGCGAATGTCAACGCTTGCGGAGTCATTTTGTCGCGTTGAGTATGATCGCGTCGAAAAGGCTCGGACCACGATTGCCGCCCCCGACGCGCGCTGGTATGCTTTGGACATGATGCGGTGCAAAGAGCAACCCCGCGTCGCTCGCCTCTTCGGTAACAAAACCTACAGGTGCATCCATGAAACTGTCGATCAGTTACAAAAACATCGAGCCGCACAAGCCCGCCGAAAAAGAAGTCGAACGCTTCGCGAGCAAACTCAATCGCCTGCTGAAAAGTTATGAGCCCGACCTGGTCCTCCTGCACGGCGTCTTTTCGAAAAATCCGCATCGCGAAGAAAATTCATTCTCGCTGAATCTGTCGCTGCCGACCGGAACACTCCACGCTACCGGCACAGGTGAAAACGTCCGCGCCAGTTGCAAGCAAGCCTTCACCGAATTGGAGTCGCAACTGAAGAAGCATCAGTCCCGCCTGCGTAAAGACTACGAATGGAAGCGCAAGCGCCCCGGGCCCGCTCCCGCTCTGTCTTGAACGAGAAGCCGCGAGCGCATTTTCGCAGGTGGTTCTGCAAGCGCCGAGCGGTGCCCGTCAGTAGCCGCCTCGGATGCTGGGCGAGCGCTCATGCTACAATAAGAAATTCACGCCACAGGGGCGTAGCTCAGTGGTAGAGCAGCGGCCTTTTAAGCCGAAGGTCGTGGGTTCGATCCCCACCGCCCCTACCAACTATCTTTCTGATAGATGGATATTTAACAAAAACACGCGGGGGCAAAAAGGGGCAGATTAGGCCAATGATCCGGTTCGTGCGTTAAATTTTCGGCGGCACGAGTGACAACTGGATCGCAGTTGCCGGGAAAGATCTTTTGAAAAATTGGCTGGAAAACCACCTCACAAGGGTGTCTAAAATGTCGCATTCTACAGAAAGTTAGTCCGTTTTCTGCGGGCTGCTCTAAACAACGCGGCCCAAGTTGAATTCGCTTGGCGCTGAGTGACGGCCCGAACAGCTTGTTCGGCGCTGAGCAAATTCGAGCGGTCTCAGAAGTATTTCCGTTTGAACATTTCGTGGCGCTCGCGCGCGAGGTTAATAAGTTCCGCGTACTGGGTTTCGCCATGGAGCGAGATAAGGAGAGGGTCGCGCACGAAGCACGCGTGACAATAGAAATTGTGATCGATAGCTTCGCGCAAGAAACGGTACGCTGATGATTTGTCACCCAGGACGTTATAAACTTGCCCGAGCTTGTAAAGCATTTCTCCGTCGACTGTGGGAGTCTTTTGATTGACATCATTCAAGTAGCGGAGGCCTTCGGCCGGTTGCTGATTAATGGCGAACAGGAAGGCTCGCCCATACTTGGCATGCAATAAAGAAGGGTCCAGCATGTAAGCGCGTTCGAACTCGCTAGCGGCGCGAGAAAAATCCTTCATATAGAAGTAGCACAAGCCGCGGTAAAAATTTGTGCGTGCGCTTTCTCCCATGGGCATAGTTGAAAGGAATCTTTCGTAGTCACCTGCGTGAAGATAACTGTTGAAGGTCGAGCCGACATTCACGAGCGGGTCTAAGCGCAGCGCGTTTTCTCCTTCGGCGATCGATTCCTGCAACATTCCTCCGTAGAGATACGCTTCCGTCAGCCACCAGTGCGCCGGTGCTTGGTTAGGATTCACGCGTAATTCCTCTCGCAACGCCAGAACGCTTTGATCCAGTTCACCCCGCTCCATCATCTCGATCGCCATTAGGGTGCGCACGTAGGGTAAGTCCGGATCAAGACGCAGCGCTTTGTCGAAGGCAGCGCTGCTCTTTGCCAGGAACTCAGGTCCGCCACCCTGCCACATGGCGTAACCGGCGTAAGCATTTCCCAAATCCCTCCAGGCGGGAGCGTAGTCCGGTGCCAGGCTCAAGGACTTCTCCAGCATCTGGATGGTGAGACGGTAATCGTTCGGAAGACCGTAGGTTTGCGCGCGGAGAAAGTATTCGTATGCGAGAGCGTTTTGGGGAGCGCTCTTCTTCAGTCGCTCAGCTTCTTGCGGCAAGATGCGAAGCTGAAGGCCGCGGGTTACATTCTCCGCGACCCGATCCTGAATAGTCAGCAACTGGTCGTAGGGCAAGTCGAAGGCCTCATGCCAAAGGACGTGTGTCTTTCCCACTTCGACGAGCTCAGCGGAAACGCGCAGGTGGTCACCCTCACGGATGTAACTCCCGGTAAGAATGGATTGGACTTGCAAGTCGTGGGCAACAACGCGAGGGTCAGCATTGCCAGCGCCATATTTAACGACGTAAGACGAAGGTCGCACAAGAATCTCGTTGACATACTCCAGACGATGAATGATGGCGTCGGCCAGAGCCAGACTCAGAAAATCACTTTCTGAGTCTGGCTTAAGATTACGAAACGGGAGAACGGCAAGGGTTCGCAGTTGAACCGGACGAGATGAGAGCCTGCTGGATCGGATGATAGCAAAATACGACGCGGCCACTGCAATGGCAGCCACGAAAACGCTGACCGCGATCCATTTTTGGTGCGCGGCTAGCCTTCTCAGAATCCAAAGCTTTTGGGTGTTGGCCGCATGCTGTTCTAAGGCGTCAGCTTCGCTAATCTCTTCTTCCTCTTCGTGGAGAGTGATATGAGTCCGCGTGTGGCGCTGCACCAATAATTCTGTGCCGCTGTTGCTGGATACTTCGCGCACTGGCATGGCGAACCGATAGCCTAGCCGGGGGACAGTTTCAATGTAGCCATGTTCGTTGGAAGCCTCCCCCAGCGCTCGGCGCAGAAGCGAAATGTGCTGGGTGAGGTTGTTCTCCTCAACAAAGCTGTCGGGCCAGACGGTCTTTATCAGTTCGTCCTTCGTCAATACGTGTCCGCTGTGCTGGACGAGGATCAGAAGCGTGTCAAAAGCCTTAGGGGGCAATGGAATCCGTTCGCCGTTGCGTGCTAGGACACGCTCGGCCGGGTCCAGACGAAAGGCGCCGAATTCGTATAAGTGCTTGTTTTCGTGTCCTATGGCTGGGCTCATAGGGCCTTCAGAAAAAATTCAGAAAGACCTAAGGACTTCCTAATTCGGCGGATGTATGTGAAGCCGACCAGGACACGTGCAGGAAGCTCCGCCAGGTCCGGTTGCGCCGATTCTAAAAGGAAAGGCAGGCGGTTGCAACCGGCATGTAGTACCGCTTCCCGTGCGCCTTTAGTTGTTCCGGGAGACGGCTTGAAGAGGAAACGAATTGTTAGGACGGCGGAAGTGACTATCGAAACTGAAGAAAGCATCGTGCTACGCGGCAGTCCAAATCGGTCCTCCGCCTTAATGTGGTGCCCCGGCTGCCGTCGCCAAGTCGAGATGGTCACGCCGGAGCAGGCCGCCCAAATCGCCGGCGTAAGCACTCGCACGATTTATCTTTGGCTCGAATCCGGCGCCGTTCATTTCGTCGAAGACCGCGAGCATCTCCTGATTTGCGTCTCGGCAATTTCTTTGCACAAAGAGAAAAGAATGCGGAGATCCTCTGAACCAGATACGGTGGAGTGAGACCATGCCGATCATCAGCACCGGCTTGAATACCTTAGGACCCGGAGCAACGGTGACATGGGAAATCGCTTTCACCCCGAACGACCAGTTTTTGCCCGTGCCGATTGCCGTTGTGAAGCCGTTTTTAGCGGTCGGAAATGCCGGGGTATTCCTCGGAGTGTCCAGTGTGCGCACGACGATTGATGTCATTGGGGGATTGCCCACTTACGCCGTACTCGTCGATGTCACAAACCAAGCGTCAGTGGGTGGCCCAATTGTTTACGAACTCGTAGTTGGGTTTGCGCAGTGAATGGGGCTGACAGAAATGACGACGACAAGACTTGCCATAATTGAGGACGAGACGGGCGAAATTATTGCAACTGCCTTCTCGCCCGAAACTGAGGCTCAGACCAACATCCCGCAACTAAGAATGATTCCTTCAAGCATTCGGCACAGACTGAGAGAAATCGATGTTCCACAGTCGTTCCGGGAGCTCTCAGCTGCCGAGTTACACCAGCGCGCACAGATTCTATTGTCGCCTGGCCATCAGCCTAGGGCGAAGGGACGGGCCATAGCTCTGGGTGATCCTCCAAGAAAGGGACCTTTGCCAGCTGAATGGAAGGAGGCGCTCGACGAAATGCTGCGGGATGCGGCGAGTCTGAGCTGAGAGCAGCCATGAAGGAAGTGAAGATATGGATGTGGAAAGAATCGCTCGTTAGCCTGGTGGCATGGCTACCAGGCGTGCTGACTCACAGCTCAACCTCATATGCCCACGACCTAGACGACCTCGCAAAGTTTGTTAAAGCAGCCAAAGACGACGATGGCAAGTGCATTGAGAAGCTTGAGATCATGAGTCACGGCGGTAGTGCTGACCCTGGGACCTACACCTTCGAGTTGAGTGGGGGAGATGCGCGGGTAACAAACAGCGGCGCGGCAGCGGTTTCCTTCATTGAATTGGGAACTGATACGGTTTGGACGCAGCTGGTACGTTTGGCCCCCGGTGGTGACAGTCCGTATTTTTTTAATGGGAACGCTCCGCAAGGACAACGGCTCATTCATGCGCTGGAAGTAATCCGCGACTCGCTCTGCATGGAGGCTGAGCTTTATTTCTCAGCCTGCAATCAGCGTGCGGGCGATATCCTGCGAGGCATCTCCACCTTCATCGGAAAACACGTGCTTGTGTCGGGCAACTCGGCTACGGGGGTTCCGTCAATACTTCATTCTAAGTCTCTTGGTTTTCAAGGCGACCTCGCGTTCATGGATGGCAATCGACAGACACGCTGAGGACTCAGTGATGCATCTGAGTAATGCCACAGAATGGCGGTCTTCACGTCCGCATCGGCGGAACGGCGGTCTGCACGACAGGGTTCGCAAATGGGAACGACGATTCGAGCTTTTAGCGTGCTAAAGCAAGCGCCGCTTTTCCGCTAGGGTTCAGGAGGACTCCGCGATGCCAGATGAATCGACGGTCGAAATTAGAGACACTTACATGCAGGCACACGAAAAGTTATACCCTGGGAAAGTTCAGGAGCAGGAGCCGAACGGATTTGTTGTTATCAGAGATGGGAAACCTCCGCAGCTAATAGGCTACGCAGGGCCAACTCCCCCTTCTTGCTGTAATGCCACTGACCGAACCATCAGTCCTCCGCGGCCTTCAGAGCCATCACCGCCGGTCCATGTCCTTGACGACTTGGATGGAGGAATACGTATCTTTCTGCAAGTGAGCTACCGCTTTGAAAGTGACACCGGCTTAGTAGGCATAGTCGTATTTGGTCTGGATCGTGAGGGTGGATGGGCTCGTGCACCAAGTACATCCTGGTGGCCCACTCCCGCAGAAACGGAGAACTTAAGAACCCAAGTGACGACCCGCGTCTTCTCCGTATGTTTTCCTTGCCCGGCGATCACTGAGGACTACGCTGCGCGCTTTCAGGTCACGGTGTTTGATGAAAAACGAAATCAGTCAACCCAGATCGTAGGAATCAGAATAGGGCGGGACCAGTTCAAAAGATGTTGCCACTAGGAGCGAGTGTGCAGCCGTAGATTGCGACAGAGAAGGCACGATCTAGTCAAGGGAGGCGACGCCGAAATCCATGGAACCAGGCAAGCGAATTCATTTATCTACGATGGCCTGTCGGTGGAAGCTTGGGATCAACCTCCTTCTGAGCCTAACGGTAATCTCACTGGGTACTGGGGCTGCGGCTTCAGTGCGCTTCCCGATCACCGCGCGCATCACCGCGCAACCGACGCCGCTAGCTCCACAAGCTGCGGACCAGGATTGCGAGAAAATCAAGAAAGACATCGAACAGCTCCAAGAAGAACTAGCCAAGCTCCCCGTCGAGATGCAACGCGTGACAGACCAGCTCAACCGACTGGACAACTCGATAGCCAAAGCTCAGGCAGATTTTAGGTCCCGTTCGTTTGTCTTTGCCGGCGAGG
>Ga0185299_10004290_pt1 | contig 17432 bp, 12 predicted proteins | sample PaiPotPPA55metaG_FD_128002 | JGI IMG/M metagenome (GOLD analysis project Ga0185299, IMG submission 128002) | Iron sulfur acid spring bacterial and archeal communities from Banff, Canada, to study Microbial Dark Matter (Phase II) - Paint Pots PPA... ...
GATGCAAACGTTCCTCGACGCAATGCCGATGACGAAGGAGAAAATGATCGCCGCTTAATAACGTCGGACACCAAAACCCGATCGCTTAACCAGGCACCGTCTGTCAGATCGAGTCTCGGCTACTACAGATAATTTCCAATCGCGCCCAAGCTCTGCGTGTCTCGTTTCCTGGAAATTCTCGGGGATCGGTATGCTAAGCGAAGCGCACGCTGCTATGGCGTTGTTCACTGCTTTCAAAATGGGCGCCATCGTCGCATAGCCAAGGCACTCTAGGAATTGCGAGGCTAGCCAGAACGTAAACCCATTGCTCTGCGCATAAGCCTCGAAGCTTGGTCGATCCTTCTCGAAATGGAAAACGTCACGGCCAGTCGTCATATGAGCCACTCCGATGAAAGCGACTAGAGCCCGAACCCCATTCGACTCATCGCCATTATCGCTCATGATAGCATTTCCGTTGCGGGTGCCCATATCTACCGAAAGCGTTGTCAAGAGTTTTGTTTTCCGCTGCCTATTCAAACTGACCCCCTACCCCTTTTTTGGCCTGGCAGGCCGCTCCGACCCGGCCAGCTCAGAGCTCATTTGCGCGGTTGAACTGGCGTGAAAACTGCTTGGTCCGGCCAGCGCGGCCACCGGACAAGAGATCGCGATGAATATCCACGAGTACCAAGCCAAGGCCGTCCTCAAGGAATTCGGCGTCCCGGTGCCGCGCGGGATCGCGGTGCTGCGCGCCGCCGATGCCGTCGCCGCTGCGAGGGAGCTGGGCGGCCCGGTTTGGGTCGTAAAATCGCAAATCCACGCGGGCGGGCGGGGCAAAGGCAAGTTCAAGGAGAAGGAGGCAGGCGGCAAAGGGGGGGTAAGACCCGCCAAATCGGTGGCCGAGGCAGAGACCTTTGCCGGCGAAATGCTTGGGCGGACCCTCGTGACGGGACAGACCGGCCCCGCCGGCAAACAAGTCAACCGGATTTATCTCGAGGAAGGCGCCAATATCGTCAAGGAGTTCTATCTTTCCCTCCTAGTCGATCGTTCGGAAGGCCGCGTCGCTTTCGTTGTTTCGACCGAAGGCGGCATGGACATCGAGGAAGTAGCGCGTCTTACGCCGGACAGGATCGCCAGTTTCACGGTCGATCCGGTGACCGGCATCATGCCGCATCACGGCCGGACGGTCGCCAACGCGCTCGGCCTTACCGGCGACCTCGCCAAACAGGCGGAAAAACTGACCTCGCAGCTCTACGCGGCCTTCGCCGCCAAGGATATGGCGATGCTCGAAATCAATCCGCTGATCGTCTCGGCGGAGGGCCAGCTCAAATGCCTCGACGCCAAAATCTCGTTCGACGACAACGCGCTTTACCGGCATCCGGAGATCGCCGCCCTACGCGACGAGACCGAGGAGAACGTCAAGGAAATCGAGGCGTCGAAACATGACTTAAACTATATCGCGCTCTCGGGCACGATCGGCTGCATGGTGAACGGCGCCGGTCTTGCCATGGCGACGATGGACATTATCAAGCTTTATGGCGCGGAGCCGGCGAATTTCCTCGATGTCGGCGGCGGCGCCACCAAGGACAAAGTGGCGGCAGCGTTCAAGATCATCACCGCCGACACCCAAGTCAGAGGCATTCTGGTGAATATTTTCGGCGGGATCATGAAATGCGATGTGATCGCCGAAGGCGTCATCGCCGCGGTGAAGGAAACCGGCCTCGAAGTGCCTCTTGTTGTGCGGCTCGAAGGCACAAATGTCGAGCTCGGCAAGAAAATCATCGCGCGCTCCGGCCTCAACGTCATCGCAGCGGACGACCTCGACGATGCCGCCCAGAAAATCGTCGCGGCGGCCGGAAAGGCCTGAGGCAATGGCGATTCTCGTCAACAAGGATACGAAGGTCATTTGCCAGGGTATTACCGGCAAGAATGGCACCTTCCATTCCGAACAGGCGATCGCCTATGGCACCAGGATGGTCGGCGGCGTCTCGCCCGGCAAGGGCGGCGCGACCCATCTTGGCCTGCCGGTGTACGATACCGTCGCCGAAGCGCGCGCGGCGACCGGCGCCGAGGCCAGCGTCGTCTATGTTCCGCTGCCGGGCGCGGCCGACGCGATCTGCGAGGCGATCGACGCCGAAATACCGCTAATCGTCTGCATCACCGAAGGAATTCCGGTGGCGGACATGATCAAGGTCAAACGGGCGCTGTGTGGCTCGAAATCGCGGCTGATCGGGCCGAACTGCCCCGGCGTAATGACCGCCGGAGAATGCAAGATCGGCATCATGCCGGGCAATATCTTCAAACCTGGCTCGGTCGGAATTGTCTCTCGCTCGGGAACCTTGACTTACGAGGCCGTGTATCAAACAACGCGGGAAGGGCTCGGCCAGACGACCGCGGTCGGAATCGGCGGCGATCCGGTCAAGGGCGCCGACTTCATCGAGGTCTTGGAATTGTTCCTCGCCGATGACGCCACCAAATCCATCGTCATGATCGGCGAGATTGGCGGCTCGTCCGAGGAAGATGCCGCGCAATTCATCGCCGCCGAGGCGAGGCGTGGCCGCAAGAAGCCGGTCGCCGGCTTTATCGCGGGCCGCACCGCGCCGCCCGGCCGGCGCATGGGTCACGCCGGCGCGATCATCGCCGGCGGCAAGGGGGGCGCCGAAGACAAGATCGCCGCGATGGAAGCGGCCGGCATTAGCGTGTCGCCGTCGCCCGCAAGGCTTGGCAAAACCCTTGCCGGTGTGCTGCGCGGATGAGCCGCATCTTGCGAAAAACGACGGGCGTCCGCATGTAATGGACAAGGTTCAGACAACCGGGTCCAACGTGCCAGGCTTGGGTTTTTGGCGGAAGCGAATGCAACTCCGGCGCCCGGCAAATGGCAGCGATGAGCTTGGTTCTGGAACCAGGCATATTTTCGTCCGCTCAACAATGCGAACTTGGATGAAATTTAATTGAAAAGCGGGTGTCAAATTGGGCTTAAGGACTTGGGCTTAAGGACTTGGGCTTAAGGATTTCGGCCCGAAGGAGATGACGATGGCGCGCCAGGATACGAATGGAAGGGCAAATGGTTCGGGCGGCGGGCCGGGCAGCCGCTCGGCCTCCAATTCCGCATTCGCACGGACGTCGTTTCTTTATGGCGGCAACGCCGCTTATGTCGAACAACTCCAGGATAGCTACCTGCGCGATCCCGCCTCTCTCGACCCCTCGTGGCGCGAATTCTTCACGCAGATAAACGACGACAGCGCGACGATCGCGAAGACCGCGCAAAGGCCCCGCTGGAAGCGACCCGGCTGGCCGGCCGCTGTCGGCGGCGAACTCGTTTCGGTGCTCGACGGCAATTGGACGGAAGCCGGAACGCGGATTGGCGCCAAGCTCGAGACGAAAGCCGAGGGCGCTCTGCTGTCCACAGGCGAGCTCCAACGCGCGACCCGCGATTCGGTGCGCGCGCTGATGATGATCCGTGCCTATCGCATTCGCGGTCATCTCCATGCCAATCTCGACCCCCTTGGCATTGAGCCCCCGAAAGACCACGAGGAGCTGCATCCGGCCACCTATGGGTTCACAGAAGCGGATTACCACCGGAAAATCTTCATCGACGGCGTTCTGGGGCTCGAATACGCGAGCGTTGCCGAAATGCTGAAGATCTTGCGGCGCACCTATTGCGGCACCATCGGGTTCGAATTCATGCATATCTCCGATCCGGCTGAAAAGGGTTGGCTGCAGCGGCGGATCGAAGGCCCGGGCAAGGAAATTACGTTCACCAAGGAAGGCAAGCGCGCAATTCTCAACAAGCTCGTCGAGGCGGAAGGGTTCGAGCAGTTCCTCGACATCAAATACACGGGTACGAAACGCTTCGGTCTCGACGGCGGCGAAGCCATGGTGCCGGCGCTCGAGCAGATTATCAAGCGCGGCGGCGCCTTGGGCGTCCAGGACATCGTGCTTGGCATGGCGCACCGTGGCCGCCTCAATGTCCTTTCCCAGGTCATGGGGAAGCCGCACAAGGCGATTTTCAATGAATTCAAGGGCGGCTCCTTCACGCCCGACGCCGTCGAGGGGTCTGGCGACGTCAAATATCATCTTGGCGCCTCTTCGGACCGCGACTTCGACAACAATCGGGTCCACCTTTCGCTGACCGCGAACCCGTCGCATCTCGAGATCGTCGATCCCGTCGTCCTCGGCAAGGTGCGCGCCAAGCAAGATCAACTGCACGATGTCGTCGAACGCACGAAAGTGCTGCCTCTCCTCATTCATGGCGACGCATCGTTCGCGGGTCAGGGCGTGATCGCCGAATGTTTCGGTCTTTCCGGGCTCAAGGGATACCGGACTGGAGGGTCGATTCACTTCATCATCAATAATCAGATCGGCTTCACCACCTCGCCACGCTATTCGCGGTCCTCGCCCTATCCATCGGATACCGCGAAAATGATCGGGGCGCCGATCCTTCACGTCAACGGCGACGATCCCGAAGCCGTCGTCTATGCCGCGAAGATCGCGACCGAATTCCGGCAAAAATTCCATAAGCCGGTGGTCATCGACATGTTTTGCTATCGCCGGTTTGGCCACAACGAAGGCGACGAGCCCGCGTTCACCCAGCCGGTCATGTACAAGAAAATCCGTTCGCACAAGACGACCCTCCAAATCTACACCGAAAAGCTCGTTGCCGAGGGGGTTCTGACCGATGGCGAGGTCGCGAAGTTGCAAGCGAATTGGCGGCATCATCTCGAAACCGCGTTCGAAGCCAGTCAATCCTTTAAGCCCGGCAAGGCCGATTGGCTCGATGGCCGCTGGCTGGGCCTTAAGCCGGCGCCGGCCGGGACCGAGGACGATCGCCGCGGCCGCACCGGCGTCGACCGCGCGAGGCTAGCCGAAATCGGTCGACGCATCACTTTGATCCCCGAAGGATTCAACGTCCACCGCACTATCCGGCGCCTGCTCGACAATCGGCGCAAGATGGTCGAGACCGGCGAGGGCATCGACTGGGCAATGGGCGAGGCGCTTGCTTTCGCGACCCTTGTCGATGAGGGCTATCCGGTGCGTCTTTCCGGCCAGGACACCGAGCGCGGCACTTTTTCGCAACGTCATTCCGTGTTGGTCGACCAGGAGACGGAAGCGCGCTACGTCCCCTTGAACAATATCCGCGACGAGCAGGCGCATTTCGAAGTCATCAACTCAATGTTGTCGGAAGAGGCCGTGCTTGGCTTCGAATATGGCTATTCGCTATCCGAACCCAATGCCTTGACCGTTTGGGAAGCTCAGTTTGGCGATTTCGCCAATGGCGCGCAGGTCTTGTTCGATCAATTCATTTCATCTGGCGAACGCAAGTGGCTACGCATGTCGGGTCTCGTCTGCCTCCTGCCGCATGGCTACGAAGGCCAGGGGCCGGAACATTCCTCGGCGCGGCTCGAACGGTTTCTTCAGTTGTGCGCCGAGGACAATATGCAGGTGGCGAATTGCACGACGCCGGCCAATTATTTTCACATCTTGCGGCGTCAATTGAAGCGCGACATACGCAAACCGCTAGTCCTGATGACGCCAAAATCGCTCTTGCGCCACAAGCGTGCGGTCTCGAAGCTCGACGAGTTTGCTATCGGTGCCTCCTTCCATCGGCTTTTGCTGGATGATGCGGAACAGGCGCCGGGCGGGACGATCGCCGTGGTGGAAGATACCAGGATCCGCCGGGTGGTCTTGTGTTCCGGGAAAGTCTATTACGATCTTCTCGAAGAGCGCGAAAAGCGCGGCGTCAACGACATCTATCTTCTGCGTGTCGAGCAGCTTTATCCTTTCCCTCTGAAAGCGTTGGTCTCGGCGATGGCACGATTCAAAGGTGCGGAAATTTTCTGGTGCCAGGAAGAGCCGAAGAACATGGGCGCCTGGAGCTTCGTCGACCCTTATCTTGAATGGGTGCTTTCCCAGGCGGGGGGCAAAAGCAAGCGGCCGCTTTATGCGGGCAGGCCCGCCGCCGCGTCGCCCGCGACCGGAACGCTGTCGAAGCATGTGGTGCAAATTCTCACCTTCATGGACGAAGTTTTCGCAGCTTGAACCGCGAGGGAATTGTTTTTCGATCAGATATTGGTGAACTTTCAAAGCAAGCCAGATGGCTTTGGGCGGGACATATGGCAACTGAAATCCGCGTGCCGGCGTTGGGCGAATCGGTCGCCGAGGCAACAGTCGGACGGTGGTTCAAGAAGGCCGGCGAGCCGGTCAATGCAGACGAACCACTCGTCGAGCTTGAAACCGACAAGGTAACGCTCGAAGTTAACGCGCCGGCGTCCGGCGTCCTGGCTGAAATCGCCGCCAAGGATGGCGAGACGGTTAGCGCCGGGGCTTTGCTCGGCCAAATCGGGGACGCCGCGTCCGCCGCGTCTCCCGAGGCCGAAGCCAAGCCGGTTCCGCCGCCAGCGGAGCCGGCGGCGCCTGTGGAGCCCGCGCCCGCCGCGAGCCCGGCGCCCGCGCCCGCCTCGCCCGCAGCGGCCAAGATCGCCGCCGATCACGGCCTCGATCCGGCCGCCGTGGAGGGGTCAGGCAAGCGCGGCCAGGTCCTTAAGGGGGATGTTCTCAATTATGTTGCAAAGCCCCCTGCCCCCGCCCCCGCTGCGCGGCCACCGTCTCCGGCGCCCGCCTCAGCGGAGGATCGCGAGGAGCGCGTGCCGATGACGCGGCTGCGCCGGACCATCGCGCGGCGGCTCAAGGACGCGCAGAATACCGCCGCCATGCTGACGACCTTCAACGAGGCCGACATGACCGAAGTCACGGCCCTGCGCGCCCGTTACAAGGACGCATTCGAACAGAAGCACGCCGTGAAATTCGGTTTCATGGGGTTTTTCGTGAAGGCTTGCGCCGGCGCGCTAAGGGAGGTGCCTTCGGTCAACGCCGAGATCGACGGCGCCGATATCATCTACAAAAATTACTATCACCTCGGCGTCGCGGTCGGCACGGACAAGGGTCTCGTCGTGCCGGTCGTGCGCGATTGCGATAGGCTCGACCTCGCCGGCATCGAGAAGGCGATCGCCGGTCTTGGCAAGCGCGCGCGGGCGGGCGAGCTCAAAATCGAGGAGATGCAGGGCGGAACCTTCACCATCACCAACGGCGGGGTCTATGGCTCGCTGATGTCGACGCCGATCCTCAATGTGCCGCAGTCGGGAATTTTGGGGATACACAAAGTACAAGAGCGGCCGGTGGCGGTCGCTGGCAAGATCGAGATTCGGCCGATGATGTATCTCGCGCTCACCTACGATCACCGCATCGTCGACGGCAAGGAGGCGGTGACTTTTTTGGTCCGCGTCAAGGAGGCGCTGGAGGACCCCGCGCGGCTGGTACTGGATCTTTGAAGGAACAACAACGGCCAGCCTTAAAGACCGTCTTGAAGTGAGGGCGGCCATCGCGACCGGCTAGAAGCAGAAGAGGTTGCAATGAGCGAGATCATTCGCATCAAATCCATCGAGCCGACGGCGTCGTGAAGATCGTCTGGCTGGAAGGTACGAGGCCATCATGGCCCTGCGTCAGGTGATCGCCGAAGGGGACATATATGCATTTCGTGGTGGCTCGTCCGAAGGCTTCAATGGTGTGAAGCTCGCCAGGTTCGGACACGCGATCTGCTGGCTCGGCAACGATGGCGGCGGGATCGATTTCGGCTGGGACCGGCTGCGCCGCCGCGCCGAACGACAGGCGGAAATTCTGCGGCTCGGAAACGCCTGAAAGACGCGATGTCCTGGGATCTCATCGTCATCGGTACTGGTGCCGGCGGCTATGTCTGCGAGATCCGGGCGGCGCAGCTTGGCCTCAAGTTCGCGGTCCTTCGCCGACACGCCGAAGGCGACGTCCAAATACGGCGACTCGCCAGCTATATTTCGCTAGGAATGGAGAATCGAGGCGGGGCCGTCTCGACCCAGCTCCAAAGATAATTCGAAACCGGGACCGTCGGGTCCCACCGTGGTGGAGATCGTTGTGGGCCAGCGTAAGGATTACGTCATTCGCGGGGGCGCCGCGGGGAGGGAGCGCCTAAGGATACTCTCCCGCATCATGTACGCGAGCACCGCGTCATTGTTTGATCGCTTCGGTCTCAAAGACGGGCAGCTGTGCTTCGATATTGGCTGCGGCGGGGGTGACGTCACCTTGGAATTGGCCAGACGCATAGGCCCGCGCGGCAAGGCCGTCGGCGCGGACATCGATGAGACGCAACTCGACATCGCGCGCCGCGAAGTGGATGCAAGAGACATTCGCAATGTGGAGTTCCGCTTGCTCGACATAAGAACCACAGAAGAGGACATTGGCTCTGTCTTCGACGTTGTTTACGCGAGGTTCCTGCTCACCCATCTCGACGACCCGTCCCGCGCCGTCGCGGCGTTTTATCGCTATTTGCGTCCCGGCGGGCTCGTCATCGTCGAGGACATAGACTTTAGCGGCTATTTCACCTATCCCGATTGCGAAGCGTTTCAACGATACAAGGAACTCTATGGCACATTGGTGCTAAGACGTGGCGGCGATCCGAACATCGGGCCACGCTTGCCGTTTCTGCTGACCGACGGCGGCTTTGAGAAGGTGGATATGACCCTTGTTCAACCAATCGGAACGAAGGGCGAGGTCAAGCTTTTGAACTCCATCACCTTGGAAAATATCGCTGACGCTATCCTGCAGGAGGGCCTTGCCTCGCGGCAAGAAATCGACACCTTGGTACAGGAACTCAATTGCTTCGCGGAAAATCCGCGAACCGTGGCGGGGGTACCGCGCGTCATTCAGGCGTGGGGCCACCGGCCGGCAGCCAGCTAATTTGGGCGCCCTAATTTGGATAGACCTGATGGCCTACGATCTCATCGTTATCGGCACCGGTCCCGGTGGCTATGTTTGCGCGATCCGGGCGGCGCAACTCGGCCTCAAGGTTGCCGTCGTGGAAAAACGCAAGACGCATGGCGGCACTTGCCTCAACATCGGCTGCATTCCTTCGAAGGCGCTGCTCCATGCCTCGGATAAATTTGCCGAGGCCGCGCACGAGCTTGCCGCCTTCGGTGTCATCACGGGCAAGCCGAAGCTTGATCTTGCGGCGATGATGAAACATAAGGACGAGACGGTCGCCGCCAATGTCAACGGTGTCGGCTTTCTGCTGAAAAAGCACAAGATCGACGCTTTTTTCGGGCTTGGTACGATCGCGGCGCCGAGCGCGATCGTCGTGAAGGCAAACGACGGATCAACCCAAAGGCTTGAGACCAAGAATATCGTCATCGCCACGGGCTCGGATGCCGCGCAGCTTCCGGGCATCGAGATCGACGAAAAAACCATCGTTTCCTCGACTGGCGCGCTTTCGCTCGAAGCGGTGCCGCAAAAACTTCTTATTGTGGGCGCGGGCATCATCGGCCTCGAACTCGGCTCGGTCTGGAGCCGCCTTGGCGCGGCAGTGACCGTCGTAGAATATTTGGACCGCATTTTGCCAGGGTTCGACGGCGAAGTTGGAAAACAGTTTCGGCGCATGCTGGAGAAACAAGGTTTTGGATTTCGTCTCGGTCATAAGGTGACCAAGGCCGAAAAAACAATATCGGGCTTGCAAGTCAGCATCGAACCTTCGGACGGAGGCGACGCTTCAGTGCTCGCCGCCGATGCTGTTCTAGTCGCGGTCGGCAGGCGTCCTGTCACCGAAGGGCTGGGCTTGGACGCTCTCGGCGTCGCGCTGGACCGTGGCCGCGTCGTGATTGACGACCGTTTCGCGACAAACATCGCGGGGATCTACGCCATCGGCGATGTCGTGCGCGGCCCCATGCTCGCCCATAAGGCGGAGGATGAAGGGATCGCGGCTGCGGAGATTCTCGCGGGCCAACATGGTCATGTGAATTACGATGCGATTGCCTCCGTTGTGTACACCATGCCGGAGATTGCCTCCGTTGGCGCGACCGAGGAAGAGCTTCAAGCCAAGGGTGTTGCCTACAGGGCCGGAAAATTCCCGTTCACCGCGAACGGCCGCGCGCGGGCGATACGGCGAACGGAAGGCTTTGTGAAGATCCTGGCCGACGCGGCGTCCGACCGCGTGTTGGGGGTTCACATCATCGGCGCGGCGGCGGGCGAACTCATCGCGGAAGCCTGCGTGCTGATGGAGTTCGGCGGCTCCGCGGAGGATTTGGCCAGAATCTGCCACGCGCATCCGACGCTCTCCGAAGCGGTGCGCGAAGCGGCGCTCGCGGTGGATAAAAGGGCAATCCATATTTAACGCCGCCTCGTCCGTGCGCCAATGTTTTTCGCGCCGGTTGTCCGGCAAGAGAAAAATTCAAACTTGCTCAAACGCGGATTACACCGTAAATGCTCCAACTTGCGGGCAATCTAAAGATGCGGCGGCGGCTTGCATTACGGATAAAGAGGCGGGCGCGGCGGATCAATTCGATCCGGTGGACGATTGAAATGTGCTCTTGGCGGCTTCCTTGAGCCAATATTCGTTTGCTTTCAATACTTCGACGCCGCGAAAGGGCGAGGGCACTTGCGTGAGCAAGGGGGAGGCTATGCCGCGCACATAAGTATCGAAGAATGCGAGCAGATAGCCGTCGCGTACCGCCTTGACCCGATATGGGTCCGCGAGCAACCACGCCTTGGAAAAGCGGCGCTTGAAGATCTCATCGGAAAGATTTTCGTGGAAAGATTCGAGAACACGGTACCCAAAGCCGCCGGGCCGATTTGCGAGCCGCATTTCCTCGCGTAGATCGCGAGCGGTCAGCGCTGCCTCAAACCGCTTGTTAGGGCTAGGGGACTGGAGTTGGCGCGACGCTGGAAAGACAGAGTCCTCGGTGAGGATAACCAAGTAAGGCTTATTGAGAGCCCCAAATGCCGCGCGGCCGAACAGCCAACCGTCGAGATTTGCCACGGCAACGACGCGCGGGTCAAAGGTGCCGGCCTCCGCCGCCGTAGCTCCCCCAAGGGAAAAGCCAAAGAACCCAATCCGGTCGAATTGGATCCGTGCGCGCCAGTCCGCGTTGGCGCAGGCTTTGAGCCGGTCGAGCGCCGTTAATGCTCTTTCGGCTTGGCGGCGGACTTTGCGATTGGCGATCCGCAAAGTGGATTTGAATGCCGCGGCGGATGAAAAGTCGAATATCAAGGATTGCCAGTCGTCCGTAGCGGTCGGCGAGCGGGGATCGCGATCTATGTCGTCAATTGCCATGACAACATATCCACGGCTCGCAAGCTCCGCGGCAGTCGAGGCATTGTCGTCCTTTGCGCCGCCATTCCATGGCGCGTAGAGGAGAACGGGAAATTGCGACCGAGTATCAGATAGGCGACGATCATCCATAACTTTTGAACAGGCAACCGGCGTCGCGGCTTCGGACAACAAGTCTGTTGCGGGAAGGTTCGCCGCCACCGGATACCAGATTTGCACAAAGATTGCTGGGTCATTGGCCGCTGAAGCCAGGAGAGCGGCGTTGACGGCCGTAACCTCAAATGGGCCGGAAGTTGCCGTTGGTGCCCGGGCGATCACGAGATGTCGCAAGGCCGTTAAGATACGGGGCACCGATGGGGCGAAGAGCAGACCGCCGATCCCGAATCCAGCCGCTAACGCGACGAGAGTGAATGCGCGCGTTGGGGGCATCGAACGATACTGTACAATGCTTATAACGATGGCCGTCAGGATGATCATCGCGCCGATCATCCAGCCATATCGATCAATGTAGTGATCGAAAGTCATATCCGATATTCTCGCGATTACCTCGCGGGGCGGGCGGCACCGTCCCTCGGGTCGTGGTCAACCCCCTTGATTGCATTGTGATCAATCATCACTCAAAATAATAAAGCGGATCCATAAAAGAAAGTCTGTCGCCTATTTCCGACGTTTGCCATAGCTTGGCGTTTTTGCGCAAGCGCATAGTTTCCTCGTTCTAAACAAAGCCGATGGGGGGTGGAGTGGGGTACATTCGTCAAGCTCGCGAGGCATCGCTCCGGACCATTTGGTCGCGCTCCGCATCCACTTGGTCGAGCAGAGACCGCAGATGTTCGGCGGTCCGGTCCGCCCCCTCACCCTGGAACATATCCACGTGCGAGCCGGGGACCCGGTGAACGAAGAGCCTGCCCTTGACAAGATCGGACCATTTCATATTCGGGTCGGCAAAACGGGTCGCGACTTCGTCGCTTTGCAACACCACCACGTTGCCGACCGACGCGGATGCCCGGTAGCGGTCACGCGCTTCTTCGAGAAAGGGCAGGAACCACCGGTTGGCCCAATCATCCTTTTGCAGCTTTGCCCGGCTGACGAGGTGTAGCGCGGCGGCCAAGTCCATAATCCTGCTCCTGCGCACCAGCCTGAAGGACACAAGAAACTCCGCCACCGACTGCTTACCGCTAAAAACGAGTCCGCATTTATGCTTAAAGGAGTGCGACCGGTAGGACACCATGAATAGAAAACGCCGGATGAACGGAAGGCGCTTGATATAGCCTGGCAACCAGGTGTCGGCCATCACTACCAGTGGAACTGACTCTCCGGCCTGTCTCAATTGCTGCGCCGCTTCATAGGCGATGACTCCCGCTACACAAAGTCCAAATAGGATATAGGGACCGTTCGGCTGCGCCTCGCGAATATGGCGCACATAATCGGCCGCGATGTCATTGATCTCGCAGCCGCTCAATGATTGAGAATCGCTGGGATCAAACAGCTGAACGCCAAGAAACGGCCGATCCATTCCAATCCTTCGCGCGAGATTGTGATAGGTCATCGAATTCTCGATGGCGATAATTGGCGTCTTGTCGCCGAGCGGCTGAATCTGGACAATGCGCCAAGGATCCAGCGGCGTTTCGATCCTGGACACATGGGCTGCGAACTTTCGCACGGTCGGCGCCTGGAAAAGGGTCATGACATTGATTTTGACGCCGAAGGTGCTCGCGACCTTGGTCATGAGCCGCATGGCCATCAAGGAATGCCCGCCGAGCTCGAAGAAATTCGACGTGGGGCCGAGTTCCGGAACTTGAAGGACATCCCGCCAGATCGCCATCATCCGTGTTTCGGCATCGGTCGTCTCTACGATAGGAGGCGCGCTTGGCGGCGGGCGCGATGGGTCAACCGCGGCGAAACCGTTGATGGATTTGGATGGCGCGTTTCTGTCTCGAACTGGCGGAACCAGCGAGGACAATCTCGCATCGGGATTGGCAATAGCGAACTCGATAGTCGCCATCAGGAATTCGAGCAGCCGCTCGGCGGTGCGCCTTTCGAAGAGGTCGGGCTTGTATTCCATTGCTATTCGCCAGCCATTCGGCCAATGCACCATGAAAATAAACAGATCATAGAGCGAGCCGGCGGACAGCGAAGGTTGACCGTGAAGCTCAAAGGCGCCGTAGGCTTTATGGTCCATGATATCGCGCAACACAGTGAAATTCACCGAGATAAGCGGCGTGCGCGCGGGATCGCGCGGGGGATTGAGAACCTCGACCAGCTTGTGGAAGGGAATCCTTTGATGGATAAGCGCTTCCTGAACCGTTCCATTCACCCTGGTCAGGAATTCATCGAAGGTAGGATCGCCGGAAGCATCGAATCTCATCACGAGATTGTTGAGGAAGACGCCGATCATGTTCTCGAGGTCCACTTCGTCGCGTCCGGCGATTTGGGTTCCGAAAACCACATCGGTGACGCCGCTGTAGCGGTGCAGCATCAAGGCCGTCACGGCACAACCGAAGCTGAACAAGGTTAGATTGTGATTGCGCGCGGCCTCTTCCAATTTGTCGCCAAGCGCCAGCGGCAGAATGACAGCGAGGATTTCGCCCCCGTAGATTGGCTTCGAAGGGCGCTCATGGTCTGGAAGAATCTCGAAATAGGGCGCTCCGGACAGTTTGTTTTTCCAATAAGTGGTCTCCGCCTCAACGCTGCTGCTGGCGAAATATTCCTTCTGCCAGAGGCAATAGTCGCCATATTGCAGCGGCAGCTCCGGAAGATCGTGAGGTCGCTTGGCGTCGAGCGCTGCAGCGATTGTGCCAAACTCATGGGCGAGATTGCGAATCGACCAGCCATCAAAGACAATCTGATGCACGGTCACGAGCAAGACTCCGTGATCGGCGGACAGGCGCAGCAAGGTCACCCGGATCAGCGGCAATTGTCCAATGTCGAATGGCACGTGCGCCTCGCGGCGGCCCAACGCCATGGCTTCATCGAGCCGCTTTTCCTCGGGAATGGCGGTCAGATCGACAACGGACAAATGGAAATCGAGGCGGCCGGCTACTTCCTGCACGAGTTCGCCGTCCTTATCGATGAACCTCGTGCGCAGGATCTCGTGCCGGTCGATGATTGATTGAAAGGCTTGCTCGATCGTCGAAGCGTTGAATCGCCCCATGAGCTCCCACCGCAGGGCGATGTTGAGAACCGAGCTTCCCGGGCTTAGCGCATGGATGAACCAGCCTCGCTGCTGCGACGACGAGCAGGGATAGCAGTTCTTCGCTCGGCTTCGTCTCAAGCAAGTGATGAACGCCTTCCGTTATCATCTCGACGCACCCGCGCGGCGCCTGAAACTTTGCAGCTAGGGCGCCGCATTGCTTGCCGCGCGCATCGAGTCTTCCGGCAGGTCAGTAGCGGTCCGCGCCAACTCGGCGATCGTCGGATGCCGCATCAGCTGTGCCGCACCGAGACCGAGGCCGAAGCGGTCGGACCAAAGCCGTTCAAGAGATCGATATAAATGTTGTCATCGACGTCCCAAAATTTCGAGCCCTCGGAGCGGACGGTGACGAACGGGTAAACGATCTCCTTCCATTCCGGTTCCATTCCGGATGGAATCCGGCGGCGACCCGGGGATCGGCGAGCACCGCTCGTGATGCCTGGGTCATGCCCTTGGAACCGCGCGTGCGCGTTGTGTAGCGTTCGATCAGATCGGGCGACAAAACGGCGTTGCCGAGCGTCGAGACCGGCATCGCGCGCTTGCGAGAAGGGCTTGAAGGGGCCAAAGGCCTCGCCGGGTTTTTTTTCCGGAAGCGGGTTTGCTTGAAGTGGTGCTTCGCCCATCATCTGGCGAAAGCTGACGGCGGCATTGAAGCGGTGCCAGATCGCAAGATCGTAGTCGTCGCCGACTCCAGTTTCGCGGCGCTCGATCTGATCGCCGCGATTCGCCGTCATGTCTGCCTCCTCACAGAGCTGCGGCTCGGCGCGAATATCTTCGCGCCAGCGGAAGGTCATCACGCCGAAGGCCAACAGCGCGTTCGTGGCGGCCATGGAAGACGTGCTGGCCGTGTACACGCGACCGCGCGATCTCGCTATCCCTCTGGTTTGCTCGGACGAGATCTTTCCCGCCAACCACTACCAGGCCCATCAGTATGCGCGATCGCGCAGAACCTCGAAGCACGTCCGCGCCAAGATACTGATGTCGAAGCCGAGCGACCAATTATTGATATACCACAGATCCAACTTCACACGCTCGGTCATCGTCTCAAGCGACCGGGTCTCGCCGCGCAGTCCGTTGACCTGCGCCCAGCCGGTGATCCCCGGCTTGATGTGTTGGCGAAAACCATAATCGGCAATGTGAACCTCGTATTCCCTATCATGGGCGACCGCATGCGGTCGCGGCCCAACCAGGGACATTTCGCCTTTTAGCACATTGAGGAGCTGGGGCAGCTCATCGATGCTCGACCGGCGGAGGAATTTGCCTACACGTGTCGCGCGAAGATCGCCGCGGCACGCTTGAGTTATGGCCGCCCCGTCCTCGAGAACCGTCATCGTCCGGAACTTGAAGATGACAAACTCCTTCGCGTTGAATCCGGTTCGCCGTTGCTGGAATATGATTGGACCGCCGCTATCGAGCTTGATGGCGATCGCGGCAAGCAAAAAAAGTGGCGACAAAAACAATATTGCCGTCACGGAACCAACGACGTCCAGAGTCCGCTTGACCGCTCTCTCGAAAGCGGTCAATGGCGCCTCCTGGATAGTCACCGGGAGCAACCCGTCCGGGGACAAACCACGCTGCCCCAGCAGGGTTCTGATGTTATGGTCAGGCAAAAGCTGGACCGGAAGCGGACACTCGCGAAGGCGGGAGCGAATTGTTTCGAGAAGCTCCCGGCTGCCCCAACGCAGCGCCAACAAGAACTCCTCGGCGCCAAGTTCGCGTGCCGCCGCGAGGGCGGCGTCCAGACCGGCCAGGACCTCTTCCGAGCGGCACCCGCGATTGGTTGCGGTGGGCACCCGAAAGACTTCCCGCAAACCACAGTATCGCAATAGGAACTTTGCACTCAATCCCAGCAGTTCCACCGGTTCGCCTATCGTCACGACACGGCGTCCGTCGAGGCTCCCGGCCGATAGGAGCGCGCGCGTTACCTTGGCGAAAACCCAACGGGCAATTACCAAGAGAATCATTTGGGGCAATAAAGCCGCAACCAAAGGCGAGGCCGGAAACGCGACGTTGCCTTTCAGAAACAACTGAGATCCGGCCACCAGAAGAGCGGTGATGGCAAAGATCGCGAGGAGCCGGCCAGTATATGGAAGCGGCGCAAGCAGCACGGAAAGTCGGTAGAGGCCGCGCACACTGACCAACCAAACGTATAACAAGCCGTTGATAATCCCGGCGCTCAAACAGGCTTCGACCGTGGCGGGGTTCTGGAACCAAACGTGTTGGCAAACGACTCCTCCAAGGGTACTCGCAATCGCAATAAGAAACAGATCAACAACCCGAGCCAGGATTTCGATTTTTTGGCAGGAAATTTTGAATTGGCGGAATAACCGCGAATTTGTATTGGCACGACCCCGAGGCTCTACAATATCGCTTAAGCGGCTCTGAAACATCCGAAGTCCTCTAAATCAAATGATAATTAAAGACTGCTCACATTAATCACGGAAAACTTTCTCATATTCTCATGCTCAAGTCGAATTGATTTTTTTATCCTCCTAGCATCAATTCCCGGCTTCCTCAAGCCGGGAATTGGCCCCTCAAGCCGGGTTTTGCGCTCAAACGGGTCACTGGCGGCTCGTCTTCTTGGATGTATCGAACGATTTTAATGCCCGACACGTCATCCATATCCATAATATTCGATCGAATAGACAGTGCGGCATTTTCCAGGATTGCGAAAGGTTCGGCAAACCTTTTTTTTGCGGTGCGGTAAACAGCCCGCCGGGAGGGGTACCTTGATGCGTCGATGCGTCGCGGACTCTGGCTATTTCTTACTTTGGCGGCCGGGTTTTGGGGCCCGCCGGCATCGCCGCCGAATTCGCCATGGCCGACGATGCGAACCGGAGCATGGCCGCGCCGGCGATCGCCGGCAACCGAAGCTCTGCCGAATCAATCTATGTCGCTGGTGCGGCCGGTTCCTGCCGTCGCATCCGGAGGACCACGGCCACCGCCGGGACAGGCGCGGCGGCCATCCCGCACGCGGTATCGAGCAGTCCGATCAGCGTTTGGCGGCCCCTAATGTTGCGATGCGGAAAGCAAGGCATCAAAACGGCCGCGAATCACCTTACGCGCGGGGACACCGGGCGTGGGAATTCAGTTGCTCGGGCGACGCGATGGCCTTCCCAAGGCAGTCCAATCGCTCAA
>Ga0185299_10004292_pt1 | contig 17424 bp, 17 predicted proteins | sample PaiPotPPA55metaG_FD_128002 | JGI IMG/M metagenome (GOLD analysis project Ga0185299, IMG submission 128002) | Iron sulfur acid spring bacterial and archeal communities from Banff, Canada, to study Microbial Dark Matter (Phase II) - Paint Pots PPA... ...
CGCCTCTCGCACACGTGGCGGCGGATCGATGGCTATCAAACTATTGCGCTGACGAAGGCAGCGTGAGATAATGCGCGCGACGGATTACGCCGCTTCGCAACATTTACACGAAACTCGGCGCGATCTCTGTCACCTTCGGTCGGCCAGTACCAGAACGAACGGCTTGCTTGGCCTTCTCGCGTTTGTCCGTGATGGCTAAGATGGTGCGCGCCCGCACGATAGCCCACGCTTTGATACCCTGCGTTTGCGCCGCCTCGCCCACCGTAGTCGCCTGCAACATGCGGACGCGTCCGTCTTTGAACTGAGCCCGCAGAAACGCGCACGCCGCGACGACCTTGCTGGACGAATCGCCCACCGGTGCCAGGAGCGAGTCAGCGGTAACGTCGTCAATCGGTGGCCCCCACTCGGCTACGCCGTGGCCGTCCACGGACTTGATGTCGAAGGTAAGGGTTGGCGGCATAAATGGAGCGAGCGACCACTTCACGCTCGCAAAGCATCGCTTCCCGGTCTGCTTATCGACGGCGACGACGAACACACTGCGCGGCGCGTCGCCGAAAGCAGTTGACCCCGCAAGCCGCGACATGGGCTCACCTTCGTATTGACGTGTGGCTTTGTTCGGGTGCCCGATGCAGATCACGAAGAGACGATGCTCAAGGGCGAAGTCGCTGAGCATGTCGAGCACCGCTCGCACATCGTCTTTCTTGTTGCTATCGCGACCACGCATCAGCGTGTCGATAGGGTCAATGATAAACACGCGCAGATCGGGATGAACGAGTAGCGTCTTCTCTAGTTCATCGAGGTCGGTGAGCGCGAATCGCTTCGCGTCTTCTTTCCCGCGCACGATACACACCGAGTCGAGCCGTGCGCCACAGAGTTCCAAGACCGGCAGCGTCACCGCATAGGTCGGGTCTTCATAGCTTAGCAGCCCGACCTTGCAGGGGCCGATGAGCGAGCGCGTATCGCCTGGGAACGCTAGACCGTTTGTGAAGTCCGCCGCCATTCTATCCGAGAGGCGCGTCTTGCCGCCCGACTGCGCCCCGAAGAGGACGGTGAGGCCGACGGATATGCGGTGGGTCCATGCCCACTCGATTGACTCCTTGTGCATGGAGTCAAACCATTCCAGCTTGACGCCTTCAGCCTCACTGCTTGCAGCCTTATCAGCCAGCGCAATGATCTGCTCGGCAGTTGTAATCGTGCCATCCGCTATGGCGTCGTAGATGTCGTAGCCGTCGGTTCGCGCTGAGTCGAGGTCTGCGATGTCGACCTTTGGACAGACCGTGCGCACGCTCTCGGCAACCTTCCGCGCGTGATCTCGGCCGGGCCTGTCGCAGTCGGCCAAGATAATGATGCGCTTGGCGGCAGAGAGCGCCTGCGTGTACTGCGGTCGCCACTTGCCAGCGCCGAACGGATTCGTCGTCGCGACCATGCCGAGCTTAGCAACAGCGAGCGCGCACTTCTCACCCTCGACGATGACGACTAGCGGCGCACATGCAAGCTCGGGTTGACGAAAGAGATACGGCCGGACGCCGCCCATGCCAAGTTTCCACTGCTCACGGTCGCGATGCCAGGCAACGAATCGCTTCTTGCCATCCATGTTGACGTGCTTGACGATTTTGAAGGGCGTCATGCCGTTCGCGTCAGAATACAGATACTCGTCGTTGGGCACCTGGTGCGCGACTCCGTTAGATGACGCCGTCGCGATCTTCGGCGGAAACAAGTCGCTCTGCGTTAACCCAAGCGCGTGCACGATGGCTTGTACGCTGCAACCGGCGTGGCAGTGCAGCAGAACCCTGCCGTCGTCGTCTTCGCGGACCGACAGCGACGGGTTGTCATCCTCGTGCGCTGGACACTGCGCCTGACACTCGTCACCGGCTTGTTTTACGCGCCTACCGTGCGCCCGCAATCGGCCAAGCACGTGATCGAGCGCAACGAACCCAACGTGCTTCGGTCTGTTAAGCGCGTGTGCGTCCAAGAGCGAGCCTCTTCAAAAACTGCCATCGCGAGCGCGGAGCTTCCACTCGTCAACCGCCCAAGCCATTTTTGGGTCTTCTAAATTCCACTGGAAGTGTTCCCAGGTAGAGTCGCCGGGAATACACATGAACGCGTCAACTGTGTGCCCATCTACAAGCGAAATACCAGCTATTTCAAGTGGGCCGGATATTAGGCAGAGTGATGAAAGTGCGCGCTCATACCCTGGGAGTGACTTGGCAAACTCGTCGACGCGTTTGCCCGAGTCACCGTGCGCGAAGAGTTCGCGAGGTGGGAGTTCCCGGTCGAGCAAATCGAGTACGTCTTGGGTTATCATGGGCTTCCATTTCCTTTCAAACCAAGCGTGGGATAGGAGGAGCGCATCTTGAGTTCTGCTCGGGAGAAACTGCATACGTGTCTTGCAGAGGGAAAAAAGAGCGAGGCGGCTGACTAACCGCCTCGCCCCCGGTGGCGTCGTGGACCGCTGTCCCCAAAGCGCGCGCTCGCTTCTAAGGCGCGCGCTATCCCGGCCTTGCCGAAGCGACGCGCGAGAATCCTTTGCAAGTCCCTTGCGCGCATACACCAAATCAAGATTTTGAAGCTCGTGCACGCCGAATCACTTTTAGAATCCCATCGCCGAGCGGAGAATCGAAAGTGGCGGTCGTGACGGCCTTTTTGCCCTGAACATTGCCCGAGCGATGACGCGTGCTCAACTTGTCGTCGTCGCCCTCGCCGGTGTCGCCACCCTCGGTCGATGGCGGCAACTTCAAGCCTTCCAGCACGACGCGGGCGTCGCCAGCCAGTCGCGCAATTTTGCTGGAAAGTTTAGTTGCTAGCTCGTACGCCTCTTGAAGCGACGCTTTGTAGTCGAAGTCAGGACTCTCGACCCGCGCAGCCACCTTGCGGGCCTTCGCCGCGCCATCCGGCTTGCGACGCAAGATACCCAGAATGTCTTCGCCCAATTTTGAGTCGAAGGTGTTCATTTTTGCATCACCTCATTCGGAGAAACATTGCCCTCACCCAATATCGCTGCGGCAGCGGCTAGGTCGCCAGCGTGGCGCTCCTCGAACGCTATGAGCTGCCTAGCGAAGTCGGTAGAGCGGTGACTCGCTTCGTTGCATTTTGCAACCGCCAATTGATAATCGCGCTCGGTTTGGAAATATTCTTTGGCCAGATCGTTTACTCGGTTTTTTGCCCAGGTAACATCCTCGACGAGCATTTGGGCCGACTCGTCACGCGCCGAATCTCGCGCACGAACGAGTGCATCCCTCTCTTCCAAGCGCTCCAACGGTCGAAGCCGCTTTTTGATTCGGACATCGAGCCATTCGAGTTCCCGAATGAGATGGGCGCGCTCGTTACTGAGCTGCACGGCCTCAGCCGCAACCGAAACAGCAGCAAGCCTCCGCTCCAGACCCTCAAGGGCCTGCTTGACAGCGATGAGTCGGGCTTCGGCCTCAACTAAAACGCTACGTGCACGGGGTGAGTTGTTCATGACATACGCCTTCCTTGTCGACGATGACGACAGCGACGAGTTCTGCAAATGCGCAATTATAGTAGGCTTCGAGCCGATGTCGTACCCGCTCGCTTGCGATTCCCATGCGCTCGACGCAACATATGACGGGCTGGCTGACTCCGACCGCATCACCCACTTGGCTTTGGGATTCGCCACTCGACACGCGAAGATACCGCAGTAATCGCGGCCCCTGCGTCTGTTCCGGCTTATATCTCATAACCTGGCCCTCTGGGCTCGCGCGCCTCTCACTATACTTATCCAGGGTTTGTCCACCATGAGTGATAAGGGCGTAGTGGGCAGCTTACTCGTCGCCATAATCGGGAACGGAGCCATCAAGTTCGCAGAGGTCCTCAAAGCTCGCTTCGGAGTAGTCCGCGTCCTCAGGACGGAGAGCATCCCCATCATCCTTGTCGTCCGTTGGGAAAGTGTGGAGCGTAGACTGCGCGAGGTCTTCTCCTCGCTTGCGCACCTGGTCGCACTCGCATGGTCCCCATAGATCGCCGCATTTTATGCGGTCATAGATTGCTTCGAATTTTGCCATTAGCTCGGGTTGCGGAATATGTTCGCCGAGACGGGATCGCTTGATGGTCCGTTCGCTGACGCCAAATCGGTGAGCCAAGTAGGCGTCCGTATCGCCCGCGCGGTCCATGCAGCACCCAAGCTCGGTGCGGGAAAGATCGAGCGGCTTCGGATGATGTTCGGCAGTAGCTTGTGCGCTGAATGGAGCGACGCTGCCGGGCTCGGTGCGTTCGACCACAGCGTAGTGCTCATCCAAAGCGTTAAGAATACGCCCGCGAACGTGACGCTCGGCAAACGTCTTGAGCCTCACACCATGCTGCGGGTCGAAGCGCTCGATGACCTCGCTCATTGCTAAGCTCGCGAGCCCGATCAGTTCCTCTCGGGGAATCGGCGACCTCCGCGAATACGAATCGACAACCTTCAGCAGCCAGTCCAAGTTTGCCGCAAACAGCAAGTCTTTGGCGTGCTGGCCCTCGGCGATTACCTCTTTGTCTGGCAATGGTTTCTGGCTTTCCGCTGTGCCGAGTTGGATAAGTCGGGCCAGATTAAGCTCCTGCTCTTTGGCGCGTCGCGAGTGTGCCTGTGTCACCCTGTCACCGTGCCTTTGCATCTCGGTTGCGAGCACGATGTGCGCATCGTTTTGGCTTCGGTTTGCGAGGCGCGATGATCCCAGCGGGCCGTGACGCCACTTCAAGTACCCACGCCCTCGGGATTAACAATCGCCGCCCAAATCTGTGCGCCGGAACCTGGCCCGATCGGATTAAGTCGCGAAGGTAATCCTCGCTCAAATGCGTTGCCGTTGCCACTTCAGCGATGCTGCAATAAACCGGCTCCACCGTCTTGGTCCTCCGTTGGTTTTATTTGGGCTGTGACCGAGGAGTCCCGCTGCGGTAGGTGTAAGCACGTGGAAAATTTTGTCAGGTTAGTAGGGGAGGTACCGCTTTTTGACCGGAGGTCGGCCTGCGGGCAAGCCACTTGGCGGCGAGACAGAGTACTTTCGCTATATGTTTGAGCAAGCGTTGCGGGCATCGAAGATGTCCAGATTAGACTTGTGCAAGGTCGAACGACTGTGCCCTGGCCATATGTCGTGGATTGAGCGCGCGCTTAGCCCCTCGAAGGAGATGCGCCTGGACGCAGCGCGCGAGCTTGCGGTCCGCTATGTTCTAGGAGGCGGTGACCCCGACTGGGTTGCGTATTGGCCATTCCTCGAAGAGCCAGCCCCAGATCAACCGCTACTCTCACAGTCGCAGATCAACGCGCTTTTCCGCGACTATGAACCGTGGCTGCGCTCCAAGTGCGGCATGGGTGAGAGCAGACGCCGCGACAGAGTTGCACACCTCAAAAGCTACTTGCGTACGTTTAGTCGCAAATACTGGATGGAACGCAGGCGTGGATTGATTCCGGAACCCGATTATGAAGTGCTCAACAAGCGCGATGATCCCCCACTTGTCTCGCGGGCTCAAGCGGACGCGTGGGTCGAAAGGATGATTCGGCTCTTGCCAGCGCATCGAATCAGCGCGCGTAAGAAGCGAGGTGATGCCAAAGTCCAAAAACGTTAACTCGAAAGTCGCACTTAACACCAAACGGAAGAATCGAAAGGAACACACCCATGCGTAAAGCACCCAGGGACTTGCCCGAAGGCGTGTATAGGCACGGTGACGGCTATCAAGTCTGCGTCTCACACGGCTTCGGCAACGACGGCAAACGACTGCGAGACTACTACACTTTTGCGGCAATAGCCGAGGCGGTTAAAGCACGCCGCCGACTCTTACACCTGCGAGACGAAGGCAAACTTGTCGAGCGCTCTAATGCGACGCTCGCCCAGTACATTCAGAACTATCTCGACAATCATGCACACGTCGCACCTAAGACGTTGGAGCGGTATCGCGGCATTTTGCGCTTGCAGATCGCTCCACACATCGGCGGCATAAAGTTGCGAAACTTCAAGCTCTCGCATCTCAAGGACTTCTACGCGACACTCGCGGAGCCGCGCGCAGACGGCGATAAGCACAAGCCCGGGCTCTCAGGAGCTACAATACGTCAAGTTCACGCGCTGGTACACCTCGTGCTCGCATATGCTGTCGAGGATGAGGTGCTTGCGACGAACGTAGCGGCTAAAGTTAAGAACAAGCCGAAGGCGCAATCAGCTAAAGTGCGCCCGCCAGACGGCGACGCCCTCAACCGCTTACTCGATTCACTGCGCGGCACGAATCTCTACACGCTCGTCCTGCTCGCCGCTCACACAGGTTTACGACGCGGCGAACTGCTCGGGCTGCGTTGGGCGGATGTGAGCCTCAACGAGCAGTTGCTGAACGTTCGCCAGTCGCTCTACGAACTCGACGATGGTACGCTCGGTTTCAAGTCACCCAAGAGCGGCGAGCCGCGAACGGTCACCCTTGACGCCTCGATATGCGCTGCGCTCGAAGCTCACCGTCGGGAACAGGCACGCACTGGAATCAATGCGCTCGTGTTCCCAGCGCCCGAAGATCGCGCGGTACGCGCCAAGGATGGCGGCGTGAAGGTAGTTCGGGCGGGTGAGCGGTGGCAGCCGTCTGCTTTGTCCGGACAGTTCAAGCGCGCAGCCAAACGCGCGGGGCTATCTATGCACTTTCACGAGTTGCGCCACGCCATGGCCAGTCTGCTGCTCAGAAAGGGCGCGCCTATGAAGCTCATCTCAGATCGCCTTGGCCACTCAACCACAGCGATCACAGACAAAATCTACGCGCACTTGTCAGACGACCACCGCCGAGCGGCCGCAGACATGATGGGCGAGGCCCTCGGACGCCGCTCATCGTGACGGAAGTGTCTGCACAACTGTCTGCAAACGCCCGGTGTGCGACCGGCGAACCTAATCGGTCCTCCTTGAACCCTGATGCAATGGAAGCTGGGCAAGAGAGGACTCGAACCTCCACGGGTTTCCCCACCGGATTCTAAGTCCGGCGCGTCTGCCAATTCCGCCACATGCCCAAAGCTCCATTGCCTACGCAGTAAGCGTTACGTCGCTTAGAATGTTGGGCTTTCGGTCCTCCATCGAATATTCATCCAATATTCGCTTCAACGAGCAGCGCTCAACTGCTCCCGCAGGGCGGTTATGAGTCTCTCGTAGCCCCACTTCTCGTCCACGTAAGCAGCGCCGCGTCAGCATCGCCGTGACACGGGTCACGCTGGAAGAGCTTCACGCGTCTCGGTGATTTACTTGGGCGGCGGTATGCTCGGTGGCGTCGTGACGCAGGTCGATGTCTTGAAATCCGCGCAGCCGTATGGGCAGCATTTCTTCCCGCAGGCGTTGCCCTGCGTACAGCACTTACCTTCGGTTGTGTAACCGCCCAAGCAGATGTACTCGCACTTGCCGTTGACGCAGCTGCCTTTGTCGCAGATGATGCATCTTCCGCCGCACCACATTCTGAAGTGTTTTGTCTGCGGGTCATAGCCGCCGCAACAGCGGCCGCCGCTGATCTGAAACGGCGGACAACAACTGCCGTGACCGTCGCAGATCTCGCCGAGCGCGCAACACATGCCTTGGGTGGAATAGGCGGCGTTCCGGTACCCTCCGGCGCTCGTGACACACGTTCGCGCTTTCGGACAGCACCCAAAATACCCGGATGAGGTGTCCCAGAGACAGGAGTAGCCAACCTGGCAACAGATGTTGCTGGCAATCGTGTTGCCCGCCATGATCGGGTCATACCATCCGGGGCACGCGGTGGGGAACAGGCGCGGACAGCAGAAGCCGGCGCTGTTCACGCACACCTGGTCTCGGTCGCAGCTCGGCAATGGTGCCATAAGCGTGGCGCCTGCTGCGATCTCGGCTTGCAGGCTCTGCTTCTCACCCGGGCACAACTGGCCAAGGCACTGAGCGGTGTAGCACGCCGTGGTGCATCCCAGGTCATTTGAGTTGCAGCCAATAGCAAGCATGTAATCCGCGTGCACGTCCAGACCAAACGAAGCCAAGGCGGCAAGGCCGTTGCTGTTAAGGCATGAATTCAAGGCGTCGTTGCATTTGTTAATGCACGCTTGACACCCGGGCGTGAAGACCGCATTAGTTGGTTGATAACTCATGTTGGCATAGTTATCGCAGTCGTTACACGGCGGCGGGTCGGCTTGCTTGGTGGCCGCTCCCGCGCGATGATGGCTGTCTGCGACGCGTGTTTCGGATGGCCCGTTGTTGAGCGCATGCGTTGGCGCTGCGCACAACTTGAGATCCTCGTGCGCGCGTGCGGATGCTGTTTTGATCGCCTCTTCCAGATATGGCTGCGGCCGTGCCTTGAACGGCTTGCCGTCTTCGAATTTCAATTCGCCTTTTGACGATTCGGTGAGGGGAACGATGGCCCGGCCGTCGATCTTTCCCTGTACCGTTTTGCCATCGTCCGATGTCAATAGCGCCGTAAAGCCGAACGCCTCGCCGATCCGCAAGCGGTACTTCTTTGATTTCCCCGTGCCGATCACGCTGCTGATCAATTGCGGTTTGCCGTCGATCTCGAGCCTCGTCTCTAACCGCGCCCATTGACGCTTGTTAGAGATGTGTGTGCGTTTCAGGGTAATGGTGTGGCCGGCTGCTTGCGTCTCGCTCTTGAAGTGACGTTCGTAGTGTGAGCCCTTTATCATCACGGTGCACGGGCCGAAGGCAAGAGACTTCGCTTGGATCTGCGGCATGGGCAGATGCACTGACGGGGCAAAACGAGCCTTGGCGAGCGTGGCCGATCCCGGCAGTTGCGCCGCCAAGACCTGGTCAAACCGGAAGTCAAGCGCCGCGAGCGCGAGTCCTGACACAACGCCATCAAGAAATGTTCGCCGAGTGAGCCCATTCGAGGCGAGGTTCTTGGTCAGCGAGTCAAACCAATGATTCATCAGCCGTCACCTCACGAAGTAGCATGGTGGGTCCGGTGGCGCCGTTTGCAGCCGTCGTTCGCCCCGCCAATGTAAAGATTGCGTGCGATCCGGTGGCGATCTGCGAGGCGATGCGTCCATCGCCGTCCACCAGGATTCCCATTGGCGTACCGTGGGCGCCGAAGGCTTGCGCTGCACGTCCGCCCCCATCGAGCAAGATAGTCGAAGCGAGTCCCAAGCCCTGATGTTCCGCAGCTGCGCTGCTCGACACGAGGAGCAGTTGCGGAGCGTTCGGGTGCGGCCGCGCTTCCCATGTCCGCAGCTCGTCGACCATCGTTTGGCAAAAGCCGCAGCCTTGGTTCCAAAAGACGAGTAAGGTGGACTTGCCGCGCAGGCTGGAGAGCCGAAACGGCATGCCGGAAAGCGTCTCGAGCGCGACGTCTGGCACAGGCTCACCCACAGGCAGTGCTTGCGGCATTGGAGGCGGCAGCGCGGGCAGCGCGTTCGATTGAAACGCGTCGACGAGTCCTTGAATCGCCCCCGCACCTTGAGCGAGGAAGCTGGCGATGCGGCCATCCGCCGACACGATGACCGCTGCCGGAGTGGCATGCGCTTGGTACGCATCTGCGACTTCTCGACCGCTTTGCAGTAGAATGAGCGCAAGGCCGGCGCTTCCAAATTTCTCTCGATTCTCTTCTGCATTTCCCTCGGCGAGAAGGACGAGGGCCATCCGATCACTGAGCTCGCGTTGCCACTGCACGAGTTGCGGCACCATCGTCAGACATGGGCCGCATCCGGGATGCGAGAAGACAAGCAGCGCCGGTTTCCTCTCTTGCAAGATCGTTTCGAGGCGACGCTCGCCGCCGTTTAGAGCAGGCAACGAGAACATCGGGGCTGCTATTCCAGGCTCGAGACCTGCGCTCGGAACAGTGAGAGCCGCCGTTAGTCCAAGGTGCTGCTCTATCGCGTCGAAGCGCAGCAGCATGCGCCCTTGCTGACGCAACACTTGTAGAAGTAACAGGGCAATTGTCGCAAGCAAGACAGCCACGATGGTGATCGACGAGCCAAACGCCAACCGCGTCGCACTGAGCGTTTGAAGCCAAGCCACGAGGTTGACCGCCGGCGCGTGCCGTCCTGCAGCCACCAAGCCGCCGGCAACGACCGCGAGAGCAAGGTTCCGTGCGACCGTGTGCCAGCCAATCTCGTCCGACTGTAGCTGGCCAAAACAATTGCATTTTGGTCGGCGGCCGCTTGCGAGATTGGCGGCGAGCGCAATGCTGAACGAGATGAGCAACACCAGTGCGCCGATCGCGCTGAGCCAGGCCACCGAGTTGATGAGCATCGTGATCGCGACTGAAAGCTCGACAAGAATCAACAGGGCGGTGGTGGGGCCTGCAAGCGCGCGTGGCACACCGAATTCGATCAACCCGGCGCGTGTTGCCGCGATGGATGCCAGCTTGGAGAGACCCGCTGCTCCGAAAACGAGTCCCAGAAGAATGCGGCCAGCAAGAACGAGTGCGCCCACTACGCCTATTCTCCGCTACGTAAACGGCGCTGCGCCGCGCAGGAACTGAAGCGCCGCGTGAAGAGGCCACGTCGTTAGCTCTTGTACGTGCGCCCTCCTATCCGAACACGTGGTCTATGGCCTCAGTGTTTTCGTTGTCGGTGACACCGCATTTTCGATGACGTCAATCGAGATGGAAGAGGTCTTAAAGGCGCAACAAATCTGTGCTTCTGCCCAACCCCAACGCCTCGTTTTCATCCCTGACCGATCGCCGCCCGGACTTTAAGTCCGGCGCGTCTGCCAATTCCGTCGCCAGCCAAGGGTGAGTGCGAAGATCAGCGTTCCTACAAGCGCGACAGCTGCTGCCGCGAAGAACGTTAGATGTGGCGAAAAATGCCACAGCAGACCGCCCACAACCGAAGCTGGGAACACAACGAGACCGCGCGTGAAATAGTATGCTCCGATGTCAACGCTCTTCCGTTCGATGCGCGCGAGGTCAACGAGAAGGGCTTTACGCGGCGGCTCGCCTATCTCGCGCAGTCCCATGCAGATGAAGGCGACGACGAGCATCAGCGAGGTAGTCGACAACCCAAGTATGAGCGGAAAGATCGCGAAGAAAGAATAGGTGACCGTTACCCATGGCTCTCTCGAGTGGATATCCGCACTGCGGGCCACTGGCAAGTAGACCGCAATTGATGTGAGCATCGCAAGACCGACGAGCAGACCGAACGTAGCGGCCGAGACGCCAACAACCTGTGTCGCATACAGAACGATGAAGACTTCGCCAATTCCCTGACCGAAGCGCACGACGCTGTCCGCAAGCAGCAGCTGCTTGAGCCGCGGATCGAGCCGGGTGACGTCAGTAACGCATTCCGAAAGCGAAAGTGGCGTGACGGGGTGGAAGCGGTACCATAGCAGCTGGATAAAAACAGCAGTTATGCCTAAAGCGATGCCGATGAGAATTGCGATGCGGATCCCAGTAAGCAATCCAAAAGAACCGATGAGCAGGCCTCCGATGACTGGCGCGACGATGATCGGAATGCGTCTGACAATCGATTGGTAAGCGAACGCAACGCTGCGTTCGCCCTTGTGCAGTGCGTCACCGACTATTGAAAACGTCGCCGGCAGCGAAAAGCTTTGCCATGCCATGACAAGCGGCAACGCTACGAGCAGCACCCACCAGCGGGTCGCGAGGGCAAAGACGATATAGCCTGCGAGCGCCAGCACGTTAAAGGCGAGCAGCGAGTTCTTCGGACCTAAACGTGCAGTGAGTACGCCGCCGGGAAACTGATAGACGGCGTCGAGCAGGTCCTTAAGCGTGCCGAACGCTGAAACCGCCAGCACGGAGCCGCCGAGCGCCACAAGATAATTGGGGACAAAACGCGACCACAGCTCCTCGCCCGATGCGATGCAGAAAATCGCCGCGAGGAGGACGGTCAGATTTCTTCGATTGAAGCTTGTGCCGGTCGAGTAGAGCACCACGCCTTAACTCGCGGAGTTCTTACAAAACTCGTAAAGCGAGTCGTAGAGAGGGAATTCAACTTCGAGCAGCGCGTGATCGTCTGCGTAACGCGAGCCCCATTGCGCGTGGAAGCCCGACGCGATCGCGTAGAGGCCCGCAGACTCGGGAGTGAGGGCTCGGTTATCGGTGTCAGCACCTCGCACAATCTCAGCTACACGCGCGAGCGCAGGATCTGTCAGATCATACTTCTTAAGGAAGGCATCGAAGGAGCAGAGGTCGCCGTGATGACCGAGCTCGACACCCGGGATGTCAAAAGGCAGCGCACCTTTGCTTTCAGCAACCCGCAAGACTTCATCGCGGGGAACGTAGAGAATCTCCGCGTTCGGGTTGATGAATCTCTTGATGAGCCACGCGCACGCGATGCGATCGACCTTGGCGTGCTCGCGCGTTACGAAGCTACTTTTGGAGTCTTTCATTGAACCTCACGATTCGCAAGACAGGTTTGCCGTTTAGATTCTCGAGAGGCAAATACAAGAGGTGGGAGCGCGGATCGAGGGCTATCGTGTGAGCTGCCGGCCCTACATAGGTATCGGAGAGAGGCTGAAGCGTACCGCCTTTTGCCGCAAACGCTGTGAGATGCCCGCTTTCGCAGGCGACGTATAGGATTTTCCGACCAGCGTCGAACGCGAGCACGTCGGGTGAGTCCCCAACCGGCAGGACCTGCAGCTGTTTTTTCGTGTCGAGATCAAAGTTGACGAGCTTGGCGTTGTCTTCGCATGCGATGTATGCTCGGCGTTCAGCGAGGTTGATAAAAACGCCATGGCTTCCTTGGCAGCCGGCCAATCGGTAGCGATGTTGTATTGCGAGCGTTACAGCGTCAATCTCAACGAGTTCATTGTTGGCCTGGTCTGCTGTGAAAACGTGAGTTGAAACGGGGTCGTACTGAGAGTTGCCAACGTCGCCTCCGATTGGGATCGTCGCGATGTGCTTATTGCTCTTCGCGTCGATGACCGTGACCGTTCTCCCATGCTCGTCTGAGACAAAGATGCGATGGGTTCCTGGAGCGTACGCGATGCCGTCCGGATAAACCCCGGCTGGCACCCGCGCTGTGACGGTGAGGGTGCTCTCGTCAATGACAACGACTTCGTTTGTGCCGGTTGCCGAGGCATAGACTCGGAGAAGTTCAGGGACCACGAGAACTCCGTGAACACGCGCTATATTTGGAATGGTGACGACAACCCGCCGTCGCGCAATATTGAATACGACGACCTCACTGTCACCCAAGTGGGCGATGAATAATAAATTTCGCGCTGAGTCAATTGACTGATAATCGAAGCGCGTCGCGTTGCCTGGGAGCGGAATATCGCGAACTATTGAAGGCCCGATAGGTTCGCCGCCCGCGGCAAGATATAGCAAGGAAATGCAAGCGACCGCCAGGCCTCGCATGCCGTGGGTTTCATTGCGCCCGAATTTCACGGTGGGGTGTAGCTCAGGTTGCTGGTTGCCGACGAACTTGAAGGAGGTTCCGCACAGAACCGTCAGGTGAGGCGAGCCGAGCGAGGAGATCGGCGGAATGCCATTCCTCGTCGTCTTCTACGACGCCGTGAAGGAGCATGGTGTCTCCGACTGCATCAATCCAAATCGGCCGTTGCGACAGAATGGGGTCAGTCGCGATGGCATCCTTGAGTTTCTGGGTGGGATCGAGCGTCACCGAGAGAGGGCCGGTAATCCGTCGGACGACCTTGCCGGCAGCACGGCTCGCGACGCCTGCTGCCGCGCTCACCGCCCGCGCCGCCTTGCTGCCCTCACGCGCTGCTATGTTTTGAAGCGTTGTAAAGTTTCTGGCTGCGCGGCGGCTGAGTTCGCGGCGCGCTGGCTTTGGTGCAAGACAGTAACCGGAGACGAGGCCGAGCGCCGCCGCCGCGAGCAGACCCCAAGCATGTCGTTGCGTCATGGCGTGCCTCGCCTTCTATTGATGAGTGATGTGCGTCGTGAGGGACTTGAACCCACAACCAACGGATTAAGAGTCCGCTGCTCTACCATTGAGCTAACGACGCGACGCTTAATTTTACGGGCTTTCTTCAAGTCGTACCTCCACGCGTTCCCTGCAGCTTGGTAGCTATGCGTAGGAAAAGGCTAGAGACAACTTTGTCTGCGACCGTTCTTGCGGCAGGCCCAGGGTGCGGTCGGGTCCCATAGGAACATAAGCAAAATTCATGGCAACGCAAAATCCGCCAATCGGGGTTCCCGCTTCTCACGCCGGCGCACCCCCGACTCAGAAAAATGTTGCGCTCATCCTTGTGACGTCAACCGTCATGATCGGCATGATCATGGCAATCATCGACTCGACCATCGTCAATGTCGCGCTTGACAAGATGGCTGGAAATCTCGGCGCCTCAATTGACGAGGTTGCCTGGGTGGCGACCGGCTACATCCTGTCCAATGTTATCGTCATGCCGCTCAATGGCTGGCTGACGGCGGTCTTGGGCCGGCGCAATTTTTACGCGGCAAGCATTGCGATATTCACGCTGGCGTCGCTTTTGTGCGGAACGGCGACGAATGTCTGGGTGCTCGTCTTTTACCGGGTGCTGCAGGGCATCGGCGGCGGAGCGCTCATACCGACGGCCCAAGCGATTCTGTTTGAGTCGTATCCGCCGGATCGTCGTGGGCAAGCGATGTCGATGTTCGGCCTCGCGGCGATGGTGGGGCCTGCACTCGGCCCGCTGTTGGGCGGCTATCTGGTACAGAACTATACGTGGCCACTGATCTTCTACATCAATATTCCGCTTGGAATACTGGGATTCTTCATGACGTTGGCATTCATCCAAGATCCTCCGTACATTTCAAAGCCTGAGAGGGGAGCGGATTGGTTTGCACTCGGCGCAATGATTGTTGGAATCGCATCGCTGCAGTACGTGCTGGAACGCGGTCAGCATGACGATTGGTTTAATTCGCCGTTTGTTGTTGGTCTGACGGCTGCAGGTGTGACCGGGCTCGCGGTTTTCATTTATCGGGAGCTGCGGGATCCGCATCCGATTGTCAACTTGCGCGTGTTCAAGTCGAGGCCATTTTCGGCGGGGAATGTCGTTGGTCTGGTAACTGGATTCGGATTGTTCGGGCTTAATCTCATATTACCGCTGTTTACGCAGATCGTTCTCGGATTCGACGCGTGGCAAACAGGCTTGATCCTATTACCCGGTGCTCTCGCCACGGCGATTGGAATGCCGATAGCAGGTTATCTCGTCAATCGAATCGATCCGAGAATTTCGATAGCGTCTGGCTTGGTGTTGTCTGCGATTGCGTCGTGGTGGATGGGATCGTTCAGTCAGGATGCAGGATACTGGGATATCTTCTGGCCCCGATCGCTTTCGGGTCTGGCGCTTGGCTTCATTTTCGTTCCCATGTCTACGGTTATGCTGGCGGGCATCGACAGAAAAGATCTGGCGAATGCGACCGGTATCTCGACGCTTGTACGGCAACTCGGAGGCAGCTTCGGTATCGCAATTCTTACGACGTTGCTCGTATGGAAACAAAAATATGTATTTGCGGACCTGACGGCAGCCGTGACGCAATCACACTATGCAGTGCACGAGTTTATCGGGAAGGCGAGCACGCAGATGGACGCGATACGACAACTGGCTGGGATGCTGCAAAGAGATGTCAATTTGATTGCTTTCAATTTCCTGTTCCGTCTCTCAGGGATCGTGTTTTTGGCATCATTGCCGTTTGTGTGGTTGCTGCCAAATGTGAAGGGTGGTCAGAAGGCAGAGGTAGCGGCTCTCGATTAGCGCGGTTGACGCATGCGCGCGTGTATTGCGGCGCCGAGATAGCCGCCGGCGAACCCGAACCCAACGTCGACCGCATTCCACACAAGGCCTTCGTGAGATCCGACGAGGGCTTGAACGATCTCAATCGCGAGGCTGTATATGCCAACCGCAGCGGCAACGAAGAGCGTTGGCTTGCGGTTATCCGACGCCTCCAGCGCCTGGCTCAGTGGGTAACCAACGAGGGCGAATGCCACAACGCTGTATGATTTGCGCAATAGGATCTGAAGTGTGCCTGGCGGCGAGGTTAGATTGTAGACGGCGTCGCTCGAGGCGAGAAAAAGAAACGCGATGGCGGCAACGATCGTCAGCGTCCACCAAAGGGTTGCGTGACGCTTGACGATTTGATGACCTCCGATGGTTAATTAAATTGGATGTGCCCCGCCCGAGAGTCGAACTCGGAACCACCCGGTTAAAAGCCGGATGCTCTACCATTGAGCTAACGGGGCATATCGCGCGCCTAGAGGAACTCGAATCCCCAACCCCCAGGTTCGAAGCCTGGTGCTCTATCCAATTGAGCTATAGGCGCTTACCACTCCTTACGCGCAACTTAGTGGGGTGAATGACGAGAGTTGAACTCGCGACCTCTGGCTTCACAGGCCAGCGCTCTAACCAGCTGAGCTACATTCACCGCGCGACTTTTGTGATTCTGCGATGGAAAAAAGCCAACCTTTGTTCCGCCTAGGCCATAACGAGATAAGATCCGAAAACGTCGCGCGCCCGGCGAGACTCGAACTCGCGACTAAAACCCGCTTAGAAGGCGGGTGCTCTATCCAGCTGAGCTACGGGCGCACAGTGACATGATTTATCTTAAAACAATATCGGGCGGACAGGACTTGAACCTGCGAACCTTCCGGTCCCAAACCGGACGCTCTACCAAGCTGAGCTACCGCCCGTGCTACTTGCGCTGCCAGAACTGCACGGCAGTTCTCCTGCGATGACAATTAGCGCAGCGAATCTCACATTTCGCCATTTCCTCACAGATTCTTTTCCAGCTCAGTCGGTGAACCATGTTCGAAATGTCGTGTAATTTCTTGCCTCTAACGTGGTCAAACTCCAAAACTACCGGATCGGACTCTCCACAATCCACGCACCTTTTTGTTTCTAAGACTTTCCTCATCTGGTCTCTATTACGCTGCTTATATCTAAGTTGATTAGCGTATCGGCGCGAGTTGTGCTTGTCAGCGTTCAGAAGATAATGTTGGCGGTTGTATTCGCGCTGGCAAGGATAGCAGTACGCATTTGGACGAGGCTCAAAGGAGCTTCGTATTGGGAAATCGTGAACGGGCTTTTCTACTCCGCATTTAGGACAAGTTTTCGTAAGTCTACTCCCCGCTAACAGGGTCCGAAAGAAATCAATTTGCCTCGCGATCTGGTTGCGCATGTTCTTTTATCACGCACAGACATTCGATTGTCTAGGGTGGCTTGAAGCGTGACAAGACATGCTTACACTAGAGCTAGCGCGCGAGTTGTGCGAGCTTGGCCTGTAACGCCCGAATCGCACCACCGCGATGTGAGACCGCGTGTTTGAGTTGAGCGTCCACTTCTCCAAATGTTTGATCGTAGGGCCCGTACCAGAAGATCGGATCGTAACCAAATCCGTTCGAGCCCACCGCGCGCTTCGCGATTGATCCTTGTACTTCACCACGACCAACCACAGGTTCGTATCCCGGCACTACAAGCGCGCATACAGAGACGAAACGCGCGGCGCGACCCTTTCCGGAAACCGCGCGCAAGATATTCTCGTTTCGCTCCGCTGGCGGTGCTCCGGCATAGGGCGTGCGTGCCGATCGCACGCCAGGTCCCCAGC
>Ga0185299_10004293_pt1 | contig 17421 bp, 25 predicted proteins | sample PaiPotPPA55metaG_FD_128002 | JGI IMG/M metagenome (GOLD analysis project Ga0185299, IMG submission 128002) | Iron sulfur acid spring bacterial and archeal communities from Banff, Canada, to study Microbial Dark Matter (Phase II) - Paint Pots PPA... ...
CCGAGTTCAAGCTCAACTCCCCCGCCAAAACTCTCTTGGCGAGTTGCTCTCGACTGTGAATCGTGAGTCGCGCATGATGGTGGTAGTCCATTCGGTCTCCTGGCTAGCTTTTGCTTCGCAACATCAGCTTCCCAGTTCTCGACCGAATGGACAACAACCTCTTGAAACTTCACATTTAGCCACTGAGGGCTTCTTCTCTCAGTTCTCACACAGACTCTCCAGCCCCCGAAGTTGAGTCTTCCAGCTTTTGGCCAGTCCCGTTTAATGGGCCGCAGGCTTTTGTTCTGGTGGAGGAGGCGGAGGCGCAATGAACTTGGCGTCGTCTACCGGCACGTTCTGATGCAGCTCGTCGACTTGGATGCTGAAGCGGTTACCAGGGCGCGCCAAGGACCAGCGGTAAGGAAGCTTGACACCGTCGGCGTCGCGATAATCGCTGTAATCGACTTGCGTAGGCAGCCGGCCCAGCGGAGTTTCGTTGTAGCGGACGAGCCGCAAGAGCAGCCCGCTCTGCGAATCGAAGTAGAGTTTGAGTGGCGGCAGTCCTTCGGTTTGGCCGACGACCAGCGTCGTGTCGTGGCCGTCGATTTTTTCGCCGGGACTGACCTTCCATTTGGATGCCAAAGTCTTCCCGTCAACCGGGAAATGTAGGTCGGCATCCAGCCGCGCGCCGGAGATTTCGTCGGCGTTCATGATGTGCGGCGGACGTCCAGGAACGCTGAGCCAGCCGGAGTGGCCGTCGAAGCCGGTGACGCTTTCGCCGCCGGGCAAGTGCATGACCGAGACGCGCTGGTCGGGCGCCTTGCTGTAGATATCAATAGGGAAATGCTGCCCGCCGAACCCGGTGAGCGTACCTTTCTGGACGCGGCTGGTAATTTTCTGGACAGCGTCGGTTCCGCCCACCGCTGCGAGATATTTATCGAAGAGCTGATCGGCTGTCGGCAACGCGCCTGGGGCCGCAGCAGGTTTTTTCTCCCCGGCAGCCTCGGGTGCGGCATCTTCTGTAGCGACCAGGGGCGTGCCGACCGGATCGGCGGCGCCGCGATGGCAGGAAAAGCAGGTGACTTCGCGCTTGCCCTCAAAATTGTCTTTGTTGATGGCGAACATCATCTGGATCATCTTGCGAGCGATGACCTTGGGCTTCTTGTCGTCCTTGTCGAAGGCCAGTCCCTGTGCGTGATCATTGCGTACGTGGCAGTATTCGCATTCCACGCCAAGCGACGCAGCCATGAATTGCATGGCGGGGATCACTTGCTCGGCGGGGATGCCCTTCAAGACTTTGATGTTCTTGAATTGCTGTTCGGCGAGTTTGGGCGAAGCCGGCGCCTGCGCAGGAGCGGATTGAGCGCGAGCGCCCATGAGCAGCAGCCCGGCGCCAAATGCCGCTGTCGTTGCAAGGGCTATACAATGTTTTTTGTGGAAGATCGATTGGATCGAACGCAGCAAGATCATCAGGCTCCTCACCGGTGGGTCTCTCGAAAACGCGAGAGGAGTCTATCAAAGATGGCGCGATACCGGCAGGTCTTCATACCAAGTGAAACATTTGTTACTTTTTAGACTTGACCTCGGAATGACGGCTTGGCAGTTCAATTGCCCCCTGTTGTAGAATGCTGCATGGCTCTGGCCCTCCCCCCCAGCGAACAGCTGAAGGACATCCGCAACCGCCTGGGAATCACCACGCGCGACGTCGCCGAATTCAGCCAGAAGATCGCGCAAGCCGAAGACAACTCTGAATATCACATTTCCAACGCGTGGCTGACGCAGATCGAAAACTCTGACTCCGTCCCCAGCATTTTCAAGCTATACAGTCTGAGCTCCATCTACCGCATCAAGTTCAGCGACTTGCTACTGCTGTACGGCGTGGACCTCCAGAACCTGGTCAAGCACCAAATGTCCGCTCCACTGCCCAAAACGCACCTGACGACGCTGGAAGTTTACGATACCGAGAAGACCATCTCCTTCCCGGTGCGCTTCGACCGCTCCTTCGACGTGGATAACACGAACCTGCTGTCGCGCATCGTGGAAGTGTGGGGCGAAGTTCCCATCGCGCTGATCCAGCACCTGGACATTCGCCACAGCCTGTATGGGTATATCGGGCTGCAGGACAACACGCTGTCGCCGCTGCTGCGGCCGGGTTCGTTTGTGCAGATCGACCCGCACGTGCGCAAGATCCAGCCGATGCGCTGGCGCACGGAGTTCGATCGGCCAATCTATTTCGTGGAGTTGCGCGACGGTTATGCGTGTTCGTGGTGCGAAATGCAGGAAGGGCATTTACTGCTGCTGCCGCATCCACTGTCGTCGCGCAGCGTGCGTAGGCTGACTTACGGGAGCGAGGCGGAAATCGTCGGGCAGGTGACCGCGGTGGCCATGCGGCTCACGGATGCTTCGGAGCCTGCTCCTGACGGAATCGCCAAATTGCCAAAGCGAGTCTGATGTTGGACAGAAATAAGCGCGCAACCGCGGGATTCACTTCGACAGGAATCGCCACGCGATAAGGTTCCAGCTTTTGCCAGATGCGCAGTACGTCCGCCGGGCTTTCGTGTGAACAATCCAGATAGGTTTGCAGTTGGTTGACCAGTTGCTCCAGCGAGTACGCAGAGAGCTGGTAAAAAATCTGCCGGTGCGCCATTTCCAAAGCTTTGCCAGCGACGTCCGGGCTGAAGCGGGCGGCGAGTCCGTCATGATGATAAGTCCCGGTATTGTAGTCGCGCGTAGACGCCAGATAGATGAGCCGGGCCAGGTCACACGAAATCTTCGACAGCGACCTCTGCAACAGATCGTCGTAGGCGGCTTGCTCGGGCACGAGTTTGACGGTGACAGGCATTGGGTCTTGGGATAGCGGGCCTCAGATGGGGACGGGGTAGAGGTTAAGAAGATTCGAAGCCGTGGAACTCGCGGCCTGTGGTAACCGCTTGGAAGTCGTGCTGGGCTTGCGCGAGACGCCCGGAGAGCGCACCGGCGTAGACGGCCAAGCCGCGTACACGTTGTGGTCCCGCGGCCTGAATCGCCAGAAAAAGCATGCCGCAAATGAACATCAGCTCGGCATACAGCAGGACAAGTTTTGTTTCTGTCGCGAAATGCAGATCGTGGCTCTGACGGGTCGCTGCGGTGTGTTCGCGCATGATGCGTCGGATGGCGATGGAAGTCTGGTGAACCCAAACGAGAGCGACGAGTTTGCGTTCCCGGCGGAAGAGCTCTTGCAGTTGATGGGACCTGGTGCTGGAAACGAATTCCCAATCGTCGGGACAGAAAATTCTGGTAACAAATTCGGCCGGACACAGATCGAGACTGGCCTCTTCTTCGAAGAGGGGCGTATCCGACCTCGACGATACTTCACGGGCAGCGGCGGAACCGCGCGCGGCCATGAGAAGCAGCAGGAGAAGAAGGACGGTGCCGAGGAGCAGGGCTGTCGGAATGCCCATCACGAACCCACCGCCTTTGCCACGTAGGCTCGAGCATCGTGCAGACGGCGCTGGGTTGCGGCCGCGACGCGTTGGTATTCTTCTTCGAGATTCAATCCCCGCTCGGGTAGAGGGCTGGCCTCAAAAGACCATAAAGGTATAAGCCAGAGAATCAGAAAAACAGGGTACGAGGCTGAATAGAGGAAGGCCAAGATATCGTGCATGCGACCTGTGGATGGAGCTAAGGAAAGGCAAACTACGCTCCAGCAAACAAAAAGGCCATAGCCCATTACAATGCCACGCAGGTTCCGGCCAAACGGAACCGAATAGAAAAGAAATAACGCAATCAGCGCAACGATCGCTACGCCCTGAATGGCCCGCAGAATTCCTTCGATGCCTCTAGCGGTCGCCATCGTCCACCATTGAGGATCTCTGGCGACGTTGACGAGCGCCTTCATCAATACGATGACAAAGACAAGGCCAAGAAGCCTGCGCGCCATCCGAGCTGTGCCCGGATAAGCCGCCAGACCAACGCGATAGATCTCGAAGACGATCCCGCAACTGACCAGGACACAGAGAAACTCAGCGGTCCAATAGGCATGGGTATACGTGTTTTCGTCGTGACTCCACCGAGCAATAGCCATGCAGACCAAGTCCTGGAACAAAACAAAGGAGATGTAAAAATAGAAGGCTTGGTAGCGGGAGGCGAGCTTTCCCCGAAAGCCCCGAAAGAGCAGGAGTGATTCCAGCGCGATACTGCTCCACCAAATTGCCTGGCTGAGCATGCTCCTCCGAATCTCACTCAAACTAATTTCTCGGAGTGAAATGCTAGCACGAGTTGGGGGAAAAATGCAGACCATCTCTCCCCCTAAACTCGTTTGGGGCCCTTAGGATGCAATCTCCAGCCACGGATTTGGGGTTGGCTTGCCGCCGTCGGCGATGAGCCAGGGATTTGGGGTTGGCTTGCCGCCGTCAGCGACGACCCAGGGATTTGGTGTCGGCTTGCCACCATCGGCGGCTAAAACGCTTAAGTGCACCATTAAACCTGCCATCAAGAGCGCCACGCAAAACATGAAAACAATCTTGATCCTACGCATTAAATCCTCCTCGGAGAGATTTGGGACCCGGAAATGACCTCGCGACAGTTGGGCCACGAGTCGGGAAAGCCTAAAAGAGAAAGGGGAAAGAACCGAATGGAGCGATGCCGTGGTCGGAATTCCAACCAGACACAGCTGGAGACTGCCGAAGCAGGAGTTTGCCGGCTTGCTACATCCCGAAAGTGAACGAAATTCGATCCCCAGTTAAATCCATCAGTACCCAGAAATACGCTTCCGGCCGGGCCTCAAGACTGACCACCAGCCAGCTCTGAAGATACAAAAAAACGGGCCTAAGCAGCCAAGAAGAGTCGTCCATCGTCGTGGCGCCCATGAAATAGCTCGACGCATTCCCTCAAATTCTGAATATCAGATTGCCGGCACCCGGAAGGAAGGGGCGACTGGAGGTGCTTCGCGGCGGTGCGGTTGTAATCGTAAGCGAAGCGCTCTTTTTTCCACCGAGAGATTGCTGGGGGTCTCAAATGTACAGGGTAAGTCCTTTGTTTTCGTTCTCTCGGCATGGGCACGATTGCGTCCACCGACGCATGCCGTGTGACGAAGCGTAGCGCGCGTGGCGGAGAGGGGAATCGGCGTAGCGCACAAGAGGAGGTCCAGCTTCATGCAAAAGAGCAATGAAGAATGGTGGGAATGCACGAACCGCATGTGCGGACACAAGATTCAGTTTGTAACGCTGGACAGTGGACCCAACAGGGCCAACCCCACATGCTTCTGCGGCAGCAGTATGAAGCGACCATATCTTAAGCCTCAGTACACCGAATACACGGCTGTCTCACTTGCTGATCCCGGCGCTAGCCATGGCTCCAGAGCGGTAGATGTGAGCCTTCAATTGTTCGTTGTGCCCTTGGCGATGAATCACCTGCTTCCGCGATCCGATGCGTCAAAATGATCAGGGCGTTACAGCAAGTGGCGATGGCGACCACCCTGGCTCTGATGTCCCTGGGCGTATTCGTTCTCTACGATGCATTCACGCGAGCGCAGGCGCCGCAAACGAAGAGTCTATTTGAGGGAGCGGTGTTGTGTGCTTTTGCTGTGGGATTACTTTATTTACTCGGCACGCGCGATGAAAAGTGATCGCAGAACCCAGCTGATGACGAAAACTCGAGCTGCCGACGAAGTCGTGCTCCGTTGCCGAGCGGATTTTATTTTCGATGCGCAAGCGCACGGCAGCAACTCGCGCCCGATCAAGGTGCTGAGTGAATGCATGTGTGATTTCCGGCGCCCGGACTGGGAGAGCCGTTGGAACGAGTGGAATACGCGGCTCAACCCTTACCTGAATCTGTTTCTGTGCGCGGAGCACGCCCGGCAGTTGGGGCTATTGAAGTAGTAAGCGCACCTTCGAGCGCCATTATTAGCGCGCGATGCGGAGTTGGTTCGGCGCGGCGTTCGGTGGCAAATGCCCCAACATGGCGAGGTGTAGCCCACGAGACTTCGCCGGTGCGAAGAATCTCGAGGATCGTCAGCTGAAGTAAAGGGAACAAGGTACGCTGCAGACTTTTCCTACACGCTCAAACACTTTTCCTACAAGCTTAGACAAGAAGTATTAGGGATATCTCGGAATTCCGATGGGTTTCCCCAGCGGCCTAAAATAGTCGCGTGGTTGAGAGCCACTCGGAGCGCTTAGCTATGCTTGCTCGAAGTCTCCCGTAGATTTCTCGCGGGCATCGGTGGCAATGCACTGGCCGGTTTCCGCGTCGCGCACGAAGTAGTGGCCAGGAGAATACCGTAGCAACGCTTCGAGTCTCGCGTGAACTTCGGCAATCGAGCTTACCTGAGCGACCCACAACGGGCTGCCGTCATCCAGGCGCCTGAAGATGTCGAAACCCAGCCTCATATTGGCATAACCCGCAAGATCCCGAGACCTGCATCCGCACTTAAACGTGCCGAAGGTTAACGGAGTTGATTAGCACTGTCTGTTCAATATTGAACAGACGAATTTAGCAACGAAGGGTAGAACGTGGGCGACAGCGAACAGGAGAAGTCAGCTACTAATTGCAATTCATGGGTAGATGTGTCGGCAGGGGGATTTCCAGGGCCATTGCCACGCTTAAATGAGGGGGAAATGAGATCAAGGCGGCGAAACGGGTTCCCTACACCGGGATTCTTTGCCAGCGCGCTTCCGTCCAAGAAAATCAAGGAATTCAAAGCCGGACAGACCATAATCTCGCAAGGAGAAAACTGCACGGATGTCCACTACATCGAAAAAGGGGTGGTGAAACTCACGCTGGTTTCCAATCGCGGCAAGGGCGCGGTTCTAGGGATTCTTGGCGAAGGCGATTTTTTCGGAGAGGCTTGCGTCACCGGTGAGGCGGTGTATTCGACATCAGCAATCGCGCTGGTACCAAGCAAAGTAAACATCATCAAGGGGAAGGCGATGTTGAAGATGGTGGAGGAAGATCCGGCCATCTCCACGCACTTTATTAACTATCTGGTGATGCGGAACCGCCGCATCGAACAGGACCTGATCGATCATATGTTTAATTTCAGCGAGAAGAGACTGGCGCGAACGCTTTTGCTTCTGGCGCGAAGCCGCCAGGGCGACGAGGCTGCGCCCATCCTGGACAAAATCGGGCAGGATACGCTGGCGGAGATGATTGGGACGACGAGGTCGCGGGTAAATTTTTTCATGAACAAGTTCAGAAAGTTGGGATTCATTCATTACAATGGGGGGCTGACGGTTTACGACTCGCTCGAGAGCGTTTTGAGCGAGTAGGAGCGGCCAGGCAGGATCAGCGGACAGGTTTTGAGCAAGACGCGTCGGCCCGGGCGGCCGATGAGTCTTGCCGCAATCTGACACCCAGCCTAATTTTTAACTTGACAATACTTATCTTATCGGTTATATTTATTCCTGTGCATCTCCTCAGCCATAACCGTCAAACAGCAACTCTATCCCTTACTACCGATGTCATGGTCGTCTGCGAGTAAGATCCACATTCGCCCGCCATTGTACTCGAAGTCCATTGGCCGTCCTTAAATGAACGAATCGAAGCAGTCGTTTTGCACCGCATTGTTTCGCTCACTCAAGTTGGATGAGTGAACATAGCACTGGTGTAACCCCTAGGCACAAGCAGGCGAAAAATGCGAGTCTTCTCGACGTATTTCCAATGCGGCATGGAGAAGACCCTATCAACGTCGGGGACGCCCGGTACCCTTGAACGTACCGAAAATTACTCAACTTTCGTATAGAATGACGTTCAAGGATTGTCCGCAAGGAGATTAAGAACGGTGATCTGCGACCGCCTGCGAGAATTGCGCGAGAGCCAGAATCTTTCTCAGGGAGAGTTACCCGCTCTACTGCTAGGCACGCAATCCTGCCGTCCTTTCTGTTCCTGAAGCATCTCACCATGAGGGAAGGACCGGTTTATGCCGAGGCGCATTTTTATCGTCGATGACAACTTAGGCGTTCGCAGATCGTTACGTTCCTTTTTCGATTCGCAGACAGGCTTTGAAGTCTGTGGCGAAGCCGCCGATGGTTTCGACGCAATCGAAAAAGCCAAAGAAGCGAATCCTGACTTAATTCTTTTAGATTTTTCAATGCCAGAGCTGAACGGGCGGGATACAGCAGCTATTCTCAGTCCGTTGATGCCAGAAGTGCCGATAATACTTTTCACTGCGTTTGATACAGCCGTCAGGCATTCGGATGCCTACGCTTACGGCATCAGTGCGGTTGTGTCAAAAACAGAAAGTCTAAACGCTCTGGCGGAGCAGGTGCAAGCGTTGCTGACCACGGTCTGACCGCTGTTCTCCGTGCGACTGTCGTACGCGATCAGGGATCGCCAAAATCATCGGTTCGTGGAGAAGATCACGAGTCCGCTGCGATCGCGCCCAACGGAGAAGGAAATCGCTGCTAAAAAATGGATTTCAGCGTAGGCTCCCGCATCCGGGTCCGCCCTTACAGCGGTAAAGTTGTCGAGGCTCAGATAACGGCAACAGTACACCAGTCTTCTGGTCGCAAGATTCGACTTTCGTTCGGAAAGAGAGCGTGGCGATCAACCCCGAGGAAATTATCGAGGTTCGGGATTTGACCTAGGACTTCTTAAGAGCGGTTTGTTCTTCAGTCTGTGCAATTCATCGTCTAGGATGGAGTCAATCTCTTCAGCAATTTTACTCAGTTTATTCTTATCTTCCACTACCTCGGCGTGCTCGCACAACTTCTTGAAACGCTCTCTGCTTTTTCTCAGCATAAAAAACTCTTAGATTGGATGACTTGGACGCCATAAAGGTCAGCGGGTTACTGCAGCTGTCCTCTATACTTTGGGTACAGTCAGCGCGCGGATACCCTCAAAGAACATCTGGAGGGCAAGTTATGAACACACGTCAGCGACGCTACAGGAAACCAAGTAGCTCCCTCGAATTTGGCTTTGGAAAAACTTCTCGGCCATACATCTAAGTGAGCACTATGTGCGTACTGTTACTGCTTGTAATTTGACGAACGATCCAAACAAGTTCCAGCAAATCCGAACATTACGACGATGGCAAACCAGTTGCTCAGATTAGGCAACGGAGGATCGACCCCACATGTCCTCGCTCTCATTGGATATATCCAAGAAGGATGTGCATGGAAACCCCATTTGGCTCGACACCGTTGGAGACTTGGACGCTGCGCGCCTTCGTTCGCGCCGATTGGCTTCGGTCATTCCTGGCGAATGCTTTGCTTCCGATCAAAACATTCACCAAATCGTTGTAAGCGTCGTTCGCTCAGATTCGGACAGATTAGGAGGTTGAAATGATGTCGGTTTGCGCAATGAAGTGCCCGCACTGCGGTGGGACAGCACGTAAGCCAAAGCCGCAGGATCAGTTTAAGTGCGATTGTGGTTGGAAATTGTAACCGGTTAAGAACGGCTCTGAGCGATCGATTTGGATCTGTCCAGAAAACGTGGCTCGAATCGAGTTCCTAGTGCAGAACCGAAAGTGATCGCCCGACACATTCCTAGCGATCAGGGAAACGGCAAAACCGATGGCCACCGGCTGCTGCTGGAACAAATTTATTGAGGCCCGAGCAAAATACGCAGTGACTTAGGGAGCCAATCGTCGGCATAGGAGACAGTGTTCGTTCGCCGATTAACCTCGATTTCGCTCAAGCGAGGAAAGGCGAGGTCACGTGAGATTACATACAGAAGAGTGGGTAAGGTTGTGTCAACAAGCATCTGTGGAGCAAGACCCAGCGAGGTTGATTAAACTCATTCAGCGAATTAATGAACCGCTGGAAAAAACGCAAACGACTGACAGGAAAGCGCAGTTCCGATCACAGTTCCTAACGTAGGTTCCGTTCGGCTTGCGTGGTCGGCTGAAGACCGAAGCAGGGAAGACTGTTTTAAGGTCTCAATGACCGCCCGTAATACGAACGGCAGGTTAAGTGGGCAAAGGATTTGACAGACTGAGAACACGAGAGCGACAACCACAAAATGGTCCGAAGTGAACTGACTGTGAGACACGCAGCATTGATCGCAGCTTCTGAAAAATAGAAAGCCGGGTGGGCGCTAGAGGCGTTTCCAAATTCGTCCGCTCCCGAAATTATTCCCGTCGGAACTCTCGATGAGGCCGGAAAGGAGAAGCCCGATGCAGCAAGTTCGCGAAGTAATGAGCCAAGACGTAAAGATTGCTTCACCTAAGGATTCGATCGAAAAAGCGGCGAAGCTTATGGCTGAAACAAATTGTGGCGCGCTTCCCGTCGGAGAAAATGGCAGGCTAGTCGGCGTAGTCACAGACCGAGATATCACACTTCGCGCAGTGTCAAAGGGCCGCGCACCGAATCGCTGTATCGTGCGCGAGGTCATGTCCTGCAGGATCAAATACGTTTTTGAAGACGAAGCAACCCACGTGGCGGCACACAACATGAGCAAACTACAGGTGCGCCGGTTAATGGTGCTCAATCGCCAAAAGCGCTTGGTGGGCATTGTGTCCTTGAGCGACTTGGCCTTGAAGCATGACGGTCCAGCTGCGGCTAGCACCCTGAAACAGGTTTCAAAACCGAAACCTGGCAGACACCTTTAAGGCTGTCCACAATCCAATTAAACCGCATCGATGTCCGCTGTCTCAGTCAGGACCTTCCGATGCCACTTGCATACCCGCCCTACCTCTTAGCTGCGATTAATCGCCGTGATCCTAAATGGATTATTGGAGAAACATCCAAGAGACGAGAGCGGTAGTAAACTCGGCGTATGCGAAAGCACCTTATCTCGCCAACCCCGGAGCGTGTTCGGACTTGCGGCGAAGCCTGGTTAGATCTCGAACATGCCGCCGCAGTCGAGGTCACGTCGGAAGACACGGATTATCCGGTTGAGTCTGCCTTCGTTTCGGGAGACGCGCAAGGCTGGCGTGCGGCCGCTCCAGGGAGCCAAACTCTTCGGCTGGTCTTCGATCAGCCGCAACAGCTCAGGTGCATATCCCTGGTGTTTGAGGAAAACGAGATTGCCCGCACGCAAGAGTTCGTTTTGCGATGGTCTCCAGATGGCGGCAACTCAGTTAAAGAAATTGTGCGCCAGCAGTGGAATTTCAGTCCACCTGAGTCGACACGCGAGGTGGAAGAATATCAAGTGGAGCTTTCAAGCGTTACTATCATTGAGTTAGTGATCAAGCCGAATATCGGTGGCGGACTCGCTCGCGCATCGCTTAAAAGCCTCCGTTTGTCGTGATGAGCGGGTCTTCGGTTCCGACTGTATCAACAACGCGCTTAGCGAAATTAGCGTCCTGTCGATCAAATGTTGGTCGCGCAGATCCAAACCTGCCGCTTCGAATACAACTAGCGATGAACGTCTAAACCGAGTACCGTTGCTATGTCTCACTAGCCACCGTTCCCTCCTCCCAGAAGAAGGCTCCCCTGCAAAATCAGACAATTTCCATGGCTTGGGCGAGGTCTCGGGAAGACCTACCAAGCGGGCAACGCTACGATCCATTTTTCGACTGCGTCGGGAACCATTCCTTGTCCCAATGAGCCCCCGTTTCTACTCCACCGCGTCGGTAGTGCAGACGGAGCCCAATGAACCCATCAATGCGCTACGGGATCGAGTACCTCGGTAAGATCTGACAGGTTCCATTCCATCTTGTTTTGTTGACCGATCCCCGCATCTATAACAGAATCAGCAGCGCGGTCCGCCCGTCTCCGGGCCAAACTCAATCGTGCATTCATGGCGGAAGGCCTAGGTATGCTGTTATTTTCCCGAACATCCGGGGCGAGGACTCCCGCTTCTCGGGGATGCTGGGCGCTTTGCCGACTGCAACCCACCGCGGGGATCATCAACCTCTGCGCCCTTGCATTACTTACTATTTTTGCCATTCCGTCGTGTGCTCTCTCTAGTTCCGCTGCTGACGGACAACCGAGGGAGAAGAACGTATTGGTGCTGTTTAGCGCCGTTCAATATAGCCAGTCGTTTTTGGATCTGATTGAACCCTCGATGCGGGCTCGTGTTCGCGGGCCAATCACGTTCTATCGCGCATATTTGGAAGACCCGCAAGTAGAAGAGAAACCTTATAGGGAGAGCATGTCCGAGACTCTCCGCCGCAGGTATGCACAGGTCAAGCTGGATGTTGTGATCGTGTGTAACCCCGCGGCACTTCACTTCGCGGTGGAATACCGCGACAAAATATTTCCCGGCGTTCCGATTGTCTTTGCAGGGGTCGGCGCGGGGGATCTCGAGAACCAGAAGATCTGGCCAGGGGTAACCGGCGTCGCAAGTCCTTGGGGTTTTCGGGACACGATCGATCTAATGCTCCGTCTCCAGCCAGATACGAATACGGTCGCAGTCGTCGCGGGCGACACCCGTTGGGACAAGGATTTCTTGGCAGTCGCACACTCCGAGCTTCTTCGTCATCAGGACAAAGTAGGGGAGATCGACCTTGTGGGACCCGTAAGCCGTAAATTGCTTGAGAGGGTCACTGCGCTCCCTCCTCATACGGTCGTCCTATTCCAAGCCTATCCACAATTTGAAAACCAACCGGAGTTCGGAACCTGGGATCTTGTCGCTGCGATTGCGCAGCGCCTGCCGACCTATTCCGCGTTCCCGAGGCTCTGTATCAACGGGTGCATTGGCGGAGCATACGAGGACGCGACAAAAGAGGCTCTGTGGACGGCGGAAATCGCAGCACTGGTGCTGTCAGGTGAACGACCGGATAAGATCCCCGTTGCATACTCCACCGACCTTCAGATACGTGTGGATTGGCGAGCGCTCCACCGCTGGCAAATTCCAGAGTCGGCTCTGCCGTTGGGCAGTGTGGTTCTAAATCGGGAACCGACTCTCTGGGAACAGTACCGAAAATATGTCGTCGCGGCCATTGCGGTCATCGCCGCACAGTTGCTGCTGATTCTCGGTCTATTGTGGCACCGGGCGAAAAGGCGAAAGGTCGAAGCATCCCTCGTTGAGAGCCTAAGGTTTGAAGGTTTGCTTTCCGATCTTTCGACAACCTTCATCAACCTGCCCGAGGATCAAGTAGGTGCCAATATAGAGAAGAATCTCGGCCGGATTGCTGAGTTCTTTAACATTGAGCGGATAACACTCCGTGAGTTTTCTGCAAAGAAGACGGAGTTGATTGCAACCTTTTCCTGGACCGCTAAAGGAATTAACCCGTCTCCATCGGTCGTGGAAGCCAGACAATTTCCTCACTGGATGAACCGCCTTCTGCTCGGCGAAGTCGTACTTGCATCGGCCTTGCCCGGACTTCATGAAGAAGAAGCATCTCCCGAAAAGGAGTACCTCCGACAGCACGGTGCCATGTCAGCGGCATTGGTTCCTCTAACAGCGGGTGGCGAGGCCCTTGGTTTCATATCATTTGTCAGCACAAAGTGTCAGGTGCCCTGGGCGGACGATGTGATAAAGCAGATGAGGGCACTGGCTGAGATATTCTCGAATGCCTTGAGGCGTAAGCGAGCCGATGAAGTGCTACGCGAGAGTGAAGGACGCTTTCGATTGGTGGCCGATAACGCTCCTTCTTTGATCTGGATGGCGGGAACGGACAAGTTGTGCATCTTTTTCAATAAGGGTTGGCTAGACTTCACTGGCCGATCGATGGAACAGGAACTGGGAGATGGCTGGGTATCGGGGGTTCATCCAGACGACCTGGAGACGTGTCTTGCCACTTATTCGACAGCATTTGACGCGCAAGCAGATTTTGAAATCGAGTACCGCCTGCGCCGCTTTGATGGAGAATACAGCTGGATTGTTGATTATGGCGTCCCGAGGTTCGAATCCGATGGCACCTTCCGTGGATATATCGGCTCGTGTGTCGACATTACCGAACGCAAGTCGTCAGAAGCTTCGCTGCAACAGTTGAGTGGTCGCCTGATCGACGCGCAGGAGCAAGAACGCACCCGCATTGCCCGAGAGTTACACGACGATTTCAGTCAACGGATGGCGCTCCTGCAAATCAGGCTCGAACAACTTGGGCAAGAGAACACGGCCTCGTTTTCGTCCAATGCGCGACAACAACTGCACAGCATTTCGGAAATAGCCTCGGAAATTTCCTCCAACATCCACGACTTGTCCCACCAGTTGCACCCATCCAAACTCGACACTCTCGGCCTGATGGCCTCGGTGAGGGGCTTGTGCAGAGAATTCTCTGAGCAGCACAAACTGCGAATTCAGTTTGTCCACAAAGACATCCCTGGACCGCTTCCGAAGGATGTGACGCTATGCTTGTTCCGGGTCGTGCAGGAGGCGTTGCGGAACGTCGTGAAGCACAGCGGAGCCTCAGAAGCCGCGGTAGAGCTATCTGGTCGCGGTGATCGCATCGATCTTCGCATCTCGGATGATGGTGTTGGATTCGAAACTGGGTCTGCTAAGGGAGCGGCCGGTCTTGGTTTAATCAGCATGCGCGAGCGCCTGCGGCTGGTTGGCGGAATTATTGTGATTCAATCCGAGCCCTTATACGGTACGAAACTTCACGCTCATGTACCGCTACAAGCGAGCAGCCCATCAGTCACAAGCGACGAAAAAGCATACAAAGCAGGGGTTTGAGTGCCGCCCTGTATGGTCCGCGAGGATGCTATGACGGTCCCCGTAGGTCTCGTGCTCGTGAGCAGTCCCAGAGCTTCAATCAAGACTTTCGCGCCTTTTCTTGACAGTCGCCCATGTTGCCGCTATAGTGCCGCCACTCCGCATTTCGTATACCGGTCCTTTTTCGCAGATTGGCGCAAAGACTCACATTTGCAGCGTTCTCCGGGGGGCAATTTCTGTGGCCATTTCAAACGTAGGGCTAGCTCCTGGTATTGAGAAAGCGGCAAGCACAACCCACCCGCTCAAGACGTTCCTGGGCCGGTATTTCTATCTCTGCATGTCGCTGGTATTGGCCACGCTTGTGATTGTGGGCTTCAGCCGCACGGCCAACGCCAACCTGTTCCACGCCAACCCACCAAGGCCGCTGCTCTTGTGGATACACGGGGCCGTTTTCTCGATGTGGGTGGTCTTCTTTATCGCTCAGTCCGCTCTGGTGCGCGCGCGGAAAGTCAGCGTGCACCGCTTGCTCGGCTGGTTTGGAGCGGGACTAGCCGCGGTGATGGTTGTGCTGGGCTGCACCATCGCCGTCGTGATGAGCCGCTTCGATACCGTTTTCCTTCATCAAAGGGACGCAGACGCTTTCTTGTCGATTCCCTTCGCCGACATGCTCGTCTTTGGCTCATCCATCGCGATGGCAATTTATTGGAGAAAGAGGCCGGAATTTCATCGACGGCTGGTCTTCATAGCGACTTGCCAAATTATGGACGCTGCCATTGCCAGATTCGATTTCATGTTCAACTACAACCTCTTCTTCCCCGCCGTTGACGGTCTGATCGTGCTCGGCATGGTGCGCGATTGGGTGGTGGATAAGCGCGTCCACAAGGTCTATCTCTACGCGCTTCCCTCGTTGATCGTTGTGCAGAGTCTCGCAATCTACGCCTGGAGAATCGATCCAAAGTGGTGGCAAGCGATCACCCAGGCGATCCTGCGATAGTGACGCCGCCACGCTGCCTCAAATCACTCCAATGCTTTTCAGACGAAGAGCTATGGCACGATGAAAATGGACTTCCTGCGATTCAACGGCGCTGTCGAGCGGGATCCCGCCATCGACGCCTGGATGAAAGAGCATGCAGGTGAATTGGGAGCCATCGCGCATCGGTGGTTTGAGGTGATGCGAAAATGCGGGGACGAAGTCCGCGAGCTTTTGCATGACGGCTGTCCGGTTGCCTGTTTGGGAGACGCGCCCTTCGGCTATGTGAACGTATTCACCGCACACGTAAACGTGGGGTTCTTTCACGGCGCGGCACTGCCGGATCCGGCTCGCTTGTTGCAAGGCACCGGCAAATTCATGCGTCACGTGAAGCTGAGACCCAGAACGCCCACAAACACCGCAGCGCTAAGCAGGCTCATCGACACGGCTTACTCCGATATAAAGGCACGCGTCGAAAACGGCTAGCTATTGTTGTTGTGTATCGTTCCGATCAGCCTTCGAGCCCTCGTTTCCGGCAAACGGCGTTTAGTGGAAACATTAGGGATTGGCAGCCCCGGCCTTCGAAAAGAGTCGAAGGCCGGGGTCACCTGATAATTTCATCCCGCCGCGACACTAGCCTTGCCTGCTATGAATTCGAGCAGGTCGGCGTTGATCTGGTCAGCGTTCGTGGTCGGCATGCCATGTGGGAAGCCCTTGTATGTTTTCAAGATCGCGCCTTTCACCAACTTCGCGCTCAGCGGGCCGGCGTCGGCATAGGGAACGATCTGGTCATCGTCGCCATGCATCACCAGCGTTGGCACAGTGAACTTCTTAAGGTCTTCGGTAAAGTCGGTCTGGGAAAAGGCCACGATGCCATCATAGTGAGCTTTTGCGCCTCCCATCATTCCCTGCCGCCACCAATTCCAGATCACCGCCTGTGAGGGTTTCGCACCAGGCCGGTTGTACCCGTAAAAAGGACCGGTCGGCAAATCCAGATAGAATTGCGCTCGGTTGGCGGCAAGCTGCGCCTGCAAACCGTCGAATACGTCTTTAGGCAGGCCGCCGGGATTCGCTGGTGTCTTCACCATCAGTGGTGGCACTGAGCTAATCAAGACGGCCTTAGCGACGCGACTTTCACCATGGCGCCCTATGTAACGGGTGACCTCGCCGCCGCCCGTTGAGTGTCCAACGTGGATGGCATTCTTCAAATTGAGATGCTCGGTGAGTGCTGCTAGGTCATCGGCGTAGTGATCCATATCATGTCCGTCGCCGGGTTGGCTTGAGCGTCCGTGTCCTCGCCGGTCATGAGCGATCACGCGGTAGCCGTGGCTCAGGAAGAACAACATTTGCGTGTCCCAATCGTCGGCCGACAGAGGCCAACCGTGCGAGAAAACGATAGGCTGACCTTTGCCCCAATCCTTGTAATAAATCTCTGTCCCGTCTTTTACTGTGATCGTGCTCATGTGCTGTTCTCCTATGAATTGCCTTAGCTAGATTTCCTTAGAGGCTGGAGACTGACTATCGGCTTGCAACGATTTCGCCAATCACTCAATTCCGCATGCGACCAGGTTCACAACATTCCCACACAAGTAGATGAACCCAACACGATGGGTGATGCCTTAATTCTCTAGGATGTTTTGAGTCAACTCCCGATAAGTCCGCTTCTCTCCAGCGACTCACCGCTCACCCTGGCGCGTTTGTCGTTACTAACCCGACCGGCGAGCTGATAACTGTCGCGGTAGGGACGACCGTCGCTGATCGCCCCCCGCACAGATCCGTACAAGCGCGTCGAGGCATACGGCTCTTTTAACCCGGCGCACTCCGGATGGCCCGTTATCCGGGAGCAGAGGAGGTTAAGCCGCATGAGAGCGGACATTGTAGCTGGTGAGCGGCCTGACACATAGGTGACGGTTTGTACCGGACACATGGGTGACACTTCCTCCCTTTAGGGGGAGGGAGCGATGCCTTGGAAGGAGTGTTCGGTGACAGATGAGAGAATGCAGTTTGTGGCT
>Ga0185299_10004296_pt1 | contig 17421 bp, 11 predicted proteins | sample PaiPotPPA55metaG_FD_128002 | JGI IMG/M metagenome (GOLD analysis project Ga0185299, IMG submission 128002) | Iron sulfur acid spring bacterial and archeal communities from Banff, Canada, to study Microbial Dark Matter (Phase II) - Paint Pots PPA... ...
CGCTTGCATTTGTCTTGGATGGATTCGACTGGGATTTTAACTCCGCCGGGAAGGAATTCCGCCGGGCCATTGAACTGAATCCAGGTTACGCAACCGCTCACCATTGGTATGCCTGGCACTTGAGTCTCTTGGGTCGGTTTGACGAAGCTGTCGCTGAAATGAAAAAAGCGGAGAGCCTGGATCCCCTATCTCTTATCATTAACGCCGATCTGGCAGAGCTCCTTGGCCTCGCGCACTCGTATGACGAATCCATACGACAGAGCCGCAAGACGATCGAAATGGATCCTAATTTTGCTCTCGCCCATAATCAGCTCGCCCAGGTGTATCTGCAAGAACACATGTACGATGAAGCGGTCGCGGAGCTGAAAAAGGCGGTCGAGCTTTCTGGGAGTAGTCCGACATGCATAGCGAATCTTGCTCGCGCCTACGCCGCATCCGGCAAGAGGAGCGAAGCGGTAAAACTTCTGGACGATCTGAAAAAGCGCTCAAGCACTGGTTATTCGTATGCCTCGGAGATTGCCATGATCGATGCATCTCTCGGCGATACTGATCAAGCCATGAATTGGCTAGAAAAATGCTACGAAGAGCGATTTAACCCGGGGGTGCTGCTGCGGCCGGGCTTCGATTCTCTCCGCTCCGACTTGAGATTCCAGAGCCTTGTGCACCGCATCGGCCTGCCCGGGTGAGATCTGCGCTTCCGGTCCGTTGCCAAGATTTGTCTGTTCGACCGATTCAACGTAAATATGAGTGCAACGCCAGTAGAGTCGGTTTGGTCCATTCCTGTAAATGATAGCCTCCAGTATGGGTTTCCAAGGTCCTCGGCGAATGAACTTGACTCCCGTATGAGACCCACCGGCGCTTCCGGCGAGTGCAGAGATCCCTTTGGCCCAAAAAAAAGCCCGCAAGAAATGCGGGCCTTCCGGATGACAGAGACGACGACAGTCGCTGATCGCAATTGCTCCCTAGTGAAGCGCCACCGGCTTGATCCCCACCGGAACGACATGTCCTGAGATAGCGACCGGAGTGCTGGCGGTGGTCGTGTCCTGATATTCAGTCCATTGCGATGCTACGATCTGGTTCGCCGCAGTGCACGAACCATTGGCGCAGCTTTGCGCAGTGTCCCACATGCAGTGTCCCACATAATGAGGTACAGCGTGCCTGAGTTCATGATTTCGCAGGACCACACTGTACCGCTGGCCGCGCACGGAGTCACTAGAGATGCGTTCGATAGCAAGTCGTAAGTTTGCTGATACGACGTCCCTGCCTCTACCGGCTGAGCCTGGGAATTGGCGAAATACCATGCGATGCCAATCGAGACCGAGCGACCAGTTGAGCAGATAGAACCGCGGCATAAACGAAGCCGCCATATCCACGTCGGCGTAAGCGTTGATAAAGCCGGTGCTTGAGTACTGCGACTCTCCATTCCACAACGGCTTCGCCAGCTCGGCTGGTTGCAGCATGCTTCGAATGTTCGAGATGTAAATCTGTTGAGCCGATTCCGGCGTGCAGGGGTCGGAGCCGGGCAAATGTTTCCACTTTCGTTTCCGGGTTTCATGTGGAAGTTGATAATGTCCACCGCGTTGGCGATCGCGTTCGGCGGATTCGTATCCCGGATCAGCCCTGCTATGGATTGTTCACCGTCGGCGCAACCGGTTGCGGGGCAGAAGCTGTAAAGCGTGGTCAGGGTGCCGCCGGGAGTAATGCTGAATATTGTGCCGCACCCGCCATCACAGAAAGTGCTGGCCCCGCCATACGTTGTCACCCCGTAGAAGTTTCGATCGGTGGCTTGCACCATTCGCGACCAAGGACCGTTACCGTCGATCGCGACGAACGAGTGCAGCGTGGTCAGCGCGCCGCTCAGGGTGATCTTGAAGACCGTGCCGCAATTGCAGCCGATCGCGCCGCCACGCGCTGCTTCTGGACGGTCTGGTCACTGTCTAGCAGGCGGTTGAGTTCCGCGACCAGCGCCGTGAACTTTTCATGGTCTTTCTCGGCTGTGATTTGCGCTATCAGTTCCTGGACTCGATTTTTGTTGGCGTCGTCCATGAATCCTATTTGTCATCCATTCTTCGGAGCCTAGCTTCGCCTCGCCCAGCGAGGTGCCGGACCGCCATTTTACGCACCTGCGAAACATGTTCGCGCAAAGCAGCCCTCAGTTTCGAGAGGACTTCTGCAGAGTTGGTGCCGTCCACCTCCAACGCTTGAAGACAGAGGCGACGGATGCGATCTTCCAGTCGGCGGGATGGCACGATTGAACTTGAAGCATGTTTCTGAGCCGATTCAATACAGTATTCGCCGTAGGCCAGATTGAGCATGTGGGCAGCCCCACCACCTGCAACGCAGAGGAGCAAACTTTACGCTGTGCCCCTCCACTTCAAATTGAATTGGGCCCAGCCAAGTACCTGCTCCAGCGCGACTTTGCGTTTGGGAAGTCATTTGGCGGCACAATTGCTTCCTCTGCATACGTCATTCTGGTTTCTATCGAGCGGTCGGAGGTACCGCTTACGCACAACAGTTCGCGCGAAATGCAAGTGATGCTGAGCAGCCAATTCGGAGGTGACCCTTGCGAGACGAGACCAAAGAACGTTGGCGAGAACTGTGCGAAAGGGTTCTTATTGAGCAAGATCCCCAGAGGTTTGAAGAGACAATCCACGAGCTGCTTCAGGTTTTGGAGGACCACGAAGAACAGCGGCGCAACGCCCTACGATTAAGAACGACACGGGGTGAGAGTTTGCCAACCTAGAGTATTGTTAGCTTGGAGCAACCCGTCCCGAGTTTGACGGGTAATCGCCTGAATTCCTCGTCGCCTGCATCGTCTCATGCAGTGACGCAATGCGTCGTGCGGACGATAGGAGCAGACTGTGCTCGGAACTTCTTGCCGCGGCGGCGTAAACGGCGGTCCTGGGCTGCACAATACAGGAAACCTCTTGCCCGTTTACCATTTTCAATGTATAGCTTGCTCAATGTGGATCGGGGAACATAATGTGCGCAAGTGCTGCCATTCGGCAGCGGGACGATGGACCTCTTGCGCGGCGGGATCGCTCGGGACCTAAGGTCGAACCTGACGTGGTTTGCCGCTCGCCCGTTGCAGCAACTATATCCGTTCCTAGGAGACCGTCATGAAGAAGAGGATATTGGCGTGCGCGGTGAGCGTATTGTTGCTTGCAATCACCGGTTGGGCAGACGACAAAGAGAAGGACGAGGATCGTTTAAAGAATGCCGGCACGGTGCTGACAGAGATTCTGAATCTTCCAGACGACATTCCTCAAGATCTCCTCGATAAAGCCGACTGTGTGGTTGTTTTTCCATCAGTCCTCAAGGCCGCGTTTGTGGTCGGCGGTAGCTATGGCCGCGGCGCGATGACGTGCCGCAGAGGCGACAATTTTAACGGCTCCTGGGGCGCGCCTTCAATGATGGCGCTTGAGGGGGGCAGCGTAGGCTTTCAGATCGGCGGGCAAGCGACCGACTTCGTCCTCCTTGTGATGAACGATCGCGGTGCGAATGGAATCTTGAGCAGCAAAGTGAAGCTCGGAGCAGATGCATCAGTAGCAGCAGGACCAGTCGGTCGTAACGCGACGGCAGAAACCGATGTCTCGATGCGTGCTGAAATATTGAGCTATTCCCGCGCGCGCGGCCTGTTTGCAGGCATTTCACTGGAGGGCTCGACCGTCCGCCCTGACAACGACGCCAACAAGAGAATCTACGGGGAGAAAATCTCGGCGAAGGATATTGTAATTGCCCACGAGACGCATGTCCCTCCCGCAGCAGAGGGCCTTATCTCGACGCTTAACGCGAAAACGCCGAAGCACAAGTCGCCATAGCGGTCGTTTTCACAGAGGTTTGCCGGGTTGCGGAAAAAGGAGAAAATGGTGCGCCCGGAGAGACTCGAACTCCCGACCTATTGCTCCGGAGGCAATCGCTCTATCCATCTGAGCTACGGGCGCCCACCGATAAATTCAGTTTACATGGGATGCTTGAGAAGCATCAATGCGAGGAGTGCGCAGGTTCGAACGCGCGGCGGCGAAGGCCCGCCCGCAGTTGTGGGAACCATCTTCCGTTATGTCTGAAATCTAGACTATTACCAGCGGCCTCGACCGCCGCCGCCACCGCCGCGGCCACCACGGTCTCCGCCGCGCTCGCCGCCTCGGCCTCCACGGTCGCGTCCGCCGCCTCCGCCGTGCTCGGTTTTCGGGCGCGCCTCGTTCACGTTGAGCGTGCGTCCGCCCACTTGCGAACCGTTTAGCGCCGTGATGGCCTTCTCTCCATCTTCGTTGCTGGCCATTTCCACAAAGCCGAACCCGCGCGAGCGTCCCGTGTCGCGGTCGGTCATGATGCTGACCCGGTCCACTTGCCCGAAGGGCTCGAACATCTGCCGCAGTTCGTCTTCCGATGTGTTGAAGCTCAAGTTCCCCACGAAAATATTCTTCACGCATCTGCCTCTGCATTGAGCTGTCGAAGTGCAAGCTCAATGCGGCGGACTGGCAGGTCGGGGGCACCTTCCTGAAAATCGGAACCGGAGCTGGCGAACAGTCGAATGCGGCCAGAAGTATAGCAGGTTTGTCAAATCCGGCATGTTAAATCGGGGTCGTCTGTGGGTTTCCGGGTTGACCCTCGACTTCACCCTTCCTCAACCGTCGCCATCGCGCCGCGCTTGCGCTTGTTGGATTGCAGAACTTTCTTCCGAAGCCGCAATGATTTCGGAGTGATTTCCACGTACTCGTCATCGGCGATGAATTCGATCGCCTGCTCCAGATTCAACGACCGGAATGGCACCAGGCGGATGGCTTCGTCGGCGGTCGAAGCCCGCATGTTGGTGAGTTTCTTTTCTCTCACCGCGTTGACGTCGAGATCGTCATCCTTCGCGTTCTCGCCGATGATCATCCCTTCATACAGCTCAACGCCCGGGCCGACGAAAAGTTCCCCGCGCTCCTGCAGGCCCCACAGCGCGTACGCGGTCGAAAGGCCGTCGCGGTCGGCGATCAGCGCTCCCGTGAGCCGGTGTGGGATTTCCCCTTGCCACTCCGTGTATCCGTCGAAAAGCGAATTCATCACGATCGTTCCGCGAGTGTCGGTGAGCAACTGGCTGCGCAGGCCGATCAGACCGCGGCTGGGTACGCGGAACTCAATGCGCACCCGGCCGTAGCCGTGGTTGTGCATGTTCGTGACTTCGGCTTTGCGCGATCCCAACTGTTCCATGACTACGCCCACGAACCCTTCGGGGACGTCGACCGTCAGATGTTCCACCGGCTCCATCAGCTTGCCATCAATACGTTTGGTGACGATCTCAGGCTTGCCCACCATGAGTTCATAGCCCTCGCGCCGCATCATTTCGATGGTGATCGAAAGCTGCAACTCGCCGCGACCGAGCACCTTGAAGGAATCAGTCGTGCCCATCTCCTCCACCCGCAGGGAAACGTTGGTGAGCAGTTCCTTCGCCAGTCGCTCGCGCAGATTTCGCGAGGTAACGTAAGTCCCTTCGCGTCCCGCGAACGGAGAAGTGTTCACCGTGAAAGTCATCGCGATGGTCGGCTCGTCAATCACAATAGGAGGGAGCGGCGCGGGATTTTCCGCGTCCGTAATGGTCTCGCCGATGGTGATGCCTTCCACGCCGGCCACAGCAACAATATCCCCCAACACGGTTTCCGTAATATCGGTGCGCTTCAGCCCGGAGAACGAAAACAGCTTTGTGATCTTCGTCTTGTGCATGGTGCCGTCGAGCTTCGCGATGACGACATCTTCGCCGGTGTGCATCGTCCCGTTGAACACGCGTGCGATGGCCAGGCGTCCGAGATAGTCGCTGTAATCAAGGTTTGCAACCAGAATCTGGAGCGGCCCGCCGGGATCGCCCTGCGGCAATGGGATCGTTTTCAGGATCGCTTCAAACAACGGTTGCAGATTTTCCCCACCGCCCGTGATGTCGGTCGAGGCCGTGCCCTCTTTTGCGTTCGTGTAGAGAACTGGAAAGTCGAGCTGATCTTCCTTCGCGTCAAGATCGATAAACAGATCGTAAATTTCGTTGAGCACTTCCTGCGGCCGCGCATCCGGCCGGTCAATCTTGTTGATCACCACAATCGGCGGCAGGTGCGCCTCCAGAGCCTTGGTTAGCACGTAACGGGTCTGCGGCAACGGACCTTCGCTCGCATCCACCAGCAGCATCACTCCATCCACCATCTTCAGAGCGCGCTCCACCTCGCCGCCAAAGTCGCTGTGGCCGGGCGTATCCACAATGTTGATCTTCACGTCGTGATAGAAGATGGCCGTGTTCTTGGCCAGGATGGTGATGCCGCGCTCGCGCTCCAGTTCGTTGGAATCCATCACGCGTTCGGCCACGGCCTCGTTGGCGCGGAATGTCCCGCTCTGCTTCAGCATGGCGTCGACCAGCGTGGTCTTGCCGTGGTCCACGTGCGCGATGATGGCGATGTTGCGAATGCTCAAACTCAAAGTATGGTTTGTCCTTTATTAATGGATCAGATTGATGGGCACACAGCGGTTCGTCGGCTGCAAAGCCTCACCTATAACTTTACTATGTGTGGAGGCTTCTCAGGAGATTAGATCGCACACTTCGGTGCGTGGGGCTTGCAACGGAACCGGAAGGCGGAAAAACCCGACAAACCTCAGCCAGCCGCTGCCTTCTCCCTTGGCAGCGGTTTCCCCGCCAGCCGCGCTTCCACTTCCTTCACGGCGCGCTGCGCCGCATGGATTCCCGCGTTGGTGGTCGATTCCGGACCCTCGGAATCCGTGTTCGCGAAGAAGACGCGATCCATGGGATGCCGCGCCAGCGGCTGCACTTGCGTGTAAAGCCCGGGCGTCGATATATACAAAGGATGTCCACGCCGGTAAATATGTACTTCGACCGGATCGACGTTCAGTCCCGGCATCAGCTTCTGGAAATCGGTGAGTACGTTGGCCGCGACCTTGCGCGCTCCGATTTCATTCAACAGGTAGCCGCGATTCTCTTCCTTCATCGGTGTGTAGCAACTGATAATGTTGAACTTCTGTTGGTAACCCGCCTGCTTTTGAATCACCCAGTCGGCCACAATGAAATCGGTAAAAGTGTTGCCCGGGCACCAGGTGTCGTAGCCATGATTGAACACCGGCTTGTCGAAAATCAGATTCACCACTGGATACGGGATATAGCGGATCTGGTGCATGGCTTCGCTTTGCTTGTCGGGAAGGCCCTCAACGATGCGCCGCGTAATGAACTTGGGCGTCGCCATGATCACAGCCTTGGCTGCGACCGTCTTTAATTCGCCGCCCAGCATGTAGGTCACCTGCACTTCTTCTTTTTCTGAGACTACGGCCACGATGGTCGCGCCCGTCTGCATGCGGTCCTTGAACTTCGGATGAAGAATCTCCGCGAGCTTTTTCGTGATTGCGCCCAAACCTCCGGGCCAGGTGTAACGATCATCCGCCCTACTCTCTCCGGCCATGTCTTGTAACGCGAAGATGCCTAAAGATGCGGCTGTCTCCTCGCTGATCGCTCCCCAGTTGGACGGCCCAAAGTTATCCCACCACTGCTTCAGTTCTGCCGGATACCCCGACATGAAATCCGAAAACTTCTTGTCGAAGAGCTCTTTGCCGCGCTTCTCCAAGTCAATCGCGAGCATTTCTTTCTTGAATTTCTTGAAGCCCTCGCGAACCGGCGCGGGATAGGGCAGCTTGTCGAGACCGTCACCCCATGTGTCGAGGACCAACTCTCCTCGAATGATGCTGGCGTCGGGGCTGTTGACGGGCAGCGGCTCCAACCCAATCTCTTTCGCGAACTGGTAGGCGTACTCGTCCTTCACCAGAAATGCCGACCCCGTCGCATAGACGCTGCCCTCGTACTCCATCGCATAAGCGTTCCCGCCCCAGTGTGGTTCTTTTTCCAGCAGAAGGAAATCATGGTGCTGCAGACGATAAGCCGCCGCCAGTCCGCTCACGCCACCGCCGACAATCACCACGTCATGCCGCGATGAGGCGGGAGGCCGCTTGAATATCTGATTGCCCTGATCGCGCACTTGATGGCAGATTCTGTTCTCCTCGCCGTTCACGTCCGCGGCCTGACTCTTCTTCGAATTGCCGGCCTCTGTCTCTGCCGCCAGCAGCGATAAATCGATTGGACAACCCGCGGTCACTGCCCCTGCAACCACGAACTTGATGAAGTCCCTGCGATTCGCACTCATGCCGCGTTCTCCTCTACAGACTCCACGATTTCTGCGCCGCGCGCTCCACCTTCGCCGCGCATCCGCAACTGGTACCAGAGCATGATCGCACCAGAGAAAAACACAAAAATGACAGTCTACACGGCATTGATTTCCGGCGTAATACCGCGCCGCGGCCGTCCCCGAATCTCCAGTGGTATCCCGCCCAAGCCCGAGCCAGAGGACGCTTGCGCTCTTTCGTAACCTTGCTACAATCGCGCAAGGTTCCATGCCGCTGTCCGTTCGATCCAGTCATGCCGGATCGAAGCTTCTATACGATTGGATGGAGTGAATATGAATATCAACGTGAATGTAAAGCGAAGTCTAACTGTCGCCATGCTGCTGGCCATGCTGGCGCCACCGGCGATCGCGGCTCCGCGGGACGGCAAATCCACCACGGATCGGGACGCCGCCGTAGCCGAAAAGTGGATCGCGGCGTGGAATTCCCACAGCCCGGAAAAAATGCTTCCAGTGTTTACCGCCGACGTCTTCTACGAAGACGTGGCCTTTGGCGAGGTGAGCCACGGCAGCGCGGAACTGCGTAAGTTCGCTGCTTCCGAATTCGAAGGCATCCCTGATCTCGAACTCAAGCTGCTGCGTTCCAATGTCCACGGCGGCCACGGAACCATCGAATGGGTTTTTAGTGGCACCGATAAGGGAGTGTTCAACACGGGAAAGAAGTTTTCTGTCCGAGGCGTCAGCGTTATCGACGTGCGCGACGGCAAAATATCGCGCAGCCTCGATTTCTACGATTCGGGTACAATCATGCGCCAGGTCGGGGTGTTGCCAACTCCTCCAACCGGCGCAAAGTGACGCAGAGTCGATGGGTGCTCCCCGTTGGGAGAAAACTTGAAACAGAGAGACACGAAAGTTTGAACCAAAAGGGAACAGAGGAGCGCAGAGAAACCCTAAGGCCCAGACAAGGATCATTATGACACGAAAGCCAAGCACAGAGGAACGAGACTCCGCTCAGCTCGAAGCCCTCGGCTATGACTCCAAGTTCGATCGCTCCATGAGCCTGTGGGCGAACTTCGCTCTTGGCTTCACCTACTTGTCGCCGGTGGTTGGCGTCTACACGGTTTTTGCCTTTGCCATCGCCACGGGCGGTCCACCCATGTTCTGGAGCTATTTGTTTGTTGGGCTGGGGCAACTGTTGGTCGCCTTGGTGTTCGGAGAGATTGTCTCGCAGTTTCCCATTGCCGGCGGCCTTTATCCTTGGGCCCGGCGGCTGGTGGGAAAACGTTGGGCTTGGATGGCGGGGTGGGTCTACCTGTGGGCCTTGTGTACCACCATTGCGGCGGTGGCGGTCGGAGGAGCGCCTTACGTAGCTCAGCTTCTCGGCATCAACGTGAATCAAGGTGGAGAAGTCGCGATAGCAGTAGCCATGATCGTCGCGACTACGGCCCTGAACGTCAGCGGCACAAAGCTTCTGGCTCGGGTCGCCATGTTCGGGTTCATTTGCGAATTGCTGGGCGCGGTCGTGGTAGGGAGCTTCCTGCTGCTTGTGGCCCGTCACCAGAGCTTCCGGGTTCTCTTCCAAAGCTTCGGCCTGGGTGTCAATGGACATTACTTGCCCGCGTTTCTGGCGTCGAGCGTCGCCGCCATGTTCTGTTACTACGGCTTTGAAGCCTGTGGGGACGTCGCCGAGGAAACCCCGGACGCCAGCCGCGCCATTCCAAAGGCAATGCGCATGACCATCTATATTGGCGGCTTTGCCGCCATGCTGGTTTGCCTCGCCCTGGTGTTGGCGGTGCCCGATTTGAACGCCGTGTTGTCCGGGCGGGATCCGGATCCAGTGACAACGACCCTGCGCGCCGCCGTGGGCCCGATCGGGCTGCGGGCCGTCATCGCGGTTGTGATGGTTTCATTTTTCTCCTGCCTCATCAGCCTGGAGGCGGCTACCAGCCGCTTGTTGTTCAGCTATGGCCGCGATCGCATGATCTTCGGCAGCGCCCAGCTCAGCACGCTTTCCAACCGCACTCGGGTGCCAGTCATCGCCCTGCTGGTTGCGGGGACGGTGCCGGCATTCATTGCGATTGCAGGATTGTTTCTTGAGGAAATGATTAAGACCATTATCGTGTTCGGGTCCGCCGGAATCTACATTGCCTTCCAGATGATTGTCCTGGGAGCGCTGGTCGCTCGCGCGAAGGGCTGGAAACCAAGCGGAGCCTTTCGTTTGGGTGTCTGGGCGTGGCCCGTCAACCTGGCGGCGCTTACCTACGGCGTCTTGGCCATCATCAATATGGTATGGCCACGCACCCCTCAGGACCCTTGGTATCGTAACTACGGAATGATTGTGGGCGCGGCGGTCGTGCTCGCCACCGGCTTGTTCTACGCCGTCCTGTTTCGGCCTTATGATCGCCTCGATGCCCCGGAAGGCGATGCTTACCTCAATCATCGTGGCGTACCCCTGCAAGCCGAGAGAAACATCGACTAAGCCCGCCGCTGCGATCGAAGTCCACATCGCTCGCGGGCGAGATCACGCGCTGTCCGAATTTTTACTTGGAACTCCGCTCCGGATCGCACACCCTGGCCGCCCAGAAACGGCAACGGCAGATACCCTGCTCGGCGGTTACGTGTAGTGACCGTCCCAGGTGAATCCGAGATGGAAGGGAACGCCGTCCTGTGCCCAGAACTCGGCGCAAAGCAACCACACCTCTATTAGAGAACCCGCCAGCATCGGCTGAAGCCAAAGCTCCTTTGAGTTTTCAAGCACAACCAGCACACCCTTCGGATTCAACCACGAGAGGTCTCTGAGGCAGTCGATCAAAGCGTCCCAGTTCATTCCGAAGTAGTCCGGGAAGTTCATGGCCGACGCTATCTTTGAGAGTAGCCCGCTCTTTTCCTGAATGCCGGTGAGATCAACACGAATCGCGCAGAATCCGCGTTCTCTGCATAGTTCAATCTCTTTCCGGCCTTCGAGGAGGGTTCCGAAGTGCACGCACTCCCAAGTGGGTCTCGTCGCGATCCCAGAAGCAATCATATCTTCTCCCGAGCCCTACCGATCAGACAGCTAGTCGAGTACTTCAGCCGCTGCCTCATGGTATCTACGCACCTGTTAGAACGTCGGAGGAGTATTTACCCACAACACCCAGGTTTCCGCCCGTCCAGGATTTTTCCAGTGATGTTGTGTCGCGCTCTCAAAATAAAAGCTGTCCCCGGCCTTCAGCCGGTATTCCTCCTTCTCCAGCGTGATCGCCAGTTCCCCGCGCAACACGTAGAGAAACTCTTCGCCTTCGTGCGTGTAGGAATCGCCGCTGTCCGCCTTCGGCGCCACCCGGAACAAATGCGGCTCCATCACCGTGTTGCCCCAGGCCAGCAACTCCATTTGCACGCCGGGTCCGGCCTCCAGCACTTTTCTTTGTTCCGGACGCACCTGCCGGCTGCTGGCGCCGGTCGCATCATAAAAATCAAGGATGTTGGTTTTATAAAACCGCGCCAGCTTGCGCAGCGTCCCGACCGACCCGCTCATCTGCGAGCGTTCCAGCGCGCTCAGGAATCCCACCGAGATGCCCACTGCTTGCGCCACTTGTGCCAGCGATAAACGCCGCTTCGCCCGCAATCGCCGCAGGTGCGAACCAATCGCTCCAGAATTTCCCCCGGCCGTGGGGCGCAACCGCCCTTCCCGCCGCAGCAGTTCGACAATTGCCGCCGCGTTCAGTCCCCGCACCTTGCGCAGAAAACGCGCCCGCTTCAGCAATTTCACGTCATCGGGCGTATAGAGCCGGTACTTGCTCTCGGTGCGTTGCGGTCGCGTCAGGCCCAGGCTCTCCCACGATCGGATCACCGACGGCGACACCCCCACCCGCCGCGCCACATCTCCGATCTTCAAGTAGAGCTTAGCGCTGGACGATCTCATCCTTCACCGGACCAGACGATAAGAGTTTCCTACGCAGGACACGCGTTTTTTCTCCTTGACAGTAAGCCTGCCCCTTCTCTAACCTTGCGGGATTATAGCAAGGTTGTGGCCGGACACAAGCTATAGCTTTCGGAGAAAAAGATAACTTCTCCTCAAACGCCTGGAGGTTCCATGCCGTCACTGCGAGCCCGCCTCACCGCCGTTTGCCTTGCCGCGCTGTTATGCTCTGCCCTCGATCTTTTTGCTCAGGGTACCGGAGGCCGCATTCTTGGCCGGGTTGCCGATCCCTCCGGCGCCGTGCTGGCGAACGCGAAAGTGACTCTGGTCAACGAAGCGACCAATGTAAGCCGCGACGCGACGACAAACTCGAGCGGCGACTACGACTTCGTTGAAGTCCCGGTAGGAACCTACCGCCTCGAATTCGATTTGAAGGGCTTTAAGAAAAACATCCGCCGCGGCGTCGCCCTCGACATCAACCAGGTCATCACCCTCAACATGACGATGGCGGTGGGCGCGACCCAGGAAGTAGTCGACGTCACCTCCGAAGCCCCGTTGGTGGAAACCACCAGCACCCAGCTTGGAGCCGTTGTCGGTGACCGCGCAGTCAGCGAACTTCCCCTCAACTCTCGCGACACCTACCAATTACTTCAATTGCAGCCCGGCGTCATGTCCACCGTTGGCTCCAGCAACTCCATCGTTTACGGCAGCAGCAATGCAGGCGCAGTCTCCGTTAACGGCGGCCGCGGACGTTCCAACAACTTCACCGTGAACGGCGGCGACGCCAACGATCAGTTCGTCAATCTGCCTACCGTTCAGCCCAGCCCCGATAGTATTCAGGAATTTCGCGTCCTTACCAACACCTTCGACGCCGAATACGGCCGCAACTCCGGCTCAGTCGTCAATGTAGTTACCAAGTCCGGCTCCAACCAATTCCACGGCAATATGTACGAGTTCTTCCGGAACAAAGTACTCAACGCCAATGCTTACTGCTTCTCCTCGGATGGATGCACCAAGCCCAAATTCAATCAGAATCAGTTCGGCGGTACTTTCGGGGGGCCCATCAAGAAAGATCGTACCTTCTTCTTCACATCTTACGAGGGCAGGCGGATTCGTCAGGGTGTTCCTTCGCCAGCAGTCCCGGTGCCCACAGCGGCAGAACGGCCGAGTCCAACCAATGTGGTCAATACCGCCGGCGGCCCGATCATCGTGGCAGACTATTCCGAAGGTGGAGCTGCCCTTCCTTTTAGCGGCACTTTGACTAATTCTTACGCCCTTCAGTCCGGCGCAGGGATAGGCCAGCGCTCCGGATGTCAGGCAGCTGTTACTGCGCTAGGCGGCGCTACCATCGTTGATGGCGTGGCGTATTCCGCCATCTTTCCCAATAACCAGATTCCGCTGGCTTGCATGGACGCGACCGCCGTCGACCTGCTTCAATTCGTTCCGCTGTCTCCCAGCGGTGGTTTGCTTCAGACCGTGCCTGTCCAACCTGAACGCGGCGATCAGTTCACCGTGAAGGTTGATCACCGGATCAACGACAAGCAAAACCTCAGCTTCTACTATTATTTCGACGATCACTCGATCGTATTTCCTTTTGCCCAATTCCAGGCTGCTGGTGCCAACGTGCCCGGCTTTGCTTCAGCCACGAACGAGCGTTTCCAGCAGTGGAATCTGAGCCACACCTGGACCATTAACAACAGCACCGTGAACGAATTCCGCTTCAACTACAACCGCGAGGCGCAGCTTACGTTTCAGCATCCGCAGCGCACCAGCCTGATTCAAGACTCCTGTCCGGCCGCTCCTTCCTGGCTCACCGGAGTGCTTGGTCCCGTGCCCTGCTTCTCTGACGGCACATCCGACAATGCTCTGGGTATCCATCCCAACCTTGGCGCGCAACATGAAGGTTTACCTTTCATCCAGGTCAGCGGCGGTTTTACTATTGGCAACAACGGGGAAGGCGAGTTGCCCCAAGTGGGCAATTCATTCCAGTGGTCCGACAGCATCAGCAAGGTCAAGGGAAATCACTCTATGAAGTTCGGGGTTGATGTCCGGCGCCAGCGCTTCGATCAGACCTTGTATTTTGACGTCAACGGCGAATATTTCGTCGACGGCACCTCGGCTAATACCGTAGGCGCAGATCCCAGCTTCAACAATTCTTTAATCCCGGATTATCTGCTTGGTTTTCCTGGCTCCTACGGACAAGGTTCAGCCCAGGTGGAGCATGTTCGCAGCACTGGTCTTTACCTGTTTGCGCAGGACAGTTGGAAGATGAAGCCGAACCTCACGCTAAATTACGGCTTACGGTGGGAACTCAATACTCCGATCGCCGATATCAGCAAGCACGTGCAGACCTTCCGTCCGGGACAGAATTCGACAATCTATCCCTGCCAATTGTCTGCGGCCAGCATCGGTTCCCTTGGAACCAGCGACTGCACCTCAGTCGAGCCCACGGGCCTTGTCGTTCCCGGAGACGCCGGCATACCCACTGCCTTGACGCAGACGTACTACAAAGCCTTCGCTCCGCGCATAGGAATTGCGTGGAGTCCTGGAAATTCCGGCAAGACGAGCATCCGAGCCGGCTGGGGAATGTTTTATAACCCGGTCGAGCAATTGGTTCTCGAGCAGTTCAGCGCTGAACCGCCCTTCGGCGGCAGCACCTTTCCAGTCGGCACGCTTTTTAATACTCCATTCTTCGGCCAGGACGGAGCCACCGTTTATCCCAATCCGTTCAACGGCATCCTGAACCCGCCTCGACATCAGCCGGTGGACTGGTCCGTCTTCCGGCCAATCTTATTGTTCGGGCAGTTTCAACCAAAACTGCGTAGCCAGTATTCGGCGCAATACAATCTCACAATCCAGCGTGAATTGAGTAGGGATTTAAAACTCCAGGTTGGCTACGTCGGATCGCAGGGTCATCGTCTGCTTGCGACCCATGACATTAACTACGGCAATCCCCAAACCTGTCTGGATCTCAACAACATCTCTAATTTGACAGGGGATGGCAACCTGGCGTGCGGACCCTACTTCGCGGACAGTGCGTTCTCTGTTGCTGCCAACGAGATTCCAGCGGGCGTTACTTTGCACCTGCCCTATGGCTCGCAACCTGTGGTTACGGGTCCGAACCCCACCCCGATTACTCTCGTCGGTCTTAGAAAGTACTCTTCCCCAAACTGCGATCCCATCAGCGGGAACGGCTGCCCTCCGGACGGCATCCCCGTCTTCAGCAGCATCTTCGCACAAGACACGATTGCTAACTCAGCCTACAATTCCTTGCAGGCTTCACTCGAGAAACGGTTCGCCCACGGCTTGCAGTTCACCGCCGCTTACACGTTTAGCAAGTCCTTCGACGAAGCGTCGAGCTTTGAGGGCATTCTCAATCCCATCGATCCCGCCCTTAGCCGGTCGCTTTCCAGCTTCGATGCCCGGCATCGCATTGTTCTCAGCTATTACTGGGAGATGCCCAAGAGCCACTATAGCGGGTTTGCAGGGAAGATTCTCAACGGATGGGCGCTCTCCGGCGTCACGACTTTCCAGACCGGATTCCCCATCCGCATCACCTCTCTCGCCGACAATGAGTTGATGTACAGCTTCGATTTCGAACTCCCTGGAGAGCCCGCGCAGCTCGCTCCCTTACACACCATGAGGCCGCAATCGAATGGTAATTACTTCTTCGATCCCAACAGTTTCACGGAGAACGCCACGGACAACTCGGTTGCACCGTGCAGCGCGGGTGCGGTTTTCGGATGTTACGATCCTTCGTTATTCGGCACTTTGGGTACTGCACGGCGCACGGAGTGCTGCGGTCCACACATCAGCAACACAGATTTTGCGTTACTGAAAAGCTTCTTAATTTCTGAGTCGAAACGCGTTGATTTCCGCGCAGAGCTTTTCAATATTTTTAACCATACCCAGTTCTTCAATCCGGACGGCAGCAGTTCCGACGGCCCGCAATTCGGCCAGGTCACCCAGGCTCGCGACCCGCGCCTGGTACAGTTTGCCTTGAAGTTCTTCTTCTAATCGAAAGAATTGGAAAGAGTAGAAAGAGTAAAATCGTAGCTGACTACCCGGGCGGCTTGCCGCCCGGCATTCTAACGGCTTGCAGCCCGCCAGATGCCGCCAGCCTGAGCTTTCCCTGGAGCCACCTGATGTATCCCGAACTACAGAAAGAACTCGCAACCTTCGAGCGCCGCACGCCCAAATCCGCCGAAGCCCATAAGAAAAACCTCAAACGCATCCCGCTCGGCGTGGCCAGCAACTATCGCCACTACGAACCCTGGCCCATTTTCGTGAAAGAAGCCAGCGGCAGCCGGTTCCGCGACCTCGATGGCAACGAATACATCGACCACAACCTGACTTTCGGCGCGCTCATGGCCGGACACTGCCATCCCGCCGTAATGAAGGCCGTCGAAAAACGCCTCTCCACCGGCACCATGTTCGGTATGCCTCACGACATGGAATGGGAACTCGCCGAAGAAATCTGCAACCGCTTCCCGGTCGAGATGTGCCGCTTCGGCAACAGCGGCACCGAAGCCACCATGCATGCCATCCGTCTGGCCCGCGCCGCCACTGGTCGCGACAAGATCATAAAATTTGAGGGCGCCTACCACGGACTGCACGACTCCGCTCTGGTCAGCGTCAAGCCCCACGCTCCCGAATTCGGCGATATCGACAATCCCACAGCAGTCCCCGGCGGATTAGGTGTGCCGAAGTCGGCAGTGGACAATGTCAAGATCGCTACGTTCAACAACCTCGCCACGGTCGAGCGGCGCTTCAAAGAAAATCCCGGCGAGATCGCCGCCATCATTCTCGAACCCATTCTGATGAACGTCGGCTTGTGCATGCCACAACCCGGCTTCCTGAAGAGTCTCCGCGAGATGGCCACGAAAAACGGTGCCCTCCTGATCTTCGACGAAGTAAAAACCGGAGCCAAACTCGGCTGGGGCGGTGCCAGCGAATACTTCAACGTTCATCCCGACATGATCTGCCTCGCGAAGTCGATCGGCGGAGGTTTCCCGCTCGCCGCCTTCGGCGCCGGCAAGTCCGTGATGGACCTCATCTCGCAGCACAAGGTCTTCCACGGTGGCACTTACAATACCAATCCTGTCTCGATGGCGGCGGGCCTTGCCACCTTCCGGGAAGTCCTCACCCGCGCGAACTACGCGCATGTTGACAAACTCGGCAAAAAGCTGGCCGACGGATATCGCAAGACCATCGCGAAGGTCGGCTTGCAAGCCTACATCGCCCAAGCCGGCGCCAATGGCGCGCTGATGTTTTATTCGAAGGAGATTCGCAACTACCGCGATTGGACCACGATCGACATCGATCTCTGGCGTCATTACTGGTTCGCCATGGTCAACCGCGGCGTAATGCCCCAGCCCTACT
>Ga0185299_10004299_pt1 | contig 17408 bp, 16 predicted proteins | sample PaiPotPPA55metaG_FD_128002 | JGI IMG/M metagenome (GOLD analysis project Ga0185299, IMG submission 128002) | Iron sulfur acid spring bacterial and archeal communities from Banff, Canada, to study Microbial Dark Matter (Phase II) - Paint Pots PPA... ...
GTGGTCGTCCATGGCGGCGGCCCGCAGATCGGCGCGATGCTCGGCAAGCTCGGCATTAAGTCGGCGTTCGCGGACGGGCTGCGGATTACCGACCGGGCCACCATGGAAATTGTCGAGATGGTGCTGGCCGGTTCGATCAACAAGCAGATCGTCGGGTTTATCAATGCCGAGGGTGGGCGGGCGATCGGCCTTTGCGGCAAGGATGGCAACATGGTGATCGCCAGCAAGCTACCGCAGACGAGCAACGACGTCGATCTTGGTTTTGTCGGCGAGCCGGCCACGGTGGACAAAACCGTGCTCGACCAGGTGCTCGGGCGCGAGCTCATCCCGGTCCTTGCGCCGGTTGCGCAAGGCGTGGACGGCGAGACCTATAATGTCAACGCCGATACGTTCGCGGGCGCGATCGCCGGCGCGCTGAAGGCGAAGCGGCTGGTGCTGCTCACCGACGTGCAAGGCGTTCTCGACCGCGACAAGAATTTGATCAAACAGTTGCGCGTCGATGAAATTCATGCCCTCATCGCCGATGGCACAATCGCCGGCGGCATGATTCCGAAGGTCGAAACCTGCATCGATGCGCTCGCACACGGCGTCGAAGGCGCCGTGATTCTCGACGGCAAGATGCCCCATGCCGTGCTCATCGAGCTTTTGACCGATCACGGCGCCGGCACTCTGATTACACGGTGAAAGACACGAAACCCTTCTTGAAAGACTCCTCCAATATGCCGCGCGCGCTTGCCGGCGAGGCCGCGCGGGCCGCCCTGAAGCAAACGGTTTCGAACGGTGAAGCCTTGCCGCTTGCCGATACCCTGTCCCGCATCGATGCTCTGTCGCATATTAATACTTGGGTCTTCGATCTCGACAACACGCTCTATCCCGCGAGTTGCGATCTCTGGCCGAAGATCGATCAGCGGATCACGCTGTACCTCAGCTATCTCTTTGGGCTTGATGGTATGTCGTCCCGCGCGTTGCAAAAATATTATTATCAGCGCTACGGCACGACCCTGCGCGGCCTGATGGAGGAACACGGCATTGGCCCGGACGATTTTCTCGATTTCACGCATGACATCGACCGCTCTTCGCTTCTCCCCGATCTTGTCCTCGCAAGCGCGATCACGGCCTTGCGCGGACGCAAGCTCATTTTGACGAATGGGTCGCGCGAGCATGCCTTGCGGACTGCCGGGGCGCTTGGCCTGGAGGCGATGTTTGAGGATATTTTCGACATTGCCGATGCCGATTTCGTGCCGAAGCCCGCGGCGGCGACCTACGAACGGTTTTTCGAAAGGCACGCCGTCGATCCGGCGCGGGCCGTTATGGTCGAGGATCTCGCGAACAATCTCATTATTCCTCATGAAAGAGGAATGACGACCGTGCTCGTCGTTCCCAAACCGGGTCAAATGGATCATCGCGATGCCTTCGAGATTTTCCGCGATACCGCGCCGCCCTATATCGATTTCGTGACGAGCGATCTCGCGCGGTTCTTGACGGGCCTCGCCCTGGACACGACGGACGTTTAGTAGCTATTGACATTCGCGGGGGTGTACCGAATCCTCCCGCGCGCCTCGCGCACTTCCCGTGTTGCCGGAGACTTAGATGCACGACCTCGAAACGATTATCGATACCGCTTTCGAGGATCGCGCCAGCATCGATGCAAGGACGCAAGGTGCGGTTCGGGAGGCCGTTGAAACAGCCATGGGCCTGCTCGATTCCGGAAAGCTCCGCGTCGCGGAAAAGCTCGAGGGGGCTTCCGGGCCCGGCTCCTGGAAGGTCAACCAATGGCTGAAAAAGGCCGTGCTTCTGTCGTTCCGCCTGAACGACATGGCGGCGATTCCGGGCGGACCCGGCGGTTCCACCTGGTGGGACAAAGTGCCGTCCAAATTTGCGGGCTGGGGAGCGGACGAACATGCGGCCGCGGGGTTTCGCTCGGTGCCCAATTGCGTGGCGCGGCGTTCGGCCTACATCGCGCCGGGGGTGATCTTGATGCCGTCGTTTATAAATCTCGGCGCCTATGTCGATCGCGGGACGATGGTCGATACCTGGGCGACCGTCGGCTCCTGCGCGCAAATCGGCAAGAATGTGCATCTTTCGGGCGGGGTTGGCATCGGCGGAGTCCTTGAACCTTTGCAAGCAAATCCCACCATCATCGAGGACGATTGTTTCATTGGCGCCCGTTCGGAAATCGTTGAAGGCGTGATTGTGGGCGAGGGTTCGGTGATCGCGATGGGGACGTTTATTTCCGCCTCGACGAAGATTGTCGACCGGACAACCGGCGAGGTCCGCTTGGGCTTTGTGCCGCCCTATTCGGTCGTGGTCTCGGGCAATCTGCCGGGCAAGTCCCTGCCGGACGGTACGCCGGGCCCCTCGCTCTATTGCGCCGTGATCGTCAAAACCGTGGACGCCCGGACCCGCTCGAAAACCTCCATCAACGAGCTGTTGCGGGAGTGATGGCGGCGTCTATCGCTGCACCCGCGCGCTGCCGAGGTGATTGCCTTAAGTGGTGGCGGCGCGGGATGCGGCGCTTCCCGCGGTCGTCGTGGGGAACGTGGTCGAACTTGGCCTTGTCGATACGCGAAAGCCTTGACCGGCATTTATCGGCCAATCAACCGCGTATTTTCTTGTCGCGAACCGGTTCCCACCTCGCACCAAAATGCTCTAAGACAGGCGGGCAACCCCGCGAGCCCTGCGATCATGACCACGCCGTCCCGTCTCGAGACCCTCGCAGATCTCAGAATCGAGATCGACCGTATCGACGCGGCGCTGCACCAGCTATTGATGCAGCGCGGCGAGATCATCCACCGGCTGATCGAAGCCAAGGCCCGGCAAGGCGGCGGCCCGACGTTCCGGCCTGGCCGCGAGGCCGATATGATGCGCGGCCTCGTTTCCCGCCACCAGGGTCTGCTGCCGCTCGACACCGTCGAGGGCATTTGGCGGATCATCATCTCGACCTTCACCTTCGTTCAGTCGAATTACAGCGTCCATGCCGACATTTCCGGCGGCGATGCCCCGATGCGCGATTGCTGCCGGTTCCATTTCGGCTTCACGGTTCCCTATGTGACGCATCAAGGCGCCGCGCGGGTCATCGCGGCGGTGGCACGATCGGGCGGCGACCTCGGCATGGTGGGGGCGCGAGCGCCGGCAGGCCCTTGGTGGCGCGGGCTAGGCGCACCGGATGCGCCCAAGATCATCGCTAGGCTGCCCTTCGTCGAGCGCCCGGATCATCCGGCCGGTATGCCCGTGTTCGTCATCGCCCAGCCTCTCGCCGAGGCGGCGGCGCGCGATGTCGTTCTCTACGACGTGACGATCGCCCATGGCGCGCGCGATTTCGCTCCAGGTTTTGGCGCGCGGGGGCTTGAGATTCTTGGCCGATTTAGAGATGGGTCCTGGCTTTCTTTGATGATCGCGACGGAGGGTGGACTTGACGATTTGCGCGAAATCCTTGTTCGCTCCGGCGCGGCCGGAGCAGGGATCGCCGAAATCGGCAGCCATGCCGCGCGCTTCGATTTGAGTGACGTCCAAAACCTGGCGGCGCAATAATCTTGTTCCGGAGTTTGCTGATATGACAAAATGGGTATCCATTTCACTGACCTTTCAGGAGATGGTAACGTGAAGGGCTCGGCTTGCACGAACGGGGCGGGGAATTCTTTTTCCGGATGCGGCGTGAGCTCGATTTCCGCTACAAACATCGCGTTGCGCGCGGCGTGAACGATGAGGCTCGCGTCGAGCGGCGCATCGTGGTAATGTTAGAAAGCGGCTGACTTACAGGGACTCGTCCGCCGCGGCGGTCCGGATATGAGTGCTCTCGTTCACATCGATTGGGACAAGGTTGGTCGCATTGGCCTCTATACAGTCCCTATGGCCGCAAGGCTTCTCGGCGAGAGCGGAATCAAAATACGATCTTGGATCGACGGCTATTCTAACAGCGACGCAACGCCAATCATCCGGAGGCAATTGCCGCCGATCAATGGTCGAACTGTGCTCGGGTTTCTTGATCTAATCGAAGCCAGGTTCATCCGACATTTTGATCGACTTGGTTTAAGCCCTCAATCTATCCGCAAGGTAGCGGACAAATTGAGGGAGCGTCACCATACCGATCATCCATTTGCTACAAACAAGCGCTTCCGCACGGACGGCAAAAAGATTTTCATGGAAATTGTTGAGACTGATGAAGAGCGGAAAATTCTCAACTTGATGAATGATAATTTCGAAATGGGCACAGTAATTGAGGCATCGCTGTTCGATAGCATTTTATATGCTGATGACTTGGCGAATCGCTGGCATCCGGTTCGAGAACTTCCGCGCGTTGTCCTTGATCCACAATATGCGTTTGGCCGCCCTGTAATTGAAGAAGCGTGGGTGCCGACCGATACGCTTTACGGCGCGTTTGAGGCCGAAGGGCAAGTCGGGATTGTTGCTGAGGATTTCGATATTGATAAGGACGCGGTCAATCAAGCTATAGCGTTTGAGGAGCGGTTGCGGGCCGGGGCCGGGGTTGAAGATCAAACTGGATGAATGCATCTCAAATCGTGTCGCCCTAGCCATCATGCAGGTTACTGCAAATCGCGAAGGATACGAAGTCTCTTTCGTTCGGCATGGGCACGGTGGTACAGACCCGGATTGGATTCGAGCGTTTGCCGCTCAAGGAGGGACGGCGATTGTATCGGGAGACCATGACATTTTGCAGCATTGGCCAAACTTAATTGCCTATACCGAATCAGGGTTAGTTTCGTTTTTCCCGCCGAAGGCGTATCAACACCTGAGTGGGTTTGGGCGGGCCGCATTCATCATCCGGTGGTGGCCAGCGATCATTGAGAAAATTAAGATTTCTCAGACGGGAGATCGATGGCGTATCCCAATTAACTGGGTGCAAATCGATCACACGAAAATGGAACCGCTAAAAGACCCCCGGATTGATGGAAATGAACCGTCAGCGGAAACCCCGGAAAAACCCTATGTCGCACCCGCGCAAGACAGCTTCCCGTTCGATTAAGCAAAGGCGTTTATCGAAAAGGCGCGCGATCGGCGTGGAACGTGCGACCTAAGCCAGTTAGGTCAGTGAAGTGGATACCCATTTATGACAAAAATCGCCATGTCCGGAGCGGAGGCAAGGCCGCGCCCGCGCCCGGCTATTTTCGGCATTGACCCTTATGTTCCAGGCGAAAGCGCTGCGCCGGGCTCGCCCAAGGTTTTCAAGCTTTCGGCGAATGAGACGCCGCTCGGGCCGTCGCCGCGCGCGCGGGAAGCTCTTCGTGCCTTTGCCGATCATGTCCAAAATTATCCGGACGGCGCGGCCACGGCCTTGCGCGAGGCGATCGGCGCAAAACACGGACTCGATCAGGCCAGAATCGTCTGCGGCACGGGCTCGGACGAAATCCTTCACCTCCTCGCCGCAGCCTATATCGGCCCGGGCGACGAAGGCATTTTCACCCAACATGGTTTTCTCGTCTACAAGATCGCGATCCTCGCGGCGGGTGGGGTTCCAGTCGTCGCGGCGGAAAAGAATCTGACCGCCGATACCGATAGGATGCTCGCCAAGGTTGGCCCAAGGACCAAAATGGTCTTCCTCGCCAATCCAAACAATCCGACCGGCACCTATCTTCCTATCGCCGAGGTGAAGCGGCTCGCCCAATACCTGCCCGCCCACGTCCTCCTTGTTCTCGACGCGGCCTATGCCGAATATGTGAACCGCCCCGATTATTCGTCCGGCCTGGAGCTTGTATCCGCCCGCGAAAATGTCGTGATGACGCGCACTTTCTCGAAGATTTACGGTCTTGCCGGGATCAGGCTCGGCTGGTGTTACGGGCCGCCCGACGTGTGCGACGCGATCAATCGCATTCGCGGGCCCTTTAACACCAACGGCGCGGCCATCGCGGCCGGGGTCGCGGCGCTGGACGATACCGGCCATATCGGCAAGGCTGTCGCCCATAACGAGACTTGGCTCCCTTGGCTGACACAAGAAATATCCACGCTCGGGATCAAGGTCACGCCAAGCGTCTGCAACTTCTTGCTTTTGCATTTCGACGGCGAGACGCAAGCGCAGGCGGCGGACCGCTTCCTCTTGGAGCGGGGGTTGATCCTGCGCGCTGTCGGCGTCTACGGGCTACCGCGTTGCCTGCGGCTCACCGTCGGTACGGAGGAGGCGAACCGCCTCGTTGTCGAGGCCCTCAAGGACTTCGTCAAGCTTGAAAGCCCCGCGCGTGCCTGACGGTCTCGGGGGTCCCCTGAGCGAGCCTCTGTTCCAACGCCTTGCCCTCATCGGCATGGGCCTGATCGGCTCGTCCCTGGCGCGGGTTTGCCGGCGCAAGGGGCTTGCGCACGAGATCATTGCCACGGACTCATCAAGTGCCGTTCGCGCAAGAGCGATCGAACTCGCGCTCGCCGATCGGGTCATGGAGACGGCGGCTGCGGCGGTCGAGGCGGCCGATCTCGTCATTCTCTGCGCTCCCGTGGGCGTCATGGGCGCGATCGCACGAGAAATCGGGCCGCGCCTTAAGCCCGGCGCGATCGTGTCCGATGTTGGGTCGGTCAAGGCCTCGATCATCAAGGCGGTCGCGCCGCATCTGCCGAGCATGGTCCATTTCGTCCCGTCGCATCCCGTGGCCGGTACCGAGCAATCTGGCCCGGAGGCAGGATTTTCGACGCTTTTTTTCAATCGCTGGACCATACTGACGCCGCCGGAGGGGACCAGCCCCAAGGCCGTGGCAAGGCTCGCTTCGTTCTGGACCGGCGCGGGCGCATATGTCGAAATCATGCAGCCAGCCCATCACGATCTGGTGCTCGCGATCACCAGCCATGTGCCGCATCTCATCGCCTACAACATCGTCGGCACCGCCGCCGATCTCGAGGAAGTGACGCGGTCCGAAGTCATCAAATTTTCCGCCGGCGGGTTTCGCGACTTCACCCGGATCGCCGCCTCCGACCCGACGATGTGGCGCGATATTTTCCTCAACAACAAGGAGGCGGTGCTCGAAATGCTCGGCCGTTTCAACGAGGATCTCTCCGCGCTTCAGCGCATGATCCGCAATGGCGACGCCGAAGGGCTGTTCGATCTCTTCACAAGAACCCGGGCGATCCGGCGCGGCATTATCGAGCAAGGCCAGGAAACCGCCGCGCCGGATTTCGGCCGCCGGGCGGGCGAAACGTGACGCAATCCCTTGCCAGGAGCTGCGGTTGCTGATCAATAGAGCGGCGGCATTTGAATTTGCGTGCGGACCGGGCCGATCGAAAGCCGGCCTTCGGAAAAGGTCAACGGCAGGTTCATGCGCCCCGTTCCGCCGCCTTTGCCGCCGCCGAGCAGCCCCGACAGAACCCGGCCAGCAGTGATGAGCGTCGGATCGACGCCCAACTGGCGAAACGCCTTGTCGAGCCCGGCGAAACTAGCCTCGAGTCTGCCTTTCACACGGTGCTGGCCGTCGAGATCGAGGCTGCCCTTGGCATCGAAGATAATTTGACCGCTCGTTAGCCGCCCGGTCGTGAGTTCGACGTGACCGTTCGCCAAGCGCCACTTTTCCAGAAAGTCCCGGAGCGTTTCCGCCCCGCGTAGATCGACTTGCGATATTGTGCCTCCGACCTGCATGTCGATGGGAAGTTGCGTATCCAAAAGGCTGTTGAGCGCCGGAATAGAGCCCTGGTTGACGGAAACCATAAAATCATAGGCATGGTCGTGCCGGTCCCGGATCACGACGAAATCGCCGCTGACATCGCCGAACGCTCCTTCCACCGGGTCAATCCCTCCTATTTTTCCTTGTAGCTTGACCTGATTGCCGGCGACAGCGACGCGATCGAGCGCGCCGGGCTGGCCTTCGAGATCGAGCAGAAGCTCGCTCCAGTGCATCGTAATGTCGAATGTGCCATCGCGGGTTTTCGCGGCAAATGGTGGGTCTAGTTGCGCAAGTACATTGCCGGTCCGCAGAAGCTGCGAAGTCGCGCGGAAACCGCGCACGGTTCCGGTCATTGTCTTGCCAAGGATTTCGCCTTGAAAGAGCAGGTTGGCGCAGGAAATCTCAACCGAAAACGGAAAGCCGCTGGTTTTCTGATTGGGGCAGGACCACGCGCGGCCGAGCTGCGCCTCATGCGTGGTCCAGGCCGTCAGGGCGGCCGCGGCCGCGCGCGACTTGACATACCAGAACACCGGCCAACCGACCGCCACCGCCATGATTACGGCGACCGGCGGCAGCAACCAGGAATAGGCGTTTGGGCGCTTGCTTGTCTTGGGGCCTTTGGGCTGCATATGGTGTTGCTGCTGCTTATTCGTCCACGGGCCTTTGGAGCCAGATCATTCGGCTAGGATGCGCGCCGGCGGGAAGACAATCTCGACCAAAGTGCCCTCGTGTTCCTTGCTCTTGATGGAAAGAGAGGCGTGATTGGCCTCGGCCAAGGCTTTGGTCAGCGGCAGGCCCAGCCCGGTGCCGCGCGACGGCCTCGCGGTGGCAAGCCGCCGGAAGGGCTCGAAAGCCGCGCCGATGCCGGCCTCGGACATGCCAACCCCGGTATCGCGAATGCGAATAACGGCACTTCCGGCGTCCGCGAGCGCGGTGGCGACAATGACTTGACCGTGCGGCCGGTTGAACTTCACCGCGTTCGACAAAAGGTTCAAGACGATCTGGCGAAGCGAACGCTCGTCGGCGAGAATATTGGGAAGCGCTGGCGACAATGAGAGCCTCAGGGCGACCCGCTCGCGGCTTGCCTGCGGCTGCATGATCGAGACGCACTCGGAGACAATGCGATTGGCGTCGATCGATGCAAACGCGAAGTCCATCTTGCCCGCCTCGATCTTGGATAGGTCAAGAAGATCGTTGACGAGACTCATGACCAGCGTGCCCGAGGCGTGGATATCGCCTAGATAATCCTTGTAGCGCGGATTGCCGATCGAGCCGAAACGCTCGTCCATCATGACTTCGGCGAAGCCAAGAATCGCGTTGAGCGGCGTCCGGATTTCGTGGCTGACCCTGGCGAGAAAATCCGATTTCAACGCGCTTGCCCGTTCGGCATCCTTGCGGGCTCCCTCAAGCTCCCGCTCGACCTTTTTCCAATGCGTGAGGTCGCGCAAAAGGGCACAAAAGCGCGCCGCACGGTCCTCGTCGACGGCGGGCGATGCCCCGATGCGGCCAAGCGTCATGAACAACGGAATAGTCCCGCCTTGCCGGGCGAGGCCGACGACCTCGCGCCCCCGGTTGAGCAGACTGGCGGCGCCGTGCGATTTCAGCCCTTCAAGATAGGCATTCGCCAACGCACGGCTTTCCGGCGCAATCAAGCTGGTGAAATGCTTCCCCGCTACCTCGTTTTGATCGTAGCCGAAAAGTGCCTCGCAGGAGCGGTTCAGGCTCAGGATTCGCCCTTGCGAATCGAGCACGGCAACACCATCCACCGCGGTATCCAAAATGGCGCTTAGCTCGCGAAACTCGCTCTTTTGGAGGCGCAGCTCCTTTTCGAGGCTTTCGCGGCTGCTCCCGGCGCCCGGCCGCGACGCGCGGAGCGCGGCTTTTCGCGGACCCGCTTCAATAGATTCGTTCCCGTGGCCCACGGCGGCTCCCGGGCTGACCGGCGGCGCGGCGCGCGCCACAAGGGAAGTTGCCTCGTCCTGCCGATCAAAAACATCGAGGACCGCAGCGGCAAACAGGGACGCTCGTCCGCCACCGGTGCGGCGGCAAAGGAAGGTGATGGTGCGCGTCGCCTTGCCGATGCGGAAATGCAGCGTTTCGATGGCGGGCGCGGCATCGAGACTGAGGTTCGCGGCGACATCGGCGAACCGTTGCGAGCAGCCCCCCTCGCCAGCGGAAAGAAAGCGGAAAAGGTCGGCGAGATTTTTCGCGCCGCACAAATGCAGTAGGCTGTGGCTGGCGAGAATCAGCTTGTCTGGGCGCGCCGCATGCTTGCCCCGCATCGCCACAATTGGCATGCGGGAAGCCAGCCCGGACGGCAGGACAGCCAAAACGTCCGCGATGTCTTGCCGGGTCAGCCCCGGCGCGCAAAACCGGGCCGTGCCACCTTGAGCTTTCTCCGCGAGCATGGAATCACCTTTACGAAATATAGTGGCGCGGCCGGAGGAGGTCCAACGGCTGCATCCTTTTCCAGGCAATTAGATCAACCTATTCGTAAGCTTGATAATTGCAATCCAACATCATTGCGGCTTAGTTTTCTCTGCGTGGAAGACATTGTTTGCGGCCTTGCAATGGCGGATTGATCCTTTTACGGTCCGGCGCGTTCTGGCACGCCGCCATAGCTCAGTTGGTTAGAGCGCTAGATTGTGGATCTAGAGGTCCCCCGTTCGAGCCGGGGTGGCGGTACCAACTTTCAAAATTCAGAGCAGCCGACGGAGTTACCAAGCCCGGGCTGGCCGCCAGCCGGTGTCAGGGCTGGTAACTGTCGCGGGCGGAATCGACAAGACCACGGCTCGTGATCACGATCCAGCCGGCGCCGCGCCTTTCGATCGATTTTACCATGCCGGCACCGGGAATGATCTCTCCTGGCGCGACCTCGATCGAGCCATGTGGACTTTCGATGAGAGCGACCCCGTCGTAAACATCACGGACAACCCAGTTCGTGATCAATTGCGAATGTCCCTTCGTGTTTTCAAGCGGCGGCTTTGTCGGCGCAACGGCAAGTTGCGCTTGTTTCCCGGCGGCCGCCTTTCCTGGTGCCGAGGCGGCGCCAGGTGATGTGGTAGCGAGCGGCGCCGCAATCTGCCGCTCGATGCGATCGAGCCGCTCGAGAAGCTGGGAAAGTTTTGCGGCGGGTTCGCGCTGCGCCTGCTCGACCTTACCAACAAGCTCGGCGATCGAGGCGCGGGTTTCCGTGTTCCCTGCTTCGAGACGCGACTTCAGGCCTTCGAGCGCGGTGGTATCCTGGCCCTGCGCTGTGCGCAAAGCCTCGACGTTGGCTTTGAGGGCCCGGATGTCATCGGCCATTTTTTGCGCCGTGCGGGGCATCTCGGTACGCGCCGCGCTCTCTTGCGTCGCGACAGGCCGGGCGGGGAACGGCTTCAACGCGTAAATCGGCGACTGACCGCCGGAAAAATACGAGCTCGCCGCCCATGCGAATCCAAAAAGACAGGCTGCCAGAGCCGCGTGCGAACCGTAGCTGAAAAGCTGCTCGAAGCGCGGCGGCGCCTGTCGAGCCGATGCTGCTTCGGCCGCCTTGAACGCCAAAAGGCCGACGGCCGCCCCGTGCTTCGAGTCCCTGCCCCGCGCGCCTGCCGCGGGGACATTCGCGCTCCGCGGGCGGGACACTGCGTGTTCAGAAACGGCTTCGTCTGGAGATTCGTCCATGCGCGCGCTCCCAAGAGGGGTTAAGGCTTGAGTAACGAGCCTTGCGCGCATTCCCTTAATGTTGCATTAATGGATTGCGCGGCGGGAACCCACATTAAAAAGCCCGCGCGACAGAACCCTCGTGGCCGTCAGAACGTTATGGCGGCGGAGGACGCTATGATGAAACGGCTTTTTATTGCGCTCCTGTGCGCGACTTCCCTCGGAATCACTGTGGTTCAAGCCCAGACCGGCACAGGTCCAGCTCCCTGGCACAAAGGCACAAGACTCTTGAACGAAAATAATTTGACTGCGACGGGCGAGACCGTAGCTCATCCAGGCGCGTCTCAAGGCGCGGCCACCACGGATCTCGACCGGCGGATCCGCCGACGAAACGACCGCGTTGATCAAAGCATCTGCAGCAATTGCGACTAATATACAATCAGGCCGGTGTCATTTCCGCCGGTTCGGCCGGGGCTTGCGCGCGCAAATAGGCGTCCCAGACCGGCGCCGCGCCGAGCGTGGCGGCAAAAGCGCGGTGGCGAACCAGCTCCTCGATACTGAGCTGCGCGGGGCGCGGATGCGGTCTTTGCGCACGCAGGCTCGCCCCGCCGGTTCCGGTCGAAGCGGCGCCAGGTCCGAAAACGAGAGTTGCCTGGCGACCGCCGGTCAATTCGGCATAGACTTCCGCAAGAATTCCTGCGTCGAGCAAGGCGCCATGTTTGGTCCGCCGCGACGTGTCGATGCCGTAGCGCTCGCAAAGCGCGTCAAGACTGTTCGCCGCGCCAGGATATTTGCGGCGCGCCAAAACCAGCGTGTCGATCACGCGATCGGACGCGATCGGCGCGACCCCGAGGAGTGCGAGTTCCGCGTTAAGAAAGCGCATGTCGAATTCGGCATTATGCGCGACGATTTTGGCGCCGCCCGCGAATTTCAGGAAATCCCCCACGACCTTGGCAAAGACCGGCTTGCCCGCAAGAAACTCGGCGGAAATTCCATGCACCCGGAAGGCCTCCTCGGGCATGTCGCGGCCGGGATCGATATAGGCGTGGAAGGTTTCGCCAGTCGGGATCGCATTCAAAAGCTCGACACAACCGATCTCGACAATTCGATGCCCGTTCGCAGGGTCGAGTCCTGTCGTCTCCGTGTCGAGAACGATCTCCCGCATTTTGCAGCTTCAGACCTTATTTTTCGCTCCCGCGAGCGCCCGCAAGATCGCGCGCACCTGCCGCGCGGTGGCGGCAAATTCGCCGCCGGTATCGATGATGAAATGCGCCCGCGCGCGTTTTTCCGCATCCGGCATCTGTCTTGCCAATATGGCGGCAAGCCGCTCCGGTGTCATGCCCGGACGTCGGCTCACCCGCTCTTTTTGCACAGCTTCCGGCGCGGTGATAAGAATCACGGCATCGACCCTCCGGTCGCCGCCCGTCTCGAACAGCAAGGGGACATCGAGAACGACGAGCTTTGCGCCGTTTTTTTCCGCCTCGGTCAGGAAAGCATCGCGGCTGGCGGCGACCAGCGGATGCATGATCGCCTCGAGCCGCGCCAGCGCCACCCGATCGTCGAGGACGCGGGCGCCAAGGAGGCCACGATCGACCACGCCATCGCGGGTGGTCCCCGGAAAGGCCGCCTCGATTTTCGGCGCGGCTTCTCCATGATAGAGGGTGTGGACCACGGCATCGGCGTCGTGGACCGCGATTCCTTCGGCGCGAAACATCGCGGCGACGGTCGATTTTCCCATGCCGATCGACCCCGTGAGGCCCAGAACAAACATCAGAGCATGGTCCCAATAAGTCGCAGCCCTTTTGGGACAAGATCCTGCGACAAAACAAATAGATAGAGACCGCGAGCGATGGTAGTGGCTCAGTTTCAATTCGCATCGTTAGTTGTCATTAAGACCGTGCGGTGTGTGGAGCCTATCCTTCCATGTTCCCTCGAGTCGGATCACATCATTCGCGTCCTCATCCGGCGAGACTCTCTGCAGGACACTAAACCGGAAGTTTTTAGGATCACGTTTGCGAAGTAAGGCGTTTCCTCCGTGTCCGGACGCAGCGTAGTTTAGCCATCTGCCAAGCAGATTTGTATCACCATAGGCAGAACCGATGTAACCCTTTCCGTCCAAGGTATCGAATATAAAGTAGATTCCTCGCCAATGAGAGAGTGCGGATTGCCAGCGCACTGGAAGGATACGGAGCTCCTCCCACTTAAGCACTAATTTGTCCCAATCCGGCATAGCAGAAACTAACACGCTATCTTCGTGAATTGCCAGAACAGGAAAGTCGTTTTTATGTGCCCGACGCCACCATGATCGCTCAGGGGGAGGCCAACCCATGACTAATTTGCCTTTCCACGACGCATGGAACTCTTCTGTTAAGACAAGATCGAACCATAGGCACGATGATCGACCGCTTTCCTCGGTGAAGCCCTTCATTCCAAACCGCTTCATTTCAACGTATGCTGGAATCTGCCAATACTCTTCGAGTGTAAGAGCCTTTGACTTACCGATTAAATAGAGGCCAACGAATACTGCCTTGCCAGGCTGGTGCCCGATGAACGAAGCGACGTACGCAGCGCCCTGAAAAGCCTTCTCAAGCTTTTCTCCCTGAGTCTGCTGGTATGCGTTGAAAACAACTGGTTTTTCATCAGCCAGCCACGGGAGCACCTTGTTAAGTTCTGGTTCAAATGGCCGGTGGCGGAGCACCAACACCTGTTGTGGGTCAATTCCCTTTTTCTGAAATAGGTCGTTCAAATCCATACTAACCTGCTCCTCGCCTTATTCCTCTACCACCTCCACAGCATCCTCAAAAAAACCAAAGTAAAAGCAAATTAATCCGCTACCCGAGGACTTCAGCTTAAACGATCATGGTCTGGCTCGCCGCCACAATATTCGCCTCGACCACGCCGCGCAGCTCCGGCGTGACGCAAGGTTTCGTGCCGAACCAGCGCTCGAACCCAGGCACCGCTTGATGCAAAAGCATGCCGATGCCGGAAACTGCGCGCAGACCGCGCGCTTTCGCCGCCCTTATCAGCGCGGTTTCGACTGGAACATAGACGATGTCGGTGACGACGGCATCCGGCGGCAGAGGCGCGAGATCGATGGCGAGCGGCGGCTGGCCCCGCATGCCGAGCGAAGTCGTATTGACGAAAAGATTGGCGCCGGCCAGCACGCCGGGCAGATCGGGGAAATCCACAATCTCGATCGACGCGCCGAAGTCCGCCGCAAGCCCAGCCGCGCGCGTCCTGGTACGATTGATCAAAAAAATGCGCCTCATGCCGCGCAGCTTAAGCGCATAAACAATCGCCCGCGCCGCCCCTCCGGCGCCAATAATCACGGCCGTCCTGACATTAATGTCCCATCCGGGCGCATCCTGATCCAAGGCACCCGCAAAACCGGCGGCGTCGGTATTGTCGCCGCAAAGTTTTCCCGCCTCTATCCACAAGGTATTCACGACTTTCAAGCAGGCCGCCGTTGTGGTCGTGACATCGCAGAGTTCGAACGCCGTTTGCTTATGCGGCAAGGTGACATTCGCACCGGCAAAACCCTGCCCCGCGAGATCCTGCACAAACGCCGGAAAATCGGCCGGCGCAACCGCGGCCAATTCGTAAGACCCCTCGATCTTGAGCCGGTCCAGCCAAAAGCGATGGATCAACGGCGAACGCGAATGCGCGACCGGCCAGCCGATGACACATGCTTTTGGCCTGCCATGAACCAGGGATTTCACGAAACGAGACTTCCTTCCTCACGCAGGAATTTTAGAAGCGGCAAAAGGGGGAGCCCCAGGATCGTCGGGTGATCGCCCTCGATCGCATCGAAGAGATGGATGCCGGGACCCTCGATTCGGTAGACCCCGGCGCTGCCTAGGTCGCCGGCTAGTGCCAGATAGGCGTCGATGAACGCCGGTGAAAGCCGCCGGCAGCTTAGCCGCGCGACGCCAACCGTTTCGAAAAGAAGGGTATTTTCGCGCGCGACGCAGCAGCCCGAATAAAGTTCATGGGTGCGGCCGGACAGGGCCTCGAGTTGCGCTGTTGCCGCCGCGCGGCCGCCTGGTTTGGTAAAGAGACGGCCGTCAAGACAGAGGGTCTGATCCGCGCCGATAACGAGTCGGCCTGGCATTTTCATGCTGACCGGCAAAGCCTTGGCCCGGGAAAGATGAAGAGCGATGTCGGCGGCATTGGCCCCCAACGCCACGAGCGGCGCTTCGATCCCGCGTTCATCTATCGCGGCGGCGCAAATCTCGAACGGTATCCCGGCGGCACGAAGAAGGCCCTGGCGGGCGGGGCTTTGCGAGGCGAGAATGAGCGGCGCCGTGCCACGCCAAAACCCTGTCATGGCGAGGCTAAAGATTTCAACTGGTGAATCTTGTAGAGGTCGAGGACCGCCGCCGCGGTTTCCTCGATCGAGCGATGCGTCACATCGATTGCCGGCCAGCCATGCTCGGCGCAAAGCTTGCGCGCCCGCGCGAGTTCGCCTGCAACCAGGAGGCGGTCCACATAGGGGGAATCAGGGTTTGCGTTCAACGCGATAAGTCGATTCTCGCGAATCTGGACGATCCGCTCCACCGAAGCCAAGAGCCCGACGACGAGAGGATTGCGCAATGCCAAAACCGGCTCCGGTAAGGGGACGTCCGGTACAAGGGGAATGTTCGCTGTTTTGACGCCTCGATTGGCAAGATAGATGCTCGTCGGCGTCTTCGACGTACGGCTCACGCCGAGAAGAACCACGTCGGCCGCCTCGAAATTTTCGGTTTGCTGGCCGTCGTCGTGCATCATCGTGAAGTTCAGGGCTTCGATACGTTTGAAATATTCCGCGTTGAGCATGTGCTGGGCGCCGGGGCGAGGTTTTGAGGCCGTTCCGATGTACGATTGAAAAAGATTCACGATCGGCTGCAAAACCGAAAGACATGGCACGCTCGACTCTTTGCATGCCGCCTCGAGTTGCGCGGCCAAATCATGATCGACCAAGGTGAACAAAACGATCCCCGGCGCCGCCTCGATTTCGGCGATAGCCTTGTCGAGCTGCCCCTTGCTGCGCACGAGGGGATAAACATGCTCGATCGACGACACCCCTTCGTATTGCGCCGCAACGGCGCGGCTCGCGGCAATCAGGGTTTCGCCCGTCGCATCGGAAATCAGATGCAAATGGAAATAGTGGCGCCCCAAGAGTTTTCATGCCTCATGGTTTTCCCTAAGTTCAAGGGAATGCCGGGGAAAAAGGGGGATAACTGGCGCCCCCGCCCCATGGCAATCATTTTATTGGATAAAACAATGAGATTCATGCACCTCCATCAAAGGATGAACAATAAGACGCTCGCCCCTGTGAATCCTGGAGACAAGGAAAAAACCTGTTGGTTGAAAAACCGGTCCTACCCCTATTCAATTCGAATGATTAGCGAAAGTTAGAGTTCTAATCATCCAGACTGGCTTGTGGATAGAGCGGATAAGCGCAAAATCGGTGTCAGCTTGTGTGAACCGGCGAATTCGCCTAATTCCACTCCCAATTAGACTAAGACAACATCTCTAAAGAAAATTCTTAGATTTTGAGGAGATATTGCATTTGGAAGGCAACCAGGGATACCAAACAAAGCCATTCCTTAAAGTTATGGACGGCGAGGCATGTTTTCCACCTCCTGTCTGGTTAATGCGGCAAGCCGGGCGCTATCTGCCGGAATATCAGGCGCTTCGCGCCAAGGTCCCTTCCTTTCTCGATTTTTGTTACACCCCGGCGCTCGCGGCGGAAGCAACTCTGCAACCGGTACGGCGCTTTGGATTTGATGCCGCCATTCTGTTTAGCGACATCTTGATTATTCCCGATGCCCTTGGCCAAAAGGTCGCTTTCGAACCGAATGAAGGACCAAAACTCGATCCCATTTCGACTGCGGAGGATTTTGCCAAGCTGAACGAGCGGATAGATTGGGGCCGGCTGGGCCCGGTTTTCGAGACGATCGAGCGGGTCAAAACGGGCCTTCCCGAGCAAACCGCTTTGATCGGCTTTTGCGGCGCGCCATGGACGCTTTCATGTTATATGATCGCCGGCAAAAGCACGCTCGATCAGGCACCGGCCCGTCTATTTGCCTACCGCCATCGCGATCTGTTTCAGAGTCTCATCGACCGACTGGTCCGAACGTCAATCGACTATCTCGCCTGGCAGATCGAAGCTGGTGTCGAGGCCGT
>Ga0185299_10004300_pt1 | contig 17408 bp, 12 predicted proteins | sample PaiPotPPA55metaG_FD_128002 | JGI IMG/M metagenome (GOLD analysis project Ga0185299, IMG submission 128002) | Iron sulfur acid spring bacterial and archeal communities from Banff, Canada, to study Microbial Dark Matter (Phase II) - Paint Pots PPA... ...
GCCGTTCGATTGCCCGTTTAAACTCAGCGACGCAATCGAAATAGTCACCAGCAAAACGGCGAGCGAAAATGCTGTCAGTCCTTTCGCCTTGGGACGCGCTCCCGGACTGGCACGCTTTGCCTTCCACATTCGTGATGCCTTCCTCATCAATCCCCGCGGCTTTCAAAAACCACCACTTAAATTTCGTACGCCGGCTGCGCGTGACTTGGCGCGATCACATTCCGCGCAGGTTTGTCATAACCGCTCTGGCACGCAAGCAACGGCAGGAATTGGCTGCACGCGAAACGTACTCGGGATCTTTTCATCTAAAATCTCCATGTCAGCTTCAGGTAGGCGCTGCGTTTGATTTGTGATGCGTTGACGATTTGCAAGAAGTCGTTGAATTCCGTGTGCTGATTTCGCAGCAAATTCTGTCCCACGAGGCTTATTTCCAGGCTCTCAGCGAGTCGCCACCGGAACTGCGTGTCGATACGCGTGTACGAAGCCACAAACTGCGTCGGCAATGACCCAACGAAATACGCGTTCGCGTCCCAGGCCATTCCGTGCGGAAGCTCGATTTGAGACCTGAGTTGCGCTTGGTGGCCCGGGTTCGAGCCTTTCGTGGCGGCGGCGCTCGTTGTATCGGTGCTCGTCGGATCGGTATGCAGTTGCATTTCCAGGAAGGAATAACCGGGACTCAGCGTCCAATGACTTGTCGCTTTCCAATTGACGGACACCTCCACTCCCTCGGTCGTACCGCGTATTTTGTTCTCAATCGTCGATGGAATAACGAGAACTCGCGGCCCGGGATTCGGTTCGAAAAAGGGAGTTTGCGCTTCTATACTCTCCAGGTCCCGATAGATGTTAAAAAACGAAGTCACGTCAAAAGACGACCGTCCATTCAGCTGGGTCCGGTAGCCCAGCTCGAACGCAACGACGTGTTCTGATTTCGAATTCGGATTGCCAAGCAGAACCACCTCGGCTGGTCCTGGCAGCGCCGCGATCACCGCGTCCAGATTTTGTTGCCGCCGTGTAGGCGTCTGGGTTGCGCGCGAGATCGCACCCCAGAGTGTATGAGGATGGCTCGGCGTCCAGGTGATCCGCGCGCTCGGTTGAACGTCGAAACCCCCAAAATCGCCGTTCTCAATTTTCGTTCCCACCGACAACCAAAGCTGGTCGGGCCTCAAGGCGATTTCGTCTTGCACGAAAATATTGAACAGTTCAAAGGCACGGTCCGCCGGAACGAATGCCTGGTCGATGGTGCCTACGGTCTGGTCCGCGCTGTAGCGAAATCCCAGACCCCAAATCAGATCCTGACGCTTGCCCCAAACCAGGTGATGTTGAAAATCAAGATCGACCGTGTTGCGCTCCTCTTTCGATTCAGGCCCATCTCTTGTGTACCGGTCGAAATAGAAATGCAGAGAGGTATCGGACCGGCTGGAAAAAGTGCGATCCCACTCGGTGAGCACGTTTCCTCCCGATAGACGGGCGATCCTCTGCACATTCAGATTGGTGGGAGGGAAGAGCTCCGAATGTATGATGGTCGCGCCTTCACTGCCTGTATAAACGCCCCCCTGCGTTGTTACCGTATCTTTTTGCGACAATTCGCTATCGAGTCGGAACCCGCCGTGAAGCAGGTGCCAATCGTCGTGGGCATTTTGCCCGTTCAGATCGGAGAAAGCTTCATCATTTAGATATTTCGCGAAAACTCGATATTTTTCTTGGTCTCCGATCTTGCCACCGTACTGCGTTGTTCCGAATCCCTGCTCGTGTGTGCCGCCTCCCGCTAGCACCAATGCCCCGAAGGTGTCCGCGGCCTTTTTCGTAATGACGTTAATGACGCCATTGACCGCGTTAGCCCCCCAGATCGTTCCTCCGGGACCTCGGATGACTTCAATTCGTTCAATATCTTCCAACGGCACGTCTTCCGTGTCCCAATTCACGCCCCCAAACAGCGGCGTATAAACCGCGCGTCCATCGACCAGCACCAGCAATTTGTGTTCGAATTGAGAATTGAAACCTCGCGCGGAGATGGCCCAGGTATTGGCGGTAATTTGTGCCACATCCAAGCCGGGCACCATGCGCAACATGCATTGGCTTATACATAGCAACAGCACAATACTGCGCGCCGTTGGTTCGGCGTAGCGCGCTCGCTGCACGCAGAGCTTTGTATTTGGCACGGTCTCCCCCGGCCATGGATATGCATGCCCACCACCGAACCGAACAAGCACCGTTTGTGAATATCCCCTTTTTATTCAGGGCGTTATTCCGTGGGACTTGGATTGGAGATTTCTTAGACTCGGCAAACAGAATCGTCTTGTACCGAAGTGGCTCCGCAACGCCTCCTTCTTTTCCAAAATGAAATGTCCCTCGCGTCGACCAACGCCACCTCGCTAGCGCCCGCCGCGGTTGCTCCTCCTTCCGGCGCATTGCTACAATGGCTTTTACACGAGCAATGGTTGAACCGGTCGCACGTTCGCGCATCGCCGCGACATTCGATCCTCGGCAGCCGCGCCCGCGACAACGCTTTCCCTTACGATTTTCGCTGGCAAGCCTGGCGCAGCGACCGCTCCGCCGCAGTAACCTGCGTCCAGGCAGACGCTGGATGGACGCGCGACACGAACCGTCCGGCCAAGGCTCGCACCAGAAAGTCCTCTGGCGAGAGCGCTAGCCAGGAACGGGAAATCAGGAGAGCACCATGGCCGCATACGGCGGAGTGGACTACATCGATTTCGATTCGCAGCTTAATGACGAAGAAAAACTCGTCCGCCAGACCGCGCGCCAGTTCGTCGAAAACGAAGTCATCCCCATTATCGAAAAACATAGCCGTGAAGGTACGTTTCCTCATCACTTGGTCCCGCAGCTCGGCGAGCTTGGTTTTTTCGGCGCGAACTTGCATGGCTATGGCTGCGCGGGCATGTCAAACGTCGCATATGGCCTGGTGACGCAGGAACTCGAGCGCGGCGATTCCGGCCTCCGCAGTTTTGTTTCGGTGCAGAGCGCTCTGGTGATGTATCCGATCTACGCCTACGGCAACGACGCGCAGAAAGATCAGTGGCTGCCGCTGCTCGCCCAAGGCAAAGCCATCGGCTGCTTCGGATTAACCGAGCCGCAATTCGGCTCGAATCCCGGCGGCATGCTCACGCGCGCGGTAAAAAAAGGCTCCGAGTATGTCTTGAACGGCGAAAAAATGTGGATCACCAGCGGCTCCATCGCGGACATCGCCGTCGTCTGGGCCAAATGCGAAGACGAAAAGATCCGCGGATTTCTAGTGGAAAAAGGCACGCCGGGATTCAAGGCCTGGGATGTCCATGGAAAATGGTCACTGCGGGCCTCGGTAACCTCAGGTTTGTCGTTCTCCGATTGCGAAATCCCCGAAGCGAATCTGCTGCCCAACGTCGTTGGCTTGAAAGGTCCTCTCGGCTGCTTGAACCAGGCCCGCTACGGAATCGGCTGGGGCGCGCTCGGCGCCGCGATGGCCTGCTACGACACCGCGCTGCAATACGCGAAGACGCGCAAACAGTTCGCCAACAAGCCCATCGCGTCCCACCAGCTCGTGCAGGAAAAGCTCGCCTGGATGATCACCGAAATTGTGAAAGGGCAATTGCTCGCCCTGCATGTCGGTCGCCTCAAAGACAAAGGTAAAGTCGATCACGCCCACATCTCGATGCTCAAAATGAACAACGTCGCCATCGCTCTCGACATCGCTCGCAAAGCCCGCGACATCCTCGGTGCCAACGGCATCGTCGACGACTACTGCATCATGCGCCACATGAACAACCTCGAAAGCGTCTACACGTACGAGGGTACCAACGACATCCACAAGCTAGTAATCGGCGAGCGCATCACCGGCATCTCCGCCTTCAGTTAAAGCCGCCCTCGCGGCGAGGGCGGGGTTTAGACACCACTCCGGCAAAAACCATCCCGTACAAGCACGGTGTTGCATTGAGCCGCCGCACAAGATAGGGTCACTTTTCAGGAGCTAACCGATGAACGTCCCAGCATTCCCTTCACGACGTCCGCACACCCGCATCGCCTTCACCTTGCTCGCCTTACTTCTGGGCATTTGCGGCCATGCAAGCGCGCAGCGGAAACCCGCTGCCACCGATCCCGACAAACCGAAGATCCGCGCCATCACTGCGTTCGTGAATCTGGACCGCACCCAATATCAACCGCAAATCGAGGACGCGGTGAAAATGTTGAAGTACGCCAAAACCGTCTTCGAGTCGCGCGGTTTCGAAGTGCAAACCATCCGAATCTCCACGCAGCCTTTCCCTGAGTACACCAAGGGCCTCACCAGCGAACAAGCCCTGGCATTCTTTCGCAACTACGACGCCGTAGCGGTGCAGGATAAATTTGCCGCCTCGATTGGCCCGGCGATGCTGGATTCCAACGACAGCGATGCCCAAGCCAACCTCCTCGCCGAAATCCTGAAAAACACGAAGACCCTCAATGGCAGCATTGTGGTCGCCGGCGAAGACGGTATCCGCTGGCGCGCCGTAGGCGCCGCCGCTCGAGTGATGAAGAAGCTCGAGGACACCGAACACAGCCAGGGCAATTTCCGCTTTTCCGCCATCGCCCTGGTCCCTCCCCTCACTCCGTTTTATCCCGGCTCGTATCACACCGGATTCGGCCACCAATTCGCTATCGCCCTGGAATCCGCAAACACGGTTGCCGCGGCGTTCAAGAACGCGCCCGATCTTCGCGTCGCCAGACAGAAACTCTCCGAATCCCTTTCAGCGGCCGCCTTTGACGTAGAGGCCCAAGCCCAGCGCATCGATCGCGATACCGGCTGGGCATACATGGGCATCGATCTGTCACCCTCGCCAATGAAGGACGTGTCGATCGGCGCCGCGCTGGAACATCTGACCTCCCAGCCGTTCGGATCCAGCGGCACGCTCACCGCCGCAGCCACCGTCACCGCGGCCATCAAGGACATCACCGTGAAGCAGACCGGCTACTCCGGCTTGATGCTACCGATTCTGGAGGATTCGCGACTTGCGCAGCGCTGGAGTGAAGGCAACGTTTCCATCGATGCACTGCTGAGCTACAGCGCCGTATGCGGCACCGGACTCGACACCGTTCCCCTTCCCGGCGACGTCACCGAAGAACGCCTCGACCTCATCATCGGTGACATGGCGTCGCTAGCGGTGAAGTGGCACAAGCCGTTGTCCGCCCGCCTCTTACCGGTCGCCGGCAAAGGTCCGGGCGACGTAACCGAGTTCGACGACCCCTATCTTGTCAACGCGACAATCCAGCCATTAGAGCGAAAATAGATCAAGTTCGATTTGCGCGGTTCCTATTTTACTGCCGCCTGTTGAGCGCCGTGCTCGGTCAAAAACGCCCGCGCGTGTCCTAGTTGCGGCAATGCGGCATCCGCATCTTTCCAGGCTGCTACAAATTCCGCATATTCCGCCGATGCCGCCTTCGCATCGCCGCTGCGCTCACTGCTCAGCGCGATGCCGTACAACGGGAATCCGGACTTCGGCCGCTCCAATAGTGCTTTCTGATACGCAGCTTTGGCGTCGGTCCACGCTGATGCCGACAGCATCGCTGCGCCTTCCGTCTCCGCAACCGGGCGAATGTATCCAGGAGGTTCGCGATATCCCAAATCTTTTTCTTCCCGCGCGGCCTGGGCGTAAAGTTTTTTCGCGTCATCGATCTGCTTTTTCGCCACCAGCAGGCCGGCCCGCAACTCCAGCGACATAATCGAAATATTGCTTAGCAGCTGTTTTCCGTTGGCATCCGGCATCACTTGCACCTTCGGAGTTCCAGCATCCGCGGTTTTCTTCTCTTTACTCTTGTCTTTGCCCTTGGCGTCTTCGTCCGCTTTCAGCGTTTCCGAAAGCCGCCACAACTCCGCATCGAGCCGCTGTGAAGTGTCTTCGGCCTTCGCGACTTCTCCGGCGTCCAGCGAGTGCATCCCGGAAGTAAAGGCCATGAGCGCGCGGCGCAAAAATGCCAGGTTCGATAGCGGCGCGGGAGGTTCTTGGCTGGCGTTCAACAATTCCAAGACTTGAACCCAGTCGCCCGACCGCATCGACACCGGCAGGCGGGGATCGAGTCGCGTGATCGAATCTCGCGGCGACCAGGGATAGAGCGTGGCCTCGAATTGTCCTCGGGCGTCCTTTAATTTCGCGGAAACCTTGGCAGCTTCCGCCAACTGCCCCTCTTCCAGCAAGTTGGCAATGGCATACATCATGTTGTGCACGTAGTTCCAATCGTCGTCCACCTCCACATGTTGCTCCTGCATGTACTGCTCATCCGCGCGCATCGACGCGGCAAACGCAGCCTGCGCACGCGCATAGTCGCCGGTGCGATAGAAAATATGTCCCGGCATGTGCACCATGTGACCCGACGTGGGCGCCAGGCGCCCGAGCATCTCCGCACTCTTCAGCGCCTGCTCGGGTTTGGGACTCGCTTCCACCGCATGAATCCAATAATGGTTCGCCGCGGAATTTTCCGGCTCGTCCTTCATCGCACCCTGCAAAATCGACAGGGTCTCCCTCGTCCCTTTTCGCGGATTCCCGTCGTCGTCGTAGCCATCCATCAACGACCAGGCCAGAAAAATGCGTGCTTGCCTATCCTTTGGGTTTCGTTTCACCAGCTTGCGCAAAATCTGGACTTCCTGAGAATCGCCTTGGTTGTCCTGATCCTTCTTATCTTTGTCCGCAGCTTCGTGTGCGACGCTGGCCTCGATGTACAAACGCTCCGCTTTGCTCGCATGCCCTTTCAGGCTGACCGCTTTCGCTAGAGCGGCATCGGCGAAATGCTTGCTGGAGCTGTGCCGGAAGATCTCCGCCAGATAGATGCCCCAATAGCACATGGCGCACTGCGGATCGACGCGGACACTTTGCTGAAAGGCCCGTGCTGATTCGTACTCCCAAAAATCGTGATAGAGGTTCAGGCCTTGATCGAACCAGGCCTGCGCTTCGGGCGTCGCGGTGATCTTGATGTGTACGTTTCCGATGCCAGTCAGCTTTTGCGGCGGCGGCAACTTGTCGGGGGCGACTTCGTCCTGAGAGCCCATGGCGTGGCAGAGCATGCCGGTTTGGGCCCGAGCATCTTGCGATGGAAGCAGCGCCAGAAGAATGGTGATAGCGCCAAGAGCGGCGAGTGGTCGCGAAAGAGAGCGGCACTGGGATCGGGGTCTCAACATGGAAGCCTCAGGTGAAAAACGTTGCGCAAACCAGAGGAGTATAGCGTGCTGAGGTGTACCGCCGGACGCGAGTTTCGCTTTTTGGCCGCTTTAAAGGCACCACCCCTCCGTTGTTTCCTGAAGAGTCTGGATCTCGTTGATTTCACACGGTTTGCGCGGCGTTTTTTTGGTATCGCTTTTCGCGGGAAGTCTGGAAGTGCGAGACGGGAAAGGGGTTAGAGAAAACCGATTTACCGGAAGTTCGGGGATACAGAGGGTATTGGGGGAGATGGATCGAGAGGTCCGACCCATGTTACATAAGTTTATGTAGTATGTCAATTACCATTATGGTACAAATATGTTCGAATGTTGGCCGCGCTTGTGGAGATGCCGTTACGGTGTCCTGGCGAATTGTGACGTTGGGACCGGATGGCGAGCTAAACTCGCCGCTACAAGGGCACAGAAAAGGCAAAGCGAGACTTTGAGGTCGCGACCTCCTTGAAGAAAAAACTATTTCGTGTCGGCGAAAGCGACGTAAGCGCCCAAGCCGATCATGCCAACGCCCGAGGCGAAGCGTTGACGGCTGCGGAATCGGTCGCTGCGCTTGAGTTTTTGTTCGAGCGGAGCGGCGGCCAGCACCACGAGGAGGTCTGCGGTGGTGTTGAGGATTACCGAGATTGCGCCGAGGATTACGAATTGCGCGAAGACGTGGCCGGCTTGCGCGGTAATGAATTGAGGAATGAAGGATAAGAAGAAGAGCGCGGTCTTGGGATTGAGCGCTTCGGTGAGGATGCCTTGGCGGAAGGCGTTTCGCGTCGGAGCGGCGGTTGTCGCGGTGAGTTCCGCGTTGCGCGTGCGAATCATGCGGATGCCTAGCCATACGAGGTAGGCGGCTCCGGCGTACTTCACGGTGTGAAAAGCGACGGCGGACGCGGCGAGAATTGCGGAGACGCCCAGCGCGGCCGCGAATACGTGGAACAACCCGCCGACAAATGTGCCGAGCGAGGAAAGAATTCCTTCACGGCGGCCGCCAGCCAGGCTGCGCGCCAAGACATAGAAAATTCCAGGACCCGGCGTGATGGCGAGCAGCACTGCAGCAATAAAGAAAAGCAAGAAACGATGCGCGTCGAACATCCACGAATTGTAAGGGTACTGCCGAGGGTCCAGCAAGAAGGAGCAGCGAGACTGTACTGTATCGACGCACCGCCGTGTTTGGTCTAGCATAGCGTGCCGCACGGGATGCAGGTGCAAGTGCGGGATTCCGTCGGGAGGCATGCTAAATGGAAGAGCAGCTGAGCCTGGAATTTTTGCGCGTGGTGGAGAATGGCGCGATCGCCGCGGCGCGCACCATGGGATTTGGGGACCGGCACAAGGCCGATGAAGTTGCGGTGGAGGCCATGCGCAAGACCATGGACGCGGTGCAGATGGATGGCACCATCGTAATCGGCGAAGGCGAACGCGACGAAGCGCCGATGTTGTACATCGGCGAAAAAGTGGGGCTGGCGACGCACGCGCCGAAGGCTCTGTTTCCAGAAGTTGATATCGCGGTCGATCCACTGGAGGGCACGAATCTTTGCGCGACCGGCGCGGGTGGCGCCATCGCGGTGCTGGCAGCGAGCGAAAAAGGCGGGCTGCTGCATGCTCCGGACATTTATATGGAAAAGATCGTGGTCGGGCCGGCGTGCAAGGGCGCGGTGGAGCTTGATGCGCCCGTAGCGGACAACTTGAAGTCCATCGCCAAGCGGCTGGACCGCGACGTGGACGATTTGACGATCATCGTGCTGGACCGGCCGCGGCACGAAAAATTGATCGGGGATATTCGCAAGGCGGGCGCGCGCATCCGGTTAATTGGGGACGGCGATTTGTCGGCGGGAATTTCGGCGGCCGTGGTGGGAACCAGCGTGCACGCGGTGATGGGAACGGGCGGTGCGCCCGAGGGCGTAATTACGGCGGCGGCGCTGCGCTGTTTGAACGGACAGATTCTGGCGCGTCTCGTGTTGAGTAAGCCGCAAGACGCGGAACGCCTGGCGCGCATGGGCGTGAAAGATCCGCAGCGGATTTACGACACGGAGGATTTGGCGCCGGGGAAAAAGCTTATTTTTGCGTGTACCGGCGTTACCGACGGCAATTTATTGAAGGGCGTGCGATTTTTCGGCGAAGGCGTCCGCACGACTTCGATGATTTTGACGCTCGATGACCGGCAAGTGCGGTTTATTGATTCCGTGCATTTGGAGAAGCGTCCGGACGTGCGCGTGAGGTTCTCTTAGGACACGGGCGAGGGCGCTAAGGCTGACGCGTCAGACTGGCGATGTGGGGCAAAAATTGCTGCAGGGTGTCGCTGGGTTGGTATTCCGGAACCAAGTTGCAGAGTGTTTCCACTAACGGCGCCAGATTGCGCACGCGTACGTTCTCCGAAATAACCTCGATGGCAGAATCCAGGCGTTGCGGCGCGGGTCTCGGGGCGTTTACTTTGCGGAGGCGGGGATCGGTGGTGGGTTCGAGCGATTCGGCCGCGGAGGTGAGGTCCTCGGCAAGCTTGTCGCCCGGACGTAAGCCGGTGAAGACGATTTCGATTTCATCGGAACCGCGGCCGGCTTCGCGGATCAGTTTGTTTGCGAGGTCGAGAATTCTTACAGGAGCGCCGAGTTCTGGAATCAGAATGGCCGCGTCGGCGATAAGAGCGGTTGCCGCGAGAATCAGGTCGACGGTGTCGCGCAGGGAGAGGAAGTAGCGGCGGGAGTTAGGGTGGGTGACGGTTATTGGGCCACCGCGCGCGATTTGCTGCTGGAACAACGGGACTACGCTTCCGGTGGAACCGAGAACATTGCCTAGCCGGAGAGCGCTCATGCACGTGTCGGGGACACTCAGGCGGAGCAGAATCATCTCGGACACACGCTTCGAAGCGCCCATGACGCTGCGCGGATTCACAGCCTTGTCCGTGGAGACCATAAGGAGTTGCGGAATGCGGTGTCTCAATGCCGCGTCGGCCAAGCTCCGAGTGCCGAGGACATTGTTGCGAATTACAGCGATCGGATTGGCTTCCATGAGCGGCACATGCTTGAAAGCCGCGGCGTGGAGGATCGCGTGAGGGCGATGCTTTTCAAAAAGCTCATCGAGCAGCGCTTTGTCCGAGATGTCGCCCAGAATGGGGAGGTGACCAGACGAGCCGCTAGCACTCAATTCGGTGTGGATTTCGTAGAGGTTTTGCTCCGATTGATCGAGAAGCAGAACGAGCTTTGCGCCGGAGCGGAGAACTTCTTTGGCAAGAGCTGACCCGATACAGCCGCCGGCACCAGTGATTAGAACGGTTTTGTCCGAGGTGGTTCGGTTGAGTGGGTTCAACAGATCACGGGCGTCGTTCACGGATGAGCGCTGGTGAGAGCGAGAAAGACGCGGTCGTCTACCGCGACGGAGTGAGTGAATAGCGTGGCCGCATTCGCGCCCGGAAGAGCTACGCGCGTGGAATTGGCGCTGAGCGCTGGCCCGGCGGGTTTGGCTTCGGTTGCGGAGGTGTCGCCGGGCTGCAGCGAGATGCGCGTTGTTTTCGGCGTGCAACTCGTGGCGCCGGTGCAGGTGTCACGAATGAAAACTTGGCGATAGCCGCTGTTATTCGAAGTGCCTGTGGCGGACTTTGCTTGTGCGGCCGACTTGCTGGATGCGTGGCTAGGCGTCACCGCCAGAAAGGCGATGAAGCGACCCGAGGCGCTGACCGACGGCAAAATGGCTTCGGCGCCGACCAGGGCGCCGTCCGCATCGGTGGATACGAGTTGCGTGGAAGGCGTGCACGATGGGGAACTCGCACCGAAACAAGTGTCGCGCAGATAGACCTGGCGGCCTGCAGGGGCACTCGCAGCAAGATTGGTTGCCGCTGAGCTGAAGGCGATGTAGCGGCCGTCGGAACTCATAGAGGGAGCGCGGCTGTCGTCGTTGCCGGCGCTACCGTCCTCGGCCGCGGAGAGGAGCAGGGTGCGCTGCTGGCAACCGGAGGAAACACCTTCGCAAGTATCGCGAACGAAAACTTGAGAGTGATCTCCCTGGACAGCGGTGTAGGCGACGTAGCGGCCGTCGATACTTACGGCGGGAGTCTCTTCTGCGACCGTGGCGGTGCGCGACGCGGACGCGGGAGTTGCTCCAGTGGGCGTGATCGTAAAAGGGAGACCACCGGGACTGGTTCCACCGCCGCCTCCCGGCGGACCTGGAACGCCGCCGGTGGGGGTGGGCGCGGGCGGGGCCGGCGGATTGTAGACGGTCACGAGCGCGGAGACCGGTTGGGCGGTGGCGTTGACGAGCAGAGTGGTAGCGACGGTGGCCTGAATCTGCGAAGAGCTAAGGGAGACGATAGGGAGAGTTGATTGCGTCGGGCCGAGATTCCAGCGAACTTGCGAGCCGCCCGAGGGATCGGAGGTTGGCAGGAAACTGCTGCCGTTGACGGTGAGCGTGAAGGAAGCGCTTCCGGCCGCAGCGGTGTTCGGCGAGAGGGAAGTGACGGCCGGAACGGGGTTCGGCGCGGGGCCGATAATGAACGTTAGAGTGTTCGAAAGCCCGTTGTTGCCTGCGCCGGAAAAAGGATTCAGGGTATTTACGAAAGCTGTGCCGGGCTTGGTGAGCAGCGACGCGGAAACCGTCGCGGTGACGGTGGTATTGTTAACGAAGGTCGTGGGGATGGTCTTGCTATTCCACTGGACAACCGTTTTCGCTACGAAGCCCGCCGTTGGACTGGTGACCGTGAGAGTCATATCCCCGCTGCCTGCGCCGGCGGTTGAGGGCGCCAGGAAAGAGATGGCTGCGCCGGTGGGATTCTGAAAGGTGTTGCCGTAGTCGTTGCAGCCGGCGACGGCAAAGATTGCCGCGAGCAGCGCGAAGGCTAACGCTGAGGGCTTCATGAATCCGACCGGAGCGCAAAAAGCGCGTGCCGACGAAGCATTCGCGGTGCGAAAACGGCGCGCAGTGATCACAGGTATGCCCGTTACACGCAAACAGGTCACACGTAAAACGGCCCCAAACCACTTCATTGAAACTCCTTCATCGAAACATCTTCATCGGAAAACTTGTGACCGCTTTGCTATCCGGCAGCCGCTGTGGCTGGCCGCCCTGCACGAAGTCGCGGTGGGAGACCGCGACGCCAAAGTGCTGTTGGAGTGAGATGCTGAATTCTCGCTGCGCGTTGACCATCGCTTCGCCGAGCATGCCCGAAGCTCATTCCAGCTAGGTTGCGGCGCACTTCAGGCACACAAGCTGTCCGCGCTTAAAGTCGCCCAGAAACGCAGAAGTCATGTCGCAACCGCCGTTTAGCCTGATTTATGGGCGTCGTTCAACCTTACATGCTTACCATTGCCACTGGGATCAGGTCAATTGGCATTCCGTACGGCGAGCATTTGGGTCAGGTCAAATTCGGGAGGGTCAGCGGGAGGTGGAGGGGTCGGCACCGATGGCAGCGAGGGAGGACTGAACGAGATTGCGGATGTGGGTGTGGCATTCCTCGTCGCTGAAGGGGAGCGCGGCGGCGGCGCGATAGCACTGTTCGGCTAGTTGGCGACGTCCGAGCTTTGCGTAGAGATCCCCTAGGATTAGCTGAAAGAGTGGATTGGTCGGGTATTTTTCCGCGAGCGGCCGAGCAATCTGCAGGGCCTGCTCGTACTTCTGATCGTAGTTGTGGAGGCTGATGGCCAGGTAAAAGCGAGCCTCGGGGGGCGTGAGGGCACCTTCTGCGATGGCGCGTTGCAATTGCTGAATGCCTTCCTGTTTGTTGCCGCCGGGAATGCCCATGAAGAAACGCAGGACGCGGGCGGCGGCCGAGAGGGTGTCGGCGTAATAGTTGTAGAGGCCGAGGCCCAAGTAGGCGTCGGCGAGGTTGGGGTCGAGAGCGATCGCGCGCAGGAAACGTTCGCGAGCGCGGACACCGGCGCGCGCGGCATTACGATTTTCTCCGCGCAAGCCGTAAAAGCGGGCGAGCAGCGCGTCCCCCGTGCCGGCGTAGAACTGCATTTCGGCGGTGTCTTGTTGCGGGATCTGGGCCTCGGCGAGAGCGGTGGCTTTCGCGGCGAGTTCGAGATAGTGCTGGTCGGCGGGGAGCTTGGGGCGATGGCGCGGGTAGCTCATGCCGTATTTAAATTCGGCGGAGGTGCACCAGATTTTCCACCACAGGGCTTCGGCTTCCAGGAGATAGCCGAGCGGGTGAGTCGGCTGATCGGTTTGGAGGCGGCGCGCGCCTTCGATGGCCGCGGAGAGATCGCCGGAATAGATTTGGTCGAGGATGGCGGAGACCGTTGGAGATAGATCGAGATTTGAGGCGCGGGTTGGCGTGACTGCCGATAGCGCGAGGATTGCAAGGAAGAGCAGATGGCGGAGGTTCGGATTGGGCATGGGCGAGATGTTTGACGGGTGGTGAGGTGCTCCATTGACGGCTCGATGGTCCGGTGGCGGGTCTAAACCCGCCGGTACATGAGTCTAAGCTGGATGGGAGGAGTTGCAAGCGTCAGATTAGGTACGTTGACGCGCATTTGCTATTCTCGGCGGCGCGATGACATCGCCACAGAATGGTGACCCCGGCGAGGACCGGGGCACTCCGCTGGAAAGACGCGGGGAGCTTGAGCGCGGGCTCGGCTTGAAGGAAGCCGTGGCGCTGAACATGATCGAGATGGTCGGCGTCGGACCATTCGTGGTGATTCCGCTGGTGATCAAGGCGATGGGCGGGCCGCAATGCTTGCTGGCGTGGGCCGCGGGCGCGGTGCTGGCACTGCTGGATGGATTCGTGTGGTCGGAGTTGGGTGCGGCGATGCCGCTGGCCGGCGGAAGTTACGTGTTTTTGCGCGAAGCTTACGGTCCGGGGCGCATGGGCCGCATGATGTCATTTTTATTTGTGTGGCAGACGCTGATCCAAGCGCCGTTGAGCCTGGCATCGGGGGCGATTGGATTCTCGCAGTACGCTTCCTATCTTTATCCGCTGGGTAAGTATGGAGAGAAGGCGCTTTCTGGATTGCTGGTGATCGCGCTGGTGATTTTGTTGTATCGACGCATCGGCTCGATTGGAAGAATCTCGTTGTTTCTGTGGGCGGGCGTGGTCGGAACGATTTTGTGGCTGATCTTTGGCGGAGTAACGCACTTTCAGCCAAAGCTGGTCTTTACCTATGCGCCTGGGGCTTGGGATTTCTCGTGGTTGTTTTTCGCCATGCTGGGATCCGCGACGGTGAACACGATTTACACGTATTGGGGCTACTACAACATCTGCCATTTGGGTGGCGAGATTCGCAATCCGGAGCGCAACATTCCGCGAGGGATTTTTCTTTCGATCATCGGCATCGCGGTGCTGTACCTGGCCATGCAGACCAGCATTCTGGGCGTGCTCCCGTGGCAGCAGGCGCAGGACTCGCCGTTCATCGTCAGCGCGTTCATCGAGAAATTGTACGGCAGCGGCGCGGCGCGATTTGCGACCGTGATGGTGTTGTGGATCGCGTTCGCGTCGGTGTTTTCATCGCTGCTGGGGTACTCGCGGGTTCCGTATTCGGCGGCGCTGGATGGGAATTTTTTCAGCGTGTTTGCGCGCGTGCACCCGAAGAAAAGATTTCCGCACGTGTCGCTGCTGTTTCTCGGCGCATTGACGTTTGTATTTGCGCTGTTGTTCAAGTTGCGGACGGTGATCGCGGCGGTTTTGGCGATGCGCCTGATCATTCAATTCATCGGACAAGCGGTGGGCGTGATGCTGCTGCGGCGGCGTTGGCCGGCGGACCGGCTGCCATTTAAAATGTGGTTGTATCCGCTGCCCGCGCTTCTAACGATCTTGGGTTGGATCTGGCTCTTCCTGCGAACAGGGAGAGCGGTATGGTGGGGGCTATTTGTGATTATTTTGGGGCTGGCGGTGTTTCTGGTGAGGTCGCGATTGCGCGGTGAGTGGCCATTTCTCGCGGTTAGCGCGAAGGTCGCGGAATGAAGACAGGCGATCGAGTGATTCGCGTGGTCGCGGCTGGATTGCTTTGCGCGCTCGTGGGCGTTGGCGTGGCGCGGGTGAAGGCGCAATTCTCTCCTCCGGCTGGAACCGGGCCAGGGCTGCCGGAAACCGTCGAGGCGATCGACAGCGCACGCGTCGTCACGCGGATTCTGTATATCGACGCGCACCCCGACGACGAATCCGCCGCGGTGCTGACCTATCTGGCGCGCGGGCTTCATGCCGACGTGGCGTTGCTTTCGCTGACGCGCGGCGAGGGCGGCCAGAATGATCTTGGTCCGGAGCAGGCGCCGCAGCTGGGCTTGATTCGCACGCACGAGTTGCTGGCGGCGACGCGGGGTTACGGCGTGAAACTTTATTTCACCCGGGCGCGGGACTTTGGATTTTCCAAGACGCCGGAGGAGACCGAAAAGGTTTGGGGCGACCAAGTCGTGGAAGATATGGTGCGTGTGATCCGCACGTTCCGCCCCAACGTGGTCATCAGCAATTTTGGAAACGTGCATTCGGGGCATGGACATCACCAGGCTTCGGGATTGCTGACTCCCGTGGCGTTGCGGGCGGCGGCGGATGCGAATGCGTATCCCCAGTTGGCCAACGAAGGATTGAAGGCGTGGTCGAATGGAACCTCAGGAGTGCCGGTTCTGGATTTGGACCGCGGCTCGGAAAATCCGAAAGGGTACGCTGTTCCGATCAACGATATTTCGCCTTTGTGGGGCAAGTCCTACCGTGAGATCGGATTGGACGCGTTTGCCAATCATCGGACCCAGGGCATCTCGGCGTTTCTCGGCTCGCCATTTTTGCGGCGTCCGGTGGGCTTGATTGCGGAAGCGGGTTCGCGGTTCGATCCCGCGATGTTGCAGACGAGTTTGGCCGCGCTGGCCGGCGAGGACGGCGGGCTCGGATGCGGCGGCAAGGAAGGATATTGCGATTTGTTGAAGCAGGCCGATCATGATTTGGCGGCGGCGAACAAGGCTGCGTTGGAGCTGAACTGGAAGCAAGCATCAGCGCTGGTCGCCAGCGCGGGCAGCAAGCTTGCTTCGATCTTCGCTGCTGGCAAGGGTACACGGTGGGTGCACGGCGGCGATGCGTTTTTGGACGAGCTGGACATGGTGAAGAAGCACATCGATCGGGCGCTGGCACTTGCCGCTGGATTCGAACAGACCGGGGAATCGGACCGAGCTTACGTGGTGGCTGGGGAGGCTTTCAAGGTTCGCGTTGGCCGGCGATGCCGCAGTGAAGTTGGGTGCGCGTTTGAAGAGCCGGCGTTGCTGTTGCCTGACGGATCAAAACTGGGCGGCCCAGGAGCGGAGGCCGGGCAGACTGGGCGCGCGGATGGCAACGGCAGCGAGACGGATTTCACGGTGACGCTTAACTCGAAGCAGTCCCGGCGCGGGGGATTCGATGCCGATCTGCCTGAGCCCGCGCCATTGCTCGAAGGGGAGCAGATGCTGACGATCGCCGGGTACAGATTCTCCGCGGACCAGCCGGTGACTCATATCGAAGCCAGCTCGACTCGCGTTGACCGCGCGCCGTTGAGAATGGTACCGGCTTACACACTGATGGTCGAGCCCAAACAAGTGATCGAGGTTTTGGAGAAAAAACAGGCGCCTTTCGATGTTTTGTTGCGAGTGCACTCCTACGCGACGCAGGCGCACAAGATCAGCGTGGGACTGGATGTGCCGCAGGGTTGGACGTCGACCGAGCCAGTGGAAGTAAACTTCGACACTGACGGCGACAAATATGTAAAGCTGACCGCCACGCCTCCGCAGAAGATTTCGCAGGGCGATTTCACGATCGCGGCCTACGTGCTGCGCGGCGAGGAGAAATTCACGACCTCGCTGGAGCCGCTGCCGACTTTGCCTACGCAGCTTTGGAGCGAGCCGGCGCAGTGCGTTGTCCATGCCTTCGCGATCAACGTGCCGCAAAACTTGCGAGTGGGGTACATCACGGCGGAAAGCGAGCCGGTCCCGGAAGCGCTGGAGCGGCTGGGAGTCCCGGTGGAGATGCTTGATCCCGTGGCTCTGGCGTTTGGCGATTTATCGCGTTTCACCGCGATTGTGGTGGGTGTGCGGGCGTACGAGTTGCGCCACGATCTGCCGGGCGCGAACCAGCGCTTGCTGGATTACGTGTCGAATGGAGGGACGCTGGTGGTGCAGTACGAGCGCGATTTTGCGTGGGACCGCGCGCTGTACGCGCCGTATCCTGCGAAAATCGCGCCGCCAGCCGGAAGCCCATTGCCGCGCATCACGGACGAAAATTCGCCGGTGAAATTTCTGAAGCCTGACGACCCGCTACTGAACACGCCCAATAAGATCACGATGGAGGACTTCAAGGGCTGGGTGCAGGAAC
>Ga0185299_10004304_pt1 | contig 17402 bp, 12 predicted proteins | sample PaiPotPPA55metaG_FD_128002 | JGI IMG/M metagenome (GOLD analysis project Ga0185299, IMG submission 128002) | Iron sulfur acid spring bacterial and archeal communities from Banff, Canada, to study Microbial Dark Matter (Phase II) - Paint Pots PPA... ...
CCGATTTCCATGGCGATGCCGACAATGGCAAAAGCATCGATGCCGCAATCCCGCAACGCGATGTTAAGAGGCGTACCTTCGAACGCCGACATGGTGATCTTGTCGAAGATGGCTTCGCTCGGCAGAGGATTCATCTCAGGAGTCAGATGGAATCCCGGCGCGTCCCGCAAGAACCAAGGTTTGACCTCATTCGCCGATTTCACCCTTTGCCAAGCCATCGCCATGCGGAACTGAGACACGCCCATGAGTTCCTTCGGAAGTGACATGTGGCGGGTGAAGAAGACCCGAACCCCCGCTTTGCGGGCCGCTTCGAGAACCTGAACCACTCTCTCCGTGATCTCTGGCCCATTCTCGATCTGCTTCACGATCCCGACTTGCATGTCATACACGACCAGCGCCAATCGTGCCGGATCACAAACGTCGTCCAGCGTTTGCGGAATATCTAGTCCGAAAGCCCGCTGCATAATAAATTTCACCTCACGAGGTACTCGAATCTCATTCTACTGAAAGACAACCTCTAGTTCGGTTGGGGAGACCGCAACAACCCAACACCGAGCCTGACAACTCCAGCCGCGAGAATCACTGCCCCGGCGTAGATCAGGGAGGACTGCCGCGTCCGCGAGCATCTGGCAAACCAGCGAAAGGATCACGATGACGCCTGCATGGCGCGTGCCCGGCGCGGAAGAAATTCTGTCGTAACGGATTCTCCCATGTACCCATTGCCCTTGTGCCTCAGGGAGGTCAGGAGAAAGTAGCCACCGTACTGGTTCGTCGGCATCAGGATAGCGCACTCAGGAGCGAGGCAGCTCAATACTCGCGCTGCTTCAAGCCCGTTCATCACAGGCATTGCGTAATCGAGAATCGTGCAACGGAGACTTCGGGGTCGTCGGTTGCCCCGGGCGGGTTTTCGACTCGTAGAAGAGGAAGGCAAGACAGAGGATGATACAAAGCGCCACGATGTAGAACCATATCGACCTTCCTGTGTGTCCTCCGGGAACAATCATCGTCGCTCCGAGACTCGGGCCACTCGCTTGCTTTTCCGAACAGGTGAGTGTCTCCGAACAAACGAAAGTCCACGTTTCAGTTCGGCGCTGAGATCGGTGGACTCGGTCGCGATCTGGACCGGTTCGGAGACCTCTCGTCCCAGCCAGCGATTCAGGTCTTCGGGCGAAGCTTGCACTCGCCGACCCTCGCGGTTGATTGGCATGCCGGATTTTGCCCAACGTTGTGCCGCCGAAATCGGCAGACCCAAGAAGCGGGCTATCTGTCGCCAGCCCTTGAGAGGCTCGGATTCCTGGTTCGGTTTGGGCAGGGCATCTGTTCGATGCTGACTGCCCTTTCAGGGCTGTAAGCTAAATGAGGGATCGCCGGAGGCGCTATTCAACTCACAACCTGGTGCCCCGGAGACAAATTTGAGAAGCTCAATTCGGATGATCGCGATCAGGTTGGACTCTCGCTGCATGCGCTCGTCATCGGTCATCGTTCTAAGAGAAATAGCCCGATCCCGAGTCGGTACGAGTTCCGCTTAGGGAATCTTCAGTAAACCGCATCGTTCTTCTCCGCATCATAGTTTCGTTTGGAAACTGTGCTCCTGTCTGTGCGGGGGATATTCCGTGACCCTAACCGCTCCGAAATCCGTCTTGATCGTGGATGACAATGCGTCTATCCGTCAGGCGCTCTGTGGACTGTTTGAACGCGAGGCCGACTTTGAAGTATGCGGAGAGGCAGAGAACGGAGAAGATGCAATTAAGAGGGCTCAGGAGTTGCGCCCCGACTTGATCGTTCTAGACCTTTCCATGCCTGTGATGAACGGCTTTGACGCCGCGCGTGCTCTGAAACAGCTGATGCCTGCGGTACCGCTAATTATGTACAGCGCATTTGGTGACAAGCTCGCGGAAAAACAAGCCTGGTTAATAGGAATCTCGGAAGTGGTTTCAAAAGCTGAGCACGCAGCGGTGCTGATTGAGAAAGCGCGAGGTCTTCTCAACTCCGCTGCCGCCTGAGTGTTCGGGCATTGATCAGCAATTTCTGAGGCGGCAAGCCTTCGTTCCTTCGTCCCGCGCGGATACTGCCGGTTAGCCCGCGCTCCTTGCCGACAGGTATTTGCCAGAGCCGTTTGGGCCAGGGGCTCATCATCCACGATCAACACGCGCATGGTTTCCACTCACCGGCCGGCAGTTCCCTTTTCTCAATCGCGTCCTTGATACCTTCCCTGACCTCAGCCATCGATTTTCCAGCCAGTGCCAATTTTGTCCTCATCAAAGTGATCGGCAGCACCGTCCTGGCAGCCGGCTGCGGCATTTTCCTTCACAGAGGCATGCCTGGCTGCCGCACACTCCTTCAATGCCCGCCGGCGACGAGCGGCGATGGTGTTCCGTCCGACCACTGGCTTACCGGAACGTCAATCGTCGTATAGCGGCCTATTTTTTCTTCGTGCGCGTCCAACGGGACGTCATCCCCCAAGTCGGATCCCAAGGCTTTAGGGTCGATTTCGGGGACAAAAAACATCACGTGGGGAAGCCATGGTCCTTTGATGCCGGCATTCAGATACCCTTGCTTTGACATCATGTAGGACACCGAGCCGGGTTCGGGCGTGGGCAACTCACCTTTCGCGATGCTGTCTATTATGGCGTCCTCTATCTGAGTGTTCGAACGTCCGGCAATCGCCAGTTCGGTCTTCTTGAAATAGATCGGAAGAAAAGACCGCGCACCCGGAGCGCTGAGGCAGATCGGACCGTGTATCTTTGGGTCCCAAAAAGCCGGGTTGTTTTTTGGTAAGTCCCATGATCGTCCCACCACGCATACGAAACCGTTCTTCCCCTCCACGGCTGTTTCATAGCCATGCCGTCCAAGAACCAGTACCTTGGCTCCGCTTGAAACGGAGTTCGGGCCGGCGCTGCGGGCCATCGCAATCTCCGCATCGCGGTCCATCAGATATAGATCGATTGAGGCCATGGTGGTGGGATTCGGATTCTTGGCGTCCTGTGCCAGCGCTTGCCGGGCTGCGCCTAACGCAAGGGCCAGCGCAAAGAATGCCAATGCGATCATCTTGACTGTCTTTCGTTTCATTTGATTTTCTCCTTGAATCCTTGTGATGCAGATTTGAAATATGGCGCCCAACCAATGATCGGCCAGCTCGGTTCTGCCGTTCGCTCTCTCCTCGACGCGCCTGCTGTCGAGGAGAACTCGTCTTGGAACATACGTTTCGTAACATACGAACCGGTTGGTACGTACGCAAGTAAACGATGCGATCAGGCCCTCCTGTGGTTGCCCGGCGGGCGCAGGGACCGCAGCCAGTCCACGATGTTTCGGATCCCCGCTTTCATCACTTTCGCATCCTGAGCATTCTTTGCCAGCGAGCCGTAACCTTCGACCATCGCAATCAAAAATCCAGCTGCTTGAGCCGGTTCCAGGTCGCGGCGGACCCGTCCATGCTTCTGGGCAGCTCGCATAGCAGCGGCAATGCCTTCCTGCCAGTCACGAAATACTCTTGCGAGCCGTTTGCGGAATCCTTCATGAAGAGGAGACATCTCTTGCGCCAAATTGAGCAGGGCACAGCCACCCCGTACGGCCTCGGGCCGAACTGATAATCCTTGAACAATGCCGATTAAAGCGTCGATAGGGTCCTCGCACTTCTTCAGAGGACGCAACCACTGGCTGCGGTTGTCGGGGGCGATGATCTCTTCGATAACGGCGTATCCCAAGGCTTCCTTGCTGCCGAAGTGGTAATACAGCGCTCCCTTAGTGACCCCAGCTGCAGCCAGAATTGCGTCCAGGCTAGCACTTTGGAAACCCGATCTGTAGACCTCACGAGATGCCGCCTGCAGCAAGCGCTCCCGCGTGCGCTCCGGATCGCGCGGCGCAGCCCCGCTGCGTCTCGGTTTGTTTCTACCCGCTAACATACCAACCAGTATGCATATTACGACTGAAACTTGTCGAGGCAGATGTTTTTCCGGCGGTGTCTTAAATGACGTGGCACGAAGGTGGGTCGCTGGGTGAAAACTTGACCGTTTTTTATTGGAGATAAAATGGGTGAATCCACGACTGCTTTGCAGTCCCAATCGGAAGTGCCCGGAATCCGCGTTCGCATGTTATCCCGGAAACGTTCCACTCTTTCACTTCTTCATGAATGGCTTGTTCGCTCCTATCGCGGTTCCTTACTGCGACTAGTACTACGTGGTGTGTGCAGTTGCTACCATCGCATCCGGTTTGAACGCTCAATACGTGGAATTCTGAGAGATGACGGGGTGCGTCAGTCTGTCCCGCTCGTACCCTGTTCAGATAGTCGAAATGAAATGCAGTTTTGCACTCGGAGCATACAAAGTTTAGAACAGGCTCGCCCGTATATGACCCTCGCAGATGCTGAATTATTCCTTCAAGGATGGTTTCAGGCAGCTCGATGGTATGCCCACTTGGGCAGCGAATCTCGTAAATCGCAACAAGGGCCATAGTAGGTGATCTCAAGGGCGCGGCAATCTTACGCCGCGCCTAGCAGTTCAGCAATCGACCAAACGTGGTCGGCAATTCCCGCTTCCATTGCGGGAGTAACGCGCAGAGACGAATGAACGCGACACATATTGTCATAAGCGAAGTGGAGAGCGACAGCGGCTTTCAGATGCGACAGCTTCTTGCTGAACGCATTCGTGAGCCGCGTAAATCGCCGCATGGCCATTCGCATGGTCAAGTTCTGCCGCTCCACAAACGAAGTGCTGATATGGTCGGGATCGGGATCGCCAAGTCGGACTTTGGATATAACCCCCGCGATTGGGCTTGGGGAGTACCTCGCTTCGGGGTTGTCGAATTGCCCGTAGTCGCCGAACATCTTCGTCAGTTGCGCGAAGTCTACATCCGTTCCGAAGCACTCAGGCACACTTACGGTGTAATGGTTCAGCCCGTCCGTCGTGAGTTGCACGCGGTTTGCAATGCGTTGATTCAAGTCCCACAGGAAAGCCCACGTATCAGGGCGCACACGTTTGCCGATGCGAAACGAAGGCACCAGTTTGGTTTCCGCGTCAAGCGCAACGTAAATCCATTGGTCGCCAAGGTCAGGCGAATCTCCGCTACGGACGTTCCGGCGTTTCTTTCCGACGTAGCACCAAATTTCATCGACCTGCAAATACCTGGCGCTGAGATTCCGCATCTTCCCATCCATCAATTGCTGGCTCCGCTCTCCGGCCACGATGAGAAGCCGCATGATCGTGTTGCGATTCAGGCCCGTGAGCCGTTCTGTGCTGCGAATCGAGCAGCCTTCCAAAAGGCAGTGCAGCGCACGTTCTGCCGCTTCAGGATTCGACAGAAACATATCGCGGGTGAGCTTCGTGTGAGGTTCGGAAAATCGGTTCTTGCAGGAAGTGCATTTCCAGCGCTGGATGTGCCGTTTGCCGAAGGAACCTGCTTTGACGCAGGTAGTGTGCTGGCATCTGATACACGTCATGGGCTTTTCTCCGCTTGTGTTTTGCGGGAAAAGCCTTACAATCATTTTGGGTCTGGATTGCGGCTAACCCCGCGATTTGGATTAGCCCCGCGACCTGTTTCAGCAGGAAGCGGGGCGCTGATTGTCAGCTATGTTTCAGGGTGGGGGCTGGACCGTGATAACTACGGTCTGACCGTCAGCAAAGCGAATCTCGATGGTGAGCTTCACGCTGGTTCCATCCTTCCTGAAAGCCCCGTTGCTGCGGGGCTTTCGCATTTGACCCCAAAGTCATTTCTTGGGCCAGCGAACCCCCGGCGGAACCGGAGCCTTGGGCGGGGTGTTACGGCCAACTGCTTCTCGCATAGCCGCACTTATATCCCCGCTTTTGAAAATGTCGGCATAGGCATTCAGCGAGCGCTGTCCGCCAACCCACACATAACCAGCAGGCTGCGGTCCAAGGCCGCGACTGGACTGAACAGTCATTTCCTTGATCTCGCCCGAATCTTTCATTCGCTTAATGGTAGTGTGCACGGAAGCCAGAAGATTTGCTTGGGGCGGCAGGCCCAGAGCCTGAACTCTGTCCCGCACTTCACTCGCATCAAGGGGTTTTTCTGTCGCTCTAAATACGACGCGACAAGCATCTGTAAGTCCCTCTACCAATCCAGACAGCGCCGCGCTGCCTTCATCGGTTTGGACGAGTTCATACAAAGCGGCCACCTTTTTTTTCTGCTTTGCGATCTTCGTCTCAAGTTGTTCACGTTCGGAAACCATGACCATAAGACTGCCCACGGCTTCCTTGAAGTCAGAGTTATAGTTTCTTGTCACAGGAGCATTTGACAATATGTCACGATCAATGTCAAGTAGCAAGAGAGTAAACACATCGAAATGGGATCAAGCAATCGAGGACGCGCAAGAATTACTGGACCGGGTAGAGCAAAAGGCTACGCGGCTTCGTAGCGCTATTCGGACTTTTCGGGAAAGTAGGGCGGCGGGTGAGCCGTATGTAAAGCAATCGGCTAACCAAAACTCAGCGCCGTGCCACACTGTTTAAGACACTACCGTTTTTCCCGCCTCCCGAATCTCGTAACCTCTCCGGCGATCTCTACTGAGATCCGCACGAATTGATCAGTGAGCTTGCTTTGCTTGGCTTCTGTAATTGGTTAATTCGTCACTCTCTCTGCCCAGAAACCGCACCTGAAACATTAAGAACCTCACGTATTTCCTCCAAAGACGGCTCTCGGCGTGCGTTGTTATGAATCAGCACTCGCGGGGGTGCAACCGAAACGTTAGTCAGCCCCGTGACCGGTGGGAGGAATCTTGCTGATTGTCAGCGGCAGACTTCCCAGAAGCCGACTTCTGGCCCAGAATAAAGTGGCCCGCATCACCGAATCGGTAACCGCCTATGGCGCCTTGCTGGCGACCACGCCGATGTTGGCTACCGTCTCACCCTTCTTCATGGAAGGCACGGCGCAGACATACAGGACCACGCCGCTCGACGGCGCACGCGCTTCCCACACCGTCTTGCCGAACAGATCGGTGACGTAGCCGATCTTCATGTCTTGTTGCACGTACCAGCCGCGCTTGACCATGGGATAGAAAACGCCGGCGGTTTCGCTGGTGACGTTGGCAATGCGCTCGATCCACACTGGGTTCTGCACAGGGGGCGCATTGCCCTGCAGCATCTTCAGGTAGCGCATCACGTTCAGGCAGCCGTGGATCAGCGTCGTCACGTCTTCCGGCTCTACGGTGCCAGCATGGCCCGCCTCGGCCGTGAGGGACGGCTTCCCCCGCAGGCTGGCGTTGGTCTCCAGATAGCGGGCGGCATTCGGGTCTCGGGGGCGATCAGTTGAGAGGATGATCGTGTCGAGCCCGAAGGCCAGCACCATGGCGCGCGAAACGGCATCCTGCTGCGCGTTACCGGTCGGCGCCCAGTAGGAATACGGCCGCAGGCTTTCATCGAGATCGCCGCCGTGCAGGTCAATCAGGTAGTCAGATTGTTCCACGACCTGCTTGGTCATTGCCCACGACGCGCGCTCGGTCTGCGTTCCGTTGGGATTGCCCGGATAGAACCGGTTCATGCTCTTGCCGTCCACCGGGTTCACGTGCGGCACCTTCTGTTCAAACGACGCGATGTTCACCAATGGGACGATGATGACCGTCCCGGAAACATCCGCGGGATTGAGTTCCTGTATAAGCTTTTCGAGCGCAATGATGGACGCATACTCGGTGCCATGCGCGCCGGCCACCAGGGCGAGCGTCGGCCCGGGCTTCGGGCCGCGAATCACCGCAACCGGGATATTCGTGCCCGCGTCACTCCCCGCCGCAACTTCGATGAATCCGGTAACGGTCTGCCCGGTGACTGCTGTCGCGGTTCCCACAGTGAGCGTTGGTTGTTGTGCCGTGGCCGCCATACACAGAAAGCAACTCAGAAGAATCAATGCCAAAAGTTTTCGCATACTCGCCTCCTCCAGACCACGCTTGATAGTCGGCAGGTATAACGCCGCCGGTCGAATGCTACACAGGACCCCGCTGTTCTTGCCACCAACTTGCGCTCTCGGCTCGCGCGAGACAAACCCCAGCACTCCTAACAGACGAATTCAGGGCAATCTCCTCGAATTGGACTTCGGACAACGTCGTCGGAGTCCGCGTGAAAACGTAACCTCCGTATTGCCCGTCACACGTCCGCAATCGGTCTTATCAACGATTTTCAAGGCTATCGCGCTACCGGTTTACCACAACGATGGCGGCAGTCATTTCACGAGGCGGGTCAGAATCTATTGGCTGAAAAAGCCCAGACAGTGCAAATCCAATAATGCGAGGGGACTACTGGTGAGCGCGGAAGGATTCGAACCTTCGACCCATGCCTTAAAAGGGCATTGCTCTACCAACTGAGCTACGCGCCCGCCTTTTATTCAATCTAACATATTCATGCGGGATTCATGCGCAGCCTTGGGAGCCGCGGCCTTTGCCGCAGGCGGATCTTTTCATAGAATTTCAGAGAGCGCCGGGACCAAGGCTGGAATAGAATAGGCTGCTTAAAGTGATTGACCTATGAATCCTTCGACCGAAACTATGAGCACGCCCACCGAACTCTGGAAAAGCTGGGAAGGCCGCGTAGTAGATGAGAAGTTCCCGCTGCGGCAGTGGCTGGGAAGCTCCGATCACAGCGCCGTATTTCGCACCGAGCGAAGCGGGGCAGGATCGCAAAAGGCCGTGATCAAGCTCATTCGCGCCGGGAGTTCGGGCGGAGACGCGCAACTTTCCCGCTGGGCCGGCGCAGCGAGGCTCTCCCATCTCCACCTGATTCGCCTGTTCGAATGCGGACGCGCTGTGATCGACGGCACGCGCCTTCTCTACGTCGTCATGGAATATGCCGAGGAGAATCTAGCGGAAATTCTTCCGCTGCGGCCGCTCACAGCGGCAGAGGCTTACGAGATGCTGCGGCCGACGGCTGGAACGCTCGCTTACCTGCACCAGGCGGGGTTAGTGCACGGACGCATCCGACCCTCGAACATCATGGCCGTCGACAACCAGTTGAAGATCTCGGCTGACGGACTTGGCCACGTCGGGGAACCCGCCGGCCCGCGCGCGCCCAGCGCGTACGACGCACCTGAAGTCGGTCGCGGCGGACTCTCCCCGGCAGCCGATGTTTGGTCGCTCGGGGTCACGCTGGTTGCCGTCCTGACGCAGAAGGAACCGAAGTCGACCGACGGTCAGGTTGCCGTGCCCGAAACGATTCCGCAACCGTTTCGTGAAATTGCGAGGCAGTGCCTGCAGGTTGATCCTGAGGGCCGCTGCACCGTGGCCGATATCATCGGCCAACTTCGTAACCCGACTCTCCAAACGAAGACTCTTGACGCTGCGAAGGTCGGCGAGGGGCATATCCCGCAAGCGCGTCTGAAGCGGTGGATCGCAGTGCCCATCATCGTCGTAGCCCTCTTGCTTGTAGCTTGGATGGGCAGCAAGTTTATGTCTCATCAGCCGGGTGTTCCGGCTGCGGAGACTCGCCCTGCAAGCCCGCCGCCCGCCGCTGACACTGCCCCAGCGCAATCGCCTGCGCCATTTTCAGAGAAAGCGAACAAGACGCCCGCGCAGAAGCGAGTGGTGCGAGGTCGTGTGCTCGAGCAAGTCTTGCCGGATGTCTCGCGCGGCGCGCTGAACACGATCACGGGTCATGTGAAAGTCAGCGTCCAGGTTTCGGTGGACGCTTCCGGCAACGTTTCGCAGACAAAATTGGTTTTTGCGGGACCAAGCAAGTACTTCGCGGATCGGGCGATGGCCGCTGCACGCCGCTGGAAATTCACTCCGCCCCAGGTGGACGGACAGGCGGCCGCCAGTGAGTGGGCTTTGCGCTTTCAGTATGGACGCGCGGGCGCCGAAGTATTTCCGGCAGAAATTAAGCCTTGAACCGGATGGCTCTGGGGAAGGATGTCATAGCTTCTCTTTCGCCGCTTCGGGGCTTGTTCTCCGTCCGCTTTCCGCCCAGGGCTTGCGCCCCTTCGGCATGCTCAGGGCTGCATTCTGTCGCCGCTCCGCGGCTTAACTTGGCGTTCACGATCAGAACTTCACGCTTCTGCCCCGCAGTTATTCTTTCGTTTTCATCTTCCAGACCATTTGCCGCAGCATGCCCAATAGGAATTCTGCGTCGCCGGTCTGCAAGTCGAGCCGCCGCACTAAACGGCGGACCGCGCCTTCAAAAGAATCCGAAGTGTTCAACTTCGGATAACCGCTGGCGCGCAGCGCCGTGAGCAAGGTCTCGGTAATTCGCTCCACCTCGGCTGAAGAGGCCGGACTTCTCTTCTCCGATTCCGGCATGACGCCAGAATCACGATCACGAATCAATTCGTACAAACAAATCGCCACCGCCTGTCCCAGATTCATCGAGAAGTGTTCCTCTCGCGTGGGGATGTGCATCAGCCAGTGACAGTGACTCATGTCTTTGTTGGAGAGGCCAAATTTTTCGGATCCGAACAGCAATGCACAATTACTGGATACCAGATGGGCGCGAATGAGAGGCGCGCCCGCTTCCAGGAGCTGAAGGGAATGTTGCAGGTCGCGATGCCCCACTGCGGTGGTTCCGACCACCAGCGAGCAGTCGGCAACAGCTTCGGCTACGGTCTCGAACTTTTCGGCGCGTGCCAGCACCTCAGCTGCGCCAACAGCGGAACGCGCGCCTTCAAATGCAACATCGTAGGGATTCACCACCCGCAAATGGTGAAATCCAAAATTGCTCATCGCTCGAGCGGCGGCGCCGATGTTGAGGGGATTACGCGCATCTACCAGGACGAGGCGGAGACGCTCGAATTCATCAGAAACCGGCAACGTACTTGTATTCTACGGCAGGTCGAACTCTCAGCAAGCCGCTTGCCGTACAGCCTTTTTACATCCCCGTGAAAATGTAAAATATTTGTCAAACCTTCGCCCTTGCGCTGAAAATGGGACGAAACATTGTAAGCTTCAGTCTGAAAGACGGATATTAATCGAGTTGAGGACAAATTTATGGGTCAAATCGCCACACCAATGATCGCAGCAAGGTCGGTAGAACCGATGAATACCACCATGAATACCACGCGGCCGATGGGAAGAATCCTGGTAGTCGAGGACGATCCCGCGGTCCAGAAGGCGCTGAAGCGGCTGTTCGAGTCCGAAGGCTACACGGTTGAGGTGCAAGGGAATGGCAAGTCGGCGCTGGAGAGTTTTCAGGCGGCGCCGCCGGCGGTCGTAATTCTCGACCTTCGCTTGCCCAAGCTGTCCGGCGGCGACGTGTGCAAAGAGATCAAGGCCCAGGCGCCGACCTTGCCCATCGTCGTGCTCAGCGCAACCAGCGACGTCTCCGACAAGGTTCTGTTGCTTGAGTTGGGCGCCGACGACTATGTCACCAAGCCTTTCAGCCCCCGGGAGCTGCTGGCGCGCGTGCGCGCGGCTCTGCGGCATACGTCGAGAACGGCGACCGTCAATCTCGTAAGCTTCGACGGCATCACCATCGACTTCAAGAAAATGGAAGTCCAGCGTGAGGGCAAGGTCGTGGTTTTGACCGCGCAGGAATTCAAGACCCTGCAATTTCTGGTGCAAAATGTCGATCGCGTGATTGGCCGGGACGAATTGCTAAACGAAGTCTGGGGATACCAGAATTATCCCTCGACCCGCACCGTGGACAATCATATCCTGAAGCTTCGCCAAAAACTGGAACGCGACCCCGCCAGTCCGGTACACTTTCGCACAGTACATGGAATGGGTTACAAGTTCGTTCGTTGAGATCCCTTGAACCCTTCATCAGAATCCGTCTCGCAAACTCTGCCCCCTCCGTCCGGCGGGGCGCTGGTGCCCCGAACGCGACTGCGCACGCGCTTTCTGCTCTCGATGGTGCTGATCACCTCGGGCCTCACGGCGCTGAGCCTTCTGGTGGTGCGGCAGAGCATGCAAAGCCACGTGCGTGAAGGCATCGTGCAGGATTTGCGGAACTCGGTTACTACCTTCCAGAATTTCCAGCATGACCGTGAACTCATGTTGACCCACTCCGCGGAGTTGGTGGCCTACCTGCCCATCACGCGTGCCATCATGACGGCTCGCGACGCAGCTACGATTCAGGATGCATCCAAAGACGTGTGGCAATTAACCGGCAGCGATCTTCTGGTGCTCGTCGACCGCAATGGCAAGGTCGTAGCCCTGCACACAAAATCGGAGGGGCTCACCCGCGATGCGGCCCAGAAATATTTCGAGCGCTCCTTGAACGAAGAGGATTCCAGCCACTGGTGGTTTGGCGATCACCATCTCTACCAGACATTCGTGCAGCCGGTTTACTTCGGCTCGAAGACGGAAGGTCCGCTGCTCGGCTTCCTGATCATCGGCTATGAAATTGACGACCGCCTGGCCCGCGAGGTCAGCAAGGTCTCGGCCAGCCAGGTTGCGTTCTCCTATGGCGACGAAATCGTAGCCACTACCTTGACTTCCGATCAAGTCCACAGTGCGGGTGTGCGCGCGTTAGCTGCAGGATCCTCGCAAAGCGCTCCGCTGGATGTTGAAGTCGGCAGGGAGAATTTTGTAGCTACTTCGCTCGACTTGTCAGCCCATCAGAAAACGCCGGTCCGCTTGACCGCGCTGGGATCCTACGATCAGGCGGCCAAGTTCCTCGGCAACCTGAACCGGCTGCTGTTGCTGCTCGGTCTCACGGCGGTGCTGCTGGGCAGTGGGCTGGTGTTCCTGATCTCGTACACCTTCACGCGTCCGCTGGCGACTTTGGTGGAAGGCGTGCGCGCCTTGGAGCACGGAGATTATTACCATCCTCTCGATCCTCGAGGCAGCGACGAAGTTGCGGAGCTGACCTCAGCCTTTGACCGGATGCGCGCAAGTCTGCTCAAGACGCAGCAGGCCTTACTGGAGTCGGAGCAGTTGGCCACGATCGGGCGCATGGCCAGTTCGATTTCCCATGACCTGCGCCACGCGCTGGCCGCGGTCGTGGCTAACTCCGAGTTTCTTTGTGATGGCGGCCTCACTTCGGCGCAACGCGAGGAACTGTATCAGGAGGTTCGGACGGGCGTGAACCAGATGACCGACCTGATCGACTCCCTGCTGGAGTTTGCCCGGACCCGAGAATCGCTGAGCCCAACCTACGCCAGCGTCAGCGAAACCGTGCAGCGAGCCATGCAGTCGGTGCGCCTGCATCCGCGCCATCAGGGCACGTTGATCGAGGTCCACGGCAGTGGTCAAAGCCTGGCCTGGTTCGATCCCCGCAAGCTGGAGCGGGCGCTCTATAATCTTCTGCTGAATGCTTGTGAGGCGGCTCCCAGCAGCGAGGGCCGGGTTTTGGTCACGGTCGAACGGGCCGGCCCCGCCGTCACAATTGCCGTCTCGGACAACGGTCCCGGCATTGCCGAGCCGATTCGCGACAAGTTGTTTCATCCCTTTGTAAGCTTCGGCAAACAGAACGGCACCGGGCTTGGACTTACCGTCGTACAGAAGATTGTTCAGGATCACGGCGGCCAGATTGTGCTGGAACGCACCGCGGATGCTCGAACCGTTTTCCGCATCACACTTCCCGGACGCGCTCAGCAGGGCCCGGCAGACGCCGGAGACGACGAACTGACGGCCCATCCCTTTTTAGCGGTGGACCATGATCGAGCGACGGAAAACTCAATTCGACATTCGGACACGTAGCTCCGGCCTCACTTTTCTGGATTTTCACAACGATCCGCATGTCGCGCAGGAGGATGTGTGACGAACCTTGACGCCTTTGGGCTTCGTACCAGTACCGTGACGGCAGCCGCCTTCGTCCTTTTGAGCACGTTCAACCTGAGTTTGTGCAGCCTGGCGCAGGAGAGCACGCCCGCAGCGGCCCCTCAATCCGGCGATGCCGCGCTGCACGACCTGGCTGCGCAAGTGCGCGAACTACGCGCCGCGATCGAGCAGATGCGAACCGAGAATTCCCAGTCCCGCGCCGAAATGCAGGAACTGCGCCAAGAATTACAGGAAACCCGCAAGCTGCTGACCCCGCTCGTAGCGTCAACCAATGCGAACCCCTCTTCCGCCGCCACCGTCGAATCCGCGCCTTCCGCCGGAACTTCAGCTTCCGCCGCCAGTCAGACCTCACCCAGCGATCTGGGCGCACGGGTTCAACGGCTGGAAGAATCCAGTCAGTTGCTGGGATCGAGGATTAACGAGCAATACCAGACCAAGGTGGAAACCGCCGCCAAATACCGGGCCCGGCTCTCCGGCATTGTACTGATGAACGCGTTTCACAATGTGGGAGGTTCCGACAACCTGGACATTCCCGATTATGCACAACCCGTGGCGATGGGCAGCAATCAGGCCAATTTCGGAGCTACCTTGCGGCAAAGCGAGATTGGCCTGGAAATTTTCGGCCCCATGCTAGCCGGCGCGAAGACTTCAGCCAATGTGCAATTCGACTTTGCCGGAGGCTTTCCCTCCACTCCCAACGGCGTCAACTTTGGCATCGCGCGCCTGCAGACCGGCAGCCTGCGGCTCGACTGGAAGCAAACCTCCGTCATCGCCGGGCAGGATTCCCTGTTCATCTCACCGCTTTCTCCCACATCGTTTGCCTCGCTCGCCATTCCGGCCTTCGCCTATGCTGGAAACCTGTGGGGATGGACGCCCCAGATTCGCGTTGAGCATCGCTTCGATCTCGCCAACCAGCAGACGCTGACGTTGCAAGGTGGAATTCTCGACAACCTGGATTGGGAACCTCCCTACCTTTCGTTCACCCGAACGCTACAAGCCGGCGAACAATCCGGTCAGCCGGCTTATGCCATGCGCACTGCATGGTCCCGGCCAGCGTTCAATCACACGCTGAGCTTTGGCGTGGCGGGTTATTACGGCCGCCAGAACTGGTCTTCGAACCGCTATGTTGACGCCTGGTCTGCAATGACGGATTGGCACATTCCGATTCTTCGCCGCTTGATTCTTTCCGGTGAATTCTATCGCGGCCGCGGGGCGGGAGGCCTGGGAGGCGCCATCGGCCAAAGCATTCTGTTCGGCAGCAGTTCGCCCTATTCCGCCACGCCGATTCGCGCCTTTGACTCTGCCGGAGGATGGAGCCAACTCAAATTTCAACTCACGCCCAAGCTGGAACTGAACGGCGTCTTCGCCGAAGACGACGCGTTCACCGCCAACATCCGGGGCTTCACCACCGACGCCAACAATGGCGGAGAGATTCTCGGGCGCAATCGCGGAGCGCTGGGTAATCTGGTCTACCGGCCACGGTCCGACTTGCTGCTTTCCGCCGAGTTCAGACGTTTGCACACTTTCCCCGTCTTTGATAGTGCCAACGTCACCAATCAGGTAAATCTTGCCGTGGGGATACTGTTCTGAGCATGCTTCGCTACGCTCATCGCCGAATGATGTGGTGCACGGTATGGTTGCCGTGTGCCTTCGTCTTTGTCTTTGCTTTTGCCGCGGTTTTTGCCCAGGCGCAAAATGTAGAGGTCAAGGGCATGGAAGTCAAGGGCACGGAACTCAAAGGCGTGGAGCTCAGGGGCAAGGTACAGCTCACCAGAAACGGACACCAAGTAGGTGACGCTTCGAAGGTGGTAATCTGGCTCACTCCTCTCGGCGCCACTCCCGTGCCCGCGCCGCCGCAGCAGACGGCGCCGATTCCCCAACTCGTACAGAAAGACAAAAGCTTTCAACCTTCGCTGTTGGCGATCCCGGCGGGCGGGCAGGTCGAGTTTCCCAACCGCGATCCTTTCTTTCACAATGTCTTTTCGTTGTTCGACGGCAAACGTTTCGATCTCGGACTCTATGAGAGCGGCACCACTCAATTTGTGAAGTTCGAGAAGCCCGGCATTTCTTTCATCTTCTGCAACATTCACGCCCAGATGAGCGCGGTAGTGGTAGCGCTCAACACGCCCTACTATTCGATATCCAACGGGCGCGGCGAGATCAGCATGGTCCACGTAGTCCCCGGCCGATACGAGATGCACGTATTTCATCCGTCAGTCTCACCGGATGCCCTGCAAGCCGCAGAACGCGAAATCACCGTAACTCCGAACGATACCTTCCTGGGAAGTTTCACCCTGGCCGAATCCAACATCGACCTAGCGCACAAGAACAAGTATGGTCGCGACTACGATCGCCCGGACCCCGACAGCCCGGCCTACGCACGCCCTTAGGTTGGTAGTTAACAGCACTGTCATCCTGAGCGGAATTTGTCGCGCGCGAGACAAATGGAGTCGAAGAGCCTGCCCCGAGCGACGCCGAGGGGATCCCTATCGCGCAGGGGGTACTGGAGTGCGGAAAGGCATTCTGACTGTGACGGCTGGCCCACGCCCCAGCGCCACAAAACTGAGGCTGCCCCACCTTTCGCGGTTTTCGAAAGAGCCTGCCCTGAGCTTGTCGAAGGGCGGGCCGCGATGCCGTCTGTCCCGAGAGGATTTTGACTTTTGCGAAGTTCGCGTTGGACTTTTGTGTTGAGCCTCAGACCCAAGACCTCAGTGCCCCGGCAGCACCGCAGCCCACCTTTGCAAAGGACGCAAAGGTGGGGCATCCTCAGTTAGCATGGCTGTAGAACCGTCGAACTAACGCTCGGCCAGCCTACGAAGGAAATCTACATCGTGCTGGATAATCTGTCCCCCCACAAAACCCGAGCGGGATAAGTGGCGGGTAAGACCAATTCCTTAATTACAGATCGGTGACTTGGGATGATTTTGACACCACCAGGAAATTGGCCCTGCCGAAGCATTTGTCCAAACCGCCGAGGTCAATAGCAAGAAGACTACGCTGATAATTCGAAGTTTCATGGTTATTCTCCAGTTCTGCGCTCATTCGCTTGGTCGCGAACGGAAGAGCGGAGTGTATCACTGTTAAATCGATGATCAATCCAAGCTGGGACCAATACACGGAAAACGAGGATTACTTGCAGGAAAATGGGCGGGTGGCCCAGGTGTTTGACCTCGCCGGTATTACCAACACAGCGGGTGCCCCGTCCTTCGCGCACTTTGCGAAGGGCGGGAGTCGGAGATGCCTGCGCAGGGGGTCGATCACGCTGCGCTGCCGTGAGTGTAGTGTAGGTAGAACGACCGGCAACAATGTACAGACAGCATCGCCGCCCACCCTAGCAAAGAACGCAAGGATGGGGCGCCCTTTTATAATGCGTGCCCCTTCCTTGCCAATATGGGCGAGCAGCAAGAGAATCCGCACGAACGCTGGAGAAAAAGTATGTTTCACTTGTCTGATATATCTGGCACGGCAATTCTCTGGGAAGTGATCGGCGGGCCAGCTTTCAGCGTCCGGCGCTCCCGCCAACTGGATATTCGCCGATGGGCGTCCTCAATCTGGGCTGCTGTCATTCGCGATCCTATGACCCTCAATCGGTCGTTGTCGTCTCCTCGCAATCCTGTAGCGATACTGGCCCAGGTATACGCACGTACGTAGTCTCTTGGAACGCCTCGACCGCTCAAGTAAAGGTCACTGAGAGCACTCTGAGCTCGGATATCGCCGTGGTTTGCAGCTCGTTTGAACCACACCACTGCCTTGC